>Ga0335079_10003282_pt1 | contig 18691 bp, 19 predicted proteins | sample Lox_Sample_33_FD_206719 | JGI IMG/M metagenome (GOLD analysis project Ga0335079, IMG submission 206719) | Soil microbial communities from Loxahatchee National Wildlife Refuge, Florida, United States - Lox_Sample_3.3 | ecosystem: Environmental > Terrestrial > Soil > Wetlands | place: USA... | reverse complement strand
ACCCAGCACCACGGACAGCAGATAGTCGTTCAAGCTTCCTCCAGAAGTGGCGTTGAGAGTATCTCAGAAAGGCGATAGGAGTAACAGACGCCAGCCTATTCCAGCGCGTTCCCATAGGTCGGAATGCCCTGCTGCATCAGGAACAGAAGCCGTTGCGCACGCGCCGCCCAATCGCTCTGTCCGAACTGCGCGATTACTTTCTGCGCCAGCGCGATCGCCTTGCCTTTAGACTCTTCAGACTTCTTCTGCTGGTCCTCGGTTTTGTAAATCTCGATCAGCGCCGACCATCGCCAGGCGGCATCATAGAGAGCTTCCGCGGCGGCCAGGGACTGGGGATGGTCATCGGCAAATTTCTCGTAAAGATCGGCTTCCTTAAGCGGACATTTCGATGTGCCTTGCCAGTCTCCGCACAGCTTGTTGTCAATCAGATGAAACGCGGCAAGATCTGCCCACTTGGTGCCGGGAAACTTCTTCATGACCTCTTTCATGTACTGCTCGTCAATGGCCGTTCGCAGATAGGCTTCCCGCTCGTGCGCTGAAGGGCGCGACATTACGTCCGCTTTCTCGATCTGCCAGCGGATGTCGGCGGAGCGGTACATAGCTTCTGCAGCCAGCGGGGAAGCGGGGAAATATTCCGCGGCCCGGTAATAGAGGCGCATGGCATCCTGGGCCGCGCCGCGGCGTCCGTGGCGTTGACTCGCCTGATCTTCGGAATCGACAGCTTCCCCGAACAGAATCCGGTCTCCGTTGGGGGTTGTCGCCCGCACTACGCCCTTGTCGATCATCCATCCCGTCACCGTCCGCTCCTCAGTGACGCTGGCTTCAACGTGTATCCATTCGCGGCTAGTCTCAAAGATCACGACCTCGCGCCCGCGCTCAAGGTCTCCCAGTTTGGCTGAACCCGGATCCGGCGAAACATAGATTGAAGAAACCCGCAGCACGGCCCCGCGAACCGTCTCGGCGGTAGCGTGCGGTACGACGACGACTACGGCCAGAGCGAAGATGGTAAGCCAATGCTTCACAGGGTTAGGGATGGATTCCAGCGTTTTCAGGCTTGCCCACTCAGTTCGGCGAGCAGACCAGGATCGATATTCCCGCCGCTGATGACAGCCACATTCCTGGTAGTTCGCGGCAGCTCGTCGCGATGAAACAGGAAGGCCGCCACCGCTGTAGCCCCGCTCGGTTCAGCCAGGGTCTTGGAATTCGAAGCCAGCCGCCGTGTGGCTTCGCGAATTTCCTCTTCGCTGACGGTCACGATGTCAGTCACATACTGCCGGATGTGTTCGAAATTGATCGGCCCGATGCTCTGGGTGCGTAATCCATCGGCCAGCGTCTGGGAAACCTGTTCGGCGCCAAACTCGACAATCTTGCCCGACCGCAGACTGGCCTGCGCATCGGCAGCCAGTTCCGGTTCAGCCCCGAAAATCCTGACGGCGGGGTTGCTGAGTTTGATCGCCGCTGCGATGCCGCTGATCATGCCACCTCCGCCCACTGGGACCAGTACTGTTTCGACGTCCGGCATATCCTCCAGAATTTCGAGGCCAATCGTGCCCTGGCCGGCAATGATCTTTTCATCGTTGAAAGGAGGAACAATTGCGTAGCCGCGGTCGGCTGCGACTTCCTCCGCCTTGGCCTGGCGCTCCGCGCTGCCAGGCCCTACCAGTATGATCTCTGCGCCCAGCGCCGTGGTTGCCTCGCGCTTGATGGCGGGTGCATTATTCGGCATTACGACCACCGCTTTGACGCCGAGCGTGCGGGCTGCGTACGCAACTCCCTGCCCGTGGTTTCCGCTCGAATAGGTGATGACTCCCCGCTTCCGTTCATTCTCGGGCAAGGAAGCAATCTTGTTATACGCCCCCCGCAGCTTAAAAGCGCCAATGGGCTGCTGATTTTCGGGCTTGAGGTAGAGACGGCGACCGTCGCTGCCATTCGGGTGAAACTCCAACAGGCGAGTGCGCACTGCGATGCCACGAAGACGCGACTGGGCCGCAAGAATGTCGTTGAGCGTAACCATGCGTTTCCCATTATCCCTTACTTCCTCAAAGCTGGGACAGGCTGTGCAACCGGGTAAACTCTGGGCAGTGAGGACCTCAGGAGGAAAGCTGCGGCGAACCCGGAAGGGCGGTCGCCGGGGCGGCTTCGAGTGTGATGCGGCGGCGGGCCTCCAGATGACGCTGGCGGAAGTGCGCCCGCGCGCGGTCGCCCCACGCCCGCACGAAGTAGTAATTCAGTCCTGCGCCGATCAGTGAGCTTGCCACCGGAATCAGCCGTCCCGACCACTTCTCGACGACTTCTCCGCTGGCCTGCACAGCGATGCGCTGGATGACGCGCGGCACGAAGCGGTTCACGACCTCCTTTTCCAGCAGTTCGCGGCTGATGTCCACGCCCGCGGCGCTGGCTGCTGCAATCCATAACTCGGCCGTTTCGTCGTCCGTGTTGAACTCGAACCCATACAGCAGGCTGAGCTTCTGCAGCATGCGCAGGGTGATGCAGGCCAGAATGCTCAGGTCGGGAATAATGGTGATAACGCCGCCCAGCCCCAGGCCGGCTCCCTCAGCGGCGGCCGCTTTCATAGCGCCGCGAACCACGTTGTCGGCGACGTCTTCGAGGACGACGGGATCCACGGAGAATACTCCGTGATAGCTGGTGATGGGTAGACGATAGGCGGAACGCAATTGCAGCAGGAAATGTGCCGGATCGACCTTCACCGTCTGGTAGGCGCGATTGAATCCGCGAATCAGCGCCTGCTCTACCCGGCGCCGCAGCCACGACTTTGCCTGCCCAGCCATCTCTTTAGACGTTAACTCAAATACCCCGGGAAAAACCAGCCGTCTGGAAACTACACTCACCGTGACGGGACGTGCTCCTGTGCTAGCATCAGGTAACTCAAATGCCAACTGGAAAGCTGCAAATTGTGCCCCTGGGCGGGCTGGGCGAATTCGGCATGAACTGTCTGGCCATGCGCTGGGGCGACGACATCATCGTCATTGATGCCGGACTGATGTTCCCCGAGTCGGAACTGCTGGGCGTGGACATCGTGGTTCCCGACATTTCTTATCTCATCGAGAATCGCCAGCACGTGCGCGGGATTGTCCTCACGCACGGCCATGAAGACCACATCGGCGCTTTGCCCTGGATACTCTCCGAACTCAACGTGCCCGTCTGGGGCACCGAGTTCACCCTCGCCTATGTTGAAGATAAGCTCGAAGAACATGGCCTGCTCGAGTCCGCCGATCTGCGCGAAATCAAGGCCGGAGACAGTATTAAAATCGGCGCTTTTACCATTCATCCCATTCAGGTCACTCACAGCCTGGTGGATTGCGTCGCCCTGGGAATCCACACGCCTTTGGGAGTAGTCATTCACACCGGAGACTTCAAGGTCGATCCCACTCCCACCGACAATCGGCTGTTCGATCTCCACACCCTCGCCGAATATGGCAAAGAGGGGGTTCTCGCCCTGCTTTCAGATTCGACCAACGTGGAACGAAAAGGGTACACGCCGAGCGAGCGGGCGGTGCGGCGGAAGTTCGATGAAGTGTTTGCGCGGACGGAGCGGCGGCTATTCATCTCCTGTTTCTCGTCATCCATTCATCGCATTAAGCTCGCTGTAGAACTGGCATGGGAACACGGCCGCAAGGTCGCCTTCATCGGGCGCTCGATGAACAGCTCGGCGGAGATTGCCGAGGACCTCGGTTACGTCGAGATTCCGGAGGGCCTGCTGATTCATCCCGGCGAGATGAAGAATTTCCCGGCGGAAAAAGTCTGCGTGCTGATCAGCGGCACGCAGGGCGAACCGATGTCGGCGCTGTCGCGCGCCGCGGTGGATAACCACAAGCACGCCAAGATTGAAAAGGGCGATACGGTGGTGCTCTCTTCCCGCATCATTCCGGGCAACGAGAAGGCTATTTACCGCATGATCGACCATCTCTTTCGGCGCCAGGCTCACGTCATTTACGAGGATGGCTCATCGCCGCCGGTGCATGTGAGCGGCCATGCCAGCCAGGAGGAACTGAAGCTGGTCATCAACCTGGTGAAGCCCCGCTATTTCATTCCCGTCCACGGAGAATATCGGCAGATGAAGCTGCATGCGGAAATGGCAGCCGCCATGCACGGTTCGGTGGGCATGGTGCTGCTCATCGAAAGCGGCGACATTCTGGAGTTCGACGAACTGGGCGCGCGCAAGTCCGGTCGCGTGAACGTAGGGCGCGTATGCATCGATTCCGGCTCACGGACCGACGTCGTCGAAGACCTGATCATCAAAGACCGGCGCCACCTGAGCGAAGACGGCATCGTGCTGCCAATCATCGCTATTAACAAGCTCACGGGACGCGTAGAGACGTCGCCCGAAATCGTAACCCGCGGATTTGCGCCGGGGGAAGACGGTTTGCTGGATGGAGCGCGGCAGATCGTGATGCAGACTCTCGAGGTCTCAAGCGACGAAGAGAAAGCCGACTACGGGGTGATCAAAGAAAAGATTCGCGCCGATCTGAAACGCTACATTTCCAAGCAGACACAACGCCGGCCGCTGATCATGCCCGTAATACTCGAGATCTGAGTTGGCGTAGCAACAGCTACCGTAGCCACTCTTCCAGTTCGATCCGCTGGTCGGTTTTTTCGTCGCGGTACTTCACAATGACGGGCGTATAAAGAGACAGGTTCCACTCCGCCGCCTTGCCCCGGCGGACAGCGCGCGACCCGGGGACGACTACCGCTCCTTCGGGAACTTCCAGTGGTTCTTCGTCGCTGGCCCGGTACACCTCCTCGCGGACAAGGTCATAGAGCGGAGTGGAGCGCGTGAGGACGGTTCCGGCGCCAAGCACGGCGCGCGCCCGCACCAGCGTGCCTTCGTAGATGCCGCAGTTGCCGCCAACCAGCACATCGTCCTCGATAATGACGGGACGGGCGTTCACCGGTTCAAGCACTCCACCGACCTGTGCGGCTGCGCTGAGGTGCACGCGCTTGCCGACCTGGGCACAGGAGCCGACCAGGGCATGGGAATCCACCATGGTGCCTTCATCCACATACGCGCCCACGTTGATAAACATAGGCGGCATGCAGATGACAGAGGGCGCGACATAAGCCCCCAGGCGCACCGACGAGCCCCCCGGGACAACCCGGACGCGCTCGGCGGAGGTAAAGCGGCGAGCAGGGAAGGTGTCTTTATCCACGAAAGAGAGCGGAGCCGCTCCTGTCTCCGCTAGCTCGCCCAGCCGGAAACCCAGCAGGATGCCCTGCTTCACCCAGGCATTGACTACCCAGCGGCCATTCACTTTTTCCGCGGCGCGTACCTTGCCCTGGGTGAGGGCGTCGCGGAACTCCAGAAAGGTAGGGCGCGCTTCGGGATTGTTTTCGACCTCGCCGAGTGAGGCCAGGCGCTCGATGGCGGATTTCATCGATTGCATGAAGAGGGAAGTATAAAGGAAAAACGTCAGCGATCGGCGGCAGTACGCTGACCTTGGAGCAGCAGAATCAGCTCAGATGCACTTGCACTCGCTGCGGATAAGAATCCCGGTCATGTTCTGGGCGGCATCGCGCGCCTCGGAAAGCGCGGCGTACGGACCGTGCCAGCGGGCGTGGGCGGGATCGTGTCCGGCGGGACGGCCCTTGCCATTGTTGCACTGCCCGCAGGTAGAACGATGCAGCACGATTTTGTGCGGCCCTGCTGCCCAGTTTTCGTAAATGTAAAATGCGGCACTCTCGGCTGGCGCAGCGGCAGATTTCGTGACGAGGCCAGCGTCGCTTGCGACCCGCTGCAGCCGGGAACGGGTGTCGCGGCGCATAGGTAGCAGCGGCAAGCGGTAGATTTCTTCGATCTTTCCCATCATGGCGAGAACCGCCTTCACCGGCAGCGGGTTCGATTCCAGAAAGTTGGCCTGCATCAATGGCAGATACTTGCGATGAATGCGGCGAGCCGTTTCCCAGTCGTTGTTGAGAGCGGCGCGTGTCATCTCCGCCATTTCGTGCGGAATCTCGTTGGAAGCGACAGAAATAATTCCCACGCCGCCCAGGGCGATGACCGGAAGGGTGACGGCATCGTCGCCCGAGAAGACCAGGAAGCTCTCAGGCACGGCGTTGCAGACTTCGGCGATCTGCGTCATGTTGCCGCTGGCTTCCTTTACGCCGGCGATATTGGGCACTTCCGCCAGGCGGGCGAGCGTTGCAGGTTCGATGTTGGCGCCGGTGCGTCCGGGGACGTTGTAAAGCAGGATCGGCTTATCAACCGCTTCGGCTATCGCGCGGAAATGACGGTACTGGCCTTCCTGGGTCGGCTTGTTGTAGTACGGAGAAGCCGTGAGGATTGCGGTGACGCCGGGCAGCGCAGCGATCTCGCGCGCTTTTTCGACAGCATCTTGTGTTGAGTTAGAGGTAGCGCCTGCCACAATGGGCACACGCCCGGCAGAGACTTCGACGGTGAGTTCGACCACGCGCCGCCATTCGTCATGGGAAAGCGTGGGCGTTTCCCCGGTGGTGCCGCAGGGAATCAGAAAATCGATGCCCGACTCGACCTGCCATGCCACCAGGTTGCGCAGGGCGGTTTCGTCGAGCGAACCGTCCTGGCGGAAGGGAGTGACCAGCGCAGTGCCACAGCCACGCAGTTGCATTAGATAAAGATAACGCGAACCGTGCGCCGGACAAAATGACGGCGGCGCTGGCAGGAAAAAGTGTGGGCGCACCGACGAGGTCTGTGCGCCCAAATCCGCCGACTTTCCTTACTTCAGGCCCTTTACGAAAGCTGCAATGGCCTTGGCCTGATCGTCGGAGACTCCGTTCACCGGCTTGGTGTGCGGGGCCTTCTTGCCGGCCGCGCCCTTGGTTAGCAGGTCCACAATCTGGTCTTCGGTCATGCTGGTTCCCTTCAGAGCGGGTCCGACCTTTCCTTGTCCTTCTGCACCGTGGCACATAGCGCACTTGCTCTTGTAAAGAGCGGCGCCGTCTTCGGCGAACGCGGAGCGGGGAACTGCCAGAGCGAGAATCGCTGCGACCGCCAGGGTTACGATCAAAAGTCTGGTTGATTTCATGGTTACACGCCTCCGTTCAGGATTCAGCCATCAGGGACAACAACGGTGACATTTTATAACTGACGCAAGCCCAGCGTCGAACGCGACGGCACAAGGTCGTGTCCTGATCTGCTCCTGGGACGCTACCACCAGCCGGTGCAGTTGCAATGCGAAGGCGACGGCGGCTAATGTATTGCGGCTAGCTTCCCACGTTAGAAAACTGTTCACTGAGGGGACGCACGCCGCGCTGAGGGGGATCGGTGGCTGCAAGAACTCGAGGGTACGGTGCGCAGCAGGTGAGTCGTGCTGCAGCTCGCGATGTGGGCTTCTTCGCTCGTCCGCGCATCAGAGCCTTTCTGAGCCGATACTTCTATTTCTGCATGGCGCTGCTGATGGGCGGACTTGCGCTCCTGGCCTTCAGCCGTACGGCCGATGCCCGCCTGTTGCATGCCAGGCCGCCAAGGCCACTCCTGCTGTGGCTTCACGCTGCGGCCTTCTCGGCCTGGATCGTGCTATTTATCGTGCAGTCCGCTTTAGTGCGCGTGCGCAAGGTCAGCGTGCACCGTGCTCTGGGCTGGCTGGGTGCGGGACTGGCCGCGACCATGGTCGTCTCAGGCTTCATCGTGTCGGTCGTCATGCTGCGGTTCGACATGACCGTGCTCCACCTGAAGAACGTTGCGCCGTTCCTGGCGATTCTCTGGTGCGACATGATCATCTTCGGTGCCTGCATGACTCTGGCGATTTATTTCCGGAAACGGCCCGAGTACCATCGCCGCCTGGTTTTCATGGCCAGTTGTCAGCTCGCGCAGGCCACCTTCGTCAGATTCGACTATATCGGCTACCATGACCTCTACTATCCGGCACTCGACTTGCTGATTATGGCTGGAATCTTGCGCGACCTTGTGGTCGAGGGCCGGATTAATAGGGTCTATGTTTACGTTTTCCCGGCAATCATTGCGCTGCAGGCCCTGGCGAGCTATTTGGAGCACGTGAATCCGAGTTGGTGGAAAGCCACAACCCTGGCGATTCTGGGATCATGACGGACGCTGAGAGTTGGTCGTGAAGGCTCGGCCGTTGAGCGCCACTAGAGCTTGCGCCAAACGTCTTTGAAGTCAAACATACCTTTCTTGCCCTGCAGCCATTCCGCCGCGCGCACTGCCCCCTCTGCGAAACCCTTGCGGGATTTGGCATCATGGCACAGGTAAATCGTGTCGTGCGAGGAATTCAACACGACTTCATGCATGCCCACAACATCGCCTTCCCGAAACGAGACGATTTCCGGCTCCTGCCCTGAGACTTGGCGCACGATGCCTTGCACGGCCATGGCGGTGCCGGAGGGTGCGTCTTTCTTCTGTGCATGATGACGCTCGAAAATCTCTCCCCTGTATTCGTGTTGCAGGGCAGCGGCGCCGGTGCGCACAATGTCGAAAAAGAGATTTACCCCGATGGAGAAATTTGAGGCGTAGAGAAGCCCGGTGCGGGCAGCTTCAACCAGATCTCGTATCCGCGGCAGTTCGCCGTACCAGCCGGTTGTGCCTACCACAATGTTCTTGCGGGCACGCACGCAGGCCTCGATGTTTTGAACCACCGAGGCGGGAACCGTGAAATCAATCACCATCTCCACTGATTCCAGTTGCGACGTCGTCAGGGCAGAGGCGCCGGGATTTTCGGCAGCACAAAGAACCCGGACGTCGTGCCCGCGGTGGCGCGCCGTTTCCGCCACGAGCGACCCGGTCTTGCCTCGACCCAGCAGTAGTATGTTCATCGACGCTGTTCTTCTCGAACAAAACTCACGCAAACACTTCCGGATCCAGTTCGGAAAAAAATGTTGTGTGCAGGCGCTGCATCACCTTGGGAACGTCTTCTTCTTCGATCACGAAAGTGAGATTGATTTCCGACGCTCCCTGGGAAATCATGCGGATCTTCACATCCGCCAGCTCGCCGAACACCCGGGCAGCGATGCCAGGAGTCTCGCGCAGATTTTCTCCCACCAGGCAAACGATGGCCTTTCGGCCGTCATATTTCACATCAGCCAGTTTGGCCAGGTCCGCCGCGAGCGCGGGAACGGCTTCGTTGGAATCAATGGTGAGCGAGACGCTGACCTCCGACGTAGAAACCACATCCACGGCGACGCGATGCCGCTCGAATGCCTCAAAAATGGCGCGCAGAAAGCCGTGAGCCAGCAGCATGCGCGGCGCTGCCACATCCACGATGGTAATGCGCTTCTTGGCTGCGATGGCTTTGAAAACATTTCGGCAATGGGGAGCGCGGGCGGCGATGAGCGTCCCGGCACACGCCGGATTGCGCGAATTCAAGATGCATACCGGAATGTTCTTCTGAACCGCCGGCAGAATAGTTGCCGGATGCAGCACCTTGGCGCCAAAGTAGGCTAGTTCTGCCGCTTCGTCGAAGCTGATGACCTTAATGCGGCGTGCTTCCGGGCACAGGTTGGGATCGGTGGTCATCATGCCATCAACGTCGGTCCAGATTTCGATCCGCTCCGCTCCCAGCCCGGCGCCGATGATGGCGGCAGAAAAGTCCGACCCGCCGCGGCCGATCGTAGTCGTGACGCCCGCCTTCGTTGCCGCGATGAAGCCGCCCATGACTGGCACCTTTCCTGCTTCGATTTCCGGCTGAACCCGCAGGCGCAGGCGCTCGTTGGTTTCCTCAAACAGCGGCGCGGCGCGGGTATGGCTGCTGTCGGTGACCAGGCATTCGCGCGCATCGACCAGGACTGCGTTTAGGCCGCGAGCGCAAAATGCTGCCGCGATCACCTTGCTGGACAGAACCTCCCCGAAGGCGGCTACATGGTCCGTGGTGCGCGGGGTTAATTCTCCGACGGCGGCGATGCCGAGCAAAAGTTCATCCAAGGCTTCAAAGTGCGCCGCTAAATCACTGTGAACCTGGGTAAACAGGGCAGTCCCCAGCAGCTCCCCGGCAGTGTTGAAATGGCGTTCCCGCAGCGCCCGGGAAAGGTCGAGGGCAGTCTTGCGGTCGCCGGCGCCCGCAGCCCGGGCCATGGCCAGCAACTGATCGGTGACCCTGGCCATGGCGCTCACCACGACAATGGGTTTCGCCTTCAGGCGCTCCTTGACGATCGACGCCACGCGCTCGATCGAAGCCGCGTCCTGCACCGAAGTCCCGCCGAACTTCATGACAATCATTTGGGAAACCCTCGCCGCAGGTTGCAACCCGGCACGGCCCCATTCATCTTGTAGCCGCGGCCATTCAATCGAGGTAGCCCTGAACCTTGAGCAGTTCGGCGTTCAACAGCGCGGCTCCCGCAGCGCCGCGAATCGTGTTGTGGGAAAGCACGGTGAATTTCCAGTCCAGCACACTGCAGGGCCGCAGCCGCCCGGTGACCGCGGTCATGCCGTTGCCGCGATCGACGTCAAATCGTGGCTGGGGGCGGTCTGGTAGCGCCACATACTGTACCGGTTGTTCTGGTGCGCTCGGCAGGCGCAGTTCCTGCGGCACTCCGCGAAATTCATTCCATGCCGCAACAATCTCCTCGGCGCGCGGACGCTTCTTCAGTTTGATGGAGACCGACTCCGTGTGGCCATCCTCGACAGCCACGCGGTTGCAGTGCGCGCTCATAGAGAAAGCTGCCGGCGTGATCGTCGGCCCCGCCAGCGAGCCCAGCATCTTCTGGGTTTCTTCTTCCATTTTCTCTTCTTCTTTTGGGATGTACGGAATCACGTTGCCCAGAATGTCGAGCGAGGCCACGCCGGGATAGCCCGCGCCGCTGACCGCCTGCATGGTTACCGCCACCACGCTTTCTACTTCAAACTTGCGGTGCAAAGGCGCCAGCGCCATCACCAGCCCGATCGCGGAGCAGTTCGCGTTGGTGACCACGAATCCTCCGAACCTTCGGCGCCACGCCTGGCACTCGATGAGCCGGATATGGTCGGCATTGACTTCAGGAATGACCAGCGGGACGTCTTTCTGCATACGCAGTGCGCTGGAGTTGGTGACCACCGCACAACCTGCCTCGGCAAACTGCGGTTCCAGGGTCGCGGCGATGGTGGCTTCGAGCGCGGCGAAAATCACCTTCGGAGCGCCGTCCGGCCGTGCCGCTGACACCTGCATGCCGGCGACGGAGCCGGGAATCGGCGTTTTCATCCGCCAGCGTGCCGCTTCGGCATAGGGGCGGCCTTCGGAGCGGTCAGAGGCCGCAAGCCAGGCCACTTCAAACCAGGGGTGGCCTTCGAGCATCTGGATAAAGCGTTGTCCCACAATGCCCGTCGCGCCCAGGATACCTACAGGAATCTTCGTCTGCATGGGGTATGGATTCGGATTCTACAACAGCAGGGCCTGCCTCCCCGGTAACCAAAGCGGGGCATCGCCGGCCTACTGGAAAACTCATTCATGCCGATAGGGATAGCGAGGAGCAACTATGCCCCAACTGCGCCAGAACTTCTTTACCAAGGAATGGGTCATCATCGCGACCGAGCGGGCCAAGCGCCCGGAAGAGCTTGCTACGCACCGGCCTGCGCGCAACGTGCCCCGGTTCGTGGAGAACTGCGTTTTCTGTCCCGGCAACGAGGCCAAGACGCCTCCGGAAGTCATGCGCGTCCCCGCCGGAGACGCAGGCGACTGGCAAGTGAGGATCGTTCCCAACAAGTTCGGCGCTCTCTCGCGAGACGCGCAACCAACCCGCGTGGTCAGGCGCTCGCACCGTACCATGGATGGGTTTGGCATACACGACGTCATCATTGAAACTCCGGACCACTCGCACGTCACCGCGCTGATGCCCGATGCGCACGTGGCCAACATCCTTCGGGCTTATAAAGCACGCTACGACGCGCTCAGCTTCGATCCCCGCATCGCACACATCACCATCTTCAAGAACCATGGCCTCGATGCGGGCGCCAGCCTCGAGCATCCTCACTCACAATTGATTGCCACTCCCGTGGTTTCAAATCAGATTCGCGACCGCCTGGAAGAAGCGTTGCGGCATTACAACGAATACGGCGATTGCATGTTCTGCGAAGTCATGCAACAGGAACTCGCGGAAGCCGAGCGCATCGTCCTCGCCACCGAGCACTTTGTCGCGCTTGAGCCTTTCGCCTCATTCACGCCGTTTTGCACGCACATTTATCCCCGGCGTCACATGGCTAGCTTTGGAGACATCAGCGCCGCCGAGATCCTGGACCTGGCCCGCATTCTGAGCACGGTGCTGGGCAAGATCTACCGCGGACTGGATAACCCCGACTTCAACTACACCATCCGGAGCGCGCCCGCAGAGTGGATTGGCGTCAAGTACGTCCACTGGTATGTCAGCGTCATTCCCCGCCTGACTCGTGTGGCAGGATTTGAACTGGGGTCGGGAATGTTCATCAACACGGTGCTGCCGGAAGCCGCGGCGGAATTCCTGCGCAACGTCAAAGCGGAGGTCGCCGCCGGGGCAGCAGCAAGCTAGAGGTGGATCAAAGAGGGTCTCACGGCCGCGGCTGTTGCGCGATTTCTGGTCCGAAGGAATACCCATTGAGTGGTCCAAAGCGTTTCTTTTCCGCATATAGCCGCCAGCGCCGCCACACGATGCGCAGGCTGGCCATCACCGGAATAGAGAGATAAACGCCCAGGACGCCCGCAATCTCACCGCCCGCCAGCACGCCGAAGATCGCCGCCAGGGGATGGAGTTCCATGCTCCTTCCCATGATGCGGGGAGAAACCAGGTAGTCCTGCACCAGTCGCCAGGCACCGAGGAAGACCAGCAGCAGAAGCCAGTGGGGATAGCTCATCAGGAGCGCGACGCCGAGAATGACTACCGCAGCCAGCAACGGCCCCACGACCGGAATGAACTCCATCGTTCCGCCCGCGGTGGCCAGCACCAGTGCGTAGGGGACGCGCATGGGCCCCATGAATGCAACGTAGGCCAGGAAGGAAAGCGCAGCTAGCGTCAGTTGGGCGCGAATGAACTGGGCCAGCATCTGGTTCATGTCGCCCAGCACGCCTTGCAGAAACTCGCGCTGTGGCCGCGCATGGACAAAGGAAAGCAGCACTTCACCAAAGGCGCGGCCATCTTTCAGGAAGAAGGCTGCCAGAATTGGAATTAGAACCAGCACCCAGGCCTGCTGCGCCACCTCAGCGACTCGCACGCCAGCCCGCTGCGCGATGCCGACCAGTTCGTCCTGATTGTCGTGCAAAATTCGCCTGACCCCTGCGATGGTGTTGGCGCTCCAGCCGTGTTCTCTCCCAATCTGTTCCGCAATGTCGCCGCTGCTGACCTTCTTGAGCACCTCAGGCATGGATTCGCTGAAGCGCTGTGTCTGGCGTCCGATCCGGGGCCCGAGGAAAAAGAAGAACGTCACTATCAGGACGAGCAGCAGCAAATAGATGGCGGCAATGGCGCGTCCGCGTCCTCGCATCCAGCCTTCCAGTTTGGCTACAGCGGGATCGACAAGGTACGCGAAGAAAATGGCGAACAGAAACGCAATCAGCGTACGGCGGGCGACGTACAAAAAGCTCAGCGCCAGGACAAACAGCAGGGCTGTGAACAGGACCCGCGCCGTTCGTGTATCGATGAAGGTCAATGGCTCGTCTAGTCTCGAATGACTTCCGTTTTGTCGCTTTCTACCAGAATTCGCACCAGCTTGTGCTGTTCATCCAGCCAAAGGCTCCAGTCGCCGGCCTCGCTCTTGAGATCCAGCCGAGTGTAGTCCCTCTCTACGCCATGAATAGAAAGCTTCTCCACGCCTGCGAATTCGAGGGTCACCAGCATCGAGGAACGGGCATGCGGGTTCAGCGTCCCGAACTGCGTCTTCTGCTTCAATGGGCACTGGATCTGTCCTTTGTCCGGCCGGCAGGCTGTGGCCAGGTATTTCCAGGCCAGGACCTCACGCTGGATGAAAAAGTAATCGTCAAGAATGCTGGTGGAAGCAGGCAGAAGAAAAGGTTGCTCCCGGGGTTTTTCTTGAGGGTTGCTGGAGTAACGCTCGGTCAGGAAGTTCTCACTGGGTAAAACCGATGCCTGCGACTGGCCCGGACTCAGTTCTTTCCACTCGTATTTCTTCAATTCTCCACTGCCGCTCAGTTGCAGTTCCGAGGTCTGGTCGGCGCGGTCGAGGCCTTCTTCAGTCTTGAACTCCGACGTGGTGACGCTTCCGGACGGGCTTTGCTGGATAGTAAAAGTCTCCGTTGCTACCCTTTTGCCATTGATGAAGATGCCGAGGGCACCCGAGTCCACTTTTTCGCTGCTTGGTTCCTTATCCTTTGCGGACACTGACAAAGTCACAGTTCCCAGAACGAGGAGCGCCGCCAGGCACGCCATGGCCATGCGGGCGTAAGTCCTCAACATCTGTCCTGTCCGCCGAGCTTCAGACTGCATGCGACCTCCGCTGCCACCGTTTCAATGTCTTTTCCGTTTGTATCGATGCGCAGGCCCGCCCGCAAGTAGCTGGGAAGCCGCCTCTGGTAAAGCGCGTGAAATTCATCGGGCGTTCCGCGCAACGGCCGTTCACGAGGCTCGGCTTCGCACCGCCGCCTCAGTTCCTCGACTGGCGCGTCCAGGAATACGAGATCTGCCCCGGCTTGTAGCAGCAGCGTCAGATTTTCCGGTTGCGAGAGCGCCCCGCCCCCAAGCGCCACGATCTGAGAACTGTTCGGGCCTTCCGAGAGCAGAGCGCTTAACGCCGCTGTTTCCGCCTTCCGGAACCCCATTTCTCCTGAATCGCGAAAAATCTGTCCGACAGCACGCCCTTCGAGTGCTTCGATGCGGTCGTCCAGGTCTTGAAATGTCCAACCCAAACGGCGGCCCAGGGCTTTTCCCACACTGGTTTTCCCCGCTCCCATGAAACCCACCACGAAGACTCTCCGTACCGCGATGCCGGAGGCTCCGCTGCCTGAGCCGGTTCTGGTTTTCATGCCTGGACAGATTGTTCAGCGTTTCTTGAGGTGGATTCTACCACTGAAGGAAAGTAGCTTGACCGAAGATGCGGCCTTGCCGACCGTACCCGCGAAGGCACTCCCGGCCTTCACAACGAACGGTGTGTGTTTGGGCTGTAGGGGGAAATCGTTCTCCACCTTGCCCTGGACGGAACGGGCAGTCACGTCAATGGACGCATAGGCGGGGGCTGTGGCTTCGATGTCTCCGGTATGGCTGGTGAGCAGATACTCTCCGCCCGCACCGAAATCGCCGTCGTAGAGAATCTTGCCGCTCGCGGAATTGACCTGCACCAGGGGACCATTCACTGCATTCATCGTGACATCGCCGCTGATCGAAGTAATTTCCACATGTCCATCGCGAATGTTGGTCAGCGCGACCGGCCCATTCAGGGTGCGAATGTGAACGTGGGCGGCGCTGATGTCGCGGATCTCGATATTGGCGGTCGAGCTCTCGACCGTAAGGTCGCCATTGAGCTTTTCGGCACGCAGTGGGCCGGTGGTGGAGTGCAGGGTGACGCTGGTGTCGGGCGGCACAAGCACTTCGTAGTCAACGCGGCCACTCTGTTCGTCGGCTCCAGCGAGAAGATGGGAAAGAATGTCCACGCGGTTGCCGCTCTGGCTGTGATCCACCTCGACCTTGTCGGAGGAGAGGACGACATTGACTATCACCTGTTTGCCGGGAGTGGATCGTACGGAAATAGGGCCGTAGTGATTGATGACAGAGAGGTTAGCGTGGTGTCCGACGGTGAAATGGTATTCCTGGCGGTTCTGGCCCGCCGCCATTACCGCCGCGAGCATAAGAACTACGCCTGTCGAAAACCTTCCCGCGTGTTTCATGCATGGCATGACCGAACCCCCAAACCGGCGGCGCTTTCGCCTCGAAACACTGTACATTATGGCAGAGAACGATCCAATGCCATCTCGTAGACCATGGCTTTCTGTTCGTACGCCGCCATCAGGTATTGCTGTGCCTCTTCGTCATTGGGATCGGAGTGCGCGGAGGACTCCGCATCCTGCACATAGGCATTGACCTTCCTCAGATATGCCTCATAGGCGGCTCGCCGCGAAGGTGCGTTGACCGACAATACTTCCAGCAACTGCTGGTCCGTGCTGGCGATAGGCCCATCGCCGCGGTGCAGGTCCGCGCTCATTGCTGTTTCCGGCGAACTGCCGGCGTTTGGCTGTGTCTTGACGCCGCCCTGGTAGCGCATGATTCCAAAGGCGATCAGAGCCATGGCGAGCGCGGGCACCATCAGCCAGCCAGGCTTTCGCAAAAGCGTGAAGCTTCCGGCGGTGGGTTGTCCCTCCGCCGGCCGAATCAGACCTTGCTGCCGGAGTGCGACCTCCAGCGTGTTCCAAACCCGTGGACTGGGTTCATCGCACGACTGCAGGAGCTTTGCCTGATGCGAGATAAACTCTAAATCCGAAACTAAACCCTGACATGCGAAACAGTTCCGCAGATGTGTTTCCTGCTCCGCTGTGCGGTCGCCCTCAATGATCTCCGGCAGAACTTCTTCGAACTCTGCACAGGTCATAACACCTCTCTCCCCGATACCGCTGTATGTGTTTGAAACCCCCTCACGGCTTTATGGCTTTTTCAGCTCTGCTCGTTTTGAGAAGGTCCCTTAATTTCATGCGTGCCTTGTGCAATTGCGACTTGCTGTTGCCGATGGAACAACCTACCAGACCGGCAATCTCGTTATGTTCATAGCCTTCTACGTCATGCAGCACAAAAATCCTGCGGTAGCCCGGCGGCAGAGCATCGACCGCACGCTGCAGTTGCAGCCGGTCGATGGAGCCAGCCAGGACCCCGTCTTGCGCGCCCGGTTCCTTGCGGGGCGCATCGTCTTCAGTTTCCATGGTTTCCTCGAGGGAAACCACGGGCAGCCCTTTCTTCCGCAGCTGCATAAGGACGACGTTCACCGCCATGCGATGCAGCCAGGTGGAGAACGCGGACTCGCCGCGAAACGTGCCGATCTTGCGGAATAACTGCAGGAAAGCTTCCTGGGTCAGGTCTTCTGCAGCGGCCGTATTCGCCGTCATTCGCAGGCATAAGGAATAGACGCGGCGCTTGTGCAGGTTATACAGGGTCTCGAAGGCCTCTGCATCCCCTTGCTTGGCACGTTCAATGGCTTCAGCTTCAGAAAGCCCACGACCGTGTGATTTTCTCGCGTCCGTCAAAGTCGCCTTTTCCGGCCGCACTTGATCTGATGCGGCGTAAGTGTCTTTTCGTTGTACTGCTTGCGGCTGCCGGAATGAAATGCTGCACACCCTTAATTGGGTCAATTCCTTGCTGCTCATCGAATTGCCAAGCCTGGAGTTCCTTCCGGTGACTTTGGTGCTCCTCCTGGCAGCGTAGCAGGCCAAAGTAATGCCCGTCTCTGGCTGGGGTGCACTTCCAACTGGGGTGCAGGCTCAGGAGGCGCTCGCCGAAGCCGTCGTTATTGTTTCTAACCCATGACCATAGGGCCCAGTTTCTCTTTGACGTAAAAGGAATGCAAAAAGAACTCCCAGAAAGCCGAGAATGGAGAAAATCCACATGCCCAACTGGTATCCGGCGGGATTGGCGGCGCTGGCGTGGCTATGGTCATTCGCCCACCCGATAAGGAGGTTAAACCCTGCCAATCCAATATTTTGAATCATGGTCATCAGGCCGTAGGCGGTGCCCAGCTTGGATTGATCCACGATATAAGCGACCGAGGGCCACATGACGGCGGGGATGAGAGAAAATGCGACGCCCATCATCGCCATGGGAACGTACAGGCTGACCTGGGTATAGGCCATCATTAAGTAGACGGGAATCAGCAGCATAGAGCCCAGCATCATGAGCAGTGCGCGCTTGCCAAGTTTATCGACGAAAAGCCCGAACGCAGGCGTGCCGAACATGGTGAACGCAGTGAGAATACTGACCAGAAATCCGCCGAACTGGCGGGTGGTTCCGTGCGCTTCGATGAAGAACTTAATGGCGAAGGTTTCGAAGGGGAAGATGGCGGAATAAAAGACAATACAGAGTGCCACGATGTACCAGTAGGAAAGCCCGAACTTGTAAATGTCGCGAAAAACAACTTTGTCGGTTGCGCCCTGATGTTTCAGGTCCATCTTCATCTCGGCATACGACTCAAGCACCCAGTAAATGACTGCACCGATTATGCAAAACGACCCGAACGCAACCGAGATCAGCAGCGGCGAACGCCAATTGGTGTAAGCGGAACTCGCCCACGTGGGAGAATTCTGCGCAAGCCAGGAACCGAAGCGTGAGATCGTGAGATTAATGCCGAATGCGAAGCTCAATTCCTTGCCACGGAACCATTTAGCGATGGCCGTGGTGACTGCGACAATCAAAGACTCCGCGCCTAAGCCGAATACCAGGCGGCCGGTTGCCATGACCGCCAGCGCGGGCGACAGCACCGTGATGCCCGCTCCGATGAAGCAAATTGTGCCGAATATGAAGATGGCTTTGCGGGTGCCGATGCGGTCCACGATGTAGCCGCCAATCAGGACCATGAAAACATTGGGGATACTGTAAATCGCCTGGAGAAGCCCGATGTTGGAATCTGAGAAGCCGAGCTGGCGCGCGAGCAAGTCAGCGACTGGCGCGATGCAGTCGTAGACATAGTAATTCCCAAACATGGTCAGGCTGACGAAAACCAGAACCAGCCAGCGATAGGTTGGGGAGGGTTCACGTCGCACGGAGTCGAGCATCGGGCGCTCCTTGTCGGGAGAATCCTAACTCATAGCAAGTCAAATGAAGACAAGAAGATAACAGAACGAACCGGAGTTGGCACGGGAGAATTACCCGCCCGCTG
>Ga0335079_10003281_pt1 | contig 18691 bp, 14 predicted proteins | sample Lox_Sample_33_FD_206719 | JGI IMG/M metagenome (GOLD analysis project Ga0335079, IMG submission 206719) | Soil microbial communities from Loxahatchee National Wildlife Refuge, Florida, United States - Lox_Sample_3.3 | ecosystem: Environmental > Terrestrial > Soil > Wetlands | place: USA... | reverse complement strand
GACGTGAAAGTGCGGTTCGTTAACGTTGTGGACCTCGCCAAACTGGTGCCGAGCACCGAACATGCGCATGGAATGACGGATCGGGAGTTCGAGGCCATCTTCACCCCGGACAAGCCGGTCATCTTTAACTTTCATTCCTATCCATGGCTGATTCACCGGCTCACCTATCGCCGGCCCGGTCAGCACAACATCCACGTGCGTGGCTACAAGGAGAAGGGAAACATCAATACGCCACTGGAGTTGGCTATCCAAAATCAGACAGACCGCTTCAGCCTGGCAATCGACGCCATCGACCGGATGCCCCGTTTTCGGACCACCGGAGCAGGTGTTCGCGAGGCGCTGCTCAACCGCCAGATAGCGGCCAAGAGCCACGCGCACGAGTTCGGCGTAGATCCGCAGGACATCACCAATTGGCAGTGGCCACTCTAACGACGACCCATTCGAAGGACACGACGTCATGAGTGAAACGCTGCCAGTGGTTTACCTCGCAAGGCACGGTGAGACTGCCTGGAGTCTCTCCGGCCAGCACACCGGACTTACCGATCTGCCGCTCACCGACCGGGGCGAGCGCAACGCCCGTAAGCTCGGAGAACAGTTGCGGGTATGGCGCTTCGCCAAGGTATTTACGAGTCCGTTGCGACGCGCAGCCCGGACCTGCGAGCTGGCGGGCTTCGGCGCTCAAGCCGAGGTCGATCGTGACTTGCTCGAATGGAACTACGGCGAATACGAGGGTCTGCGCACTGCGGAGATCCAGGCCAAGCGCCCTGGCTGGCAACTCTTCCGCGACGGTTGTCCCGGTGGCGAATCGCCGGGCGAGGTTGGAGCGCGGGCTGATCGCCTGGTTGACCGCGCACGCGCGGTAAAGGGGGACGTTTTGATTTTTTCGAGCGGGCACTTTTTGCGGGTGCTGACCGCGCGATGGCTGGAGCTAGAACCTCAGGCTGGCCGATATTTCCTGCTAAGCACTGCCAGCTTGAGCGCGCTTAGCTACGAGAACAATCCGTCGCAGCCCGTGATCCAGCTTTGGAATGACCTGCATCATCTCATGCATCATTAGGCACCTGACCGGTTTCCATGACTGAGATTCACGAACTTCTCGGGAACAAGCTGAAGAATTCATCAGAAGAGAAAAGACATGGCAGTGTCTCCTAAGCCCGGCGGCTCCGACAAGATATCGAAGCTCATCGCACAGTATGGATGCGGCCAGATTAAGTTCACAGGCACCGACGAAGCCCTTTACGAGCGCCATCTCCTGTTCGACAACATCGTCGATGTAAGGCACGCCGGCCTGCGTGAGCGATTTGAAGCTGTTGCCCGATCCGTGCGCGACGTTCTGTCACAGCGGTGGATACGAACTGAGCAAACCTACGACCGCGAGAATCCAAAACGCATTTACTATCTGTCGATAGAGTTTCTGCTTGGCCGCTCGCTCGCCAATAACCTCGAGAATCTCCTGCTCGATCCGATCGCGAGACAGCTGATCAAGGAGAAGAGCCTTGATTGGCTCGGCCTGCTCGAACAAGAACCCGATCCTGGTCTGGGTAATGGTGGGCTGGGACGCTTGGCGGCTTGTTTTCTGGATTCAATGGCAACCATGCAACTGCCCGCGATGGGTTACGGACTCCGCTACGACTACGGGATGTTCAGGCAGTCTATTAAGAATGGCTGGCAGCAAGAGCGGCCGGACCATTGGTTGCGGCGCCCCGATCCCTGGCAGGTTTTGCGGCCTCAGGAAAGCGTCGAGGTCAAGCTGAACTGCTCCTTCAAAGTCACTGGCGGAAGCTTGCACGCAGAACTAGGAAAGCCATCCAGCCTGTCCGGGATACCATGCGATCTCCCCATAGTCGGATATGGTGGCCGAACCATCAATTCTCTTCGGCTATGGGTGGCCGCTGCGCCGGATTCCTTTGATTTTCAGGAATTTAGCCATGGCGATTTCGTCGGCGCGCTGGCGGAAAAGCTGGCCGCCGAAACGCTCACCCGAGTTCTGTATCCCGACGATTCGACAAGCTTGGGCCAGGGGCTGCGGTTCGTGCAGGAGTATTTTCTTGTCGCGTGCTCGCTTGCCGATATCGTGCGTCGTTTTCGACGTGGCAACGCGGATTGGGGTGCGCTTCCCGACAAGGTCGCCATCCAGCTCAACGATACGCATCCGACGATGGCGGTGGCGGAGTTGATGCGCATTCTGCTCGACGAAGCGAAGCTGGCATGGGACGAAGCCTGGAACCTGACGCGACGCACGCTGGCATATACCAACCATACGCTGCTGCCTGAAGCTCTCGAGAAATGGCCGGTCGAATGGTTTGAGCAGCTGTTGCCACGTCATCTGGAGATCATCTTCGAGATCAATCGGCGATTGCTCGACGATGTCCGGACCCGCTTCCCGAGCGACGAGGGCCGTGTCGCACGCGCCAGCCTGATCGAGGAAGGCCCGAACAAACATGTGCGCATGGCCAACCTGGCCATCGTCGGATCGCACAGCACCAACGGCGTGGCTGCGATTCACTCGCAGCTGCTGCGCACGACGACGGTCAAAGACCTGGCCGAGATATTTCCCGAACGCTTCAACAACAAGACCAACGGAGTCACGCCGCGGCGCTGGTTGCTGCTGGCAAACCCGGCGCTGGCCCGCACAATTACGGATGCAATCGGCGACGGCTGGATCACCGATCTCAGCCAACTGAGCAAGCTCAAGCCGCTCGCCGAGGACAAAAGCTTTCGCAGCAGCTTTTGCGCGGCCATTCGCGAGACCAAATCTCGCTTCGCCAACTGGCTGAAATCGACGTTCGGAGAGACGGTCGATCCGAACACAATTTTTGACTGCCAGGTCAAACGCATCCACGAATACAAGCGGCAACTGCTCAATGCCCTGCGCATCGTCGTGCTCTACAACCGAATGCGGGAGAATCCAGGAATCGAAACCGCGCCGCGGACGTTTTTCTTCGCCGGCAAAGCGGCGCCCGCCTACGATCTTGCGAAGCTCATTATAAAGTTCATCAACAACCTCGCGGCGACTATCGACAACGATCCTGCGATGCGCGGCCGCCTCAAGGTGTTGTTCCTGCCCGAATACAACGTATCACTCGCGGAGCGGCTGATTCCTGCCAGCGACGTTTCCAACCAGATTTCGACCGCCGGCTTCGAGGCCAGCGGAACGAGCAACATGAAGTTCATGATGAACGGCGCGTTAACGATCGGTACGCGCGACGGCGCGACCATTGAAATGGCCCAGGAGGCAGGAGAGGAGAACTTTTTCCTCTTCGGCTTGACTGCTCAGCAAGTGGCCGACAGCCGCAACTGGTACAATCCGCACTGGCACTATGAGAACGAGCCTGAAACCCGCGCCGCGCTTGATCTGATCTTTTCTGATCACTTCAGCCCCCATGAACCCGGAGTTTTCGAGCCGTTGCGCGACACGCTGCTGACGCTCGGTGATTACTACATGCATTTGGCCGACCTCAGATCCTATCTGGAGGCCGACCACAGGCTCGCCGAACTATACGGCAACCCGGAGGAATGGTCGCGTAAAGCCATCTTCAATGTGGCAGCTTCCGGAAAGTTCTCCAGCGACCGGACTATAGCCGAGTACGCGGTTGACATCTGGAACGCAAAACCCTGCCCCGTGAATTAGCAGGACATCATTGCACCGATCCGAGGAATGCACACTATGAATGTCAGCGCTCTCGCAGGAAAGCCCGCCGGAGCATCAACTCTGATCGATGTTCCCAGGCTGGTGACCGCCTATTACACCGGGCGACCAGATCCATCCGTGCCCGAGCAGCGGGTGGTGTTCGGAACCTCGGGACATCGCGGCTGCTCGCTCGACAATTCCTTCAACGAGGCGCATATCCTCGCAATCACCAAGGCGATCTGTCTTTACCGCAAACAGCAGAATATCGATGGACCGCTGTACATCGGTTTCGATACGCACGCGCTATCGCAGCCCGCGTTTGCCAGCGCCTTGGAAGTGCTGGCAGGCAACGGCGTCGAAGTGATGATCGATGAGAATAATAGTTACACGCCAACTCCGGTAATCTCTCACGCGATTTTGCGCTACAACCGGGGGCGCGAGCGTGGCCTCGCCGACGGGATCGTCATCACCCCCTCGCATAATCCGCCGCGATTCGGCGGGTTCAAATACGATCCGCCGCACGGAGGACCAGCAGATACCCACGTCACTAAGTGGATCGAGGAGCAGGCCAACACGTTGATCGCGAACGGTCTAAATGGGGTTTCCAGAGTGCCTCTCAGTCGCGCGCTCTCCTCTTCCACTACGCATACACATTCCTACCTGAACTCGTATGTGAATGATCTCCCGGCGGTCGTGGACCTGCAAGCAATCCGCGACAGCGAGGTTCATATTGGGGTCGACCCGTTGGGCGGCGCCAGCGTGGCTTATTGGGATGCCATCGGCGATCGCTACCGGCTGAACCTCGAAGTCGTCAACCACGCTGTCGACCCGACATTCCGCTTCATGACCGTCGACTGGGACGGCCAAATCCGCATGGACCCCTCATCGGTATATGCGATGACGCGCATGGTCGGTCTGAAGGACCGATTCGACGTTGCGTTCGCATCCGACACTGATGCCGATCGCCACGGAATCGTCAGCCACAGCCACGGGCTGCTCGATCCAAACCACTATCTGGCGGTCGCCATTTCATACCTCTTCACGAACCGCCCGCAATGGTCCAAAGGGGCGGCCGTGGGCAAAACCATCGTCAGTAGCAGCATGATCGATAAGGTGGCAGCGAACTTGAATCGCCGGCTGATCGAAGTGCCGGTGGGATTCAAGTGGTTTGTCGAGGGTCTCCTCGATGGCACAGTGGGCTTCTGCGGCGAAGAGAGCTCCGGAGCGACATTTCTGCGCCGTGACGGCACGGTGTGGACGACCGACAAGGATGGACTTGTCCCGAACCTGCTTGCCGCGGAGATCACGGCTCGCAGCGGCAGCGATCCCGGTGACTATTACCGGAAACTCACGGCCGAGTTCGGCGACCCGCAATACGAGCGCGTTGACGCAGCTGCGACTGCTGAGCAAAAGGCGAAGCTGGAAAAGCTTTCTCCTGAAAGGGTCACCGTATCAAAGCTTGCGGGAGGGCCGATCATCAGCAAGCTGACCAACGCTCCCGGCAACAACGCCCCGATTGGCGGGCTGAAGGTAATATCCGCCAACGGCTGGTTCGCTGCGCGCCCGTCAGGAACGGAGAGCATCTACAAGATTTACGCGGAAAGTTTCAAGGACCGGCCGCACCTGGAGGCCATACTTCGCGAAGCCCATCAGATCGTGAACAGCGCTTTGGAGGTGAGATCATGAAAGCCACTCAGATGCTCCACAATCTGGGGCAAAGCATCTGGCTCGATAATATTACGCGCGGACTTCTCGACGGCGGGACGCTCAAACGATACATCGATGATCTCTCGGTCACCGGCTTGACCTCGAATCCCACGATCTTCGATCACGCCATCACTCATAGCAAATCGTACGACTCTGAAATCCGTCGACTCGTGGGTACAGGCCTTTCCGGTGAGGCTTTATTCTTCGAGTTGGCGATACAGGACTTGACGCGTGCCGCCGACCTGTTTTCTCCAATTCACGAACGCACCGCTGGCGTCGACGGCTGGGTGTCACTTGAAGTCTCACCGCTCCTTGCCTATGACGCCAAGGCAACTGTGACCGAGGCCAAAGCGCTTCACAAAAAGGCCAACCGGCGCAACCTGTTCATCAAAATTCCCGGCACCAAAGAAGGAGCACCCGGGATCGAAGATGCGATCTTTGCTGGTGTGCCGGTGAACGTGACTTTGCTTTTCACGCGCGACCATTACCTGGCCGCCGCCGAGGCTTACATGCGCGGACTGGAGCGGCGAGTCGCCGCCGGTCTGAACCCCGACGTTCGTTCAGTGGCATCGCTTTTCATCAGCCGCTGGGACAAAGCCACGATGGATAAAGTGCCCGACAGGGATCGCAATAAGCTGGGCGTCGCCATCGGTCAGCAAGCCTACGCGGCTTACCGCGATGTGGTCGAGTCGGAGCGCTGGCAACGGCTGGCCAGTTGCGGCGCACGCGCGCAACGATTGCTCTTCGCCAGTACTGGCGCCAAGGATCCCAAAGCCTCCGATGTCCTTTATATAGGCGCGTTAGCCGCTCCTAACACGATCAATACCATGCCCGAGGAAACCCTGCTCGCGTTTGGCGAGCACGGCCAGGTAAATGGCGTCATTCCGCGCCGAGGCGGCGACTGCGAGCAAGTGCTCGCAGAGTTCGGCAAGGTCGGAATCGATGTGGCAAGACTTGGCGCCGATCTACAAACGGAGGGAGCCAAGTCTTTTGACGACTCCTGGCAGGATCTGTTGAACGCAATCGAGGCCAAGAGCAAGGCGTTGAAGTAGTCGGCACAAAGGAACGGATCAAATGCTGCAAAGCAAGTTACTGCAGGACACTCCCGCGTGGAAGGCGCTGCAGGCGCACTACGCAGAAATTAAGGACCTCCACCTGCGAAAGCTATTCGCGGACGAGCCCGACCGTGCAGTTCACTTTACTGTCGAGGGTGCGGACCTATACCTGGACTTCTCCAAAAATCGAATTACCGATGAAACTGTTCGACTGCTCGTGCAGCTCGCCGAAGAGCGAGGTGTCGCGGAACGACGCGACGCGATGTTCCGCGGCGAAAAGATCAACGTCACCGAAAAGCGAGCCGTATTGCACGTCGCTCTGCGCGCCCCAAAAGGATCATCGATCGTCGTCGACGACGAGAACGTAGTGCCTCAGGTGCATGCCGTTCTGGACAAGATGGCCAATTTCTCCAACCGTGTCCGCCGCGGCGAATGGAGGGGCCATACCGGTAAGGTCATCCGCAACGTCATCAACATCGGCATAGGCGGCTCCGACCTCGGGCCCGTCATGGCGTACGAGGCGCTGAAACATTACAGCGATCGCTCGCTCACGTTCCGCTTCGTTTCCAACGTCGATGGCACCGACTTTTTCGAGGCGACGCGCGACCTCGATCCGGCGGAAACGCTCTTCATCATATCTTCGAAGACGTTTACAACGCTGGAGACCATGACCAATGCACACACGGCTCGGCTATGGTCGATCGAGGGGTTAGGGAATAACGAAAAATCGGTCGCCAAGCATTTTGTTGCGGTCTCGACCAATGAGGCGGAGGTCGCGAAGTTCGGCATCGATACCGCCAACATGTTTGGCTTTTGGGACTGGGTCGGCGGGCGCTACTCAATGGATTCGGCGATCGGCCTCTCAACGATGCTAGCCATCGGCCCCTACAATTTCCATGCCATGTTGGGCGGCTTCCGGCAGATGGACGAGCACTTCCGCACCGCGCCTCTTGATCGCAACTTGCCTATTCTGATGGGGCTCCTGTCGGTCTGGTACAACGATTTTTTTGGCGCACAGACGGTCGGAGTCTTTCCGTACGAGCACTACCTCAAGCGCTTTCCGGCGTATCTCCAGCAGTTGACGATGGAGAGCAACGGCAAGCACGTGACGCTGGAGGGAACCGAGGTAGACCACGATACCGGCTCCATCTATTGGGGCGAGCCCGGTACCAATGGCCAGCACTCTTTCTATCAAATGATTCATCAGGGGACGAAGCTAATCCCAGCCGATTTCATCGCGTTCAACCACTCGCTCAATCCGCTCGGCCGGCATCATGACATGCTCGTTGCGAACGTCTTCGCTCAGACCGAGGCGCTCGCGTTCGGCAAGACGGCTGAACAAGTTAAGGCCGAGGGCACACCGGATTGGCTGGTTCCTCATCGGGTGTTCGAGGGTAATAGGCCATCCAACACCATTCTGATGGACCGACTGACGCCGGCCACCCTGGGTAAGTTGGTTGCGCTCTACGAGCACAGCGTCTTCACCCAGGGGGCCATATGGAACATTGATTCCTTCGACCAATGGGGCGTTGAGCTGGGCAAGGTGCTGGCCCAGCGCATCATCCCCGAGCTCGAGAGCAAGGCGGACCCCAAACTCGAACATGACAGTTCGACAAATAGTCTGATCCGTCGCTACCGAGGACTCAAGGAGACTTCACGATGACTCACGGATTTGACCGTCCACTGTATGTCCTGCCGTTCGACCACCGCGGCTCGTTCGAGACGGGCATGTTTGGTTGGAAGGGCGCGCTTACCGCGGAACAGACGGCGCAGATCGCTGACGCAAAACGGGTGATCTACGACGGCTTCAAGACGGCGGTCGCCGCCGGGGTGCCGAAACAGAATGCGGCGATCCTGGTGGACGAGCAATTCGGTGCCGCCATACTGCGCGATGCCAAGAAGGACGGTTTTACCATCGCCTACCCTGTCGAGAAGAGCGGACAGGATGAGTTCGATTTCGAGTACGGCGAAAACTTTCCCGCCCACATCGAGGCCTTTCAACCCACATTCTGCAAAGTGCTGGTGCGATACAACCCGGAGGGCAATCAGGGCCTCAATCGGAGGCAAACGGAACGGCTCAAGCGCCTTTCCGAATACCTACATAGCGAGAGTCGAAGTCTTTTCATGTTTGAGCTGCTGGTTCCGGCGGAGAAGGCGCAACTTGAAAAAGTCAAGGGCGACAAAAAGGCTTACGACCTGCAGGTTCGCCCGCGGCTTATGGTCCAGACCATCGAAGAATTGCAGGATGCACACGTCGAACCCGACGTGTGGAAGATCGAAGGTCTCGATCGCCGAGAGGATTGCGAGCGCATCGTGGCGGCCGCCCGGTACGGGGGCCGGGACAAAGTGGGTTGCATCGTTCTGGGCCGGGGGGAAGACGACAAGAAGGTGCGCGAATGGCTGACGGTTGCAGCGAACGTCCCAGGCTTCATCGGTTTCGCCGTCGGACGCACGGACTTCTGGCAACCGCTCGTCGGATGGCGGGCGAAACAAACCACGCGCGAAGCCGCCGTTAGCGAGATCGCGCGGAGGTATCGCGAGTTCGTCGACATCTTTGAAAAGGCACGCGCCGAATAGATAACAAGTGTCCGCGGACCGGAAATATGGACAGTGCGGGCGGCTTTACGCCGCGGAGTAGAAATATGCGCGTAGGAATCGCCACCGATCACGGCGGATTTATTCTGAAAGAAGAGCTGATCGTCAAGCTACGTGCAGCGGGGCATGACGTAGTCGATTTCGGTGCTCATGAGTCTGACCCTGTCGATGATTATCCCGACATGGTAATTCCGCTTGCAAGGGCGGTCGCTGCAGGCAAAGTGACTCGCGGTCTCGCAATCTGCGGTAGTGGCGTCGGCGCTTCGGTCTGCGCCAACAAGGTCGCCGGCGTCCGAGCCGGGTTGGTTCATGACCACTTTTCGGCCCAGCAAGGGGTCCAGGATGACAACATGAACGTCATCTGCATGGGCGGCCGAACTGTGGGACCGGCCGTGGCTTGGGATCTCGTTCAAGCGTTTCTGGCATGCGAGTTCAGTGGGGCCGAACGGCATGTGCGCCGTTTGGCCAAGGTGGGCTCCCTCGAACCACATCCCGCCGGTGGCCCATGAAAACTGTAGACCCGCGCAGCGTGACCACGTTAGGACAATCGGGCGCGGTTGTGGAGGCCCGCAAAAGGAACAACCAGTGACAGACAAACAAATCGAGCAATTAACGATCAATACGATTCGCACGCTATCGATCGACGCCATTCAGCAAGCCAACTCCGGGCATCCCGGAACTCCAATGGGCATGGCGCCGGTGCTGTATTGTTTGTGGCAGCGCTTTCTCCGATTTGATCCCGAAGATCCCATCTGGCCGAATCGCGACCGTTTCGTGCTCTCTGCCGGACACGCTTCGATGCTGCTGTATTCAATGCTCTATCTAACTGGTGTAAAAGCGGTCGACCCTGACTACGAGATCGTCGGCGAACCTTCGGTTTCCCTCGATGACATCAAGACGTTTCGCCAGCTTGGCAGCCGCTGCCCCGGCCACCCGGAATATCGCTGGACATCAGGTGTTGAAACTACCACCGGACCACTTGGACAAGGTGTCGCCACGAGTGTTGGCATGGCGATCGCCAATAAGTGGCTTGCCGCCCGATACAACCGCCCCGGCTTCGACCTCTTCACCGCCGATGTCTACGCGCTGTGCGGCGATGGTTGCATGATGGAGGGCATTTCGAACGAGGCAGCCTCGCTCGCCGGCCATCTCCAACTCGATAACCTCTGTTGGATTTACGACAACAACCATGTGACCATCGAAGGCCATACCAATATTACCTTTCGAGACGACGTAGCCTCACGCTTCTTGTCATACGGCTGGAATGTCGAGCGCGTGGGCGACGCCAACGATCTGGAGATGCTGGAGCGGGCATTCCGCACATTCAAGAAGACGTCCGAACGGCCCAGCCTTATTATAGTAGACAGTCACATCGGTTATGGCTCTCCACATAAGGAGGATAGTCCGGCCGCTCATGGTGAACCGCTCGGCGCCGAAGAGGTCAAGATGACCAAGCGCTTTTACGGATGGCCGGAAGACGCACAATTCCTCGTGCCAGAGGGCGTGCGTGAACACTTCGCGGAAGGTATCGGTAGAAGGGGCCGCGACTTGCGAATTGCCTGGGAATCCGACTTCCAGAAATACAAACGACAGTTTCCGACACTGGCGGATGAGATCGAACGAATGCAGAAGCGCGAGCTACCCGACGGCTGGGACAAGGAGCTGCCCGTCTTTACCGCGGACCCCAAGGGTTTGGCTTCGCGCGACGCTTCCAGCCAGGTACTGAATGCGATCGCAAAGAGAGTTCCATGGGTCATGGGTGGATCGGCGGATTTGACCCCATCCACCAAGACCCGCCTGACCTTCGAAGGCGCCGGCGATTTTCAGGCTGGCAGCCGCGATGGTCGCAATCTCCACTTTGGAATCCGCGAACACGCAATGGCGGCCATGTTGAACGGGATGAGCCTCGTTAAGGTGCGGCCTTACGGATCGGGGTTCTTCATCTTCAGTGATTACGCGCGCGGCGGAATTCGTCTCAGCGCCCTTATGGAACTGCCGATAATTCACATTTTTACCCATGATTCGATTGGCGTAGGCGAGGACGGCCCGACGCACCAGCCAATCGAGCAGCTCGCTAATCTGCGCTCTATCCCCGGCCTCCTGGCGATCCGCCCGTGCGACGCGAATGAAGCAGTAGAGGCCTGGAAGGTCATCATGAACCAGCGCCACACGCCCGTGGCACTGATCCTGACCCGGCAAGCCTTGCCGACTTTGGACCGAGCAAAATACGCCGCCGCAAGCGGCCTCGCTCGCGGTGCGTATATCCTGGCCGATGCGCCGAATGGCAATCCAGACGTCCTCTTGCTCGCTAGCGGAAGCGAGGTCGCATTGTGTGTCCAGGCCTACGAGCAACTTGCCCGCGAAGGAATCAGGGCTCGTGTTGTCAGCATGCCCTGCTGGCGGCTGTTTGAAGCCGAAGACCAGGCGTACCGCGATAGCATCCTTCCGCCCACGGTCAAAGCCCGGGTGTCGGTCGAGGAAGGGTCTACCTTCGGCTGGGAACGGTACGTGGGAGAGAACGGCGAAAGTCTCGGCATGCACTTCTTCGGCGCCTCGGCCCCCTTAAAGGCTTTGCTGAAGAAATTTGGCTTCACGGCCGAGCATGTTGTAGACGCGGCCAAGACGCAGTTGCGCCATGTGCGTTAAGTAGCGGCGCCGAGAATATTAGAAGGCAAGTCTAATGGTCCGTCGAGTCATCTTATGCCTGAACAGCGGCTCTTCGTCGCTCAAATTTGCGCTCTACCAAATCGGCGATGGGAAAGAGATGCTCCTCGCGCAAGGTGCGGTCGAGCGCAACGATACAGAAGTAGCCCGCCTCTGGATTCACAGCGCCCAGCGGAAAATCGAGAGAACCGGCGGCGACATGTCTTCGGTTCCAGCTGCTCTGTATGCTGCTTCTTTGGAACTGGAGCGGCTCGGGCTTCCACAGCCCGATGCTGTCGGTCACCGGCTGGTGCACGGCGGCGCGCATCACGTAGCTCCGGAACGAATCACCAATACGCTGCTTAACGAGCTGCGACGTCTGATCCCCTTCGCGCCGTTGCATCTGCCAGACGAGATCGCCGGCATTGAAGCGGTAACGTCTCACTTCTCCAACCTGCCGCAGGTCGCCTGCTTCGACACTGCCTTTCACCGCTCGATGCCGGAAGTAACGCAGCGCTTCGCGTTGCCGCGTGCCCTTTGGGACAAAGGCGTTCGCCGCTACGGCTTTCACGGGATTTCCTACGAATACATCATGCGGACGTTCGGAGTTAATCCGCCCTCCCGCCTAATCATCGCTCATCTCGGCAACGGCGCGAGCATGGCGGCAGTCAAGGACGGGAATCCGCTGGACACCACCATGGGATTCACTCCCGCCGGCGGCTTCATGATGGGGACGCGCAGTGGTGACCTTGATCCCGGCATAATTCTGTTTCTGCTGGAAGAGCTGCATTTCGATGTGCAACGCCTCACCCAATTGGTCAACCATGAGTCCGGATTACTAGGCGTATCAGGAATCAGCTCGGACATGAAAATGCTGCTCGAACGAAAAGATACCGAGGTGGGAGCGGCGATGGCGGTACAGATGTTCTGCTATCAGCTACGCAAGCAAATCGGCGCATTCACCGCCGCACTAGGCGGACTCGATCTGCTGGTTTTCACCGGCGGCATCGGCGAACGGGCCGCCGCTGTGCGTTGGGAAATTTGTAGCGGCTTGGAACATCTGGGCGTGAGGCTCGATCCTGCGCGAAATGAGGCCAATGCCGATACTATTAGTCGCGATGATTGTCGCTGCCTCGTTCGCGTTGTACCAACGAATGAGGACCTGATGATAGCCCGGCATGCTCATGAATTGATGTTTTCCTAAGGCAGGAGAACCTGGGAATGACTTCCTGGTCCGGAGCCGAGGGATCACCACAACCAGCTGGTGCCACTTGGCTCGAAAAGGACAAAAGGTACAACTTCTCGCTTTACTCCAGGCATGCAACCGGTGTAACGCTCTTGCTGTACAGCGCGCGCGACCTGGTTAATCCGGTGCTGCGCGTCCCGCTCAACTATCTCATCCATAAATCAGGAAGGATCTGGCATTGTCGCCTCGCTGCTGACGTGGTCGCCGATGCTCGTTACTACGCGTACTCGGTCGAAGGCCCCAAAAGCCCTTCCGGCGATTCCTTTTTTTTCGACCCGGAAAAGATTCTGCTGGATCCGCTCTGCAGATTGATCTTCTTTCCGCCTGACTTCCGGCGCATCGCTTCCGTCGGTCGCGGATCGAATGCCGGGAGAGCACCTATCGGCGTGCTTCCATCCAGTACCTTGCCCTTTGACTGGAGCGGCGACTCGAGGCTCCATCACACTTCCGACACGATCATCTACGAAATGCATGTAAAGGGTTTTACGAAACGCCCAAACTCCGGGGTTTCCATCGACAAGTGCGGAACATTCGCTGGGGTGATCGAGAAGATTCCCTACCTAAAGGATCTCGGAATCACCGCGGTCGAATTGATGCCTGTTTTTCAGTATGACCCGAACGAAGGCAATTATTGGGGCTATATGCCCTTGAATTTTTTCTCGCCGCACCATGCTTACGCGGTTGCTTCCGACATTGCAGAGAGCGTGGTCGAGTTCAAGACGATGGTCAAGGCGCTTCATCAGGCCGGAGTCGAGGTAATTCTCGATGTCGTCTACAATCATACGACCGAGGGTGGCGCCGGCGGGCCTACCTATAGCTATCGGGGCATTTGCAACAGCAGCTACTATCTTCTCGACCAAAGTATGATGCATTACCGGAACGATACTGGCACTGGCAATGTCCTGCGGTCCGCTCATCCGGTGGTGCGCAAGTTGATAATCGACAGTCTTCGTTTCTGGGTGCGCGAGATGCATGTGGACGGTTTCCGATTCGATCTGGCTTCCATCTTCAGCCGTAACAATGACGGGTCAATCAACCTAAATGATCCTCCGTTGATTGCCGAGATCACCGGCGGTGCCGAATATGGCGACGTGCGGCTTATCGCCGAAGCATGGGACCCGGTCAGTTACGAACTGGGGCGCAGCTTTCCCGGTCAGTCATGGAGCCAATGGAACGGCAAATATCGCGACGACGTCCGCGCGTTCGTCAAAAGCGACCCTGGAAAAATCGGGGACCTCATGACCCGGATCTATGGCAGCAATGACCTGTTTCCCGACGATCTCGACAATGCGTACCACCCCGCTCAGAGCGTCAATTACATTACCTCCCACGACGGCTTTTGCCTTTACGATCTGGTCGCCTACAACAATAAGCATAACCTGGCTAACGGCCAGAACAACGCGGACGGGACCGACAACAACTTGAGCTGGAACTGCGGTTGGGAGGGCGATCAGGATGTGCCGGCGGAAGTTATGCGGCTGCGAAAGCAGCAAATTAAGAATTTCTTCACAATCCTGATGGTCTCGAACGGAACTCCAATGTTCTGCGCCGGCGATGAATTCATGAACACGCAGCAAGGCAACAACAACCCATGGAACCAGGACAACGAAACCACCTGGCTCGACTGGGGCTTGCTGGAAAAAAACAAGGACATTTTTCGGTTTTTCAAGAATATGATCGCATTTCGCAAGGCCCATCCCTCACTGGCGCGAAGCCGATTCTGGCGCGAGGATGTAAGCTGGTACGGTGTAAATGGGCAGGTGGATCTTGGATATTTATCGCACAGCCTCGCATTTTGCCTGCATGGTGGTTCACAGCAGGATCGTGACATCTACGTGATGATCAATGGGTACTGGGAGGACTTGAGTTTTCAGATTCAAGAAGGAGAAGTGAACGATTGGATGAGGGTGGTAGACACAAGCATGCCGAGTCCATCCGATGTGGTCGAGATCGGAAGAGTGGAGCCCCACAGGTCGCTGAACTACGAGGTTAAAGCGAGATCCATCGTGGTTTTATTGAAGGGTGTCTAGCGTGGACCGCCTCTTCCCCTGGATTCTCTTGAATGAGGCCACGTTCTGGTAGCCCCGTCGATCTACGCGAGAAGGAGCTGAAGTTCCGGCTTCGGCCTGGCAATTGACCGCTCTTTTCGCAGAGTCAATAACCTCATCCGGACTATGGCCGCCCGCTGGCTAGAGCTCGAGCCGGGACTGGGCAGGTATTTCGTCCTGAGCACGGCGAGCCTGGGCGCGCTCGGTTATAAGCAGAATTTTTCCCAGCCGATTGATCCGACTTTGGAATGACAATCGTCACGTTTCGAACGCCAGTGCTATCTCGGTCATGCTTAGCCCTTTTTTGAGCTGCCCGTTCCGGCCTTTCGCTCGAAACTCAGGGTTGCAGTTCCTCCCAGGTGATATGATCGGCGTTCGTAGTCTCGATACCGTCCGGATCGCCATGACAATCGAAATGGATGAAAGGGTATAGCCCCTGATACAAGGCTTCATCGCGAATACCCTCAAGGCCCTTCATCAGTTCAATTTTTGATGTGGGACGTGTGTGCGCGATTTCTAAGTTCGGATGCCGTGACCGGGCGATTGATAGTTGACCTTTAACGAGTCGAGTAGCCGTTTTCAGATCGCCTTCTCCCAGAGACTCTATAACCCAAATTTTGTGAAATTCATGAAAGTCCAAGATGCACTCCATTGGCAATGATTTCAGGTACTAGGGATAGGGCGACCATTACTGATAGCGCGTCCATAACAAATCATGGGCTGTATCGCGCCGGCGAAGTGCTCGGCGTTATGGATTATTCGGCATCACATCCCGATCTCAACCTTGAGAAGCTTGCCGCATCTCATGGCGTGGTCCGACACTCGCTTCGATAGGCGCGCGATGATGCGGTGCTCCAGACCCTCCGAAAGCATGCGCTCGCGCACGCCTGCCGCTTCATCTGGAACCCGGTCGGCAAGTTCCACGACCCGTCGCAAGAGTTTTTCTGGGTCGAGGTGAAGATCGCCGGCTAGGCGCCGCCATTCCCGTCCGCCGATATCGCGCAGTCTGTATTGCTTGCCAATCCGCATGGCCAGCTTCAGCCTTTGGTAATCGAATTCATCGTAGGGCAGGATGCTCGCCACATCGTAAAGCGGCGCTAGGCGCACCCGGCCGCCTGCTCCGATTAACAGGGAATAGTTCTTCGCGTGAGCGTCCGTGCCGGCGATGAGCCAGTTGACCACCAGCGCGTCCACAAACGATGCGATGTCCTCTTCCCGTTCTCCGGAATAGGTCCGCAGCAGGTTGACGATGGCGATGGCGCCCGGCCCGCCCTCGTTCTCGTACTTCCGTGTCGGCGGCACGGCGAGAGCCTGACAGGTGTCCTCCTGATGGACCCGGATAAAGCCGCCTTCGGTGCGCCGTCTGTCATAACGCTCGATAACGATCGCCGTCTCGCCCTCGAAATGCGCCACGCTCGACGATGCCGACGGAATGCCGAGGCGCCGCGCGAGCGCCAGACAGAAATGCTCGTTTTCGGCATGGCCATCGAAGGTTCCGGTCGGCGGCTTCAATATATGCGTCGTGGGCGTGCGTCCTGACGGAACCCCCCACTGTCCGTCCTCAAACAGCAGCGCGGTTTTGGGCTGCGCCCCCGCGAGGCTGAATTGCCCGGTATCGCGCGCCATGCGCCAGGCCGAATGGTCGGACCGCAGCAGTCTCAGTCTCTCGGCGACCTGATGCTCATCCAGCCACTGCACGATTTCATCGTCGGCCTTGAGGCAGGCCTCAAGCCTCTCGGGCTTCACGAACTGCACCGCGCCGGCGCAGTCCTCGCCGACCTCCGCGATCAGCGCGAAAGCGTTCCGAGCGGACACATGAAATTTCTGAGCCCACCGGCCCAAAATGGCTTCGTTGTCGGGCAACAAGCCCCACAGGTACGCCTCGGTGACGGCATGGCCGTGCTTCGCCACCGCCATCGGCATCGACAGCGACAGTGGATAGGCTCCGCGCGCATTGCGCCAGACGTCGTCATAGTTGAAGGACAGGCGGCCCCCCTTCAGCCGCAGCACCCGGCCAACCTCGCGACCGTTCAGGAGAGCGATCAGTTCACCGGTCATGACTCTTTCCTTCGCGCGTTGTCAATGATCCGGTCGATGTCCGCGCCCGCGACGTCCTCGCCCCTCCTGGCTGCCTTTTTGTCGTCGACGGAGAGAGGAACGCCTAGCACGTCAAGCGCGCGCAGAATCAGACCCACCTCGGCGCGCGGCTTTCCTTTTTCGATCTCCACCACCCACTGGCGGCTCACGCCGATCTTTTTCGCGAGCGCGAGCTGGTCGAGACCCCGCCGCCGGCGGTAATCACGAATCAAAGCTCCCAGATCGGCAGGGGTACGTATCAGCATGAGTGGTCTCCATTGTCGCCGTTCGTTTACATCTTACCAGTGTCAGCGAACGCTGACAATAGAAAATGTCGCCGCTCGCCGACTTTAACGAAAGTCGCCGTTCGACGACATGGCTACGTCCTGTAGTCCGCAAAAATACATCGCTCCTGACTTGAAACCCACATAGTTGTTGGTGATCTTGAGGGAACGGCGTCGACGGCAGAGGGCCTGTTGGATCATGAGGGCAGGGTTGAGTTGGCTCAGGATCGTAGGTGATCTAGTCCACTTTCTTTGTCTCGGCTTGCGCTCGAGAACATCGCTGGCGGCCGAGAACCTATTCCTGCGCAAGCAGCTCGCGTTCTATCAAGAACGCAAGGTCAAGCCGCGACGTGCTGACAATCCGACCCGGGTAACGCTGGTGCTGCTTAGCCGCTGGTTCAATTGGCGAGATGCTCTGACCGTGGTGACGCCCAAGACCTTGGTCGCCTGGCATCGCAAAGGCTTCCGCCACTTTCTGGCGCTGGAAGTCTGAGGCTGGCCGGCGTCCAATTCCTGTGAAGCTCCAACATCTCATTTGTAAAATGGCACGCGATAACCCCTCGTGGGGCGAAGAGCGGATCGCCAACGAACTGCTCCTGAAACTCGGCCTGCGCGTGTCGCCGCGCACCATCCGGAAGTACATGCCCAAGTTGCCGGCGGTACCGCCGGGTAGACCTCGGGGTGATCAGCGGTGGGCGACTTTTCTGAAGAATCACGCTCGGGGCATCATCGCGTGTGACTTCTGCGTCGCGGTGACCGCGACCTTCCGAATCCTCTACGTGCTGGTGGTGATGGAGCATGCTTCGCGTCGATTGATTCAGCTCAACGCGACAGTCCATCCCACCGACGCCTGGACTCTCCAACAGCTGCGCGAAGCCATTCCGTCGGATCACGAGTATCGCTTCATCATCCACGACCACGACGCGATCTTTTCCGCCGAATTGGACGCTTCGCTGACCCGACTCGGCCTTAAGGTGATCACGACGCCGAGGCGTAGCCCGCAGGCGAACTCACTTTGCGAGAGGCTGATCGGGACCCTGCGGCGGGAGTGTCTGGACTGGATCATTCCGTTGAGCGAAGGGCACCTGAGGAAAGTCCTGACCTCGTGGATGGCGCACTACAACCGAGGCAGACCACATTCCTCCCTGGGGCCAGGCGTTCCCGAGCCGAGGTCGGGCGACCCCCAAATCAAACCCTGCGGACACCACATTCCGGTCGGTCACCAAGTCGTGGCCAGGCCGGTCTTGGGCGGACTGCATCATGAATACGGATTGCAAAGCCTGGCGGCATGACGCTGTCGAGGAAACAGTGAGCGTGAGAAGATTGCGTGGCAGGGTCGGAATGAGGGCCGAGAATTTCTCGTCGGCGTAGGGCAAGGCGCAGACACCACGCACCACTTTCGGGGC
>Ga0335079_10003279_pt1 | contig 18694 bp, 16 predicted proteins | sample Lox_Sample_33_FD_206719 | JGI IMG/M metagenome (GOLD analysis project Ga0335079, IMG submission 206719) | Soil microbial communities from Loxahatchee National Wildlife Refuge, Florida, United States - Lox_Sample_3.3 | ecosystem: Environmental > Terrestrial > Soil > Wetlands | place: USA... | reverse complement strand
GGCGACGTCGTCCGCGAGCGCGATCGCCGCGTCGTTGCCCGACGGGAGCAGCAGGCCGTAGAGCAGCGCTATCAACGGCACGCGCTTGTTTTTCGGGAGCAACCCGACGCCCGAGCCCGTGTAATGGAGCGCGTCGCTCGTGATCAGGACCTTGTCGCTCGGCCGCGAGTGCGCCACCACCACGAGCGCGGTCATCATCTTCGTGAGGCTGGCGATCGGCACCGGCTGGGACGGGTTGCGCTCCCACAGCACCTGTCCGGTGTTCACGTCGAACAGCAGCCCGCTCTTGAGCGGGAGCTTCAGCTTCATCGCGATGCGCTGGGCCGGCGGGGCGAGTGCGATCCCGTAGTTGCCGCGGACCGGCGCCGGCGGCGGCGTGGGGTGCTTGGCGGTGGCGACACTGGGGCTCGCCAGCGGGACCGTGTCAGGCCCGCTCGCCCTTGCGGCCATGAACCCGAGCAGGGCCGCGGCGGTGAGCACGACGACGCCGAGCGCGATCCGGAGGCGCCGCGGTGCGGTCCCGCGGCCGTGCCCGTAGCCGGGTCGCCGGGCGCCGGGTCGCCGGGCGCCGGGTCGCCGGGCGCCGGGGCGCCAGCGGCGGCTGCGGCGGGTTCGGCCTCCTTGGAGGACGCTCATCGACGTGGAGGATGAAGCAAAGCCCCGATGATTCCGATCGTGAACAGCACGACGATGATGATCGCGAGGACCGCGACCGCCGTCAGCCCGTGGGTGTGGATGTCACGGACGGTCAGGGCGGCCAACGCCCCGACGAACAGCAACGCGATCGTGAGGACGGCCAGGCGCAAGCCTCAGACCACTTAGTAGACCGGGTTGCGGGACGGGATCTGCCGGCGCCTCGTGGCCAGCAGCTTGATCGTGGCCAGGCCGAAGACGAACCCCCCGACGTGGGCGAAGTAGGCCACGCCGCCGCTCGACCCGGTCGCCGTGGTCAGGCCGGCCGCTGCGAACGCCGCCTGCTCCGCGAACCAGATGCCGAGCATAACCACGGCCGGCAACTCGATCACGGTGAAGAAGAAGATGATGATCACGAGCGTGAGCACCCGGGCCTTCGGATACAGAACGATGTAACCGCCGAGAACGGCCGCGATCGCCCCCGAGGCGCCGAGCGTGGGCGTGAGCGAGTTCGGGCTGATCGCGACCTGAAGCGCCAGCGCCGCGATCCCGCCGAGGAGGTAGAAGAAGATGAACTTGACCGGTCCCATCGCGTCCTCGACGTTGTTGCCGAAGATCCACAGGAAGATCATGTTGCCGCCGATGTGGATGATCGAGGCGTGCATGAACATTGCGGTGAACACCGTCTGCCACGTGGGGATGGCGCCCGGCAGGGTGCCCTTCACACATCCGATCGCCTGACCGTTTTGGACGAGCCCACACTGGTCGCCGGGATGGGTCAGCGCGAACGGGATCGCGCCGTATTTGACCTCCTGCTGGGGGGTCGGGCCGCTGATCAGCGACCCGCCGTGGCGGATCGCCAGCAGGTACGCGAGGACGTTGATGATGATCAGCGCCACCGTGACGTACGGGAACCGACCGGTCGGGATGTTGTCCTTAAGCGGGATCACCAGCTATTTGAGGAGGTTATGCCGGTTCCGGCTGCCCCGAGCCGGGCCGGCCGAGTCGTCTAAGCCTGGGGGACCGGCGAGGACGCGGAGGCGAGCAGCCACGGCTGGCGGGAGTCGCCGTCGAGCGCGAACGTCCAGTGCTCGGTGAACTTCGTCTCATGCGACGGGCTGCCGGCGAGGACGGCCGTGGTATCGCGATCCTCGATGTAGCGCCGCCCTTGTATTTGCACTTCGACCGTCATCGTCGGCGGCTGCGCGGCCGCGTCCAGCCCCGTTATGCGGATTGTGTTGACCTTCGGACCCCGGACCACGAGGCGGGTCTGTTGGCTCGGGTCACCGGGGTGGAGGAGATCTCTCACGGCCTGTCCGTGGGCGATCGACCTAAGCCGGGCGGCGTCGCCGTCGACGGCCTCGGCCCAGGCCATGACCGCACGGCGTGCGGTGACCTCGAGTACGTCGGGCGCGAACCGGCCATCGGCGAGGCTGAGGTCGAGCGCGGCGGCGTGGGCGTCGCCCTTGTAGTCCAGGTCGGCTACGTCGGCGATGTTGGTGTTCTGCGGGACCGCGTCCTCGACGGCGCCCTCGATCAGCGCCTCGTCTTTGAGCGCGGTGTTGTCGGACCACATCGTGGCGATGATCGCGTCGTCGATCGCGTGCATGCCCTCGGCGCCCTGTTCGATGCTGACGACGATCCATCTGTTGTTCATGCGGCCGAGGGTCCAGAACTCCCGGACGTGGACGGTCTCGGACAGGTGGCCGGCGCGCTTGATGTGGTTGCCCATGCGGTCCTCGACGTAGTCGCGGAGCTTGGCCTCGATCCGGACGGTGACGGTGTCGGTCTTGTCGCCCTTGTGGTTCAGGCCGACGTACTCGACTTGGGGTTCGCCGATGATCTGGACGCGGTTGCGCCAGCCGCGGCGGTCGAGGTCGTCCAGCCGGCGGTCCCATTCGCCTAAGAGCTTGGGGCCGACAAGTTGCTGGAGTCGCGCTCGATCGCCCCGGTCCCAGGCGGCCTGGATCTGCTTGAACAGCGCGGTGGCGTTGACCTTGACGGCGTCGGCCGCGAACGCGGCGTCATCCTCGGCGGCCTCGGCCGCGGCAGCCTGGACGCGGCGCTGGCGCTCGGCGACGCGCCGGCGCTGGGCCGGCCCCTTGCTGTCCTGGGCCGACCAAGCTCGCGTGGCGCCCGGAAAGACCCTGGTCACGACCAGATACCCGATCGCCAGGGCGATGAGGACGAGCGCCCCGAGACCGTGCCCGAGCACCGCGATCCGGATGAGCAGCTGGATCAGGATGTAGAAGCCGACGCCACGGCCGCCACCGCCACCGCCGCCCTCGCCACCGCCACCTCCGCCGAAGCCCGCGGAGCCGCCGCCGGCGGCGGCCAGTGCGGCCGGCGCGAGGATGAGGAGCGCCAATACAACGGCCGCCGCAATCAGGAGGGCGCGCTTCCGGCGGGGGGTCATGCTCGCGCCTCGTTTGCGGCGAGGGGGCCGGTGCCGGGCTCGGCTTGCGGGACGTGCTCGTCGGCGTGGTAGCTGCTGCGCACGAGTGGTCCCGCGGCGACATGTTCGAACCCCAGCCCGTACGCCGCGTTCTCCAGTTGCTTGAACTCGTCCGGGTGCCAGTACCGGACGATCGGCAGGTGGTTCTCGGTTGGCCTGAGGTATTGGCCGACCGTGAGCACCTGGACGTGGTTCTCACGCAGCTGGCCGAGCGTGTCGACCATCTCGTCAAAGGACTCGCCGAGGCCGACCATCAGGCCGGACTTCGTGGTTATTTGATCGCCGGCGAGTTCCTTGGCGTTTCTGAGTACCCGACAGGATCTCTTGAACGTCGACCCGCGCCGCGCCAGCGGATACAGGCGGGGGACGACCTCGACGTTGTGGTTGAACACGTCGGGCCGTTCCGCGATGACCTTGGCCAGCGGCATCTCCTCGCCGCGGAAGTCGGGCGTGAGCACTTCTATGCGGCATCTGGGGGCTTGCCGCCTGATCTGGCGGATGACGCCGACGAACGCGCTGGCCCCGAGGTCCGGGAGGTCGTCGCGGTCAACGCTCGTAATGACGGCGTGTCTCAGGCCCATTTTGGCCACGGATCTCGCGACTCGGGCGGGCTCGAGCGGGTCGTTCCACGTCGGCTTGCCAGTCTTCACGTTGCAGAACCCGCAGCGCCGCGTGCACGTGTCGCCGAGGATCATGAACGTGGCGGTGCCGCGCTGCCAGCACTCCCCGATGTTCGGGCACGCCGCCTCCTGGCAGACCGTGTGGAGGTTCTCGGCGTCGATCAGGTTCTTGAGCTGGCGGTACCTCGGGCTGCCCGGGGCGGGGACCTTGAACCACGGGGGTTTTCTCGAGCGGAGCGGCAGGACGTTGGGCCCGAGGATCTCCAGGACGTTTGCGTTGCCACCGGGCTTTGAGCGCGAGCGGGTTGCCATCACCTCCAAGGATAAGGGGTCGTTTGCGCTGCATTGGAACACGGCGTGACAGACACGTCACACGATCTTGGGCACGATCACGTTTGTGCCCGAGCCTGGTCGAGAAACGCAACGTGGGCTTGCGTTTCTCGACCAGGCTCTGTCGGATCTCAGCGTGGCGCAGAACGGTGTGTTTGGGTTGGACCAGATGGGGGCGCTGGGCATGGCGGGAGCGATGGCCCGTGCGCGTCTGGCCGTCGGCCGCCTGCACCGCATCCACCACACGGTCTACTCCCTGGTGCCCAAAGAACTGCTCACCCGCGACGGGCTCTACATGGCCGCGGTGATCGCGTGCGGCAACGGTGCCGTCCTGTCCCACCGCTCCGCGGCCGCCCTCCACGGCCTCCGCGACTGGGGCTACACCAAGATCGAGGTGACCGTTCCCCGCCGTTCGGCCCGTCGCCACGACGGCGTCAAGGTTCACCGCTCAACCACGCTCACCGACAAGGACGTCACCGGGGTCAACCGCATTCCCGCGACGACGATCCCCCGCACGCTCCTCGACCTAGCCGACGTCGTCACGCACCGCCAGCTCGAGCGCGCCTTCGACCAGGCCGAGATCATCCAGGCCCCGTTGGACATCCTTGCCGTCCTCGACCAGATCGCCCGCAATCCCACTCGCGCCGGCGCCAAGCAATGCCGCATCGTCCTGGAGACGCACTACATCGGCAAGACCGCGACTGCGAACGAGAACGAGGAAGCCTTGCTGGCGATCACCCGGCCTCTTGGCATCCCCGACCCCGAGTGCAACGCCTACATCGTTCTCGACGACGGCGGTCCGGCGATCAAGGCGGACTTCGTCTGGCATGACCGAGGCGTCATCGTCGAGGCCGACAGCGACAGGTGGCACAACACGCACCAAAGATTCGAACTAGACCGTGTGCGAGACCAGCGGCTGATCGCGGCCGGGTGGAAGGTGATCCGCACCACCTGGCGCCAGATGAAGCACAGGCCGCACGAGCTGCGGCCCCTCTTGATCAAGCTACTGGGACCCGCATCTCAAGCCGCTCTCGGCTGACGAGCCGTTGCCGGCGCCCCAGAGCGCGCGCGACCTCAAACGATGCGCGCCGGCGGAAACACTTCATACAGTCCCCGCGCCGCCCCGTCTCGACGGCCAGCGATGTCATCTGCACCCCGTCGAGTCCGCACGGCACGATCCACTCGAACGGCTGCAGATCGTTCTCCACGTTGATCGCAAATCCGTGCATCGACACGCCGCGCGACAGGTGCACACCGATCGACGCGATCTTGCGGTCGCCGACCCAGACGCCGGTATAGCGGTGTCCCTCGTGCGGCCGCGACCGCGCCGCGACACCCTCGCCCGCCAGCGCGGCCACGAGCGCGTTCTCCAGCGTGTGCACGTAGTCCACGACGTCGTCGACCCGCACGATCGGATACCCGACGAGCTGCCCGGGACCGTGATAGGTGACCTTTCCGCCGCGACCCGTCTCGACGATGTCGATTCCCCGCTCCGCGTACCAGTCCTCGCCAAACGGAAGCTCGCCCGGCACCGAGCGCCGCCCGCGCGTGTACACGGGCGGATGCTCGAGCGTCAGGAGCACGTCCGGCAGCTCGTCTTCCTGGCGCGCGCTCCGCAGCCGCTCCTGCAGAGCGAGCGCCTCCGGGTAGTCGACCACGCCGAGATGGCACACCCAGATCTCGGGCAAGGGGGTCACGACACGCTCTCCAGGTTCCGTTTGACCGTTGCCAGGAACTGAGCGGACAAAGCGCCGTCGAGCGCCCTGTGGTCCCAACTCAGGCCGAGGATCGTCATCGGCCGGATCGCGATCGAATCGTTGCCGTCCGCGTCGGTCACGACGACCGGACGCTTGATCACGGCCTCGAAGTCGAGGATCGCGACCTGCGGTTGATTGATGATCGGCGTGGCCATGATCGACCCGTACTGCCCTGGGTTGGTGATCGTGAACGTGCCGCCCTGCACATCATCGGGCGTCAACTGCCGAGACCGCGCTCGCCCCGCGATGTCCTTGATCCGCGCCGCCAGCCCCTCGACCGACAGCTCATGCGCGCGAGGGATGACAGGGACGATCAGGCCGTCGTCGCCGAGCGACACCGCGATCCCGAGATTCACATCGGTGTGGCGGGTATAACGGTCGCCCTCGAGCCAGGCGTTCAACGCCGGGTGCTCGCGGATCGCGTCGATGCACGCGCGCGAGACGAACGCCAGCGCGGTCACGCCGAGCCGGGCCCGCGCACTTTGTACCCGCGCCATGTCGACCTCGATCCACGTGGTACACGTGGCGGCCGTGTCCAGAGACCGCTTCATGTGCTCGCCGATCTGCCGGCGCATGCGCGACAGGCCGCCACCGTCGACCACCGGACCCGGAGCGACAGCCGCGGCCGGCGCCACAGGCTCCGGCCGGTACGGGCTCTCGATGTGCAGCGGCGGCTCCTCCGTCTCCACGAACGCCAACACATCCTGCTTGCGCACTCGTCCGCCCCGGCCGGTGCCCGGCACCTGCGCCAGGTCGATGCCGTGCTCGGCGGCGATCCGCTGTACCACCGGCGAGTAGCGCCGATCGCCATTCCGGACCGCGTGCGCCGGCGCGGGGGAGGGTGATGATGATTTTGTTTCGGTGGTCGGGGCGCCGGCGGTGTCGCCATCGAGCGGCTGGGGCTGGGAAGCGCCGGAACCGTCCCCGACGGCGATCCGCGCCAGCACCGTCCCGACGTCCACCGTCTCGCCGATCGGCACCAGGATTTCGGCGACGACGCCGGACGCCGGCGAGGGCACCTCGGTGTCGATCTTGTCGGTCGAGATCTCGGCGATCGTCGCCTCGGCCTCGATCCGGTCGCCGGGCTCGACGCGCCAGCCGACGACGGTGCCCTCCGCGACGGAGACGCCCATCTGCGGCATTGTCACGTCGACCAAAACGTCAGTAGGCGAGGAGCTCACGGCACGCCTCCCTCACTCGATCGACGCCGGGCAACACCGCCTGTTCGAGCGGTGGCGAGAACGGGATCGGAACGTCGGGCGTCGCCACCCGGACGACCGGGCCGTCCAGAGACTCGAATCCCTTCTCTGCGATCAGCGCCGCCACCTGAGCGCCGGCGGCGCACGTGGCGTTGGCCTCGTCGACGATCACGACCTTCGAGCAGCGCTCGACCGAGTCGAGGATCGCCTCCTCATCCAACGGCACCAGCGACCTCAAATCCAACACTTCCACCGACGCTCCGTCGAGCCCATCCGATACCGCCTCCAGCGCCACCGGCACCATCGCGCCGTACGCAATCACGACCAGATCGGACCCCGGCTGCGCCACCCGCGCGGTAAAAGGGGTTTCGTACACGCCCGAGGGAACGTCGTCCTTGACCCGGCGATACAGGTGCTTGTGCTCCATGTAACAGACCGGATTCGGATCATGGATCGCGGCATGGAGTAGACCCTTGGCGTCCTCTGCGGTCGAGGGCGCCACCACCTTGATCCCGGGCGAGTGCATGAACCACGCCTCGGGGTTCTGGGAGTGGAAGGGGCCGCCGGAAAATCCTCCGCCGGACGGGAGCCGGACAACAAGGGGCACGGCCAGACCCTGGCGGTAGTGCATCTTGCCGGCGACGTTCACGAGCTGGTCAAAGCCGCACGAGATGAAGTCCGAGAACTGCATCTCGCACACCGGCCGCATGCCGACGACGGCGGCGCCGATCGCGGTGCCGATGATCCCGGACTCTGCGAGCGGCGTGTCCATCACCCGGTCGGTGCCGAACTCGTCGACGAACCCGTCGGTGACCTTGAACGCTCCCCCGAACACCCCGATGTCCTCGCCCATCAGCAAAACCCGCGAGTCGGCGCGGAGCTCGTCACGCAGCGCGGACGAGATCGCCTGGAGATAAGTGAGAGTGGGCATCAGACGGCACCTCCGTCCGAAGCAAAGCCACTCCAGGGCGCCTGACCGTCGCCGAGTGGCTCGGCCTCGCCCTCACAAAAGACCCCGTCGACTGCCGTCGCCGGATCGGGCATAGGACCCGCGAGGGCCTCCTCGGCCGCGGCGTCGATCTCGGCCTTGATCGAGGCCCGCAAGCCGTCGATGTCTATCCCGAGCTCGCGCAGCCGCTTCTCCTGGCGCTCGATCGGGTCGCGCTTGCGCCACTCCTCCACCTGTTCCTTGGGCACGTACTTCATGTCGTCGTGGGCGGCGTGCCCGTGCATGCGCATCGTCACGGCCTCGATCAGCGTCGGCCCCTCGCCGGCCAGCGCTCGCTCGCGCGCGGCCCGCGCCGCTTCGAACATCGCCTCGGCGTCGTTCCCGTCGACGGTCACGCCGACGAAGCCATAGGCCGCGGCGCGCTCGACCGGGTCGACCGCAAACTGCTTGTCCACCGGCGTCGAGTAGGCGTACTGGTTGTTCTCCAGGACGAAGATCACCGGGAGCTTCTGCACGCCGGCCCAGTTCATCGCCTCGTGGAAGTCGCCGCGCGAGGTGGAGCCGTCGCCGAACCAGGTCATCGCGCACCGCTTCTCGCCGCGGAGCTTGAACGCCATCGCCATCCCGGTGGCGACGAGCATCATGTCGGGCAGCATCGAGACCATCCCGACGCAGCCGAGCTTTCGGTCGCCGAAGTGGACGTTGCCGTCCCGGCCTCGAGTGATGCCGGCGGCGCGGCCCATGTACTGAGACAGGATTCGCGTCGGCGTGACGCCGCGGATCAGGTGCGCCGCGAGGTCACGGTGAAGGATGCACAGCCGGTCCTCCGGTCCCATCGCGAACGCGGCACCGGCGGACACCGCCTCTTGGCCGTAGCCGTCGTAGAACGATCCGGGTACGCGCCCCTGGCGGTAGAGGCTCATCGCGCGCTCCTCCAAGCCGCGCATCAGCAGCATTGCGCGCAGCAGCCAGACGCGGTCCTCGACGGTGAGGTGATCTACCGTCGTCTCGACCCCGCCGGCCGCAGGCTCAGCCATATGAGTGGCCATCTCTCCGATTCCCTTTCTCCGTGGGCCGGACCGGGATCTCCGCTTCCTGACCCCGGCTCACGAGCCCTCCGGGATCTCCGGTTCAGGCTTCTCGATCGGGCACGATCGAGTTTATTCGACGAATCTCCGGACTACCTACGGCGGGCTAACCTTGCCCCATGGACGGCGCCCGGTCTTCCTGGCTGATCCGGATGCGCTGGCGACGGGCGGGTGCGTGGCTGTGGCCATCGTTTGTCGTGCTGATCGCGCTGGACGGCGTCATCGGGCACCTGCTGCCACCGGCCGGCACGACCGAGACGTTCTACGCCGCGGCGCTGCTCGGATTGGTCCTGAACGTGATCGCGGTTCTCTTGCTCTCACGCCCGCTCGGCATGCTCATCCGCCGCTTCCGCCCCGACATCCCGGGCGTGGTGGCCCGCGACTACGGCGGCACGGTCGTGGTGTTCGCGGTCGCGGCGATCCTCCTCACAGCGGGACTGGTGCACCGTCCGTCGATCGAGGCCCGGCAAAGGGATGTGAACGACGCGATCGCGCGCGCCCAGGCGTGGATCGGGGACCGCGCGCCGGACGAGTTCCGCCGCAACCTCCAGTTCGTCAGTCTGCTCACGATCCAGCCTGGGACGATCTATCGGGCATGCGTCCCGAGTGTCCACGGCGAGCGGAGCTACTGCGTGATCGTCAACCGGAACCTGCCATTCCAGCGCAGCGTCACGTTCTCCGGGTATGAGCCAAACTCGGTCCTGGACGAAGGAGCCGGGTAGCGACGAGGCGATAAAGCGCACCGTCCTGATCGCCAGCATCCTCGGGTCGGGGATCGTGTTCCTCGACCAGACGATCGTCAACGTTGCGCTTCCCGCGATCCGGTCGAGCCTCAACGGCAGCCTTGCCGAGCAGCAATGGGTCGTCGAGGCGTATCTGTTGACCCTGTCGTCGCTGCTCCTGCTCGGCGGGTCCCTGGGGGATGTGCTGGGGCGCCGGCGCGTGTTCCAGACCGGCTTGATCGGCTTCGGCGTGTGTTCGCTCGTGTGTGCGGCGGCGCCCAACAGCGAGGTCCTGATCGCAGCGCGGGGCATGCAGGGAGTCGCCGGGGCGCTGCTGGTGCCGAGTTCGCTCGCGCTGATCCTCGACACGTTCGGAGAGGGCGAGCGGGCGGCGGCGATCGGAACCTGGACGGCATGGACGGGAATCGCCACCGTGATCGGTCCGCTCGGAGGCGGACTGTTGGTACAGGCTGCCTCGTGGCGCTGGATCTTCCTGATCAACCCGATCCCGGTGGTTATCACCGTGCTGCTGCTGCAACGCCTTGAGCCCGACCGCCGCGCGCCGGGGCGCGTCGACTGGGTCGGGGGCGTGCTGTGCGTGCTCGGGCTCGGCGGGACGGTGTTCGGTCTGATCGAGCACTCGGTCTACGGGTGGGACGACCCGCGCGTGTTCGTGCCCCTGATCGCGGGGATCCTCCTGATCGTCGCGTTCCTCACCTGGGAGCGGCGCGTACCCGAGCCGATGATGCCGCTCGAGCTGTTCGCCGTCCGCAACTTCGCCGTAGGAAACGTCACCACGCTGGCGATGTACGGCGGTCTCGGCGTGGCGACGTTCTTCCTGGTCGTGTTCCTCCAGCAGGTGGCGGGGTACACGCCGTTGGCCTCAGGTCTCGCGCTTCTCCCGATCACGCTCGTGATGTTCACCCTGTCCAGGCGCTTTGGCCGGCTCGCCGACCGCTTTGGTCCGCGGCTGTTCATGTCCGGCGGGCCGTTTCTTGCCGGCGTCGGCCTGCTGCTGTTGACCCGCATAACCGCTCACCCCGACTACCTGACGACGATCCTGCCCGCCGTGCTCGTGTTCGCGCTGGGGCTGGCGGCGACGGTGGCGCCACTGACCGCAGCCGTCCTCGGGTCGGTCGAGCCCGGCAAGTCCGGCGTCGCCAGCGGCGCCAACAACGCGGTCGCCCGGATTGCCGGGTTGCTCGCGATCGCCGCTGTGGGTGCGGTCGTGTCAGCGAGCTTCGTGTCCCGGCTCGACCACGACCTCGCGCGCACTCCAAGTGCGCAACCGGCGATCGCGGCGGCTCGCACGCGCCCGCTCGTGACGAACTCCCCCGGCCTCCCGCACGTGGTGCTGGTCGATGCCTCCGTACACGCGTTCCGCATAGGCGTCGCGATCGCGGGCGTCCTCGCGATTCTCGGCGGCCTCATCTCACTGCTGGGGATCGAGAACCCGCCTCGCCGAGGTAGCCTTGCGGCGCCTTGGCAATCCCAAAGCCATACGTAGCAGTTGTCACCGGTTCGTCGAGCGGCATCGGCGAGGCGACTGCGCGCCGGCTGGCGCGCGAGCCGGGGGCAAAGCTCGTGCTCGTCGCGCGCCGGCGCGAGCGGCTTGACGCGCTCGCGCGCGAGCTCGGGGGCGCGACCGTGGTGGCGGTCGACCTGACCGAGCCCGACGCGCCGGCCGAGGTGCTGGCCGCGGTGGCGCGAGCCCACGGGGAGCTCCACCTGCTCGTCAACAACGCCGGCGGCTCGTGGCGCGGCGGCTTTGCCGAGACCGGCTGGGAGAACGTCGAGCGACACATGAAGCTCAACTTCGAGGCGCCCGTGCGGCTGACCGAGGAGCTGCTCCCGCTGCTGAGGGCGACCGCCGCGAAGGGCGGGCCCGCGGCCATCGTCAACGTCTCGAGCACGTCCGGTCGCGTCGGGAGACCCCGCGCGGGGGCGTATTCCGCGAGCAAGTTCGCGCTCGCCGGCTGGAGCGATTCGCTCACCGCCGAGGAAAGCGCCCACGGGGTGCACGTGGGCCTCGTGCTCCCCGGGTTCGTCGCCACCGAGGGCTTTCCGGCCACCGAGCTGCGACGCCACCCCGTGCTCCGGGTAATCGTGTCCAAACCGGACAAGGTTGCCGAGGCGATCGTCGACTGCGCCCTGCGCGGCAAGGCCGAGCGCTACGTGCCCCGCTACTACTGGCTGGCGGCAGCGGCGCGGATCCTCGCGCCCAGTCTGGTCCGCCGTGCGACGTCCAGCGGGACGTTCACGACCGCGACCGCCAAAGACTCGCGCCACTAAGCTACACATGTGTAGCTACGAATACTGAAAGGCACCACACATGAACGCAAGTACCCGCCGAGTGGCTGTGCTCGGCGGCACCCGAATCCCGTTCGCCAGGCAGAACGGCCCCTACGCGCGGGCCTCGAACCAGGACATGCTGACCGCGACACTCGAGGCGCTGATCAGCCAGTTCTCGCTTGAGGACGAGGTCCTTGGCGAGGTCGCCGCGGGCGGCGTGCTCAAGCACAGCCGCGACTTCAATCTCACGCGCGAGTCGGTCCTCGGCACCCGCCTGAACCCCCACACGCCGGCGTATGACCTCCAGCAGGCGTGCGGCACCGGGCTCGAGGCGGCGATCCTCGTCGCGAACAAGATCGCGCTCGGCCAGATCGACTCGGGCATCGCCGGCGGGTTCGATACCACCTCCGACGCGCCGATCGCGATCAACGAAGACCTGCGCCAGGTGCTGCTCACGATCAACCGGTCAAAGACCAACGCCGGCCGGCTGAAGGCGCTCGCCAAGGTCCGCCCGCAGCAGATCGTGCCCCAGCTCCCCCGGAACGCCGAGCCGCGCACCGGGCTCTCGATGGGCGAGCACGCCGCGATCATGGCCAAGGAGTGGGGCATCACGCGCGAGGAGCAGGACGAGCTCACCGTGCGCAGCCACCGGAACCTGGCCGCCGCGTACGACACCGGCTTTCTCGACGATCTCGTCGTCCCGTTCCTGGGGCTCGAGCGCGACCAGAACCTGCGGCCGGACTCGAGCGTCGAGAAGCTCGCCAAGTTGAAGCCGGTGTTCGGCGGGGAACAGGGAACAATGACCGCCGGCAACTCGACTCCGCTCAGCGACGGCGCCTCGGCGGTGCTGCTCGCCACCGAAGACTGGGCGGCGGCCCACAACCTGCCCGTGCGGGCGTACATCACGGACGCGCAAACGGCCGCCGTCGACCACGTCCACGCGCGCGAGGGCCTGCTGATGGCGCCCACCTACGCGGTCCCGAAGCTGCTCGAGCGCAACAACCTCAAGCTGAGCGACTTCGACTACTACGAGATCCACGAGGCCTTCGCCTCGCAGGTGCTGTGCACGCTCAAGGCATGGCAGGACCCGGTCTATTGCCGCGAGCGGCTCGGCCTCGACCACGAGCTCGGGGAGATCGACACCGACAAGCTCAACACGCACGGAGGCTCGCTGGCGGCGGGTCACCCGTTCGGCGCCACCGGCGGCCGGATCGTCGCGGGCCTGGCGAAAGCTCTGAATCAGAACGGCTCCGGCCGGGGACTCATCTCGATATGCGCGGCCGGCGGCCTCGGCGTCACCGCGATCATGGAGGCAGCAGCATGAGCGACCGCTACCAGCAACTCGTCAACACGCCGATCGGCAAGATCGTCTCCAAGCAGATCGGACTTCCCAGCCCGGTCAAGCTCGAGCGCTACGAGCGCGGGCAGCCGGTCATCAATGGTCCCGTGCTCGTGGGCGCGGCGCCCGGCGGACGTCTGGCATCCGCGATCGCGACGGTGCTGAAGGCGATCGAGGCCGAGGTCCACACGCCGATGCTCGAGGACGTCCGGACGGCGGCGGCTGACGCCGGTCTCGAGGCCAAGGTTTTCAACGCCGATGCCGCGCCCGATGAGCAGACGTTCAAGGCGCTCGTGTTCGACGCCACCGGGATCGCGGACAGCGCGCAGCTGCACGAGCTGTGGGCGTTCTTCGGACCGACGATCCGCCGAGTCCGCGGATCGGGTCGCGTGATCGTGCTCGGGACCCCGCCGGGCGACTGCAAGAGCCCGCGTCAGGCAACTGCCCAGCGCGCGCTCGAGGGGTTCGTGCGCTCGGTGGCCAAGGAGGTCCGAAAGGGCGCCACCGCGCAGCTGATCTACGTCGGGAACAAGGCCGAGCCGCAGATCGAGTCGACGCTCCGCTTCTACCTGTCGCCGAAGTCGGCGTACGTCTCCGGTCAGGTCGTCAGCATCGGCGCAACCGCCCTGAATGCCGACCGGATCGATTGGGAGCTGCCGCTGTCGGGCAAGTTCGCGCTGGTCACGGGTGCTTCGCGGGGCATCGGGAGGTCGATCGCCAAGGTGCTCGCGCGCGACGGGGCGCACGTGATCGGGCTCGACGTTCCGGCGCTCGAATCTGAGCTCGAGGCGACGATCGGCGAGCTCGGCGGATCGACGATCGTGCTCGACATCACCGACGACGATGCGCCGGCGAGGATCGCGAGCTACCTGCTCGAAAATCATGGCGGGGTCGACGTGGTCGTCCACAACGCCGGCGTGACCCGGGACAAGACGCTCGGGCGGATGGATGCCAGCCGCTGGGACTCAGTTCTCGCGATCAACCTGACCGCGCAGGAGAGAATCAACGAGGAGCTGCTGACGCGCGAGGCGATTCGCGAAAATGGCCGGATCGTGTGCGTGTCGTCGATGAGCGGCATCGCTGGGAACGCCGGCCAGACCAACTACGCGACGTCGAAGGCCGGCGTAATCGGGATGATCGAGTCGACGGCTCCGCAGTTCGGCAAGCAGGGGCTGACGATCAACGCGGTCGCGCCCGGCTTCATCGAGACCCAGATGACCGCGGCGATGCCGATCGCGACCCGCGAGGCGGGCCGGCGGATGAACAGCCTCGCGCAGGGCGGCCTGCCTGTCGACGTCGCCGAGACGATCGCCTGGTTCGCGAGTCCCGCGACCGGCGGGGTCAACGGGAACGTCGTGCGCGTCTGCGGGCAGAGCCTCGTGGGGGCGTGAATGGCGACGCGTGAACTGCAGAGCTCCCCGTCGATGTTGCCGCTGTTCGCCCGCGCCGGCGCGGCGATGGTCCCGGGCGCCTCGCGCCTGCCGTTCGTCGGCGGGGGCGGCCGTGACGTTCCGGACCTCACTCTGAGGCTGACCGACGTGGGAATCGACCCCGACCGGCTGACGGCGTACGACCGGGTTTGTGAGTTCCGGTTGCGCGACGTCGTGCCGGCTACGTTCCCCCACATCCTCGCCTTCCCGTTGCAGCTGTCGCTGATGACCGACCCGGGTTTCCCCTTCGGTGCGATCGGGCTCGTGCACATCTACAACCGGATCACCCAGCACCGGGCGATCCGTAGCTCGGAGCGGCTGCAGGTCGACGTGTGGGCGACGCCGGTCGAGGACCACCCACGCGGGAAGCAGTTCTCGCTGCGGACCGAGATTCGCGCCGGCGACGAACTCGTGTGGGAGGAGATCTCGACAAATCTCAAGCGCGGATCCGGGTCGGAAGCGGCCAGCGCCCCGGGTAGCGAGCTCCCGCGCGCCGAAGACCTGCCCCCGGCGGCGACGTGGGCGTTGGCGGGCGATCTCGGCCGCCGCTACGGCTCAGTCTCGGGCGACCTCAACCCGATCCACATGCACCCGCTCAGCGCCCGGCTGTTCGGGTTTCCGTCGGCGATCGCCCACGGGATGTGGACCAAGGCGCGGTGTCTCGCCGCGCTCGAGTCCAAGCTCCCGGAAGCGTTCACGGTCGAGGTGGCGTTCAAGAAGCCGATCCTGCTGCCGGGGAAGGTCGAGTTCTGCGAGGCCGACGGACCGGGCGAGGCGTTCGCCGTCCAGTTCGGCGTACGCGACCCACGCAAGGGCCGCTCTCATCTGGACGGACTCGCCTTCGCCGGCTGACCTGCTGGCCGGCTTGACCCGCTGGCCGGCTTGACCAGCTGGCCGGCGAGCACACTGATTCAGGCGAACAGGCCTTCGCCGACGAAGCCGCCGGGCGCCGCTCCCGGCGGGCAGGCGAAGATCGCGCTGCCGATGTGCTGCGTGTGCTCATTCAGAAGGTCGTCCCGGGCGAGCCTGGTCTGCATCGGGATGAACTGGGCTCGCGGGTCGCGCTGGAAGCAGATGAACAGCTGCCCGCCGCCCACCGCACCGTCGTAGATGCCATCGGTGTAGGAGTAGCCGCGGCGCAGGATTCGCTCCCCGTTGTTGTACGCAGGGCTGGCGAGCCTGATGTGAGCGAGACGGGAGATCGCCAGTTGTCCATCCACGACCGTGCTCAGATCGATGGGGTCGAACTCGTGGCGTTTGCCGAGCGGTGCGCCGGACAGCTTGTGCCGGCCGAAGGTCCGCTCCTGCTGGTCGAGGCTGACCGAGTCCCAGTGGTGGAGCAACATCTGGATGCGGCGCACCACCATGTAGGAGCCGCCCTTCATCCAGCCCGGTGATTCGCGTGCGCCCGCCCACACGAACCGGTCGAGCGCCGCGTGATCCTGCGCCTCGATGTTGGCCGTCCCCTCCTTGAACCCGAGGATGTTCCTTGGGGTCGGCTGGCCTCTTGTGTTGAGCGTCCGACCGAACCCGGCCAGCGACCAGCGCGGGACAGCCGTCGGGCTCGCGAGGCGGATGAGGTCGTGGACCGCGTGAAAGGCCACCTGGGGGTCCTCGGCACACGCCTGAACCGCGATGTCGCCATTCGAGATGCCGGGCTGGAGAGAGTCGTTGGCGAACGACGGCAGTTCGACGAGCGGCGCCGGGCGCCGGGATTCCAACCCGAGCCGTCCCGGCCTGAACAGCGACGGTCCGAGCCCGAACGTGATCGTGAGGCGCGCCGGGCCCAGACCGACGACCTCCCCGGTGTCGACCGGAGGGTCGACGCCCGTCCGGAGCGCGCCGACCGGTTCGCCGGACGTAAGCCGAGCGGCCCCATCGGACAGCGCCGCGAGGAGGGCGCGAACGTCGCCGGCGGAGTCGCTCACCACGTCGAGCGCGACGAAGTGCACGTGCTCCTGGGTCGGTGTGGCGATCCCGGCCTGATGGGTGCCGTGGAAAGCGACGACGGACGGGTGGCGACCGGCTGCCTCCGCGTCAGAGGCTGCGCCCGCGCCACCGCCAAACGTGACCCCCAGGCTCGCGACCCCCGCCGCCGCCATGAACTCCCTCCGTGTCGTCACCGGCTGAGGGTATCGGCGGACAGCAGACACCTAAGTCTCCAGCACCCCTGGTCGATAACCGGGGGCAATGGCGAAAGCGGCGCCCGCGCGGGCGATCTCACATCAGAACGTGCGCCTCGGGCCCGGCCGGCATCCCCGCCCGGGCGAGGTCGTGTGCGTGATGGAACTCGCCTCGATGCTCGCCGGCGGGCGATTCGGAGACCGCCCGCGGTCGGTGTGCCCGGTGATCGGCGCGATCCTCCGCGCCTACAACGACAACGTCGATGACCGCCGCCGGCAGGATCTCTACCGCTTCGCCGCCGATGCAGTCGACACGCGGCGCAACTACCACGCCCAGCGCCGCCGGGCCGACGCGGCGCTTGAATGGGCGGTCGCTCGCCATGCGAGCCGCGGCGGGACGGTCCTTGCGCCGCCCGATCCCGAGGGCCCGCGCGACGAGATCGGCTACTACGTCGTCGGCGCCCTAGTCGGCCGCGGCTCTCCCGTCGGGCGCTGGTCTGACGAGGAGCACGCGGCGATGATCGCCCTGCTCGACGGGCTGATCGAGATCGATGACGAGCCGGCGCTAGACGCCGTGATCGAGGAGCCGCTCCTCCGCGACCTCCTCGAACATGTCGCGGAGGCGGTCGAGCACCGCAGCGGCTATCACGAGTTCGTCCTCGCTGAAGGGCTCGAGTGCGGCTCGGAGGCGGGGCTCGAAGCGCGCGCGCCGCTCCTCGACGAGGACGCGCCCGTTGTCGGTGAGCGACGTGAGCACCACACGCCGGTCGCGCTCGGAGCGCTGCCGATCGACCAACCCCGCCGCAGCGAGCCCTTCGAGCATCTCGGTGACGCTCGCCGGACTCAGGTCCGCGGCGTCCGCGAGGTCGCGGAGCGACATCTGACTCTGGTCTCGAAGGCAGAACAGCAGGCTGTACTGCGCGTCGGTGAGCTCGCCCGGGCAGTGGGTCTCGCGCCCGCGCATCCGGCGCAGGGCGGCCAGCGCTCGCTTGAACGCTCGCGCCACCTGCTCGGTGGCCTCGCCGTGCTCGCGCTCGCCTACCACGTCTCCAAGCGCCTCTAGCCGTTCTTCGGCGCCCGCGGTCACGCCGCCATCGCCTCCGCCATTGTCTCGGCGGACGCCCCGGCCTCTCGCCCCTTGGCCGCGCGCGCCTTGCGCTCGGCTCGGAGCAGAATCACGCACGGGATAATCGCCACCGCGGTCAAGCCGGCCGAGACCCAGAACGCCGTGCCGTACGCGTCGGCCGCGCCGCTCACCGTGTGCACGCCGGTCAGCGCGCGCTGGAGCACGACGGCGAGCACCGCGGTTCCAATCGAACCGCCGACCCGCTGGATGACGTTGAGCTGCGGTGTCGCGCTCGCCAGCTCGGAGCGCTTGAGCGACGCGAACGCCGCCGCCATCGCGGGCAGGAAGCCAAAGCCGATTCCGATCCCGCGGACGAACATCGCGAACGACAGCCACACGATCGACGTGTGGGCGCCGATCAGCCCGAACGGGATCGTGGCGATCGTGCATACGATCACGCCGAACAATGCCAGCCCACCGCCGCCCCAGCGGTCGGTCAGCTTGCCCGCGATCGGCATCGCGCACGCCGCGCCGAGACCCTGCGGTGCGGTCAACAGCCCGGTGTGAACGACGCTCTCCAGACGCACCTCCTGCCAGTAGAGCGGCAGCAGGATCATCCCGCCGAACAGCGCGGCGCCAAGACAGAACATCGCGAACGCCGCGGAGGAGAACGTCGCCCGGCGGTACAGCC
>Ga0335079_10003276_pt1 | contig 18703 bp, 17 predicted proteins | sample Lox_Sample_33_FD_206719 | JGI IMG/M metagenome (GOLD analysis project Ga0335079, IMG submission 206719) | Soil microbial communities from Loxahatchee National Wildlife Refuge, Florida, United States - Lox_Sample_3.3 | ecosystem: Environmental > Terrestrial > Soil > Wetlands | place: USA... | reverse complement strand
TTCACCGCGATCGCCCTCGGCGTGATCATTTTCATCCTGCGCACCGCGCGGCGGCTACGGAGCCTGCCCTGGGCGGTCACGCTCGGGCTGCTGCTCGGTGGCGCGACAGGCAACCTTGCCGACCGCCTGCTGCGCTCGCCTGCTCCGCTGCGCGGTTATGTCGTCGACTGGATCCAGTTGCCACACTGGCCGGTCTTCAACCTCGCCGACTCCGCGATCGTGTGTGGCGGGGCCATAGCGATCCTGCTGTCGGTCATGGGCATGCGGATCGACGGGACACGTGACATCGAGCCGAAGGCGGACGAAACCTCGGGCCGTGGATGAGTGGCCCGACGCTGAGCCGGCCGGAGCCCGGTGGCCCGTGGCTGAGCGGCCCGCGGTGACGCAAGCGGGGGACCACCGCAGCGTTCCGGTTCCCGATGGCCTTGACGGTGAGCGGGTGGACGCCGCGCTTGCCCGCATGTTCGGGTTGTCGAGGTCGCGCGCGGCGGGGCTTGTCGCGACGGGCCAGGTACTCGCGGACGGTCAGCGGCCGGCCAAGTCCGACCGCGTGACCGCGGGAAGCCTGCTGGAGGTGACGCTACCCCCGCCACCTGTGGCGGCGCCCCAGCCACTGCCGGTACCCGGACTCCAGGTCGTGTACGACGACGCGGACATCGTCGTGGTCGACAAGCCTGTCGGGGTGGCCGCGCACCCGGCACCCGGCTGGTCAGGCCCCTCGGTGCTCGAGGGCCTGCTCGGGGCCGGCTACACGATTGCCACCGGCGGGGCTGCCGAGCGGCAGGGCATCGTGCACCGCCTGGACGCGAACACCACGGGGCTGATGGTGGTGGCCAAGAGCGAGCGTGCCTACAGCGCGCTGAAGCGTGCCTTCCGTGAGCGCGCGGTGGCGAAGGGCTATCAGGCGCTCGTGCAGGGCCATCCCGACCCGCTCCGCGGCACCGTCGACGCACCGATCGACAGGCATCCTGCTGGGGACGGCAGGTTCGCCGTCGTCGCGGGCGGCAGGCCGAGCATCACGCACTACGACACCGTCGAGGCGTTCCGCGCGGCGAGCCTGCTCGACATCCGCTTGGAAACCGGGCGTACGCATCAGATCCGGGTGCACATGGCGGCGATCAAGCATCCGTGCGTGGGCGACCGGCTGTACGGAGCGGATCCCGTCCTCGCCGCGCGGCTCGGCCTGGACCGGCAGTGGCTGCACGCGGCGAGGCTCGCCTTCCGCCATCCCGCTGATGGGCGCAGGTGCGAGTTCAGCAGCGCCACCCCGGCCGACCTGGCGCACGCGCTCACCCTGCTACGAGCCGAGGGCTGAGCAGAGCGGAATTTAACCGCATCCGCGCGTGGCCACGTGGCGCAGGCGTGCCCCTGGAGGTGTCATTTCGGGTCATATGCGATCGCCGACGCCCCGGGGTTCTACTGCTCGTGAGTGTCCGTCCACCCACGGCCAGCAGCGGCGAACAACGGCAAACGGCGGAAAACGAGGGCAACAGACGCATCCGGAGTGTTGTCTAGTCGCCACCTCCGGCGCCCAGTTAGGCTACGTTGCACAGGCCCATCCAAGCGAGCCATCCGGGCGCGAGCTGCCCGGGCAGCACAGCTAGCATGGCCGGGCCGACGCGGTCGCCAGTGGCGGCGCTCGGCCACTTCCCCCGGTCCCGGAACCGCGACGCGTGTGCAGCACGCGCAATGGGGTGTGCCCAGATACAAGCGCAGCTCAGCAGGCCCGGCCCGGCAGGCCCGGCCCGGCAGGCCCGGCCCGGCAGGCCCGGCCCGGCAGGTCCGGCCGGCAGGCCCGGCAGGTTTGGCTCGGCAGACTCGGCAGGTTCGGCAGGTTCGGCAGGTTCGGCCCGGCAGGCTCAGCTCGGCAGGCTCAGCTGGGCAGAATGCAGAGCAGGCTCATGAGGAGGAAGAACGCTCATGGCGGCAGCGCACTCCGCAGCCTCTTTCGTGCACCTTCACGTGCACACCGAGTACTCGATGCTCGACGGGGCGGCGAAGGTGGGGCCGCTGTTCGCGGAAGCCGCCAGGCTGGGCATGCCAGCGGTCGGGATGACCGACCACGGCAATATGTTCGGCGCCTACGAGTTCTTCCAGCAGGCGAAGAAGGCGGGCGTTAAGCCCATCATCGGGATCGAGGCCTACCTGGCGCCTGAATCCCGCTTCCTGAAGCGGCCGGTTTTCTGGGCCGAGGGTGGCCAGCGCGACTCCGATCCCGACGGTGAGGGCGGGGACGTCTCAGGTGCAGGCGCGTACACGCACATGACCATGCTCGCCGCCGATGCGACGGGACTGCATAACCTGTTCCGGCTGTCGAGCCTGGCGTCCATCGAGGGTTACTACCGCAAGCCGCGGATGGACGCTGAACTGATCGCCCAGCATGCCGAGGGGATCATCGCCACCACCGGGTGCCCGTCAGGCGAGGTGCAGACCAGGCTGCGGCTTGGGCAGTTCAGCAAGGCGCTCGATGCCGCCGCCTCCTACCGCGACATCTTCGGTCAGGACAACTTCTTTCTCGAGTTGATGGATCATGGGCTGCCGATCGAGCGGTCGGTGCGGGCCGGGCTGCTCGACATCGCTGGGCGCCTGAATCTTCGACCGCTCGCGACGAACGATGGCCACTACGTCACCAAGGACCAGGCCGAAGCGCACGAGGTCCTGCTCTGCGTAGGCACCGGCAAGACGCTCGACGACCCGAAACGCTTCAGGTTCAACGGCGACGGCTACTACTTGAAGAGTCCCGCGGAGATGCGCGGGCTCTGGGACGTGCAGGTGCCTGGCGCGTGCGACAGTTCGCTCGTCATCGCCGACCGGGTGGCGCCGTACGACGAGGTCTTCAAGTCGATCGACCGGATGCCGAGGTTTCCTGTCCCCGATGGGGAGACGCAGTCATCCTGGCTGCGTAAGGAGGTCGTCAAGGGAGTGGCTCGCCGCTTCGGCGCCGCCCCTTCGCAGCAGGTGCGTGACCGAATCGACTACGAGCTCGGCGTCATCGAGGCGATGGGTTTCCCCGCCTACTTCCTCGTGGTGGCCGACATCTGCCAGTACGCGCGTGCCAACCGGATCGGCCTTGGCCCTGGCCGCGGATCGGCCACCGGGTCGATGGTCGCCTACGTGCTAGGCATCACCGACCTCGATCCGATCGAGCATTCGCTGCTATTCGAGCGATTCCTCAATCCCGAGCGGATAACAATGCCCGACGTCGACCTGGACTTTGACGAGCGCAGGCGCGGCGACATGATTCGTTACGTCACCGAGAAGTTCGGCGAGGACCGGGTCTGCCAGATCCTCACCTTCGGCACGATCAAAGCCAAGGCCGCCATAAAGGACTCCTGCCGGGTCCTCGGCTACCCGTATGCACTCGGCGACAAGATCACGAAGGCGATGCCCCCCGACGTATTCGGCAAGGGGATCTCGCTGTCGGGCATCACCGATCCCGCGCACGAGCGCTACAGCGAGGCGGCAGAGGTCCGCGCGCTCTACGACGCAGACCCTGACGTCAAACGGGTCATTGACACCGCCCGCGGCATCGAGGGCCTGACTCGCGGCAGCGGCGTGCACGCGGCAGGGATCATCTTGTCGGCCGATCCGCTGCTGGACGTGCTGCCGGTGCACCGCCGCGAGGACGACGGCGCGATCATAACGGGCTTCCCCTTCCCGCAGTGCGAGGAACTCGGCCTGCTCAAGATGGACTTCCTCGGCCTGCGGAACCTGACGGTGATCGGCGACGCGATCGTCAACGTTAAGGGGAACCGTGGCATCGATGTCGACCTGGAGAATCTCGCGCTGGACGACAAGGCCACGTATGAACTGCTGGCGCGCGGTGACACGCTGGGCGTCTTCCAGCTCGACGGCGGCCCGATGCGGAACCTGCTCAAGCTGATGATCCCGACCGGCTTCGGTGACATCGCCGCCGTGCTCGCCTTGTACCGGCCAGGGCCCATGGCTGCCAACACGCACATCAACTACGCCGACCGCAAGAACGGCCGGCAGCATATCGAGCCGATCCATCCAGAGCTTGCGCAGGCGCTGGAGCCGATCCTGGGTGAGACGTACCACATGGTCGTCTACCAGGAGCAAGTGATGGCGATCGCGCAGCAGCTTGCCGGGTACTCGCTCGGCCGAGCAGACCTGCTACGCCGTGCTATGGGCAAGAAGAAGAAGGAGATCCTGGACGCGTCCTGGGAGGAGTTTTCCGCCGGGATGGCGGCGAACGGATACTCCACAGAGGCGATCAAGGCCGTGTGGGACGTGCTCGTACCATTCTCGGGCTATGGCTTCAACAAGTCACACACCGCCGGTTACGGCGTCGTCTCCTACTGGACCGCCTTCCTCAAGGCGAACTTCCCTGCCGAGTACATGGCCGCGCTGCTGACATCGGTCGGTGACGACAAGGACAAGATGGCCATTTACCTGGCCGAGTGCCGCAAGCTCGGTATCAAGGTGCTGCCTCCCGACGTCAACGAGTCCGATTGGTCCTTTACCCCCGTCGGCACCGATATCCGCTTCGGACTCGGCGCCATCAGGAATGTTGGTTCCAGCGTTATCTCGTCGATCGTAGCGACGCGCCGTAGCAAGGGCAGTTACACCTCATTCGCAGACTTCCTCGACAAGGCCGAGATCACCGTGTGTAACAAGCGGGTGGTCGAATCGTTGATCAAAGCAGGCGCTTTCGACTCCCTCGGGCACTCGCGCAAGTCACTGTGCCTGATTCAGGATCAGGCCGTCGACGCGGTGATCGGCGTGAAGCGCCAGGAGGCGATCGGCCAGTTCGACCTTTTCGGTGCGAGCGAGCCGGAAGGCGGCGCCGACCCACGCCGCCGCATCGGGCTGGACTTCGAGCTCAGCGCGGAGGAGTGGCCGCGCAAGTTCCTGCTCAGCCAGGAGAGGGAGATGCTTGGCCTGTACGTATCCAGCCACCCGCTCGATGGCGCGCAACGGATTCTGGAAGGAAACAGGGACGTCTCCATCGCTGAGCTGCTGGCTTCTGGCCGTACGGAAGGTGACGTTAAGGTGGCAGGGCTCATATCGTCGGTGGACCGCCGCATTAACAAGAAGAGCGGTAACCCGTGGGCCATCGTCACTATCGAAGACCTGGACGGTTCCATCGAGGTGCTGTTCTTCCCGAAGGTGTATTCCCTGTACATGGGCGAGCTGGCCGGCGACGCCACGGTCTGCGTCAAGGGCCGGCTGAACGAGCGCGACGGCACGGTGAGCATATTCGCCCAGGATCTGACCCCGCTCGACATCTCCTCGGCCGGCCCGGGAACCGGTCCGCCGCTGGTCATCGCCCTGCACCAGGACAAGGTCAGCGCTGTCCTCGCTGCCGAGCTCAAACACGTCCTGCACGCCCACCCCGGCGCCACCCGCGTTCACCTCAAGCTGGAGCGACCGGGCCGTAACCCATTGCTCATCGACCTTTCCGAGTTTTCTGTGGAGCCGAGCAACAGCTTCATGGCGGACATCAAGAGCCTGCTCGGGGCGGCCGCGCTCGTCAGTACCTGAGCGGCCACACGTCGGCTCGCCGCGGCTGGCGGCGGCGGCGAGCTTGTCAATTCCCGGCCAGTCGCTGCCAGTTTCAGCGCGAAAGGGCGAGGAGAATCACGATGGTGGGCGCGACAACCAGGCCAAACCGGGCTTGCCTAAGCAGCGCGCTGTCCTTGGTTACCGCGTGAATCGCGCTCAGTGTCGCGAAACGACGTCACGGCTCATAGCGGGACTGGACGGCGCGAGCCGAGCATGTCCCACAGCAGCGCGCCCGCCATAATCCGGCGGTGTAGTACCCGCGATCCACTGCCTGCGAGGCAAACCCGCCGCAGCTCACGCGTCCCTGCGCACCAGCAAGAAGGCGGCCACGGCCAACAGCACGGCGGTCCACAGGCAGAACACTCCGAAGCCCTGCCACGGGCTGAGGAGCTGACCGGACTGCTGATGCGCCTCGTCGATCAGCGACCCGGCTTGCTCGGGCAGGTAGGCGTCGATGTGGGCTCCCCAGCTGCCAGGCAGCAGGCCAGAAAGAATCGGCAGCACGAACACGACGCCGATGACCGTGGTGATGGCGCCCGCGGTATGCCGGATCAGGGCGCCGATCGCCAGTGCGAAAACGCCGAGCACGCTGAGGAAGAGCCCGGCGCCGATGACCGCGCGGGTGATTCCGGGGTCGCTCAACGAAACAGCCACGCGGCTGTGCAGGATGGCTGAGCCGATGAAGAACGAGCAGAAGACGACGATCTCCGCTACCACGATCAGCAGCGCCGCGAATACCACCACCTTGGCGGCCAGCATCTGGATCCGCCGTGGCACCGCAAGCAGGGAGGCACGGATGACCCCCGTCGAGTACTCGGTCGTGATCACCAGCGCGCCCAGCACGCAGATCGTGAGCTGGCCGAGCCCGATCCCCGCGCCCAGGATGAAGCGGATCGGATCGGACGCGACCGTGGCGTCCCGCGACGCTGCCCGCGGGCCGTTCCAGTTGGCCACGGTCAGCCACGTGAACAGTGTGGTGAAGCCGACAGTGATCACAACAAAGAGGATCAGCGTCCAGACCGTGGACCGCACCGAGCGGATCTTCGTCCACTCGGCGCGAAGGAGGCCGCCGAAACCGGCGCGGCCAGCCGGCCGCACGGAGGGCACGCGGGCCCGGGTTACCGGCGGTGCGCTCGTCATCGGGCACTCCCGTCCCTAGCAGCCACCGGGTCAGGTCCGTGCTTGCCGAACTCGAGGCTGCCGGAAGTGAGCTCGATGAACGCGTCTTCCAGCGAGGCCAGCGGGGTCAGCTCGTGCAGCACGATCGACGCGGACGCCGCGAGTTCGCCGATCCGCGGCGCTTCCATGCCCGTGACAGTGACCAGCCCGGCGCCGTTCGCCGGAGCGGGCTCGCCCGGCGCGCCCGTCCCGCCAGGCACCACGGCGCCGCCCGCCCCGGTGATCAGTTCAGCGAGCCGCGCCGCGTCGGGACTGCGTACCCGGACCGACTTGTCGGTGCTGCGCGCGATCACATCCTGGGTGCTTGACTCTGTGATGAGCCTGCCCCGGCCGATTACGATCAGGTAATCGGCGGTGACGGCCATCTCGTTCATCAGGTGGCTGGACACGAGGATGGTCCGGCCCTCGGCAGCGAGCTGCCTCATGAGGTTCCTGATCCACAACACGCCCTCGGGGTCAAGCCCGTTCACCGGCTCGTCAAGCAGCAGAACCTGCGGGTCACCGAGCATCGCGGCGGCGATGCCGAGCCGCTGGCTCATGCCGAGCGAGAAGCTGCCAGCCCGCTTGTCCGCCACATCGGCCAACCCGACGAGCCCGAGCACCTCATCCACCCTGGCGCGCGGCAGCCCCTGGGTCTGCGCGAGGAACAGCAGGTGATTACGCGCGCTTCGCCCGGCGTGCACGGACTTGACCTCAAGCAGCGCGCCGACCGTGCGCAGCGGCTTGGCCAGCTCGTGGTACGGCTTGCCGTTGATCGTGGCAGATCCGGCGTTCGGATGGTCGAGACCCAGCACAAGCCGCATCGTCGTCGATTTGCCCGCGCCGTTGGGCCCGAGGAACCCGGTGACCCTGCCAGGGTCGACAGTGAAGCTCAGCTGGTCAACAGCCAGCTTGCTGCCGTAGCGCTTGGTGAGATCGCGAACCTCGATCATGCAATCCCCTCTGCGTCGCTTTGGGGTCCTGACCGCTAGTCCACGTTAGCAAGGCGCGGCCGGTGGAGGCGATCCAATACGCTTCAGCTCAGCATGGCTGCACAAGAAACGCGCGCTGCCGACCGCCGCCAGGGCCGCAACTTTGGCCGCCGGCTCGCGGTCCTCGCCTTTGTCACGGCTGCGGTCGCACCTCTCGGCGTGCCCGCGGGTTTCATCTGGGCTGCGATCACCCCGCGGGTGGCCGTCATCGTCACCGGGCATGGTGCGGCGGACGTCATCAACCCGGAGACCAAGGCGTTCATCGCAGCCGACGGCTGGTTCTGCGTGATCGGCGTGATCGGCGGGCTGATTGTCGGCGTGGCGGGCTACCTCATGGCCGTGCGCAGGAACGGCGCGGTCGCGGCGGCCGGGTTGATCCTTGGCGGCCTGGCTGCCTCGCTCGTGGAGTGGTGGATCGGCGCCAGCATCGGCCACTCGTCGTTCCGCGGGGCGCTGTTGGTCAGCCATCAAGGCGCCGTCCTGCACGCGCCGCTCGTGTTGCGCGCGCACGCCGCCCTGGTGTTCTGGCCGCTCACCACAGCCCTGGTCGTCGGGGTGGCCGAACTGCTTTCCGGCCAGCGGCACCGCAGCCCGCCGGACCACGCGCTGCCATCTACCACCCAGCATGCAGGCGCCGCGCCGCCGCCAGCAGAAAGCTACTGACCTGCTGGGGCTGCTGTGCCCCGGTACGTAAGCTTCGCGACGCGCTGGCGTGGTGCGCAAGCGAGGCGTGACCGGCTCGCGCGGCGCCTAAACTTGGGGGGTGATTTCCCGAGTCGACCTGCGTGGGTCATCGCCTGCCGACCTGAGCCAGGAGAAACTTTCCCGTGTGCTGCCGCGGGCAGCCCTCGACGTGGCGGCCGCGCTGGACGCGGTCCTGCCCATCTGCGAGAAGGTGCGCCAGCGCGGCGCCGGCGCGATCCGTGATCTCACGGCGAGATTCGATGGCGTGGACCGCGAGTCAACCCTGGTGCCACCAGCCGCGCTGGCAGCGGCGGCGGACCGGCTCGATCCGGCGGTTCGGGCGGCACTTGAGGAGGCCACCAGACGGGCGCGGCTTGTCCACGAAGCGCAGCTGCCCACGCAGACTACGACCCGCGTCACGGCCGGGGCGCAGGTCACCGAGCGCTATGTCCCCGTCGGCAGGGTGGGCCTTTATGTGCCCGGCGGCCTGGTCGCGTATCCCTCGTCGGTTGTCATGAACGTCGTCCCCGCGCAGGTGGCAGGCGTGGGATCCCTTGCCGTGGCGTCGCCGCCGCGGCCCGAGCATGGTGGCCTACCGCACCCGGCCATCCTCGCCGCGTGCGCGCTGTTCGGCGTCGACGAGGTGCACGCGATCGGCGGCGCCCAGGCGATCGCGATGTTCGCGTACGGAACGGCCGACTGCGCCGCCGCCGACATGGTGACCGGGCCGGGCAACGTGTACGTCGCGGCGGCCAAGCGGCTGCTGCGCGGCAGGATAGGAACCGACTCAGAGGCCGGCCCGACCGAGGTCGCGATCGTTGCCGATCAGGCGGCCGACCCGGTGTTCGTCGCGGCTGACCTCATCGCTCAGGCCGAGCACGATGAGCTGGCCGCCTGCCTGCACATCACCCCGGACCCGGCGCTCGCCGACCGTGTCGATGCGGAAATTGCCCGCCAGCTTCCTGGCGCCGCGCACCGCGGCAGGATCGAGGCGGCGTTGACCGGGCAATCCGCGCACGTCCTGGTGGACGATATCGCCGCCGCCCTTGCCGTCGCGGACGCATGGGCGCCGGAGCATCTCGAGATACAGACCCGGAACGCTCACGCCGATGCGGCACGGGTCCGTAACGCGGGGGCCATATTCGTGGGACCTTACGCACCGGTGTCACTGGGCGACTACCTGGCCGGCTCGAACCATGTGCTGCCCACCGGTGGCACGGCACGTTACTGTGGCGGCCTTTCCACCCTGTCGTTCCTGCGCGGAATCCACGTGGTTGAGTGCGACCGCCCGGCCCTGTCGGGCGCTGCGGCACACATCGGCGCGCTCGGCGGCGCGGAGGACCTGACCGCGCACGTCGCCGCGGTCCAGGTAAGGCTGCAATGAGCGTCCCAGCGACGCGGCTCGCGGATTTGCCGATCAGGGACGACCTGCGCGGGCGCGAGCCTTACGGTGCGCCGCAGCTCGCGGTAGCCGTTCAGCTTAACACCAACGAGAATCCGTACCCACCGTCCCCGCGGCTGGTTGCGGCGATCAGCGCCGCTGTCGCGGCCGCCGCGCCCACCCTCAACCGCTACCCCGACCGTGACGCCACCGAGCTGCGCGCGGACCTGGCTCGTTATCTCGGCCACGGGCTCACCGCCCCCCAGGTCTGGGCGGCCAACGGTTCCAACGAGGTCATACAGCAGCTGCTACAGGCGTTCGGCGGCCCAGGCAGGAGCGCCCTTGGGTTCGAGCCCTCCTACTCGATGCACCCCGTGATCGCCCGGACCACCGGCACTGCCTGGATCAGCGGACACCGCGGCGTGGACTTCGGCGTGAGCCCGGACAATGCGGTGGCCGCGGTCAAACGGCATCAGCCGGACGTGGTCTTCCTCACCTCACCGAACAACCCCACGGGTACCGCGCTGCCGCTCGCGGTGATCGAAGCGGTGTGCGGGGCAACCTCCGGCATGGTCGTGGTGGACGAGGCGTACGCCGAGTTCGCCCGGGCCTGCGCGCCAAGCGCGGTGACTCTGCTGCCCAAGTGCCGGCGCCTGGTGGTGACCCGCACCATGTCAAAGGCGTTCGCAATGGCCGGCGCCCGGCTGGGCTACCTCGCAGCGGCCCCGGCCGTAGTCGAGGCCCTGCTGCTTGTCCGGCTGCCCTACCACCTGTCGACCGTCACGCAAGCGGTCGCGCGCACCGCGCTCGCGCATGCCGCCGAACTGCTCGAGGCGGTCGCCGCGCTGCGCGCCGAGCGCGACGCCACCGTAACCTGGCTGCGTGATGAGGGATTCGAGGTGGCTGACTCAGATGCCAACTTCGTGTTCTTCGGCGAATTCGGCGACACGCACGTGGCATGGCAGGACCTGCTCGATCGCGGCGTGCTCGTGCGTGAGGTCGGCCCCCCGGGCTGGCTCCGGGTGAGCGTGGGCACCCCAGCCGAGATGGCAGCGTTCCGGCACGCGCTCCGTGCAGTGGTTTCGGACCGGCATAGGGCGGCAGGTGACGTATGAGCAGGACCGCACGCGCTGAGCGGGTCACCAAGGAGACACGGGTGGTGGTGGAACTCGACCTGGATGGAACCGGGCTCGCTGAGGTCTCGACCGGGGTGCCGTTCTTCGATCACATGCTTGCCCAGCTCGCCAAGCACGGCGGGATAGACCTGGCCGTGCGCGCGAGCGGCGACATCGAGGTTGACGCGCATCACACGGTCGAGGACACGGCGATCGTGCTGGGTGAGGCGCTACGGTCGGCGCTCGCGGACAAGGCGGGACTCCGCCGGTTCGGCGACGCGCTTGTGCCGCTCGACGAGGCACTCGTGCAGGCAGCGGTGGACCTATCGGGCAGGCCCTACGTCGTGCACGAGGAACCGCCGTCGATGGCGCCGCTCATCGGCTCCTATGACACCACACTGACCAGGCACATCTTCGAGTCTTTGGCGACGAGCGCGGGGATCTGCCTGCACGTGCGGGTGCTGGCGGGCCGTAACCCGCACCACATCGTGGAAGCTCAGTTCAAGGCCGTCGCCAGGGCGCTGCGGGATGCCGCCGCGCCCGATCCGCGGTCCACCGGGGTGCCGAGCACCAAGGGGGTCCTGTGAGCCGACCACACCGACCGAAGATCGCTGTACTCGACTACGGGTCGGGCAATCTGCGCTCAGCGCAGCGTGCCCTGGCCCGCGTCGGTGCCGACGCCGACATAACCGCCGACCACGAGGCCGCGCTGAACGCCGACGGGCTGGTCGTGCCCGGCGTAGGCGCCTTCGCCGCGTGCATGGCGGGGCTCAGGAAGATCCGCGGCGATCACGTGATCGGCAAGCGGCTGGCCGGCGCGCGGCCCATTCTCGGCATTTGCGTTGGCATGCAGATCCTGTTCGCCGCGGGTGTCGAGCACGGCGTGGTGACGGAGGGCTGCGGACTTTGGCCCGCAACGGTCGAGCGCCTCGATGCCCCCGTGCTCCCTCACATGGGCTGGAACACGGTGCACGCGGCGCCCGGCTCGGTCCTTTTCGCCGGGCTCGACCCCGGCACCCGCTTTTACTTCGTGCACTCCTATGCGGTGCGGACCTGGCATGACCCGGGGACCGCGCTGGTGACGTGGGCGGAGCACGGCGAGCAGTTCGCCGCCGCGGTCGAGGACGGGCCGCTTTCTGCCAGCCAGTTCCATCCGGAGAAATCCGGCGACGCGGGCGCCGTGGTGCTCAGGAACTGGCTGGAAAACATGTGAACATCCCGCGTCGAGCGGGCGTCAAACGGAACGGATGGATGTTCTTCTGATGGCGCTGACCCTGTTGCCTGCCGTCGACGTGTCCCGTGGCCTGGCCGTGCGGCTCGTCCAGGGTGCGGCCGGTACCGAGACCTCATACGGCGACCCTGTCGAGGCGGCGCTCGCGTGGCAGCGTGGCGGCGCGACGTGGATCCATCTTGTCGATCTGGATGCCGCCTTTGGCCGCGGCGACAACCGCGAACTTCTCGCGGAGGTGGTGGGCAAACTCGACATCAACGTCGAGCTGTCGGGCGGGATCCGCGCCGACAGTTCGCTGGCTGCCGCGCTCGCCACTGGGTGCGCGCGGGTCAACATCGGCACCGCGGCGCTGGAGAATCCGGCCTGGGTGCGCGAAGTGATCGCTGAGCACGGCGAGAAGATTGCCGTCAGCCTGGATGTTCGCGGCTCGCGGCTCGCGGCCCGCGGCTGGACCTCCGAGGGTGGCGTGCTGACCGACGTGCTGCAACGGCTGGAGAAGGATGGATGCCCGCGCTACGTGGTCACTGACGTAGGTAAAGATGGCACCATGACGGGGCCAAACCTTGACCTGCTGCGCGCGGTGTCGGCCGCCACCGCGCGGCCAGTGATCGCCAGCGGCGGCGTGGCCAGCCTGGACGACCTGCGTGCGCTTGCCTCGCTCGCACCGCTCGGGGTGGAGGGCGCCATCGTCGGCAAGGCGCTTTACGCCGGGGCGTTCACCCTGACCCAAGCGTTGGAGGCAGTGGCCGCATGAACGCAAAGAAGATTTCCTCGGGGACACCATGGGAACCGGTGGTTGGTTACAGCCGGGCCGTCGCGGCGGGTGACTATGTTTTCGTCAGTGGGTGCACTTCGGTGCAGGATGGCAAGCTCCTGCACGAAGGTGACGCATATAACCAGACGGTGCAGGCGATCGCCAACGTGGCGTTGGCACTTGACCAGCTAGGCGCGAGCGTTGCCAATGTCGTGCGGACCAGGATCTTCGTGACCGACATCAGCCGGTGGGAGGAGTACGGCCGCGCGCACGGCGAGGCATTCGCCGAGGTGCTGCCCGCCACCACGATGGTGGAGATTTCCCGCCTCGTCGACCCGCGGATGCTCGTCGAGGTCGAGGCGATCGCCTACTGGCCGGGGGGCAACCTGCGGGAGCAGCGGGCCGGTGCGGTGGCATGACGGTCGCGGTGAGGGTCATCCCGTGCCTGGACGTGGACGCGGGCCGTGTGGTCAAGGGGGTGAACTTCCGCGCGCTTCGCGACGCCGGTGACCCCGTGGAACTGGCCAGGGCCTACGGCGAAGAAGGGGCCGACGAACTCGTCTTCCTCGACATCACCGCGTCCAGCGCGGGCCGCGAAACCATGTACGACGTGGTCGGGGCCACCGCCGGCCAGGTGTTCATCCCGCTGACGGTCGGCGGCGGCGTGCGCAGCGTCGGTGACGTGGACCGGTTGCTCAGGGCGGGAGCAGACAAGGTGTCGCTGAGCACGGCGGCGGTAGCCAGGCCGGCCCTGCTCGGCGACGCGGCGGCGCGGTTCGGTTCGCAATGCGTGGTGCTGTCGGTCGATGCCCGCCGCGGACCGGGCACACCGAGCGGTTTTGAGGTAACCACGCACGGAGGCCGCCGCGGCGCCGGGCTCGACGCGGTCGAGTGGGCGGCACGCGCCGCAGGGCTTGGCGCCGGGGAGATCCTGCTGAACTCGATGGATGCGGATGGCACCAGGACGGGTTACGACCTGGAGATGATCCGCGCCATCCGGGCCGCTGTGACGGTACCGGTGATCGCGAGCGGCGGAGCAGGCGACCTGGCCGATTTCGCGCCCGCGGTCGAGGCGGGTGCGGACGCGGTGCTCGCCGCCAGCGTGTTCCATTTCGGCCAGCTGAGGATCAGCGAGGTAAAGGACGCTCTTCGTGCCGCCGGGCAGGTGGTGCGCTCATGATGGCCAGGGATGTGTCGTTCTCGCGTCCTCGCCCGCGGTGAGGCGGCGAGGCAGCATGTGGCTCAACAGCACGTTGCTCAATAGCATGTGGCTTACTAGCACGCTGCTCAACAGCGTGTGACTCAGTATCGCGCTGGGGCCGGAAGAGTGGCCCACACCACTTTCCCGCTGCGGCTCGGCGACGTCCAGCCCCACCGGTCACTGAGTGAGGCGACGACGTGCAGGCCACGGCCGGTCTCGGCAAGGTAGTCGGGTTCCCTGACGACCGGTACCTGATCGCTCGGATCTGCCACCGCGCAGAGCACGCAAGGCCCAGGGTGGAGCAGGCCGATCCGGACCGGCGCGGCGGCGAATCCCGCTGGCCTCGGCAAGGCGTGCCGAAGGGCATTGGTCAGCAGTTCAGATACGACCACGCCGACGTCGTTTCCCAGGTCCGCCATTCCCCAGCGGCGCAGGGTCGACCCGGCGAAGTCCCTGGCTGCCTTGACCGATCCGAATTCGAGGCCAGGCGTGCGCGTAGCCACCCGCGGTGAGCGGGTCCAGCTACCCCTGACGGGCACAGGGGGGAGGTGCCGGCCTGCCGGGGCGGCGACCTCCACGGCCGGCCGCAGCCAGTCCAGGTACGCTGCGCTGGTCACAGGCCGAGCCGCCAAGCGCGACGAGTGTGCTGTCATCACCATCCCCGAGGGTCCCATCGATCGGGGCACATACGTGGTACGTCCGGGGCAAATCCTCCCCTACGCACGCGCCAGTTGCAAGGTCTGATTCAAGCGCGAATGCACGTGCATTTGTGACGTGCGCATCTGGTCACGTTACGCGGAACTTGCGCCGTATCCCGGGCCGGACGGCTGCACGGCCCTGAAATGCCACGCGCCGACGTCATAAGGGGACGAAACCGCGTCCAAGTGATATTGTGCGCTGAGCACCCCGCGACAACCTGCACGGCCACGCCCTATTGATGGCGCTGCGGCGCGGGGAGTGGGTGACATGCATTTCGGCGACGGCCGGGAACGGGCACCTGGTGCCCTTCTATTGCTCCGGGAGCCAGCATGAACGCCGTTCCCCCGGCCAGCGACCTGCCTGTGGACCGCATCCTTGCGATGCCAAGGGGCGGCCCGACGGTTTTGCGCATGCTGCTCGGCGGCCAACTGCGCCGCCTGCGCGAGGCGAGGGGCATCACCCGCGAGGAAGCTGGCTACGAGATCAGGGCGTCCCGCTCCAAGATCAGCCGCCTTGAGCACGGGCGGGTGGGCTTCAAGGGGCGCGATGTGGCGGATCTGTTGGCCCTCTACGGAGTCGACGACGAGCGTGAACGCGCGGCGCTCGAATCGCTCGCGGAACGGGCCAACGTCCAGGGCTGGTGGGCCAGGTACAACGACATCCTGCCGGACTGGTTCGAAATCTATATCGGGCTCGAACAGGCGGCCTCGCTGATGCGGTCATATGAGCTGCAGTTCGTGCCTGGGCTGTGCCAGACCGAGGATTACGTCCGCGCCGTCACCATTCTCGGTCACAGGTCTGCCCCCGCCGGGGAGATCGAGCGCCGGGTGAGCCTGCGCCTGACTCGCCAGGAGCTACTGACGGGCCCGGACCCGCCCACCCTGTGGATGGTGGTGGACGAGGCGGCACTGCGACGGCCGATCGGCGGCCCTGAGGTCATGCGCGGCCAGCTGAAGCATCTCATCGAGATCAGCGAGCTGCCGAATGTCGTCCTCCAAGTCGTGCCTTTCCGGCACGGCGGTCACGCCGCCGCTGGAGGCGCGTTCACCATCTTGCGCTTCGCCGAGAGCGATCTGCCTGACGTTGTCTATCTCGAACAGCTAACCAGTGCCGTTTACCTGGACAGGCGCGAGGAGACCGACCGTTACATGGAGGTCATGGACCGGCTGAGTGCCGAGGCGGAGCCGCCCACTGGCACCTCGGGCTTCCTCGAGAAGATCATCAGAGCCTTCTAGGCCGGAGCGTTCTAGGCCGGAGCGTTCTAGGCCGGAGCGTTCTAGACCGGAGCGTTCTAGACCGGAGCGTTCTAGGCCGGAGCGTTCTAGGCCGGAGCGTTCTAGACCGGGACATGCCTTGGCGGTCCGTAAGTCTCAGGGCTTGCGGCCCACGCCGGCCCAGCCAGATACCTCGTAATCCGCATCCGCCTCCTCGGGTGCAGGCCACCAGCGGTGGCACTGCACGACGCCTGGCGGGACGATATCAAGGCCGTCAAAGAACCTGGAGATTTCGGCGAAACTGCGCCGGGTCTGCGCGGTAGCGACCGACTGGTTGTAGCGCCTGGCGCCCTCCGCGACCGCCTCCGCATGTATATCGCTGGCCGGATGGGAGATCACGAGATAGCTCCCTGACGGCACGGTGTCCATGAGGCGGGCAACGATGCCGTACGGCCCCTCTTTATCGCTGATCAAATGCAGGATCCCCACCAGCACGACCGCCACCGGGCGGGTGAGGTCGAGCGTTCGCGCTGCCTCGGACAAGATCGTGCTGGACTCGCGCAGGTCGGCCTCGATGTAAGCGGTCGCGCCCTCAGGTGCGCTCGCGAGCAGCGCACGGGCATGCGCGTGCACGATCGGGTCGTTGTCGACGTAAACGACGCGGCTTTCCGCTGCGATCTTCTGTACAATTTCGTGCACATTCGGGCTGGCGGGAATGCCGGTCCCGATGTCAAGGAACTGCCGTATGCGCGGCTCGCTGGCAAGGTATGCTACGGCTCGCCCAAGAAAGGCCCGGTTCGCGCGGATGTCGCGGAGAATGGTCGGCCTGATGCTGATCACGTGTTCGGCGGCGTCCCTATCGGCGGCGTAGTTGTCCTTGCCGCCGAGCCAATAGTCGTAGACGCGGGCCGGGTGCGCGACCGACGTGTCGATCTCGACTGGCTCTTTGCCTGATGGGATGGGCGCGAACCAGTCATCTGCCTTGTTGTCGGTCACACTACGCCTTTCTTCTCATGGCGTCCGGCGTGGCCGTGCCGTGACTGGGATGTCACCAACGGTGACGGGGAAGTCATCAGTCGTGACATTCCCAGCCGGTGGCTCACTTGGACGACGCCCGGCTCCGGCAGGCCCAGGCTCTCGGAAACCAGTCGATCTCGGCCGGGCTGCGGACAGTGGCCCGCTCGGCGACCGGCTTGGCTAAGGCAAGACTTTTTGCTGCCTGCCAGCAATAATCGTGGGCCCGCGCCTTGCCCGCCGGGCAGCCACTGAGCTCGGTCGGTTCCGCGCGGGTCTGCCACCGGGGTGGGCGACTCGGCTGCCTGATTGCGGGCCACGGCGCACTCTTCCTCGGAGCCGACGGTCATGGCGCTTCACCCTCAGCGTAACCTTTCGTTTCCCCCGCTATACGGACATTGTTTGACCGATCACGCGCTGGTTCCGGTCCCGCCAGGTGCGTACGCACAGACCGCCTGACGTCACAGCCGCCAGCGCGCCTGGCCCAGCCGTTTCACCGCGTCGGCGTCGCCGTCCTCCTGTACCTGTGCGGCCGAGGTGCGGCCGAAGGACCAAAGCGTCAATTCGCCCGGCGTGCCCGTCACCGTCACCGTCGGCGTTCCCCGTTTCGCCGTGATCGCCCGTGTACCCGGTGATCCCGCCCGCCGCAGCACGACCCCGCACGGGGCCCTGCGCAACAAGATCTTGACCATGCCGAGCCGGTGCCACAGGATGTCCTCCATGCCCGGGTCGAGCTGTCGCGGCCGCCAGCCGGGTGCCCCGCGGCGCACATCCTCATGGTGGACGAAGTACTCGACCACGTTGGCACGTTCGTCCACGCCTGGAATCCCGAAGAGGGAAAGCCGCGGCGGACCGTGCCTGATCATGTCAATCAGCTGCGGATAGTCATGCTGCTCCGCGATCCGCTGCTGGACGCGCGCGGTGTACCCGGCGAGCGGGCCACCGAGAATGCCGGCCGCGGCGTCCGGGCGGTGCTCACGCAACACCAGGTGGGCGGCGAGATCGCGAGTGGCCCAGCCTTCGCAGAGCGTGGGCGCGTCTGGACCCTTTTCGCCGAGCAGCCGGCCCAGCGCATCCCGTTCCTTGCGGGAGAAATTCACACGGTGATCTTAGCCGGACCCGCGCTGCCGGGCATCGGTGCATGCGCACGCCGGTTCTGCTGAAAGAATGAGAGAAGTCGCTAGTGGTCTGATAGACCGCCCTAGGTCGCCACTTACCGTGCCTGGCGTTGCCGTGGTCGCCGGAGTGGGAGCAAGCCGGAGTAGGAGCAAGAAAGCCGTGATGCTGGACCCGGAGATCTCCGCCAGGCTCAAGCGCGACGAGCATGGCCTTTTCGCAGCCATCGCACAGCAGTACGACACCGGTGAGGTGCTGATGGTGGGCTGGATGGACGACGCGGCGCTGCACCGGACGCTCACTACGGGGCGGTGCACCTACTGGTCCCGCAGCCGCAGGGAGTACTGGGTCAAGGGCGCGACCTCGGGCCACCTGCAGCTGGTCAAGTCCGTCGCGCTGGACTGTGACGGCGACGCCGTGCTCGTCCAGGTGGACCAGGTCGGCGGGGCCTGCCACACCGGGGACAGAACCTGCTTCGACGCGGGGAAGCTGGACGCGGTCGCCGGTGAGCGCCCGGCTTCCGGGTGACGCGATGCCGCCGGAAGCTAAGCTGGCACGCCGCGAGCTGGGCGTTACGCTCGCCGCGGGGGTGGCGGGCGCCGGGGTCGTGCTGCTCGC
>Ga0335079_10003275_pt1 | contig 18708 bp, 19 predicted proteins | sample Lox_Sample_33_FD_206719 | JGI IMG/M metagenome (GOLD analysis project Ga0335079, IMG submission 206719) | Soil microbial communities from Loxahatchee National Wildlife Refuge, Florida, United States - Lox_Sample_3.3 | ecosystem: Environmental > Terrestrial > Soil > Wetlands | place: USA... | reverse complement strand
CGTGGCTTCGACGGAAACGGCCGCAGTGCTGAGCCAGGCAGTGTGGCGGCTGGGGCAACTGGTGATCGGATTCGGTTTTGGCGCGGCTCTGGCCGCGGGAGGTGTGAGCACATGACGTCGATCGATGGCGGAGACGAGCGAGGAATCGACCCTGCGAACGGACCGGGCTTGCTCGAGCAGCTGGATTCGGAGGGAGCGGTCGTCATGAGGTCCCTCCGCCTAGATGCGATCGAGCCGGATCCCGACCAGCCGAGGGAGTACTTCGACCCCGACGAGCTCCAGGAGCTGGCGGAAAGCCTGAACTCGGAGGGCCTGCTTCAGGAGCCCGCCGTCTACCCGGTCGCCGTGGATGACCTCGGGCAACCGGTGCGCTACCGGCTACTCTTCGGGGAGCGGCGGTGGCGAGCCGCTCGCCTCGCTGGATGGACAGACATGCGGTGCAAGGTGCTGCCGAGCAACAAGAACGAAGATCTCATCGGGCGCTTGAGGCGCATCGATCAGCAAGCCAAGGAGAATTCGGTCAGGGCCGCGCTCTCGGCCGTGGAAGAGGCGAAGTCGATCCAGCTCAAGCTCGAGGTCCTGCGGAAGCTCAAGCCATCCTCGACCGTCACTGCCCTCGTCGAGCAAATCGCGCAGGAGCGCAAGACGAGCGCATCGACGGTCTGGCGCCTACTCGATCTCCTGAATGCACCGCCCGCGTTGCGGACCGCCATTCTCCATCGGAAGATCACCAGCCGAGATCTGGCCTTCGTGCTCGCCACGTTCTGGAGCGGTCTCGTGAAGCGCCATCAGGAGGACTCAAAGGGAAGACGCGACATGAACTTCTACAAGACGGTGAAGGCCTGGGCCGAGAAGCAAGGGCTCGAGCTCTGTTCTGAAACGCTGAACCGCTATGCGAACGCGAACTTTCTCGATCCCAAGATGGTGAAGGCATCCGTCAAGGCCGCGGAGAGGATCGAGCAGTCGGCGGAGGAAGAGTTCGAGCGCGCCGTTCGTCGGGCGATCGAGCAGGCCTGGACGGTGAAGGATGCAAGGAGGTTCCTCGAGTCGCAGCGAGGGAGCAAAGGCCTCGAGGTGCGGCACACGCCGGTACTCTTCGAGCGAAGTAAAGCCCAGGGAAGGCTACGATTGACCGTTTACCTGAGCCGAATGGGTGATCCGGGGATTGCGACGGCAGATACACGTCGGGAGCTCGCGAAGATCCTTCAGGAGCTTCTGGCAGCCGTGGACAGTGGTGGCGCGGTAGAAACGAGCGGTGCGAGCTGAGCATGGCGCTTATGTTCAAGATTCAAGACAAGGCGAACCTCCACGAAGGATGTGAGCGAGGGTAACAATGAAACACTTCCTGCTCTTCTACGAGTTACGAAGCGACTATCTTTCCCGCCGGCCTGCCTTCAGGCAGGAACACCTGGCGCTGGCATGGGCATCTCAGGAGCGCGGTGAGCTCGTTCTCGCAGGTGCGCTCGCCGAACCCGTCGATTCGGCGGTCTTCCTGTTCCGTGGCGACACGGCCGCGGTCGCAGCCGACTTCGCGAAGCGCGACCCCTACGTCCTGAACGGGCTCGTCGCGAGCTGGAAGGTGCGCGAATGGACGACGGTCGTGGGTGAAGAGGCCTCGACACCTGTGCGGCCGGCTCCACCATGAGTGCCGGCTCAAGCTTGCTCGCGGCTCTTGCGCCGGGTGAGCTTCATGAGGTGGCTACGTTGAGTTTTAGGCAGCGAGAGGAGGCGGGCGGCTTCCCTCTCGGCCATGGACTGGGCGATGCGGGTGGCCTGCGCAACCGGTTTGAGCAAGAGCGCGACGCGCATCCATTGCGACTGTTCCAGGTTATCGACCCCGAGCGATGGCAGGAGCCGGCCGATGTCCTCGATGACCCGCCGGAGAACACCGGCGACGTCCCCAGGAGTACGCAACCCATAGAGGTTCAGCTCGTAGGCATCGCTTCGCAGCTGGTCCAGGAAATACTCGCCTGGCTTCGAGGAGGTGCGCTCTTTGTCGGAGTGGCGTCCCATAGCTATCCCCCGAGGGCAGGGTGCAAGAGGACTCTGACATCCGTTTGACAGGTGGTCACGAGGGCTGGTTTCCTCGGCCCTGAATAGACGCGACGCAGGAGCGGGGGTGCTCATGATGCACGCGGCGTGGATCCTGGCGGTGCTCTTGGCCGGCGCAAGCTCGAAGGCCAAGCCGACCCCACCACCGGAGCCAGAAGTGCAGCCAGCGCGGCAGGTCGTGGTCGACGAGAAGACCGCGGGCAAGGTGCAGCACATCCGGACGGCGAGGGGATTCGTGACCACGGTCGAGTTCCCCGAGGACCTCTCCGAAGCGCCAAAGTGTGGGGACTGCACTGATGGTGGGGGAGGGGCGCCCTTCCGGATGGACTGGAACGCTCAGGGCCGGTACCTCACCCTCAGGCCGAACAATCCCGTGGAGCGCCACGCCGGGACAGCGGAGGAGGAGAACGCCACCACCGTCGTGGTGCGGATGGAACACGCCACGCTGACGCTGTTCGTGGAACGGGTCGACCTCGGGCGGGCGGACAGCCGGGTGGTCTTCGTGTTCCCCAACCGGGAGGCGGAGAGCGAGTACCTCCGGGTCGAGAGGGCGAAGCTCGAGGCAGCGGTCGCGGGCCGTGTCGAGGAGAGCGCCGCCAGGATGTTCCTGTCCGCGTTTCTCGAGCCGCACCAGTGCGAGCAGAAGGGGGTCCGGGCTCGAAACGACAACATCGTGCTCGCGATCTCCGAGATCTGCTACTTCAGCCGTGAGGTCATCATCGTGTTCACCGTGGAGAACCGGATACGTGAGCCGTTCGTGATCGGGACGGTCTCGGTGAACAGGGGAGTGAAGAAGTACGGCGAGCTGTCGGAATCAACGTTGGAATTCCAGCACCTGACGACCGGTGCCGAGGCTGTGGTGCTGGCCGACGGTGAGAACCCGCGGGGGCGCTACGAACTCACTGTCGTCGAGAGCGGTGGACAGCACCGGTCAGTGACCCGCTCGGTAGAGTAGACGTCCGGAACGGGATGGCCACGCTGACGGAAGACCCTCGCGACGCTTCCACCGGGACGGGAGGGGCAGAGCGCTCCTCTTCGGGAAGTGGCCGGGTGCTTCTCGAGCCAGGGGCGACCGTCATCGGGCGTGAGAGCGCTCGTTACGAGGTCGTGCGCTCGCTCGGCCGGGGAGGGATGGCGGACATCTGGCTCGCCAGGCGCGTGAGCGCCGACGGCTTCTCCCGTGAGGTGGCGCTGAAGTGCGTGATGCCCTACCTGGCGTCGGATGAGGGCGTCCGGAGGATGCTCATCGACGAGGCGAAGCTCGCGGGAAGGCTCAGGCACCCGAACATCGCCGAGGCGCACGACCTCGAAAGGATCGAGGATCGCTACTACCTCGTCCTCGACTACGTCGACGGGGTGAGTGTGCGGGAAGTCCTGGAAGTGGCACGGGAAAGGGACCCCTCTCCAAGCGAGGGCTTCTGCTGCCACGTCGCGGCGAGTGTCGCCGATGCGCTCGATTATGCGCATGGCCTCGTCGACGGGAACGGTCGCCCGCTCGGCATCGTCCACCGCGACGTGAAGGCGGCAAACGTCATGGTCGCGAGGAGCGGTGTGGTGAAGCTCCTCGATTTCGGGGTCGCCTATTCCCGCCTCGAGGGGCGGCAGCGAACGCGGACCGGGCAGGTGAAGGGGACCTGGGAGTACTTCAGCCCGGAACAGGCCCGCGGAGAGGCGTCTGCGCTGGACGGGCGCTCCGATCTGTTCGGTCTGGGAATCCTCCTCGTCGAGCTCCTCACCGGCAAGCGCCCGTTCGAGGCGGAGAACGAGCTCTTGACACTCGGGAAGATAGGCGCATGTGACGCGCTCGAGGTAGACGCAGCGATACAGGGCATGTCCGAGGGCCTGCGCGACGTCTGCAGGAGAGCGCTGGCGAAGGATCCCTCTGATCGCTTCCAGACCGGTGGAGAGCTCGCCAAGGCGCTCAGGACCTACCTTCTCGAGCGGCATGTCATCTATGGGCTCTCCGAGTGCGCGGCGGAGCTGGGGAAGCTCGGCCTCGTGACGCGGCCCTCCATCGCCGCGGAGGGCGAGGAGAGAGAGACCCCGAGCTCGAGCGAACAGCCGCGCCCAGCCTGGAGCGGGAAGTCGGGATGGCAAGTGAGCCTGCGGGCGGATCCCGCTGCCCGTGGGGCAAGGCCCGCCGGGCGAAGCTGGGCATACGGAATCGCAGGGGTGTTCCTCGGAGCCGCCCTGGCGACTCTGGGTGCGCTGGCATTTCACGGCGCGAAATCCGGCGCAGACCAAGTACCACCTGCCGCATCGACGTTATCGCTTGCGCCGGCTCCGGAGCCAACAGCGGTCCATGAGGAGCCGCAGCCATCACCAACTCCCGAAACTCGAGAACCTGACTCGGCCCCGCCTCTCGCCGTGAGTTCATACGATCCGCTTGCGGACCTGGTGGTGGTCCGCCCGAAGAAGGCAATCACCAAGAGGAACGGCCCTTCGAAGAGGATCCCGCATCTGGACCCGGAGCGGGAAGTCGCCGAGAACCTGAGCCCGTCCCCTCCGGCGGCGGAGAGCAAGCCCTTGGAGCCTCCCCGCTCGACACTTCCGCGAGGGACGCTCATCCACGCAACGCTGTCCAAGGACATCGATGCGCAAGTTCCTGGGCCGGCAGAGGCGCTCGTTGCCGAGGACGTCATGAAAGGTAGTCGGCTCCTCGTGCCGCGTGGCAGCGGCCTGCTCTGTAACTCGAGGCGGGCCGAGGCGGGCCGGGTTGGCATTTCCTGCAATGGGATCAAGACGACGAGCGCCATCTTCTCCTTTACCGGTATCGGTGTCGGTGAAGGGGGGAACGTCGGACTACGTGCAGTCGATGGTGCCGTCGTCAGCGGAACTTCCTTCGTGGTGTACGTGAGCGCCGTGGCCGTCTTCTAGCTTCCGGCCGCTCGAGGTCTCGCATGCGGCCGCCTGCGCTCGAGGCCGCGGTGGTCGAAGCCGAGTGGGAGTGAAGTCTCGCTCGACGAGCTTGCGCTGGCAGTGGACGGCCTCGCAAAGGCCCCGGTGGCGAGCCGGTCGAAGTTCATGCCACCTGAGCGCGGTCGGCGACCTCCGTGGTGGCCACGAGGTCGCGGCGTGTGCAGGGGGGTGCCGGGGGCTCGTTTGCACCTATGCAGGGCTCGTGAGCCTGTAGGCCCCTCGACGGGCGCTCGTCGCATGTCTTGAGAGGTGGATCCCTTCACTCCCCGTCGGAGTTGGATGGGCCCTTTGCTTGTAATTCCCAACGAGCATGCCTACCCTCCCTTCTGTGTTGGGGATGGCTTGGCTGGGGAGCATGCCTTCGCCGGGCCCGCAGAGGGAGAGCAAGATGAAGAATAGGCTCATGGTTATAGTGGTAGCTGCCGTGTTAGCATCGGCTGTCGGTCATTCACGCGCCGATGAAGGCGGCGCGAACGGTGACAGCGGCGTGAACAAGGATCCAAATGCAGCTTCACGAGATCCCGATTCAGCTAAAAGCATGCAGAGTGACGATTCGCGAAGCATGAGCGGTGCGGCTGACGCGCACCGTTCCGGCGTGAACAAGGATCCTAATGCAGCTTCGCGAGGCCCTGGTTTGTCGGTTTGCAGAAGGATTGGACCCCGCTTTTGCAGAAGCATTCCCCCCCGGCTCCGCATCGGCGTGTCTGTGTTCTACTTGCCTCGCTTCTCCCCCTTTTGTCCAGTCCGGCCGGGCTTGAGCCGGGCGCGGTATGACTCGCCCTCGATGACGAGGTCGTAGGCGTTGCTAGTGAAGCGGTCGATGGCCGCCTGGGCGCGCATGGGGTCGGCGAAGGTGGCGAGCCACTCGTCGGGGCCGCGGTTGGAGCTCACAATCATCGAGCCGGCACGGTGACGTTCCCTGATGATCTCGTGCGCGTCCCGGCTCTCCTGCGCGTCCATCGCGTCGAGAGCGAAGTCATCAACGATGAGTAAATCGATGGAAAGAAGGTAGCGCAACTCCTTCTCGTGGGTCTGGGTGAGGTGGGCATGCTTGAGGCTCTTCAGCATCTGGTCGGCGCCGAGGGCGAGCACGGAGTAGCCGCGCCGGCAAGCGATGTGGCCGAGGGCATGGGCGAGGAAAGTTTTCCCTACGCCCACGGGCCCAACGATGGCCACGTGATGGTGGGCCTCGATGAAGCGCAGCGAGGCGAGCTCGTTGAGAAGCGTCCGGTCGAATTCCACCTTTGCGGTTTCATCCCAGCGTTCGAGCTGGCAGTCAGGCTCGAGATGAGCGCGCTGGGCGCGGAGGGTCGCGGCCTGACCGTCGCGTCGCGACGCCTCGTCGCCGAGGGCGAGGAGGAGGAAATCCTGGTGCGGCATCTTCTGCTGCCGAGCCAGGGTGAAGCGCTCGGGCAGCGTGTCGAGTATACGGGAGAGCTTGAGCCGCTTGAGCACGGTCTTCAGCTCGGGCGAGATGACGTCTGGATTCACGGTTCGTCTCCTTCATTGCTCCGCTCGCACCCTGCGAGCGGGAGGGCGTACTGGCTCGAGGGCCGCAGGTAGCGGGCGAGCGGGATGACCTTGGCCACGGGTGGTGCGAGGCGGGTGTCGAGCCGAACGAGATCGGCGAGGCGGCCGACGTCGACCATGCTGGCGTCGAGGGCGGTCTTGCAGCTCGCATCGAGACGGGCCCCGCTGTACTTGCGAGCGAGACCGAGGAGCTTGAAGAGTAGGCGCATGCGGATCCAGGGGCGCTGCTCTTTCTCGACAAGCGCCGCCGCGAAGCGCCCGACGTTCTCCCCCTGCTCGTGGGCCTGGCGCACGAAGTAGGCTGTGTCACGCTGCGAGCATGCGTACGACTCCGGGGGGTAGTCGGCGGGGTCGATGGACTTCTGGCCAGGCGCCTTACGCGGGTGCGTCTTCACGAGCTTCCCGTGCTGGTAGAAGCGCACGAGCTGGCAGTCGGCGCGGGCGCGCAGCTTGCGACGTCGGTAGGCGAGCGGCAACGAGTAGAAGGCGTAGGCGACGACCGCGAGCTGGTCGAGGCCGGGGGTGGCGTCCACCCAGAAAGGGACGTCATAGCGCTCGGTCGGCGCGGGGAGGAGCGCCGCCTTCTCCTCTGACTCGAAGTGCTCGCGAGGCAGCCGCCGGGTGCGGCCATGACGCTTCATCCCGTACTCCTCCACGCACCAATGACGGGAGCGCGAGTGGGCGTCGTCGATGGTCTGCAGCCGCTCCCCGCCGAAGCAGTCTTCACGTACAGTCGGAACGGTCCGCTCGACCCGAGCCTTGTCTTTGGGATGCCTGACGCGGGCCGTGTCGATGACGAAGCCGCGCGCCTGGGCGTACTCGAGGAAGCCTTCCACGATCTTCGGGTCGGTCGGGTCTGCCTTCGCCACGATGGCCTTGGTGTTGTCGGGATTCTGTGGCCGCCCGCGTTACGTGCCGAAGAGCTGGCGAAGTATGGAAGCGGAGACGGAGGTGTTCGTGGACGGCCACATAACGATCAGAGCGAGCCAAGCCAGGTCATCAGCGCTTCATCGTTCCGCCAGACGGGAGCACGAGGGAATGCCTCCGAAATCCCAGAAGGCGGCTCGCAGACGCGCAGAGCGGCCTCCTTCGCTCGTATGTTGATCTCCGCGTAGCGGTTCGTGGTGTCGAGGCTGACGTGACCCAACCAACCACGGATAACGTTTACCTCTACCCCTGCCTCCAAGAGATGCATCGCCGTCGTGTGGCGAAAGACGTGTGGCCCGATCCGTCCCAGCCGAGTCTCGAGACGCCGTGTGTGCCTGCGCGCGATCTTGTAGATGCCGAATCGTGTGAGCGGCTGGCCTCGACGCGAAGTGAACACGGGGTCCTGCGGGCCACGTAGGGGCGAGCTTGCAAGAAGAAGTCGCAAGTGACGGGCCGTGTCAGCCCAGAGCGGGCAAGTCCTCCACTTGTCGCCCTTTCCATGGAGGCGTGCGCGGACGACAGCGCCGAGGTCCAGATCCTGGACTCGGAGGTCGACGGCTTCCTGAACGCGTGCCCCGGTGTTGTAGAGGAACAAGAGCAGCGAGCGGTCACGGATGGCGTGTCGCCCGCGCGTCGGCATGGTGTCAAAGAGCGCGGTCACTTCGTCGCGCTGCAAGAATTTTGTCTCCGGAGGTGGCGTCCGCTTGGCTGGTATCGCGGCGACCTGCTCGGCAACCGGCAGCATCTCGGGCATGCGTAGGGCCGCGTACTCAAAGAACGTGTGCAGCACGGCGAGGCGCTGGTTACGCGTGCGCGCGCGATTGTGGCGGACCACGTCGAGGTGGCGCAGAAAGTTGAGAACACGCCCGAAGGTCAGGTCGGCGAGCGTGAGGCAGGTGATCTTGCGGCGCGCATCGTCGGCGACGAACCGGAGAAAGAGCTTCAGAGCGTCTCGGTAGCTACGAACGGAAGATGGTCGCAGCCCCTTCATCGTGACGAGGCCGTCAAGAAAGAAGGACTGGATGAGTGGCCCCAACCGCTGCTCGCTCATGACACCCCCTCCGGCGACACTGCGAAGCGTTCGAACCTGCGGTTAGCCGCCGCAAGCAGCTCTGGGGTGATGGTGAGATACACCGCGGTGGAGCTTGGGCTGACGTGTCCGAGGAACGTCGCGAGGTGGAACAGCCGCGTAGTGGGGTCCACGCCCTCGCGGTACCACCGCAAGAGCGTGCCGACAGCGAAGGCATGCCGGAGGTCGTGTACCCGTGGGCACGCCGTGCCGGGTGGTACTCGGAGCTTGAGCCTGGGCACGAGTTGGTGGAACGTCTGGCTGATTGTGCAGGGGTGTACATGTCCCCGGTTGGTGAAGGAGAAGAGTGGCGCCTCTGGTTTGGCATCACCGTGCAGAGCAAGATAGCGGCGAAGCAAACTCCGCATCCGCGGGCCGAACGGGACCAGGCGATCCTTGCCGAATTTCGTCCCCCGGACGAGGAGGAGATCGCGCTCGAGATCAACGTCACGTCGCTCGAAACGAGATACCTCACCTACCCGGAGACCGAGGCCATAGAGGAGCGCGAAGATGACGCGGTACGTTGGACCGCGTAGTGACGCCCGTGGGTTGTCGGGCAACTGGCTGGCGAGGTGCAGCAACCGACGTGCGTCTGAGACATCGAACAGGTACGGGATCCGCTGGGCGGTCTCCCGACGCTTGCTTGCGCGCACCGGCGAAGACTCGCATCGGCCCTGCACCACCATCCAATCGAACAGGCGCCGGACCACGCCGAGAAGGTGATTGTAGCTGCGCGGTCGTGCGCGGGGACGAGAGGAGAGGAACGCTTGTATCACGATGGGCGTGATCTCCCCGGCCGTTACGCCGTGCATTGCCAAGAAGGAATCGAACAGCCGAAGCGCCGCCTCCTCATTGCGGTAGCGGCGGCGCAGGGCGCGCTTGTACTCGACGAACTGCTCGATGTCGGTACGTAGCACGCTGCGGAATCCCGGCCAGCGCGCCCTCATATGACCTCCTCTCCATCACCCAAGGCGACGTCACGAAGAGCCTCAGTCGCGACCTTGGTGTAGATCTCGGTCGATTCCGCCGAGCGGTGGCCCACGTAGTCGCCGATCACCTTGAAGGGGAAGTCCGCGTCGACGAGCCTCTGGACACAGGTGTGGCGGAGCGTGTGGGATCCCAACCGAGGCGCCTCAACGCCCGCCTTGTGCAAGTAGTAGGCAGCACGGGTCGAGACGGCGGCGCATCCGAGTGGTGTCCTCGGCGCAAGGACGCGGAAGAAGACCCGGCGCTCGGTGGTATTAGGGCGGCCGTGCCGGAGGTAGTCGATAAGGGCCGCGCCTACCGTTGGCGAGAGAGGGTACGCAGTGGAGTGGCCGGCTTTGCGCTCGGGCACCATGAGTCGCTCTCGTTTCCAGTCGAGGTGGTCCAGCGTCAAGGCGGCGACCTCGCGGCCGCGCAAGCCGTACGTGACCAAGAGAAGCAGGATGGCGTAGTCGCGCTTACCGGCTTCAGTGCGACGGTCGACGCAAGCCAGCATGCGCTGGACCGCGTCCCACGTGATAGAGCGAGGGACCCCCGCCAACCGGTACGCTTGCGGCGACTCCACCGCCGCGCTGAGGTCCTTGCGTAGCAACTGCTCGCGATGGAGATACCGCAGAAACACGCGCAGCACCCCACAGCGATCTCGGAGGCTGGTGCGGCCAAGGTGACGGCTCTCGGCGATGAAGCCGCCGAGAACGGCAGGCGTGAGGTCGCGAAGGTCCAGCAACTGAATACGGTCAAGGTACCTCTCGAAGGGTCCGAGATGATTCTTGTAGTGAAGGACAGAAGCATCTCGGAGCCCACGCTCCTCGCGCAGGTACGAGTAGAAGCCGCCGACCCGGCCCTGGAACGGCTCACGCGCCCACCGCGCTCGCGGGCGCCCGGAGTAACCTGGCACTACCAGACGAAGCATCTGCTGAGGCGCGTTGCGGGCCACGCTCGCCAGTTTCTTGCGCGCCGCCTCGCTGTTGCCCTGCCGACCGTGCGTCCGGACCCATTTGGCGACGAAGGCATCGAGATGGGTGGGGAGCTGATCCCAGACAGTGGCGCCGCGGGCCTGCGCGAACTCGCCGAAGCGGCGCAAAAGCGGCACCCGGTGGAACACATTCCGCTGCGCGTAGCCCTGCTTATTGAGCCACTCTACGTACTGCTCAATGGCGCCCCCGATCCACGATGAGCGGATCTGGTCGACGGTCTTCGGACGGACAAAGTAACGCTCGAGCATGGACAACCTCCTGGCTGCGCGAACTGCGCATCCGGCTCATCCTTGCGAGCACGGGCGTTATGTGGCCATCGCAAATGGGCGCTGAAGGCAATCACCGGGCTCCTGATGACGGTGGGCACGTAACGCGGGCGGCCACAGAATCCCGATTACGTGCCACGACACGTAATCGATCACGAGGACGCGGAAGACCCCGCCGTAGAACTCCCAGGCCGCCTCGCACGCCTCGATGGCGGTCTCGGTCGTTTCTCTGAAGACCGGATAGACGAATCGGTACCGCGAGAAGACCGGCGTAAAGATCCAGGCGCGGAACCTGCGCCGCTTCCCGAACAGGTCCGGCTCGAGCAGCGTCATCCAGCCGGTGTCGAGCTGCACCTCGGCACCCGGCGCGCAGTCTGCGACTGGAACCGTTGGTGGCGCACGGCCGAAGTCAAGCTGTGCGACCGCGAAACGGTGGAGCGTCGGGTACCCGATTTCGACGCCCTGGCGCAGGAGCAGCTTGTGGACCTTGGTGAGCCGTACGCCTTGGTCGAGGCGCTGCTCGATGAACTCGTGGTGCGACTCGCAGACCGCCCACCCTTCACCGCGCGAGCGGCCCTTGCCCGGCTGCGCCGCCGCTGCCACCGCTGCCACGAGGTCGTCGTTGAGTGCGGCCAGCCCGTGCGCCTGCTCGAGCCCGTGCGCTTTCGCGATGCGCAAGTACCGGCGCACCGTCTTCACGTCGAAGCCGAGCTGCTGGGCGATGCGCTTCTTCCACATGCCCATCAGCCACAGCCGCAGGATCTCTTTGACCTCCACCATCGCGACCTCTCGAAACGCCATCGCCGCCTCCCGTCCGTGGACGAGGACAGCCTGGCAGCTTGGTCACGCCGATGGGGGAGGGAATGCTTCTGCAAAACCTCAGCGCCGAGGGGGGAATCCTTCTGCAAAACTCAGGCGGCCGGGGTCCCTAGCTTCTGCAAACCGACATGGTTCGGCGAGAAGCACGGACAGGGGCGGTTCAAGCAATTCCATGAGCAGCCCAGCTGATAGCTCTGGCGTGAACAAGGATCCGAATTCTGCGTCTCGCGATCCTCATTCGAACAAGGCCGGCAGCGATAGTTCAGCTCAATAGAGGGTTAGGAGTTGAGGTGGCATCGCTCGAGGCCGAATAACACTGTGTTATGGTGCCTCGTAAAAGCTGCAGCGATCCAGCCGGTGTGAGTCGCCGAAACGCCCGGAAGCAGGCGCCAGCCAGTCGGGGAGACTCGAGGGGCTTCGCGGTGCGTGGAAAGCCTCCCGAATGCATGTAGCTAAGCAGGTGGTGACAACATCGTGACCGCTTCAGCCGTCAGGGCTTCAGTCGAAAGGTGTGGCAGCGTCGAGCCGATCATGTCACGGCGAAGGCGATGCAGGATGCTCCGGTGTGAGGGCGGCGGTACGGTGTGAAGGATCGGAGGGAAACGGGTTGACGGCATTGAAGCCCGTCATCGACGGGTAAGAGTGACAGGCAGGCTACTGATGGATGGGCTGGTCAACCACCCTTCGCGGTCCCTACTACCAATGGCAATGCACCCGAAAGTGCGCGGAAGATCGTGACCGGCCGCTTGACCCGAGAACAGGCGGACAAGCTCGCCGGCTGGATCGCAACCGGCCGCCAGCTCGACCGTATCCTCCGCCGACGGCTTGCTATGTAAACTCCCGGGTCGCGGCGGCCGCCCAGACTACGCACCCGCGCTAATCGGTGTAGAACTTCCCGCTGCAGCTAGAGTTTCTGTCAATTGACCTCCCCCTCCGGGCCTCCGCTGCCCCCAAGGGGGCCGGATCGTAACCCGGCAGGTAAGCGCCTTCGCTTGACGCTGTGCTTATCGGACTCATGCTTTGAACCGAACCGGTGAGCCGCTTCACGATGACGTTACCAACCGAGCCGATCGGAAGTATCGCGCGGGCTCCCGAGTTGCTCGCAGCGCTTGCTGAGCGAGCGGACAGCGATGACCCCGAGCTGGAGCCACTTTACGGGGCGTCTCGTTTTGAAGCGCCAGATTCGCCAGTCATCACGGACGGCGAGCAGCGGAAGTTCCACAACTTCTGGACCTAACCAGTCCACGGGCTGCCCAACGCGGCACCGGACGGCTTTACGATACCTCGCTGCGGGACATACGCGTCGAATGCTACGACTGACGGGGGGCCTGTTCCGGTACAAGCATCGAGAGGACAGCTACCTCGAAGCGGCCATGAGATATGCACGTGTTCCGGTCAAGCAGGCCGTGATCTCCCCGTCCGCGCTCAGCCTCCAGTATCCGCACGAGTCGACCCGCGGTTACTCACGCGAGGAGTTCATCCACGATCTCCTAGCCGAGCACGAGACCGAGATCCGCAAGTGCCTGCGGAAGGGGGCGCACTGCCTTCAGATTGACTTCACCGAAGGGCGACTCGCAGTCAAGATCGATCCTACGGGTGCGCTTCTCCACTCTTTCATCGATCTGGACAAGCTCGCCCTGGCGCGCTGCACCGCGGAGGGGCGCAGACGACTCGGCGTCCATACCTACCCGGGCGCTAGCGCAGACGTGGATTACTCGGACCTCCTGCCGAGCCACTTCTATGTAGCCCTCGCGAGGGAACGAGACGGGATCCACGTTCTAAAGATTCTCGGGGACCACCTGAAGCCTGAACAACGAATCTTGGTAGGAGTGCTTCATAGGTAGGATCTTGTAAGCCCACGGAATTAGATCACATTTGCGGTCGCGCCAATAAATAGTGGCAGGAGGAGCCAACCGATAGAGTGCTTGGTTGCGAGACTCAAACACTCCGGAGGGCTCCCCTTGCCACGAAGCTCATCATCGCACATCGGCCTCGCGAAGAAACGCTTCCGAGAAACGCTGCGAGCTGAGTCCCTGGAATCGGTCGCCCGAGAGACGGGGTTTGTTCAGCGTCGACGCGTAATCACAGGGGCGAGCGTCTTTTGGGCGCTCATCGTGACCCTGGGAGCGAACTGCACACAGTACATCTCCGACGTGCTGCGCACGCTCAACGCGCGCGAGGGGTGGTCCATTCGATATAAGCCTTTCTGGGATCGCCTCGCCAAGGCAGCGTTCGCTCGGTACATGAAGGCCATGTTTGAGCGGTTGTGCCACGAGCTGGTCTCCGAGGTCCTGCGGGCTCAGCACGGCACCGAGGCATCGTTCTTCAGCGACGTCCTCATCGATGACGGCAGTTCGTTCGCCGTCGCCGACGGCTTGAAGAAGGTGTTCCCGGGTCGCTTTACCAAGGTCAAGCCAGCTGCGGTCGAGCTTCACGCTCACATGAGCTTGAAGTCAGATCAGCTGGTGTCGGTTGCACTGGCGCCGGACAAGGAGGCCGAGCGGCAGTTCCTTCCGTCGGCCGAATCGTTGCCCGCGCGCAGCCTCAGTCTACGGGACCGCGGGTACGTCGACCTCGAGTACTTCGAGAACCTTGAAGGCAGAGGGAACGGGCTCGCGTACCTCATCTGCCGCGCGAATGACAAGCTCAACCCCACAGTCGAGGAGATCCGAGGTACGTCCAGGGCGTTCGCCCGGAAGTGGCGGGGCAAGAGGCTCCAACAGCTGCCCAGGTCCTATCTGCGCTCGGGCGCCGACCTGTCCGTGAGCTGGCCGCGGCTCGGCGAAAAGAGTCTTCGGCTTCGGCTTGTCATTCGCTGTCGAGAACCGAGAGTCAGCAAGACGCGCAAGAAGAATCTCACAGCTAAAGAACGGCGCTATGCCGCAAAGAACCAATGGGCATTCCTGCTCACGAATCTGCCCGACCGCTTCTCCGCCGATGCGATCGTAAGGCTCTATCGGCTTCGCTGGCAGGTGGAGTTGGCATTCAAGGAATGGAAATCCTACGCCAATCTGCATGCCCTCCAGACTGAGCACCCCGCCATCGTGGAGGGCTTCATCTGGGCCTCGCTCTGCGCCGCGCTCATCAAGCGGGCACTCGCCCACTGGGCACAACTGACGCACGGTCACGCGATCTCAGTCCGCATCGCCGCCCAATCCGGGCCGCAGCTCCTCCCGCGGCTCGCCGATTGGGTCATGGGCGCTTGCGCTGAAGCCACCTTCGAATCACTGCTCGCCTTCCTCGCTGAGAACGCGCAACGCGCTCACCCGCACCGAGACAAGCGCCGCCCGCAAAGCTCGCTCGGATTTGGTTGGGTCACGTCAGGTAGCCAGCCCGTAAAGGTATGACCTATGAGGTGCGACTTGCCCCGGCAGGGTAAATTTCGGCGATAGCCAATTGTATCTCCTTAGTAAGCAAGCGTGCTCTGGCGCACAACGCGCGTGACTCCCGGATGAGGAGGCACGAGTGCGCCATGATGGAAACGCTTTGCAGACGGTTGAGCTCGCATTCCAGCCAGTTCTTTTGGGTAGGTCGTACGCGGGCCAAGGCCGAACCCGCGCCCGCTTGTTCGGTTTCTGATTCTGGCCTTTCGATACCGAAAGGATTCAACCGGAATTGACGACCAGGCTTGGTCCGTTTGATTGCGTAGGACCACGTGTGCCCTTTGTGCGCTTGCAGATTTCGCGCGCTCTCCCACTCCCGGACAGCTGTTCGCACGTTAGTCGAGGCAGTGAGGAGGCGCCGCCAGCTGAGAGGAGTGGACTGAGCACGCACAACAGCCACCGCTCGCAAGTAGGTGAGGCGGGCGACCCTCACACGCTCATCGAGTCGCATAAGCCTACAGTTAAACACAGGGACGCGTTCCGGTGCAGTCCCAAGGAGAGATTGACCCTCGCGAGCCAAGGGCCGCGAAGGGGCTATCGCCAGACCTCGTCCTCGAGCGTCGGGGCTCCCGGGCGTGCTGGTCGTGCGAATGATGATGCCGGTGGTAGCCTACCCGTGGAACGGGCGGCTGCGCTACGTGCGGCGCGGTCGACGACAGGGTGCCGTGGAAGCCGGCTGCTCGAGCACCTGAGCGATGTAGACAGGCGGACAGGTATCGACGGTCGCTCTGGCCGCTGCCAGCGCCCTGCCCGCGTCCAGGTCGGCACACTGGCGTTCGATGTCGGCATCGCCAGCGGCGAGGGCGGGTAAGCAGTCGACTGCGGGGGGTAAAGCTGTCACTCAGGAGCGACCCTTCAATGGCGACCGAGGACCGACGGCCCCTCGCTTCGCCTTCCAGGCGGAGCCGCTGCGTCGACAATGGCCGCTACGCTAGTGAACTCCCCCTGGTCCGCGCCCCACGCTCGGAGGCGTTTCAGCATTTCCGCGCGGGTGCCGAAGTGGTCCCGAAGCGTCTTCTCGTTGGGGGTCTCCAGTCGCTCGGCACTTGCGAACTTGCGCCGTGGCCTCGACGGAATCGCCCCAATTCACGGGTGAGCGCAGCGAGGTGAGCGAGGATCTCTTCTTCTGGGACCGCCTGCTTCATCTCCCGGGTGGAGGCCCGCTTCAAGCAAAAAGGCGCGCCACGAAGGCCAGGGGTGCCCTTGCCAGGTGAGGCGTCCCTCACTGACCTCCTGGCCGAAGCGGCGGACGCCCGGGACCGCACCTTCGCGCACGTACGCTCGCACCTTTCTGTGAGGCGCCTCTTACGGGCGTCGCGATCCCTCGGGCCAGCAGCGGCCATCCCGCCCTGCATCCTAGCCTAGACTATAGCCTGGTGCGAAATGCGCCGTCCCGCAGCGAGCGTGGTTCTTAACGAAGCCATGGCCGGCGGCCCACTGGCCGTTGTCGCACTGGGGGTGGTGCGCCATCGCGTACCGGACCGCGGCCTGGCTGGGTGAGGCAGCCGCTCCTCCCGAGCGAGGAAGCGAACCGCGCAACTGCGCATCCAACGGGTGCCGCACGGGCGTGGAGGTGCGGCGACGCCTGACGCGCACGTCCCGCGGGACGCTGTTGAGTGAGGGCAACGGATTCAGCGCTGCGCGCTGAAGAGCGACACCGTCGCGGCACGTGCCGGTGCCGTTCTCGAGCGCGCTGCGTTCGTCGCCGCCAACGTCATGAGCTGCGGTGAATGTGGGTTGCGCCGACATGGAGGTGCCACGGGTGCGTGGCCTTGCGGCGCACTCGACGGCCCACTCCAGTCCACGAAAAGGCTGCCAGACCATTCCGACAAGAGCCAAGAGAACCAGCAGCCAGATGTTCATGACGGATGGCTCGCCTTGGCGCGTGCAAGGACCTCGTCCTTGGTCAGCTCGGCGAGCTCGCGCAGACGCTCCTGCAGGCTCTGCCACGCGGCAACGCCCGCACGGATCTCATCTTGCGCCGCCTTGGGCACGTAATAGCCGGTGGTCCTTCCCTCGTTGCTGCGATAGCTGATGTTCAAGTGCGGGCCGTGTTTCGGCCCCCGCCCCTGGCAATGGCAGCCCATCGAGCCGCAACGACGGTAGGTCTCGGACAAGGAGCCGAAGATCGCCACTGCGGCCAGCTGGTTGATCTCGGCGAGCAGCTCGCTGCGCCGATCACGCTGCCCGTTTGCTCGTGGTGTCATCCTCTTGTCTCGCCTTTCTGCGCGAGAGAGCCCGCGCGATGGAAACCAGGTTCTGGCTGATGACGCTCCAGCCTACGAACCGCTTGAAGCCAGAGTCACCCTTGTAATACGCGCGCGCCATACCGAATCGATGCTTGAGGTTGGCGATGCGAGGCTCGATGCCGCCGCGCCAGCGCAGTAGCCTTCGGAACCAGCCTTGCTTCTGCAGCGCGGCGCGAGCCTCAGAGAGCCGCCCCCGGGCAGGCAGCGCTATCTGTTTCACGCCCCGCGTCTCGGCTTCGCGCTCGTTCACGGTGGAGAAGAATCCTCGATCGGCGGTCGCCCGCCTCGGTGCCCGTCCGAAGAGCCGTTCGTGCTGCTCGAGGGCTGGCACCCAAGCCGTGAGGTCGGCCGGGTTGCCGTCCTGGATCTCGTAGCCACTCACGATGCCATTCTCGACCTCGTCGATGCGGACGAGCCGCCCGAACTCCGTCGGCTTGTGAGCCTTCCCCTTGCGGATGACCTGGGTGTGCTCCTCGAACAGGCTCAGGATCTTGCCCTCGACGTGATGGTCACCGCCGAAGACGCGCGCCTTCGTCTGAAGGAGCACCTTCTTCACCAGCGGCGTGAAGTGCTGGAGCTGAGCCTCGTTGATCAGGACCCGCACGAAGTTACCTGGAACAGGAAGGTTCCTGCTCTTCAAGTCCCCCATCACCCTTTCGGCCGCGCGGACCACTCCTCGCGCCAGGCTCATGAGGCCGCTGTAGCTCCCCTTCATCCGCTGGCGAGCCGCCTCGGAGAAGGACTTGGCGGCGCGGTGGATCTCGAGCACTCGCCTCTGAGCGGACCGGGTGTGGTCGATGATCTGGACGGCTCCGACGGGGCACTCTTGAGCGATCCGCTTCACCGCGCGGGTGAGGACCCTGATGCCGTCCTGCAAGAGTGAGCTGTCCGTCGGGTAGTGCACGTTGCTCTCCACCACTGTGGTGTCGGTGCGGAGCTTCATTCCCGCAGCGACGCGCTCCTCGAGAGCCTTCTTCACCACGCGGGCGTGGACTTGCCGTGTTGCAACGGGGCCGACGAGCGCGAAGTTGCGGCTCAGCGTCGAGTGATCGGGGATGGCGTCTTGGTCGAAGTGGGTGAAGCGGCGGTAGACGAGGCTGCCCCGGAGCTCCCGCTCCAGCTGCCGAAAGGACCAGTTTTTCAAGTGCTTGAGGGCGCAGCAACGCAGCAGTCGGTCGGGGGCGATCGCCTGGCGACCTCGGGTCCGCGAGCAAGGAGCCCGACCGGCTTGGGCTTCGCGGACAAGCTCGATGAGGGCCACATCCTCGAGGAGAGCGTCGATGGGCTGGAGGAGGTCGTCTTTGATGAGGGCGGCCTCGCGCCCGAAGGCAGCGTAGAAGAGCGACCCTTGGTGTCTCGTTGAGCTGAGCATTGGCCTACTCGATACACTCGAGTAGGCTAATCGTCAAGAAGAAAACCAGCCAGAATGTGGAAATGAAGGGATCCAAATCGCCAGGTCGCGCCAGCCGCCGGTCTCGGCGGGGCAAGCGGGTCAAGGCTTCGGCCGTCTACTTTTGCACCAGGCTATAGCTA
>Ga0335079_10003273_pt1 | contig 18715 bp, 17 predicted proteins | sample Lox_Sample_33_FD_206719 | JGI IMG/M metagenome (GOLD analysis project Ga0335079, IMG submission 206719) | Soil microbial communities from Loxahatchee National Wildlife Refuge, Florida, United States - Lox_Sample_3.3 | ecosystem: Environmental > Terrestrial > Soil > Wetlands | place: USA... | reverse complement strand
CGGGCGCCTCACGGCGAGCGGCAGTGCGCTGGTGGCGAATGACATGCACCTGGGACAGCGCGTGCCGACGATCTGGTACCACGCGCGTCTCACGATCCCCGGGGCGCTCGACCTGAACGGCGTGACGCTGCCGGGAACGCCGCTCCTGGTGGTGGGCTCGAATGGCCGCATCGCCTGGGGCTTCACCAACAGCTACGGCGACTGGGTGTCCGTGACGCGCCGCGAGTGCTCCGGCGTCGACGAGCAGGGCCTGCACACCCCGCAAGGCCTCGAGCCGCTCGCAGTGGTACGCGAGGAGATCCGCGTGCACGGCGCCGCGGCGCAATCCGAGGCGGTGCGCTCGGGGCCTGAGGGCGTCCTGCTGCGCATCGATGCGGCCACGCACGCGTGCTGGTTCGGCCGCTGGATCGCGCAGCTGCCGCAGGCGACCAACATGAACCTGGTGGCGCTGGAGACTGCCGGCTCGGTTGCCGAGGTGCTGCAGCTCGCCCCCGGCATGGGCATCCCCGGCCAGAACGCGGTCATCGGCGATCGCGACGGCCACATCGGGTGGACGCTCTTTGCACGGCTGCCGCGGGCGAGCGGCCCCGAGCGCACCCGCGGCGATGCCGCCTGGACCGGCCCGGCCGAGCACCCGCACCTCGTGGATCCTCCCAGCGGGCGGCTGTGGAGCGCCAACGCCCGGGTGACGACGGATGCGCGTGCGCTCGAGCTCATCGGCGGTGAGCTCGCCACGCTCGGCGCGGAATACGACCTCGGCGCCCGCGCCGCGCAGATCCGCGATGACCTGCTGGCGCTGCACGGCGGCGTGACCCCGGCGGACATGCTGAGGATCCAGCTGGACGATCGCGCCGTCTTCCTCGCCCCCTGGCAGGCCCTGCTGTTGCGCGTGCTCGACGAACACGCGCTGGCGCAGCACCCGCAGCGTGCCGAGTTGCGCCGCCTGGTCGCCGGCTGGGACGCGCGCGCGGCGGTGGACTCGGTCGGCTACCGCCTGGTGCGCAGCTACCGCGAGCAGGTGCAGGCGGCGGTATGGGCCGCGCTCCTGGGCGCCCTCGGCATCCCGGTCGCGGAGGACACCTGGCCCCCGGCGCAGTTCGAAGGCCCGCTCTGGACCCTCGTGACGCAGCAGCCGCTGCACCTCCTGGCGCGCCCGTACGCGAGCTGGGACGAGTTCCTGCTCGCGCAGGCCGATGCGATCCTTAAGGATCTCGCGCCCGCGTGTCCGCAGCTGGCGCGCTGCCGCTGGGGGGCACGCAACGTGGTACGTATCCGCCACCCGCTCTCGGCGGCGCTGCCCTGGCTCGCCGGCTTCCTGGACATGCCGACGCTCGAGCTGCCGGGCGACCACAACATGCCACGCGTGCAGGAGTACGCGGTGGGCGCCTCGGAGCGCTACGCCGTCTCCCCCGGCCACGAGGCGCAGGGTTACCTCGAGCTGCCGGGCGGCCAGAGCGGGCACCCGCTCTCGCCCTACTACCGGGCCGGCTTCATGGGCTGGGCGCGCGGAGAGGCACTGCCGCTGCTGCCCGGCCCGGCCCAACACACCCTGACACTGACGCCGCGCTAGGGAGCCACCTGCGCCGAATCGCGGCGGCGGCGGCCGCCGCGCTCGGGGGGCTTGGATTAGACTTCCCGCCATGAATCCACGCTTCACGGGCAGCGAGCGCTACATTGCCACCGATGAGCTCATGATGGCGGTCAACGCTGCCATCGTGCTGGCGCGGCCGCTGCTGATCAAGGGCGAGCCCGGTACCGGCAAGACCCAGCTGGCGCAAGAGATCGCGCGCGCCCTGGCACGGCCGCTCTACGAGTGGCACATCAAGTCCACCAGCAAGGCGCAGCAGGGCCTGTACGAGTACGACGCCGTCTCGCGGCTGCGCGACTCGCAGCTCGGCGAGGCGCGCGTGCACGACATCGGCAACTACATCGTCAAGGGACGGCTGTGGGAGGCGTTCGAGTCGGCGGTGCAGCCGGTGCTCCTGATCGACGAGATCGACAAGGCCGACATCGAGTTCCCCAACGACCTGCTGCGCGAGCTGGACCGCATGGAGTTCTACGTCTACGAGACGCGCGAGCTCATCCAGGCACGGCACCGCCCGATCATCATCATCACCAGCAACAACGAGAAGGAGCTGCCGGATGCTTTTCTGCGGCGCTGCTTCTTCCATTACATCCGCTTTCCCGACGAGGCCACCATGCGTGCCATCGTCGAGGTGCACTTCCCGGGACTGAAGCGCGAGCTGCTGGCCGAGGCGCTGGCGGTGTTCTTCGAGGTGCGGGCCACGCCGGGGCTGAAGAAGAAGCCCTCGACCTCGGAACTGCTCGACTGGATCAAGCTGCTGCTGGCCGAGGACATCGCCCCCGGGGCGCTGCGCGGCACGGACGCGAAGCAGCTGATCCCGGTGCTGCACGGGGCGCTGCTGAAGAACGAGCAGGACGTGCACCTGTTCGAGCAGCTGGTGTTCATGCACCGGCGCGCACGCTGACGGGGCGCGCGGGCGGGCCGCCGCGGTGCTGGTGCAATTCTTCCTCGAGCTGCGCCGCGCCGGCGTGCCGGTGGCGATCACCGAGTTCCTGGTGCTGCTCGAGGCACTGCGGGCGCGGGTGGCCGAGCTCTCGGCGCGCGAGTTCTACTTCCTCGCGCGCGCCTGCCTGGTCAAGGACGAGCGCCACTACGATCGCTTCGACCTGGTGTTCGCCCAGGTCTTCCAGGGCGCGGAGCAGCGTTTCGCGCAGCTCCTGGTCGAGGTGCCGGCCGAGTGGCTGCGCACCCTCGGCACGCGCCTCTTCAGCGAGGAAGAGAAGCAGCGCGTCGCATCCCTCGGCGGCTGGGAGCAGCTGCTCGAGCAACTCCGTGAGCGGCTGCGCGAGCAGCGCGAGCGCCACGAGGGCGGCGACAAGTGGATCGGCACCGGCGGCACCTCGCCCTTCGGCGCCCATGGCTACCACCCCGAAGGGGCGCGCGTGGGCGGCGGCGGCGGACAGCGGCGCGCGGTCAAGGTGTGGGAGCGGCGCGAGTTCCGCAACCTCGACGACGGCGTGGAGCTCGGCACGCGCAACCTGAAGCTCGCGCTGCGCCGGCTGCGCCGCTTCGCGCGGGAGGGCGCGGCGGATCAGCTCGACCTCGAGGGCACGATCAGCGCCACGGCGCGCAACGCGGGACTGCTCGACCTGAAGCTCGTGCCGGAGCGGCACAACGCGGTCAAGGTGCTGCTGTTCCTGGACGTGGGCGGCTCGATGGAGGAGCACGTGCGCGTGTGCGAGCAGCTCTTCTCCGCGGCGCGGCGCGAGTTCAAGCACCTGCAGCACTTCTATTTCCACAACTTCATCTACGAGAACCTGTGGCAGCACAGCGAGCGCCGGCAGCTGCAGCTCGTGCCGACCGCGCAGGTGCTGCGCACCTTCGGGCACGACTACTGCGCCATCTTCGTCGGTGATGCCGCCATGAGCCCCTACGAGATCACCCAGCCGGGCGGCAGCATCGAGCACTGGAACAAGGAGGCGGGCGCGGTGTGGATGCAGCGCCTGTGTGCGCACTTCCCGCGCCTGGCGTGGCTGAACCCCGAGCAGCCGGAGCGCTGGCAATACACCGTCTCGGTACGCATCACGCGCGAGCTCATCGGGGAGCGCATGTTCCCCCTCACCATGGCGGGCCTGGAGCAGGCGATCCGCGAGCTCCAGCGCCCGCTTAAGCGCGCCGGGGTGCCCTACGCGCGGTCCGCCGCGACGCCCGTCACACAGGGCACGCCGTCCCCCGGCCCATAATCGGTGCGGGGTGGATGCGCGTATGGATGCTCTCAGCGAATCGGCTTCCCGGCCCGGACCGCGCCAGACGGTCGGTCTGGTACTGACCGGCGGCGGCGCGCGCTCGGCCTACCAGATCGGCGTGCTGCTGGCGCTGGCGGAACTCCTGCCGCGCTCGCGCAACCCCTTCCAGGTGATCGTCGGCACCTCGGCCGGCGCGGTGGCCGCGAGCGTGCTGGCCGCCGAGGCGCACCAGTGGCGCCGCGCGGTGGCCGGGCTCGAGCGCGTGTGGGCGAACTTCCGCTCCAGCCAGGTGTTCCACGTCGATGCGCACCACATGCTGCGCGCCGGGGCACACTGGGTGCTGGCACTGATCTCCGGCGGCCTGGTGCTCTCGCCGCCGAAGTCGATCCTCGACAACAGCCCGCTGCGCGAGCTGCTGGCGGTGCACGTCGACTGCGCCGGCATCCGCCGCAGCATCCGCCGCGGGCACCTGCGCGCCTTCGCGCTGTGCGCCACCAGCTACAGCACCGGCCACTCGGTGGCCTTCTTCGACGGCCTCGATTCGATCAATGAGTGGTCGCGGGTGCAGCGGCTCGGGCAACGCTGCGACCTGAGCCTGGATCACCTGATGGCGAGCGCCGCCATCCCGCTGCTGTTCCCGCCCATGAAGATCGGCGAGGACTACTTCGGCGACGGCGCCATGCGCCAGCTGCATCCGCTCAGCCCCGCCATCCACCTGGGCGCCGACCGGCTGCTGATCATCGGCGTGCGCGCCCGGCGCGCGGCCGGGGTGAGCGTGAGCCGCTTCAACCAGGTGATGCCCACCCCGGGGGAGATCTTCGGCTACATGCTCGACACGCTGTTCACCGACCAGATCTACGGCGACCTCGAGCAGCTCGAGCGCATCAACGACCTGGTGCACAGCGCGCCGCAGGCGGTGCACGGCGAGCGCACCGTCGAGACCCTCATGCTGGCGCCGAGCGTCGACCCGCGCGAGATCGCGGCCCGGCACGCGCTGCACATGCCGCGCGGCCTGCGGGCGCTGCTGCGGGTCATCGCCGGGCGCGAGGCCTCCAGCGCCCAGCTGGCGAGCTACCTGATGTTCGAGGCCGCCTACACGCGCGCGCTCATCGAGCTCGGCTACCATGACGCCATGCAGGCGCGCACCGCGCTGGTGGCCTTCATGAGCGGGGAGAAGCTGCCGCAGCTGCTGACCTCGCCCGGGGTCGCCCAGGCTACCTGAGGCGCAGTGCCGCCCTCAGGCCGGCTCGCGGCTCGCGGCCGGCGCCGGGCGCGCCGCGGGGGAGAACAGCTGCGCGCCGGGCAGCCCGCTGTGGCGCGCGGTCACGTCCTCGTAGTCGTGCGCGAACTGCTCGGCCAGGCGGTCGACGATGTACACCGAGCGGTGCTGCCCGCCGGTGCAGCCTACGGCGATGGTGAGGTAGCCGCGGTTGCTCGCCTGGTACTCCGGCACGCGGTGGCGCACGAAGGTGGCGATGTCGGCCACCAGGGTCTTCACCTGCGTGTGGGTCTCGAGGAAGCGGATGACCTCCGGATCACGGCCGTTGAGGTTGCGCAGCCCCGGCTCCCAGTAGGGATTGGGGAGCGCGCGCGCGTCGAACACGAAGTCCGCATCCCCGGGGATGCCGCGCTTGAAGCCGAAGGACTCGAAGGTGATCGAGAGCCGTCCCACGGCGCGCTGCTCGACGCGCCGGTGGATGATGTCGCGCAGCGCGTGCACCGAGAGGCGCGAGGTGTCGATCAGCAGGTCGGCGATGGCGGCCACCGGCTCGAGCAGCTCGCGCTCAAGCCCCATCGCCTCGCGCAGGCCGACGTCGCTGCGCGCCATGGGATGCTTGCGGCGCGTCTCGGCGAAGCGCCGCAGCAGCTCATCGTCGGCGGCGGTGAGGAAGATCACCTCGCACTGCAGCCCGGAGCGCTTCAGCTCATCGATGAGGCGCGGCACGCTCGCCACCTCGGCGGCGGTGTTGCGCGCGTCCAGCCCGATGGCGGTGCGGTCGTAGCGCGGCTCGGGGCTGCGCACGGTGTAGGAGACGAATGGCTTCAGCAGCGCGGCCGGAATGTTGTCGATGCAGTAAAAGCCGAAGTCCTCCAGCATGTGCAGAGCCACGCTCTTGCCCGAGCCCGACAGCCCGCTGAGGACGATGATGCGCACGGCTAGATGGTATCCACGTGCGCGCTCGATGCAAGCTCGCGCGCGCCGCTAGGGGCGCAGCGCGCGCGGCGCGCTGCTGCGGTGGGCGATGCGCTTTTCCTTGTGCTTCTTCAGGCAGCGGTCGAGCTTGTCCGCCAGCAGGTCGATGGCCGCGTACATGTCTTCCTCGGTCGCATCCGCGTGGATGGCGCTGCCGCTGACGTGCAGGGTCGCTTCCGCCTTCTGCCGCAGCTTCTCCACCGTGAGCACGCAGTGCAGGTCGATCACATGATCAAAGTGCCGGCCGATACGCTCGAATTTCTTGTGCACGTAGCTGCGCAGGGAACTCGTGACCTCGACATGATGACCAGTGACGCTGAGCTGCATGACCGTCTCCTGTTCGTTGTGTTTGGTACTTCCAGTCCGAATTCGTGGCGTGCACTCACATGGGCCGGCTTGCCGTGCGGCGGCGCTCGTTGGAGGCGACGATGCCCATGGCTTCGCGGTACTTGGCCACCGTGCGGCGCGCGACCGGGATGCCCTCCGCGGACAAGAGCTCGGCGATGCGGCCGTCGCTTAAGGGGGACTCGGGGTCCTCGTCCTTGACCAACTTGCGGATCTTGGCGCGGATGGCGGTGGAGGAGGTGCCCGAGCCGTCCAGCCCCTCGACCTGGCTGGAGAAGAAGTAGCGCAGCTCGAACACGCCGCGCGGCGTGTGCATGTACTTGCCGCTGGTCACCCGCGAGATGGTCGACTCGTGCATGGCGACCGCCTCGGCGATGTCCTTGAGGATCATCGGGCGCATGTGCTCCTCGCCCTGCTCAAGGAAGGCGGTCTGGCGCTCGACGATGGAGCGCGCCACCTTCATGAGGGTCTCGTGGCGGATCTCCAGGCTCTTCAGCAGCCAGCGCGCCTCCTGCAGCTGCGCGCGCATGGTGGCGTGGCTGGCGTTGCGGCCGATGAGGCTGGCATAGCCCTGGTTCAGGCGCACGCGCGGCAGCGTGGCGGGGTTCAGCTCGACGCCCCAGCCGTGCTCGGTGCGCCGCACGAACACGTCCGGCACCACGTACTCGGCGCTGCCGGCGCTGACGGTGGCGCCGGGGCGCGGATGGCATGAGCGCACCAGCGCCAGCGCGCTCGCCAGCTCCTCCTCGGTGGCGCGCAGCTCGCGCCGCAGCAGCGTCAGCTCGCGCTCGGCGACGAGCTCGAGGTGGTGGCGCGCGATTTGCAGCGCGGTGGCGTAGCCGGGGGTGGCCGGGTCGAGCTGCCGCAGCTGCAGCTCGAGGCACTCGGCCACCGAGCGTGCGCCCACCCCGGGGGGATCGAGCGCCTGCACCACCTGCAGCACGGAGGCGACCTCGCTCGCGGCGCATTCCAGCTCGGGGCGCAGCGTCTGGGCGATCTCCTCGAGGGACTCGGTGAGGTAGCCGTCGTCGCTGATGGAGTCGACGATGGCGCGCGCGATGGCGAGCTCGCGCGGCGCCAGGCTTGCCAGCTCCAGCTGCCACAGCAGGTGCTCCTGCAGCGACTGGCCGCTGTCGTCGGCGTAGTCCTGCTGGCGCTCGTCATCGTCGCTGTTCCAGGGGGTCTCGGCGGGGCCGGCGCCGTGGGAGTCCCAGCCCTCATCGAGCACTTCGACGGTGCGCTCGGCTTCCTTGGGCTTGGGCTGCTCGGCGGCCGTGACCAGCGCCTCGAAGGTGCCGGTGGCCTCGGCTTCCTCCATGGGCTCGAGCATCACGTTGCTCTCGAGCATCTCGCGGATGTGCGCCTGCAGCTCGAGGGCGGGCAGTTGCAGAAGTCGGATCGCTTGCTGCAGCTGCGGGGTCATCGTCAGTTGCTGACCCAGCTTCAGCTGCAGAGAAGGTTTCAGCATGTGCGCCTGCGAAGGGCTCTCAGCCCTCCCAATTTCATCCTGTAATCAATTGAAAACCAACGGTTTAGCCATTTTCCCCCGGGACGCTCACAGCCGGAAGGACTCACCCAAGTACACCTCACGGACTTGGGGGTTGGCAAGGACTTCTTCCGCAGTCCCCGAGGCGATCACCGTGCCCTGATTGACGATGTAGGCGCGCCCGCAGACCCCGAGCGTCTCGCGGACATTATGGTCAGTGATGAGCACGCCGATGCCGCGCTGCGTCAACTCGCGGATGATGCGCTGGATGTCCAGCACCGAGAGCGGGTCGACGCCGGCGAACGGCTCATCGAGCAGCATGAACCTGGGCTCGGCCGCGAGTGCGCGGGCGATCTCCACGCGCCGCCGCTCGCCACCGGAGAGTGCAAGCCCGAGGCTCTTGCGCACGTGCCCGATGCGCAGCTCCTCGAGCAGCTGTTCCAGGCGCTCCTCGCGGGCCGCCCGCTCGAGCTGCGGCCGGGTCTCCAGGATCGCCATGACGTTGGCTTCCACCGAGAGCTTGCGGAAGACCGAGGCCTCCTGGGGCAGGTAGCCGAGGCCGAGCTGGGCGCGGCGATGCATGGCGAGCAGCGTCAGGTCCTGCTCGCCGAGGTGGATCGAGCCGGCATCGCAGGGCACCAGCCCGACGATCATGTAGAAGGCGGTGGTCTTGCCGGCACCATTGGGCCCGAGGAGGCCGACGACCTCGCCGTTGGCCAGCTCGAGCGAGAGGTCGCGCACCACGGTGCGCGACTTGTAGCTCTTCTTAAGCCCGCTCGCCTTGAGCACCGTCATGACTGGGGCGGGGATTGCGGCTGCGGCTTGGCGGCGTCGGGGGTCTTGCCCTCCTTGCCGGCGGGGGCGCTGGTGCGCGGCTGGATCACGATGTGCACGCGCTGATCGTTCCCCGGGGCGCTGGCCTGCACCTTCTGCGCGCGGATGTTGTAGATCAGCAGCGGGCCTGAGATCTCGCTCTGCCCATCGCTCAGCCACGCATCCTCGTTCAGCCGCACGGTGCCCTCGTTGATGTCGTAGACGATCTTGTCGGCATGCCCGTGCGCCATCTGCTCGGAGCCGATGCGCTTTTGCTCGAAGTTGGCGGGCTTGCCGGTCACGGTGGCGCGCAGGATGCGGTTGTCCTGGAACTCCACCACCGCGGCGTCCGAGCGCAGGTTGCCGTGCTCCTCGGCATCGATGTGCACGTCGCCCTCGAAGGTCCACTTGCTGTTGGCGAAGTTAAGCCCCGTGGCGTGCGCGTGCTGGGCCTGCACGCGCGTGTCGCCCTGCGAGATGGTCACGTCCTTGAACTCCACCGTGTTGGTCTTGTAGTCGACCTCGGAGGAGGCCGCATCGAGCTTGATCGGCTGCTCGTTGCCGCCGCGGGGGCTCGCCAGCACCTTCGGCCGCCTGCCGGCCGCATCCTGTGCCCCCGCGCTCGCGGTCAGTGCGGCGGCCAGCAGCAGCACGCCGCCGCGCAGCTTACGGTAGGTAGGAGCCATGCACGGCCGATTCTAGCTGCAGGCGGCGCTCCTTCAAGTTCGCCACCATGCCGGCGGCATCGAGTTTGCGACCGGACATGATGAGGGTGACCGGCGCGCGCGTGCTGGCGACCTGCGTGTTGGTGTCGAAGGTGAGCTGCTCGGTCGTGATGTCCGCCGGCTCGCCGGTGCCGGCGACGATGCCGGTGGCATGCACCGCGCCGTCGAGCTTGACGATGCCGCTGTTCTGCGCGAGCTCGCCGTGATTGGCGCGCGCGGTCCACTGATCCCCGGCGGAGTCCTTGAAGCCGAGCACCACCTGCTCGAGGTCGATCAGCTCCTCCGCGGGACGCTGCTGCACCTCCTGCGCATCGATGGTGTAGAGCGGTGCCCCGTCCGCGCCGGTCTGGATCAGGGTGGCCTGGCGAGCCGAGTAGCCCGGGTCGCTCGGCGCCTCGATCACCGTGGGCGTCGCTACCTCGCGCTCCCCGCCCGAGAGCACCACCACGCCCACCAGGAGCGCGACGAAGGCCACCAGCGCGAGGATCCGCACCATCAGCGTACGCGCGCGCGGCGCGCCCCGCCGCGCAGCAGCAGGTCACACACCTCGCGCACGGCGCCCGCGCCGCCCGGCAGACGCGTGACGGCATGCGCGGCGCGGCGCACCGCCGGGTGCGCATCCGCCACCGCGAAGGCGAGCGCCACTCCCTGCATCAGCGGCAGGTCCGGCAGGTCATCGGCGACGCAGGCGCAGGCACTGCGCGGCAGCCCGAGGCGTGTGCGCAGGCGCGCGAGCGTGGCGCCCTTGTCGGGCACGCCCTGGTAGACGTGCCGCACCCCGAGCTCGCGGCAGCGCGCCGTCACCATCGGCGAGCGCCGCCCGGAGATCACCGCCACCTCGAGCCCGGCGCGCCGCAGGGCGACGATGCCGTGGCCGTCGCGCACGTGGAACACCTTGAGCGCCTCACCGCGCGTGCCGAAGTACAGCCGTCCGTCGGTGAGTACGCCATCGACATCGAGCACCAGCAGCCGGATGGCGCGCGGCGCGAGCTTCACACCACTCCGGCCCGCATCAGGTCGTGCACGTTGAGTGCGCCGATCAGCTTGCCGTGCGCATCGGCGACCGGGAGCGCGGTGATGCGGTGCACTTCCATCAGGTGCGCCGCCGCGGCCGCGAGCTCGCGCGGGCCGATGCTCTTGGCGCCGCTGGTCATCACCGCGCTCATGACGGTGTTGTGCACGTCGATCTGGCGGTCGAGCGCCCGGCGCAGGTCACCGTCGGTGAACACGCCGAGGATGCGCTCGTGGCGGTCGACCACCACGGTCATGCCGAGGCCCTTGCGCGACATCTCCAGGAGCCCGGCGCTCAGCGGGGCCTCCGGCGTGATGCGCGGCACCGCCGTGCCGGTGCGCATCAGGTCCTCGACGTGCAGCAGGAGCTTGCGCCCGAGGGCGCCGCCCGGGTGCGAGCGGGCGAAGTCCTGGGCGGTGAAGCCGCGCGCTTCCAGCACCGCCACCGCCAGGGCATCCCCCATGGCCAGCGTCGCGGTCGTGCTCGCCGTCGGGGCGAGGTTTAAGGGGCAGGCCTCCTCGGGCACCGAGACGTCGAGCGCGACGCGCGCGGCGCGCGCCAGGGTGGAGTCGGGCTTGCCCGTCATCAGTATCAGCGGCACACCCAGGCGCTTCAGGTGCGGCAGCAGCAGCACCAGCTCCGGGGTCTCGCCGGAATTGGACAGGGCCAGCACCGCGTCCGTGCGCGTGATCATGCCCAGGTCGCCGTGGCCGGCCTCGGCCGGGTGCAGGAAGAAGGCCGGGGTGCCGGTGCTGGCGAGCGTGGCGGCGATCTTGCCGGCGATATGACCGGACTTGCCCATGCCGGTGACGACCACGCGTCCCTGACATGCCAGGCATACGCGGCAGGCGGCGGCGAAGGCGCCGTCGAGGCGCGGCGCGAGCGCCTGCACGGCGCGCAGCTCGATCTCAAGCGCCCGGCATGCAAAGCCGATGAGCGCCGCATCGCTCACCGGTGTGGGCACCGCCGGCGCGGCGGCAGAGGAGGGCGCGTCCATGGCGCTCATTATAGGGGGCACGCCGCGGGGACCAATGGCGGGCGCGCCGGGAAGCTTCCGCGGCCTAAGAAATCTGCGAAACTCGCACCCTCCCGGGCCCCGGTGGCCCGCCGCGGTTGGCGGGACGCAGCCTTGCGACCCGTGAGCTCACTTGCGAGGAACGCCTGGATGGACGCCGAAGAAGTTGCCCGCCTGATCCGCGCCGGCCTGCCCGGGGCCGAGGTGCAGGTCGCCTCCGATGACAATACCCACTTCGCCGCGCGCATCGTGGCGCGTGAGTTCGCCGGCCAGCGCAGCCTCGCGCGCCACCAGCTGGTGTACCGCACGCTCGGCGAGCGCATGGGGCGCGAGATCCACGCGCTCTCGATCGAGGCGCTGACGCCGGAAGAGTCACAGCGGGGCTGAGCGCGATGGACAAACTGCAGATCCAGGGCGGCGTCGCGCTCGAGGGCGAGGTGCGCATCTCCGGCGCCAAGAACGCCACACTGCCGATCCTCGCCGGGGCATTGCTGGCGGACGATCCGGTCATGGTCGGCAACGTGCCGCACCTGAAGGACGTGACCACCACCGTCGAGCTCCTCGGGCGCATGGGCGCCACGGTGACCATCGACGAGCGCATGCGCATCGAGGTCGACGGCTCGACGCTCAAGGAATGCTTCGCCCCCTATGACCTGGTGAAGACCATGCGCGCCTCGATCCTGGTGCTCGGGCCGCTGGTGGCGCGCTACGGGAGCGCCGACGTCTCGCTCCCGGGCGGTTGCGCGATCGGCGCGCGGCCGGTGAACATCCACGTCGCCGGCCTGCAGGCGATGGGCGCCGACATCACCATCGAGGGCGGCTACATCCGCGCGCGCGCCAAGCGGCTGCGCGGCGCGCGGCTGGTGCTCGACACCGTCACCGTCACCGGCACCGAGAACCTGATGATGGCCGCCACCCTCGCCGAGGGCGAGACCGTGCTCGAGAACGCGGCGCGTGAGCCGGAGGTGGTCGACCTCGCCAACTTCCTCATCGCCATGGGCGCCAAGATCCACGGCGCCGGCACCGACAAGATCACCGTGACCGGGGTCAAGAAGCTGCGCGGCACCAGCTACGAGGTGCTGCCCGATCGCATCGAGAGCGGCACCTACCTCGTGGCCGGCGCGCTCACCGGCGGCCACGTGCGCATCAAGAGCACCCGCCCGGATCACCTCGACGCGGTGCTCGCCAAGCTCACCGAGGCCGGCGCCCACATCGGCGTCGGCGACAGCTGGATCGAGGTCGACATGCGCGGCCGGCGCCTGAAGGCGGTCGACGTGCGCACCGCACCCTATCCGGCCTTTCCGACCGACATGCAGGCCCAGTTCGCCGCGCTCAACACGGTCGCCGAGGGTGTCGGCACCATCACCGAGACCATCTTCGAGAACCGCTTCATGCACATGCTGGAGATGCGCCGTTTGGGGGCGGAGATCCGCCTCGAGGGCAACACCGCCATCATCCACGGCGTGGCCAAGCTCACCGCCGCGCCCGTCATGGCGACCGACCTGCGCGCCAGCGCGAGCCTGGTCCTCGCCGGCCTGGTGGCCGAGGGGCGCACCGACGTCGAGCGCATCTACCACATCGACCGCGGCTACGAGGCGATCGAGGAGAAGCTGGCCCAGCTCGGCGCCCAGATCCGCCGTGTGCCAAACTGATCCGCCGCCCGCTCTCTCGAAGTCACAAGGAGCCGCGTGATGCAGATCGGCATGGTCGGACTCGGGCGCATGGGCGCCAACATGGTGCGCCGCCTCATCCAGGGCGGCCACGAGTGCATCGGCTACGACCCCAAGAGCGCGGCGGTGCAGGCGCTCGGCGCGCACGGCGTGCGCGGGGCCGCCTCGTTGCGCGAGCTGGCTGGCGCGCTCAAGGCACCGCGCACCATCTGGGTCATGGTGCCGGCGGGCTTCGTCGATGGCGTCATAAAGGAGCTGCGCCCGCACCTCGGCTCCGGGGACGTGCTGATCGATGGCGGCAACTCGCGCTATCACGATGACATCCGCCGCTCGCGCGAGCTCGAGGCGGCCGGCGTGCGCTACCTCGACGTCGGCACGAGCGGCGGCGTGCTCGGCCTCGAGGAGGGCTACTGCCTGATGGTGGGCGGTCCGGCGGATGCGGTGGCGCAGGTCGAGCCACTGCTCGCCACGCTCGCCCCGGGCGGCAAGCTGGCGGCGGGGGCGGCCCAGGGGCGCGCCGCGAGCCGCGCCGCCGCCGCGCTCGGCTACCTGCACTGCGGGCCCTCCGGCGCGGGGCACTTCGTCAAGATGGTCCACAACGGCATCGAGTACGGGCTGATGGCCGCCTACGCCGAAGGGCTGAACCTGCTCCGGCACGCCAATGCCGGCAGCCAGAGCGCCCCGGTCGATGCCGAGACCGCGCCGCTCGCTGAGCCGCGCTACTTCCAGTATGAGCTCGATCTGGCGGCCATCGCCGAGCTCTGGCGCCACGGCAGCATCATCAGCTCGCGGCTGCTCGACCTGAGCGCCGCGGCGCTCGGGACGGATGCCGCCCTCGGGCAGTTCGCCGGCCGCGTCTCGGACTCGGGCGAGGGACGCTGGACGCTCGAGGCCGCCATCGAGGTCGGCGTCCCGGCCTACGTGCTCGCGGCGGCGCTCTTCGGGCGCTTCGCCTCGCGCGGCCATGCAGAGTTCGCCGACCAGCTGCTCGCGGCCATGCGGCTCGGCTTCGGCGGCCACGTCGAACGGCGCGCCTGACGCGCCCGCGCCCGATGGAACGTCGCGACTGTGATGCGCTGGTGCTGTTCGGGGCGACCGGGGATCTGTGCTACCGCAAGATCTACCCGGCGCTCTACCAACTGGTGCGCCGCAAGCTGCTCGGCGTGCCGATCATCGGCGTGGCGCGCCAGGGCTGGAAGCTCGAGCAGCTCGGCGAGCGCGTGCGCGCGAGCCTCAAAGACTTCGTGCCGACGGTCGATGAGGCCGTGGCCACGCGCCTCATCGGCCTGCTGCGCTACGTGGACGGGGACTACCACGACCGCCGCACCTTCGAGGCGCTCCACCAGACACTCGGCGCCGCACAGCGCCCGCTGCACTACCTGGCGATCCCGCCGAGCATGTTCCCGGTGGTCATCGAGCACCTGGCCGCCACCGGCGGCGAGGGCGCGCGCATCGTGGTGGAGAAGCCCTTCGGGCGCGACCTCGCCTCGGCGCGGGCGCTTAACGTGACCCTGCACCAGCACTTCCCCGAGAGCCGCATCTTTCGCATCGACCACTACCTCGGCAAGGAGGCGGTGCAGAACCTGCTGTACTTCCGCTTCGCCAACTCCTTCCTCGAGCCGGTGTGGAACCGCAACTACGTCGCCAGCGTGCAGATCACCATGGCCGAGGCCATCGGCATCGCCGGCCGCGGCAAGTTCTACGACGAGACCGGTGCCATTCGCGACGTCATCCAGAACCACCTGCTGCAGATCCTGGCGCTGCTCGCCATGGAGCCGCCGGTGAGCGCCGACGGCGAGGCGCTGCGCGACGAGAAGGTGAAGCTGCTCAAGGCGGTGCGCAGCGCCATCCCGCAGGAGCTGGTGCGCGGGCAGTTCCAGGGCTACCGCCAGGAGCCCGGGGTCGCCAAGGACTCCCCGGCCGAGACCTATGCGGCGCTCACCCTGCACATCGACTCGTGGCGCTGGAGCGGCGTGCCCTTCTACCTGCGCGCCGGCAAGCGCCTGCCGGTCACGGCCACGGAGGTGGTGGTGGAGCTGCGGCCGCCGCCGGCCAACGTGTTCGGCGACCGCGCACCCGAGCAGCCCAACCACGCGCGCTTCCGCGTCGGCCCGGACGTGGCGATCGCGCTCGGCGCCCATACCAAGAAGCCCGGACCGGTCATGACCGGGCAGAATGTGGAGTTGTACGTGTCACAGAGCGAGGGGGACGACATGGGGGCTTACGAGGTGCTGATCAGCGCCGCATTGATCGGCGACACCGCGCACTTCGCGCGCGAGGACGAGGTGGAGGCGGCCTGGCGCATCGTCGACCCGCTCCTGAACACCGGCACGGCACCGCTTCAGTACCTGCCGGGCAGCTGGGGCCCGGCGAGCGCTGAGGCGCTCATCTCCGGGCCGTGCGGCTGGCACAACCCCGGGGCCCGGCCCGAGGACTGGACGCGCTCGTGCGCCCCGGTGGCCGGCCCATGAGCGCACGCCCGCTGGTTGCGTACAACCACTGGCTCGTGGTGGCGGCCTGCGTGCTCGCCTCCGTCGCGGTGGCCGCACCCACCGACGAGCAGCGCGTGGCGCGGGTGCTGGCGCAGACCCCGCTGATCGACGGCCACAACGACCTGCCGTGGGAGATTCGCGAGCGCTTCGGGAGCGACCTGACGAAGATCGACCTCACGCACTCCACCGCGGGGCTGCCGGTGCCGGCGGGCGGCTTCCCGCTCATGACCGACATCCCGCGACTGCGCGCCGGTGGCGTGGGCGGGCAGTTCTGGTCGGTGTACGTCGACCCCGGTATCAAGGGCGCGGCCGCGGTCCAGGCCACCCTCGAGCAGATCGCGCTGGTGAAGGCCATGTGCACGCGGTATCCGGCGGACTTCGCCATGGCGTACACGGCCGCCGACATCGTGCGCGTGCACCGCGCCCATCGCATCGCCTGCCTGATCGGGGTGGAGGGCGGCCACCAGATCAACGACTCGCTCGCGGTGCTGCGCGCCTACTACGATGCCGGCGCGCGCTACATGACGCTCACGCACTCCTCCAACACCGCCTGGGCGGATTCCGCCACGGACGTGCCGGCCCACCATGGGCTGACCGAGTTCGGCCGCCAGGTGGTGCGCGACATGAACTGGCTCGGCATGCTCGTCGACCTCTCGCACGTCTCGGAAGAGACCATGCGCGCGGCGCTCAACGAGACCAAGGCGCCGGTGATCTTCTCGCACTCCTCGGTGCGCGCACTCTCGGATCACCCGCGCAACGTGCCCGACGGCGTGCTGCAGCTGCTGAAGGGCAACGGCGGCGTCGTCATGGTCAACTTCTACCCCGACTACGTCTCGGAGGCGCACCGCAAGTGGGGCGCGGAGCTGGCCGCCGAGCAGGCGCGCCTCAACAGCCCCCCCTTCGGCGGCCTGTACGTCGGCCAGCCGGAGAAGGCGCAGGCGGCGCTCGAGGCCTGGCAGCAGGCGCACCCGGCCCCGCCCGTGACGGTGCGCGACGTCGCGGACCACATCGAGCACGTGCGCCAGGTGGCAGGCGTTGACCACGTCGGTCTCGGCTCGGATTTCGATGGGATCCCGGAAGGCCCGCAGGGACTGGATGCGGTGGATAAGTACCCCGCGCTGCTCGAGGAGCTGGCGCGCCGCGGCTGGACCGACGCCGAGCTCGCCAAGGTGGCCGGCGCCAATCTGCTGCGCGCCATGAGCCAGGCGGAGGCGGTCAGCCGCCGGCTGCGCGCCGCCGGACCGCCGCCGCCGCTGCTGCCGCGCGCGACGCCATGAGGTAACATCGTCGGCCGTCGCGGCAGGGCCGCCGGGCTGTCCCGTCTTCGAGGACGGGGGCCCACGGTCGCCGCAGGCTTCGGGGGGAACGAATGCACGGGATGCTAGGGCGCGTCGCGCCGATCCTCTGGCTGCTCGCGCGCGCGGCGCACGCGGATGTCATCGCCGACTGGGCCGATAAGACCAGCGCCATCGCCTCAGACGGTGCGAATACGATCCGCACGATGGCGCTGGCGCAGAGCGCCGTCTACGAGGCGGTCAATGCCATCACCGCCCGTTATCCGCGCGACCGCGTCGATCTGGGCCCGGCGCCGGGGGCCTCGATCGAGGCCGCCGTGGCGGCGGCCAATCGCGGCGTGCTGCTCGCGGAGGAGACCCCGCTCAAGGCGCGCATCGAGGCGGCCTATGCGCAGGCGCTCGAGGCGCTGCCTGACGGGGAGGCACGCCGGCTCGGCGTCGCGCTGGGCGAGCGTGCGGCGGCCGATGTGCTCGCCAAGCACGCCGGCGAGATCGGTAACCTCGAGCCGTATCGCCCCGTGACCTCACCGGGCGTGTACGTGCCGACGACCATCCCGACCGGCTGGTCACTCGGGCAGCACAAGCCGTGGTTTCTCAAGAGCGCGGCACAGCTGCGCCCGCCGGCGCCGCCGGCGCTGAAGAGCGCGCTGTGGGCGCGGGACTACAACGAGATCAAGGCCCTCGGCAGCGTCAGCAGCGCCACCCGTACGGACGAGCAGACGCAGATCGCGCGCTTCTGGGCCACCGCGCTGCCGGACATCCACATCGGGCTGCTGCGCTCGGTGGACACGGCGCCGGGGCGCGACATCACGCGCAATGCGCGCTTGTATGCCGCCGCGGTGGCCGCGATGAGCGACACCGAGGTGGCCGTGTTCGAGGCGAAGTACTTCTACCTCTTCTGGCGCCCGATCACCGCCATCCGTAACGGCGACCGAGACGACAATCCGGCCACCGAGCGCGACGCCGACTGGGTGCCCCTCATCACCACGCCGATGCAGCCGGAGTACCCGTGCGCGCACTGCATGCTGGCGGCCGCGGTGGCGACGGTCATCCGCGCCGATAATGCCGGCAATCCAGCCATCAGCCTGAGCACCATCAGCAACACCGCCCCGGGGGTGACGCGGCGCTGGGCAAACACGGATGAGCTGGTGCGCGAGGTGTTCATGGCGCGCATCTGGGCCGGGGTGCACTACCGCAACTCGGCAGAAGTCGGGCAGCGGATGGGCGAGCAGGTCGGCAAGATCGCGGCGGCGGCGTACGGACTACGCTAGCCTCGATGCTTCCAGCAGCGTGCTGGACGCCGTTATCCGGCGCACTGCCGCAAGGACTAAGCGCAGGCTGCACGGTGCCTCAGTTGCTCAGGTGAACGTCCTCTTATGGCGCCTCGGCCGGCAGAGCTCGCAGCGGCGTTCTGGCTGCGCTCGGCGCATTCCGCGTCGCCATTTTCAAGGTCGGCTTACGGTTCCCACGGCGCCTCGACCGAAGACTGGACCAGCGCGCATGCCTCGCAACTCGACCAAGGGGCCGGCTGCCACATTCGCGCAGGTCGGCGAGTTCATGCTGGCGCGCCCTTACGTCCTGCATTAGCATCAAAATTCCGTGGCCGTCGCGAAGCGGCTGCCGCTCCAGGAGTTCTGCAGGGTTGATCGAGGTTACCCCGTTCTTTGCGGTACCCTTCGGCTTCGCGAAGCTTGAAAACTGTACGGCCTTGAACTCGGCACTGCGCGAGCTATTCGTGCAACGCGCGGCGGAAGGCTCGCGTTATGCCAATCCGCGGCCGCTCACGCAGCGCAACCGGGCCGTCTTCGAGAGCGAGTTCCAGATTTTTCGCTGGCCTGAACCTTGTGTACAACAGCTGAAGGAGTTCTGCTGGAGTCACATGCTGCAGATGATCGGT
>Ga0335079_10003271_pt1 | contig 18719 bp, 12 predicted proteins | sample Lox_Sample_33_FD_206719 | JGI IMG/M metagenome (GOLD analysis project Ga0335079, IMG submission 206719) | Soil microbial communities from Loxahatchee National Wildlife Refuge, Florida, United States - Lox_Sample_3.3 | ecosystem: Environmental > Terrestrial > Soil > Wetlands | place: USA... | reverse complement strand
TAGACCAGTCCCGGGTCCGCCTCTACCACGCGATCTTGCGGCACACCATCCTGGTCATGGCCGCCCTGGCCGTCTGCGCCGTCACCGCCGCGCACCTCAGGGAGCGGACCAGCGCCCAGGCGCCCATACCCGTGCATCCCGGCCAGCGACCGCCCGCCGATCCCGGCATGATCGCACTGACCATCCCCGAGGTCCGGCGGCTCATAGCCGCGACCGCGCGGCCCTCACCACCCGGCCACACCGAGCACTGGTCCGGCTGGACCCGCAGCCATCAGGCCAGCGCGCGCTGGTTCCACCACCGCGCAAGACTCGCCCGAGACCAGAACCTCACCCTGAAACCCCTGGCCAGCTAGCCAATGGCGGCTGTCGTACTAGCCCGTTCGTGCTCCCGCCCGGCGGCGGGCGCGGTCTCTCAATTTTATTGAATACGTGTTCTATAGTGGCTGGATGACAGTTACTGAGCAGGATCGCATCATCGTCGCGTAGCTGGCGGGCACCGCCCGGCGTTATGCGCGCGACGTGAACTGACCGACGCCGAGCATAACAGGGCGGTGGCCGAGCTGGTTGAGGTGGCATCCGGACGGCCCGACCTGCTCGCCGAGTGCGCCGGGCTGGCCGCGGGATTCCATCAGGGCGACCCGGACGAGGCCCCCCACCTGCATGCCGCTCAGTTCTGCATTGACGCCAGGGCCGACAGGGATCTGATACCCCGCTGGGTCGAAGTCGGCCGCTACCGCGCAGCCGCCAGAGCTGATGCCAGCCGTTAGCGCCGGGGCGACGGATCAGATCTATTGGGGATCCGTCAGGTAAATTCGAGGGCCTCGGTCAAAGCTGGCAGGTCGTCAGCAACGATCACAGCAAGTGGCTTCTCGGTGTCCTTGCCGTTGTCGGTGACGATTAACGCGGTGACAGGCGTACAGGCCTTACCGCCGTGACCTAGCCGGTCGATTGCCTCAGTTGCCGTAATGCTCCTGGGTACGAGCAATGCGCGCTCATGCGGTTCAGCAAACCCCAGAACGCGGCTGACAGGTTCCTCCTCTGCGAATCCCTCGTTGATGGTCAGTTGGTGAGCGAGCCATCGGGCGATGGCGTTTGTGGTCAGGATGCCGATGCAGCCGGTCTCGCCGTAGACAGGCAGTTGGGAGTAGTCGAAACGGCGTACATACTCCAGCACGGCGCTGATCGGTTCGTCCGGGCGGGCCGTGCAGACGTCCATGACGCCGAGGACGGTCAAAGCTTTGGGCGGGGACTTGATCTGATCCCGGAGCTGCTCGATCTGATCGACCACCTCCGGGACCGGCTCCGCGATGGGGTGACCGTCGTAGTAACGACCGTGGGTGATCGCATTGCGCAGGGACGCAAAAGCTAGTAAGGCATCCCGCTGAGGAAGTCGCAGTCGTCTCTTGTCGGCGTACGCACGCGCCATCTGGGCGAACTCCACGTGCTCGTCGGCCTCCAAGGCCACCCGAAGGCAATCCTCGATCTCGTTGAATGCGGCGAGGAACCGGGTACTGCATGCGCTCATGATTCACGTCCACAGGTCCGTTACGAAAGCCGGAGATAACATTGAGTATGCTCCGCACGCACGAAGCGAAACCAAGGTCGTAAGTCTCACGGCGCGACAGGGATCGTGGGCTGGGTTGGCCGTGTCCGCCGTTGAGCATGAAAGGGTCGCCGATGTGTTGTGGCGACGACCTTGTTCGGCGTACCGGTCCAGCCAGGCCATGTCATCGGAGACGCGCTGGAGCGGATCAGCGATCCGGCGGCTATAGGCACTGACGCGCTGCGTCGGCCCATCCACGACCCTTCGCCCGCCGGAAGAGGTCGCGGCCTTCACCACGGACCCGCTGGCGACCTGGACCGAGGATGTCTTCGGCTTCGAGCCCGGCTCTCCAGCCGCTAACCCGCGCTGCACGGGGTCATCCGGCGGGCCAGCCCCGCGGCGGTGGTCGAGCTCAGCCCGGCACCGGGGCCAGCTGCTGCCCGGCCGTATCGGCGCGCTGGCGGTCCAGGCCCGCCAGGAGATCCTCCGCGGCCGGCTGCGCCGCCGCGATCCCGGTCAGCAGCTCCCCGGTCTCGTAACCCGATCCCGTAACCCCGTCCCGCTGCCTGGCCGGGGCGACCGCCGTATCCAGCGCCCCGATCACGCCGGACCGGTCGCACAGCCCGGTGATCGCGGCCATCCCCGCATTCGCGTCAGCGCAGGAATGGCTGAGTGCGGCGCTGGCGAGGAGGGAATCTCCGGGCTGGAGGACCGCAACCACCGGTGGGGGCCATCCCTGGCGGGTCCCCACTGACGTTGAGGTAGCGATCTGCGAGCTGCGGCGGGTCCATTCCCGATGGGGGCCCCAGCGACTGGTGTTCGAGATGAACCGCGGCAGTCATGGACGGGTCACCCGGTCCGCGATGTACCGCACCCTGGTCCGCAACGGGCTCATCGAACCCAGGTCGCGCCGCCGCAGGCGCAAAGATTACCGGCTGTGGGAGCGCCCGGAGCCGATGCAAGATGGACATCATCCCCCAGCACATTCCTGGCCAGCGGCGCTGAGGTGAAGATCGTCACGGGTAATGCGCAATCGCGCTATCGGCCTTGGTAGCCGGCGCAGCGCGAAACTGTCGGCGCGCTGTGCCACGATGCGGATTGCCGGGCGAGAGTGGGTCATCCGGCTGACTCGTCTGGGTCTCGGCGGCGACACTGGACTCCCCATTGGACGGAGGAGGGCTTCGGTGACTGAGGCGATCGCGGCCACGCCGCATGCCGAGACGATCGACGTTCGGCCACATCCGCGGCTACTGGCCGTTCTTGGGGACATCGAGTTCGCTCCATGGCAGTGCCTCGCCGAGCTTGTCGACAACGCGTTCGACGACTTTCTCGCCGCGCCGGCAGTTCACGGGAAGCAAGCGACCGTCGGTATTACCCTGCCGGCGCGCACGAGCACGCCGCGCGACGCCCAGGTGTGGGTCACAGACAACGGCCGGGGAATGGAGCTTGCCAGGCTTAACAGCGCGCTGCGCGCTGGCTGGACGAGCAACCAGCGATACGGGCAGCTCGGGCTCTTCGGCATGGGCTTCAATATCGCCACGGCTAGGCTCGGCAACGTCACGACGGTGCGTACGACCCGTGCTGGCGATCCGGAGTGGATCAGCGTCACGATCGACCTGCGTAAGCTCGTCACGTCGGGCGACTTCCTCGTTCCGGTTATCCGTGAGCCGAAGACTGACCCGGAACTGCACGGGACCGAGGTCATCATCAGCGACCTGAAGCCCGAGCAGCACGAGCACCTCAGCCGCCGACAGGCCAAGCTCAGGGAGACGCTGGGTGACGTTTACTCCTCCCTACTGGCCGAGCGGCAGTTCCGCCTCGTCGTGGACAACGTCGCGGTCGAGCCACGGCGGCCCTGCGTGTGGGAAGAGAACCGTTTTGTCGTTCGCAGCGGCGAGCGGATCCCGGCGATCATCCATATCGACGAGCAGCTAGCCGACATGGCGGCCTGCCACGACTGCGGCCGCTGGCAAGATCCGCTGCTTGCCGAGTGCGAGATCTGCGGCAGTACGAACCTCGAGGTGCGCTCCCGCGCGGTAACCGGCTGGGTTGGCATCCAGCGCTATTTCTCCACGAACGATTTCGGCATCGACTTCCTGCGTAACGGCCGGAAGATCCTTATCCGGGACACCCGCATGTTCGCCTGGGAAGATCCGGACGAACCGGGCGCACGGCCAGAACAGGAGTACCCGATCGAGCTCGCCGCGACAATCGGCGGGCGCATCGTCGGGGAGATCCACATTGACCACGTGCCGGTCAACTACCAGAAGAGCGCATTCGAATACGACACGCCCGAGTGGAAGAAGGTCGTCCGTACGCTGCGCGGCAGCGCGCCGCTGCGTCCGGAGATCGCGCGCCGACTCGGCTACCCGGCCAACGCGAGCCCGCTTGCCCGGCTGCTTGCCGGCTACCGCCGCGCCGACCCCGGGCTGCGGTATCTGGTCCCCGGCGACGGCAAGCGGGCTCTGCACGACAAGGCCCGGGAGTGGGCCCAGCGGTTCCGCAAGGGCGATCTCGACTATCAGACGGATGGGCACTGGTACGAAGCAGCGAGGCGGCACGACCAGAAGCCGGTTGTCGTGCCGGCCGAGGCCGGAGGCGGCGGCGGCCCTGACGGCGACGTCGACGTGCGCGATCGCCTGGGACTGACACCCAACCCGAACGCCCATCCAGGCGCGGCACGGCCAGCGGCACCCGCGGTCAGCGAGACTGAGGATGAGCGGCGCGCGCGCTATCGGGAGCACGCCGAGCTGCTGCCGGATCTGGAGGGCAGGTACGGTCTGCACGGCTTCGGGGCGCCACTGCAGGTCAGCGTGTGGTCGGTGCGGGGAACCCAGATCCAGGACGCTACCGGGGAACCGGTGCCCGTGTACGTCGCGCGCGGCCGAGGCTCGGACGTCGAGGTCTTCGCCAACGCCGAGCATCCGCTGTTCGTCGACTTCGCCATGGATCCGCGCGATGTTGTGGTCATCGAGCTGGCCGATCACCTGCGGGTCCGCGCTGACAAGAACACGCCGTTATCTGCCGTGGTGTCAGCGCTCAAGCGGGAATGCCTGCCCGACCACAAGATCACCCCAGCGACGCTGGCCATGCAAGCGGCACGCCTCCTGGACACGGTCCGCGAGCAGATGCTGCCCGTCATTGCTGGCAACAGCGAGGGGTTCTGGAATTTCATCAGCTCCGACGACCGCGCGGCCGCCGAGCGCAACTTCGCCGCCGAGGGCGGTACCGGGGACTGGGCCGACGCGCGCGCCTCCGGCGAGTGGGTGCGCCATGTCCCACCGAGCTCACTGGCCCGCATCGTGCTCGGCAGGCCGGAGGTCTTCCTCGACGGGCGGGTGTTCCGGCCGCGCTATGCCGGTTACGAGGACGCCCATGCCCGCGCGCTGTCCCTCAACCGGGTCACCGGCTACCTGAGCGACGTCGGCCTGCTCGCCGAGCATCCCGCGCGACGCTCCGCCGAGGAGCTCATCCGGGGCCGCCTGAGCTGCGTGCTCCTGGAACAGGAACTCGCGCCGGACGAAGCTGACGGGAGCAGCAGTGATGGGTGAGCCATTCATCAGTCCGCCCGTGCTCATTGCCGGCGGCCCGCAGCGATTCCCGCGCCAGGTGGAGCGGCTCCTCGGCCAGCTGGGATTCACTGACATCGCCAACATCGACGGCAGCGGCGACCACGGCGGCGACCTCCTCGGGCGGCTCAACGGCCAGGACTGGGTCTTCCAGTGCAAGTGGCAAGCGAAGGGGACGCTGCCCCGCGCCGGCGTCGATGAGCTAAGCATCGCGACTGATTTCTACCGCACCGACCGTGCCACAGTCGTGACCAACGTCAAGCCCGGACCCGACGCCATCCGGCGCGCGCGCCAGCTTGCCCGGATCGGCCGCACCGTCGACTTCTGGACGGGCACCGACCTGCTGGAACTGTACCAGGCCGCCGACGACCGCGCAGCGCTGCGGCTGCGAGACTACCAACGCGCCGCGATCGCGCGGCTTCTCGCTGACCTCGATGCGAACCGGCGCGCGCTGCTCATCCTTGCTACCGGTCTCGGCAAGACGGTCATCGGCGGTGAAGTCATCGCGCATCACTTGTCCAAGCAGCCGTCCCTCGACGTACTCGTTGTCGCCCATACCAGGGACCTGGTCAACCAGCTGGAGCGCGCCCTATGGCGAAACCTCCCGAAGTCCGTCAAGACCCAGGTTCTCACCGGTGACGAGAAGCCGCGCGACCTGAGGGGCGTCACATGCGCGACCGTCCCCAGCGCGTTGAACGCCACGCTGAACGGCTACCGGCCGGGCCTAGTCATGATCGACGAAACTCATCACGTCGGCGAAGACGGGCTCTACGACCGGCTCCTCGACGAGCTCGCGAAGGCTCGCCAGTTCGGCGTTACCGCGACGCCGTGGCGCGGTGACAAGTACGACATCGAGCAGCACTTCGGCCCGGCAAGCTTCAAGCTCGGCATCGAAGAGGGAATGCGGCGCGGCTACCTGTCCCGGGTGGACTACCGGTTGTTCGTCGACAACGTCGACTGGGACGTCGTCCGCGACGCGAGCAGGCGCAGCTACTCGCTGAAGGAGCTGAACTCGAAGCTGTTCCTCCCGCAACGCGACGAGGCTGTCCGAGACGAGCTGACCGCGGCGTGGGCGGAGACGCGAGACCCGCGCGCGATCGTGTTCTGCCAGACCGTCGAGCACGCCGAGCGCATGGCGGCGCTGCTGCGCCAGTCACCAGAGTGGCGCGACACATGCGCGGTACACTCCGGCCTGGGTAAGCGTGAACGCCAACTGCGGCTACTGGAGTTCCGCGCCGGGCACGTGCCGATCCTCACGGCCGTCGACATTCTCAGCGAAGGCGTCGACATTCCGGACTGCAGCCTGATCGCGTTCGCCCGCGTAACGCACAGCCGGCGCATCTTCGTCCAGCAGCTCGGCCGAGGACTGCGGCTGTGCGAAGGCAAGGAGAAGCTGCTCGCGCTCGACTTCGTCAGCGACCTGCGCCGCGTCGCCGCGCTGCTCAACATCCGCCGCAACCTCGATGCCGCCGAGGTGGAAGTCGTGCCCGAGGTGCCGCAGCCAAGCATCGCCTTCTCCGACCTGCGCGTGGAAAGCCTGCTCGAACAGTGGATCCTGGACGCGGCAGACCTCGAGACAGCCAACGATGAAGCACGCCTGCAGTTTCTCGACCCATACGTGATGCCGACATGAACCAGCCGCGACGCGACACGCTGCTGCCCGGTGACCAACTCGCCAGCGTCGTCAGTTCGCTTTACGCCGACGCGGAGGAGCTGGACTGGGAGCATCAGCCGCCCGCCGAGCGGACCCGGCAGTATGCCCGGTGGATCCGCGACGACCGTGTCGGGGGAATCCTTACTCGCTACATGACGGCTGAGGCCGCCCGAAGCTGGATAAAAGACGGCCCAATGAAGGAGTTCAGCCGCGCCCGCCGCGGCGCTGGCCGATACGCCGAGTTCGGCGAGGCGACCGGCACGAGCCCCGAGGATGTGGTCCGCCACGCCCTGGGGGACGACTGGCGCATCGGTGGGCGGGTCGGCGTCAAGCCGTTCCACTGCGAAGCTGCCCACTCTGGCGAGCGGGCCTTCGTGGTCTGGGGGCCGGCGCCGAACTTCCGGCATCTGGTGTGGGCAGCGCTGCGATGGGCGGTGGACCACTCCGGGCGCGCCGTTGTCGTCGTCACCGACCTGCCGGAGCGGCCGACTCCCGAGGGCGAGGCCGCCTGGCACAAGAAGGTGGCGGAACGGTGCGGGTTGGAGATCGCGCACATGCGGGAACGGCTCTCCTCAGCGCGGCGGAGCGGTGCGGGCGGCGTGCGATGACACGGGATCCGGCCGTCACGTCACGGATCATGGCCGCTGTCCGCTCCACCGGCACCCGACCGGAGATGACGCTGCGGCAGGCGGTGTTCCGCCGCGGGCTGCGCTACCGTGTGCGGACGACGCTGCCCGGAAAGCCCGACCTCGTCTTTCCCGCAGCGCGGGTGGCCTGCTTCGTCGACGGCGCGTTCTGGCACGGGGCGGGCTGGCAGGTACGCGGCTACGACTCGATGGAAGCGCAGTTCGAAGGACGGCCACGGGGAGAATGGTGGACCGCGAAGATCCGCCGCAACATCGAACGCGACCATGAAGTCACCAGCGCGCTGGAAGGCGCCGGCTGGCGAGTACTTCGCTTCTGGGACACCGAGGTTGCCGCGGATCCCGAGCGGGTCGCGAATCTGGTGGAGACCGTTGTGCGGGAACGCGCGCGGCGCCCGGGGAAGCGGCATTCGCGGTGAGCAAGCAGCCCCTCACCTCGATAGAGCTATTCGCTGGCGGCGGCGGGATGGCCCTTGGTATGCGCCGCGCCGGATTCCGTCATTGCGCCCTCATCGAGTGCAACCACAACGCGACCCGAGTGCTGCGACACAACGCCTGTCTCGACCCCGCGCTCTGGTCGCGCGCTGCCGTCCGCGAGCAGGACGTGCGCGTGTGGCTCGTCGAACTCGAAGACACACCTGTGGTCAGCCTCGTCGCCGGCGGTCCGCCGTGTCAGCCATTCTCGCTAGCCGGTGTGCACGCCGGGGACATCGACGACCGCAACATGTTCCCCGCCGCGCTGGAGATCATCCGCCGACTCCTGCCACCGCTTGTCGTCTTCGAAAACGTGCCGGGCCTGACACGTCCTTCGTTCGCCCCCTATTACCAGTACGTCCAGGCCCAGCTACGCCGCCCGACCGTTCGTCCCCGCGACGCCGAGTTGTGGTTCGAGCACTTCGACCGGATCCAGCGCTCACGCGCACTGCCGCGCTACCAGGTGTACGAGGAACATGTGGAGGCCGCGGACATCGGCGTGCCTCAGAACCGTCGGCGCGTGTTCCTCATCGGCATCCGCACCGACCTCCCTGGGGCGTGGAACTGGCCCGGTGTCAATCGCGACCACAGCCGCGATGCGCTCCTGTACGCCCAGTACGTCCAGTCCACCTACTGGGACGAGCACGACCTCCCGCAGCCAGGAGTCCCGAGCCGGCTCCGGACACACGTGACCCGGCTCAAGGGTGATGAGCGGCCCGCCGGGCAACGGTGGCGGACACTACGCGATGCCCTATCGGGCCTGCCGACGCCGGTTGACGGCGAGGATACTGCAGGCGTGGCAAACCATCACGGCATCCCCGGCGCCCGCATCTACGCCAAGCACACGGGCAGTCCCATCGACTGGCCCGCGAAAGCCATCAAAGCCGGCGTTCATGGGGTCAGCGGCGGCGAAGCAATGATCCGATTCCCCGACGCGTCCCTGCGGTACCTCACCATCCGGGAAGCCGCACGCGTTCAGAGCTTCCCGGACACCTACGAGTTCCCCGGACCACGCAGCCGAGTCATGGGCATCATCGGGAACGCCGTCGCCGTCGCCGTCGCCGAAACCGTCAGCCGGTCACTGATCAAGCACTGTGGACTGCTCCCGTAGCCGCTCAGCACCCCATTGAGGGAGGTTAGCGCGCCTGAAGCTGGCGTCGGCCGAGTTATCCGGCGGGAAGGCGGCGCCGCGCCAGCTCGTCGCATACCATGTCGAGCCACCGGCCAAGGACCGCGACACCGCGCCCGTGTAGCAGCACGCCTGTTTCGGCGTGCGCGAGCGTGCCTCCCGGCGTGAGGTTCGCCGAGCCAAGGTAGGCGAGCTCATCGTCGGCGAGCAGCACCTTGAAATGGATGCCGAGCCCGCTTTCTTCCCACGATCGCACGGTCAGCGCCCTCCCGGTGCGGTCGGCGGCCTGCCGCAGCAGCGTCACTGCCTCGACGTTCGCGCTGGAGCGCTCGGGGGCGGTCAGTGCCAGCGCGCGGGTGACGACAAGGACGCCGCCGCCCGCGGCGAGGATCCGCTCAACGTCCGCCGCGAGGAGTCGGACGAACGCCGCGTGAAGGTACGGCGCGGCAATGACAAGGCGGTGGCTGGCCGTGTTGGCGACTTCGCGCAGCGTCTCGGTCGTCTCTCTGGGCCGGGCGCCAGCTCCGTGCTCGGCAACGAACGCGTCTAGCGCCGTCCGCAGGAACCCAGGCACCGTTAGCACAAGGTGCCAGCCACCCTCGGCGGCGTCCTCAGACAGGACCGCCGCCTGCGCGAGACGGATGGCGGCCTCGCCAGTGACCTGCCCTGCCGGGTCCAGCACGGAGGCGAATCTCAGCGTCGCCCGCACCAGGGCCGTGTCCGTGACCTCCGCCGCGAGCTGAGCCGTCAGGGCAGCTCCGTCAGCGCCGTTGGCTGCGGACGCTTGCAGGGCGTAGGCGCAACCGACAGGGTCCCTCGCCTGGCCGAGCAGCGAAACCAGGGGCCTCACGGTCTCCAGAATGCCCGCCACGTCACCTCCCCAGGGCTAGCCGGTGGCGCGCCGACCGGCGGTATCGACCCGAAGAGGAGGTTGCGGTCGAGCACCGTGTTGAACCGTGCGCACGCCACCTCGGAAACATAAAGGCAGGCGGCGCAGGCACCGCCGAACGCACGCCGGCATGGCGGGTCAAAGACGCACCGGCTTTCCGCGTCAAGCTCGGACAGCGCGTCGGTCAAGTCGAAGCGGAAGACGTGCTCAAGCCCGCCGAGGACGAACTCACTCCGGGTGTTGGCGTAGATCATGAACGCCGCGTTGGACGGGAAGAGGAATTCGGCCAGCGAGTCGACGTTAAGCCCGCACCGGGCGGCGAGCGCCTTCATCGCCCGGTGCGCGAAGGAGTGAGTCAGCCCGAGCACCGCGCGGCTGATTCGGTTCTCGGGCGCGTTGAAGACGTCCACGACCGGCTCCATCACGGTGAACAGCCAGCGCTGCGCGTCCTCGTCCCTAGACACGACAGGGTCGTCCACCACATGCGAGTCGGCCAGCCAGCGCACGACGGCCAGCGGGTCGAGCCGGAAGAGCAGCCCCTCCGTTTCGGTCCGCACGCCATACATGGGGAACTTGCCCGTCCTCCCGGCCGGAAAGAACCTGAACCGCGCCTTGACAATGTCGCCACGCCGGTTCCTGATCTCCGCCTTGCTCGATACCCTCGAGTACCCGGCGACGACGTAGGCGACCGGCAGTTGTCGCAACAGGGTCACGTCCGCGAGGCCGTAGCGCTCAGACAGGGGGCGGTAGCCACGGTAAACCGGCTCCAGCGGCGTGCCTTCCGCGACTGCGAGCAAGTCCTCGACAGTCAGCGCGGCCGCGCCGCGGGCCAGCGACAGCTGGCGGCACTCCTCGCCCAGCGCATCGAGGCGCTCCGGGTCCAGGCCGAGCTTGTCGACCTCTTCCCGCCATGCCGGGGCGCCCCCCGCCTTCGCCCTGGCATCGGCGAGCGCCGTCTCATATAGCGGATCACCGGGTTTCCAGCCCAGCACGGCGGCCAGCCGCTCCACCTCGGCCACCGCGTCGCCACCCGCCGGGCCCCCTGCGCGTTGCAGCCCGTCGAGACCAGCCGGCAGGACTCCTATGGCCTGCGCCACCGCCGCCGCGTGCACCTGGTCATGGGCGAGCGACGCGTATGTGGCACGAGTCGGCGGATTGATCAACATAAGCTGCTGCGGGTAATAGGCGAGCGCCTGCGGCACTCGGATTACCGACGACCGGCCGGAGCGGCACTGAGGACACCAGCGGGTCACCGGCTGCTCGGAACGAGTACCGCATCGGCTACAGCGCCAGTACCAGGTGCCGATGTTGAAGGACTTGGTGTTGAATAGGCCCATCGGCGCCCGGCAGCTGTTCACGCAGCGCGGCGGGACCAGCTCGCCCAGATGACCGCACTCGTGGACCTCGACAAAGGTGAACTGCTCCATCGCGCCGTCACGCGGGCAACGCGCGGGTCGGTCGCCGGCACGGACCGTCCGAAACAGCCCGCAGGTCCCGCACAGGAACGTGTTCGGAAACCGGGCGGCCCGCAGGTCCTCGGCCTTGACGAGCTCGTACTGGCCCCGGTCGATGATCTCTAGCTCCTGCCCGACGCCCGGCACGCCGGACGCGGCCTCCGCGAACGGGCGGATAAGCCGTCTCAGCTGCGGGGCGACCCAGCCTTCGGGCACGTCCAGCGGGCTGACCTGCCGGGGAGTTTCGCCGACAACCGCGGCCTTGGACGACCAGTTGTATGGCTGGCCGGGCATATAGCGCCACAGCGCCTGGATGTTCGAGCGGTGTAGTTCCTCGATCGCCATGACGGCAACTCCTTCGACGCGGCGTGACGAGCGGCGATCAGACGCTCATACGTCGCCATAGATGACGATGGGCTCCTCGACGTCACGCAGCGACCGCGGCACTGGCGGGGACAAAAGGTCTGGCAGCCTCTTGCCGCCCTCCGCCCGCAGCGGCAGCGCCACAAATTGATCGTCGACCCAGGCAGCGACAGCGTCCCGGTGCATCTGGTAGAGCACGCTGGTCTGATCGACACCGAACCCGCGGGAGAGGTTGTCAATGAGCAACCTGCGGTCGATCACGCCGGCGACCGTCGCGTCCCGAAACGAGGTGGACTGTGCCAGGCTTCGCCGCCTCGCCGCGCCTGTCAGCCAGGCGCGATCGTGTACCTGCAGCAGCCAGGCCATCAGCCCGCCGGACAGGACGCGCTTGAGCACGGGCAGGGATTCGCGGTTTACCGGAACCTTGTGCACCAGCCGGTCCAGGAAACGGATCCAGTCGGCGTAGTACCGGAAAACGCTCGCGTCCCGGTCACGGGTCGGATTCATCACGTTCACGACAAGCCCGGGCCAGCGCCGACCGACCCGCGCGGAAGCCTGGATGATCTCGGCGGCCTGCGTCGGGGTGCCCATGACCGCCATCACGCCAAGACGGCCAACGTCGAAACCGTGCCCGATCGCCTTCGTCGCCGCGATTATCTTTATCCGGTCGGCATCGTTGCCGGGCGGGTCAGTCAGCCGACGCACCGCATCGCGGATGGCGCTTGGCTCCGCGTCAGAGTTGATGATCGCCAGGTTGTCCTGGCTGCCCAGCAGTGCCCGGACGTCCGGATCCCGGGTGAAACTCGCCAGGTCTTCGTTGCGCAAGCAGTACGCGACGAGAACCTCGTAAAGGTCGTCGCCGGCCTGTCTGGCCACGGCGATCACCGTGTCATCGGATGGATCAAGGTCGGCTGCTGCGACCACACGTGCTGGGTTGTCGCGGAGGTCACTCAGCCACAAGGCATGAGCCACCGCGACCTCGCGCGTGGCCGTGACCATCGTGATCCCGCGTGGCCGCACGCCCAGGAAGCGGCGCAGCGGTTCCTCGTGGGCGGTCGTGGACCAGAATGTCTCCCCGACGGCGGGCCCATTGACGGGGAACCGACGCGCGTCTCGGCGGCGGTACAGGTGCTCGACCTGGTTCTGGAATCCCTCGATCGTCGCGGTCGCGCCAACGATCTGCAGAGGCTGATGGCCGAGCGCCCCGCAGATGGCCTGCAGCAGGGTTTCATACATGCCATCGAGCGCGCCGAGGCTCTCGTCGAGCAGGTGCAGCTCGTCCGCGATTTCAAGCCGGACGTGGCCGAAACCATCTGGGACTGGCTGTCGGGCCGCGCCGCAGCCGAACACCGCGCACCGCACTGGGCTGGACGTGTACCCGTGCTGGGGGCATCGCGAGTGAGCGCGGCCGAGCAGGGTCTGGAACGCGGCAGACTGCCCGAGCAGCGCGAGCTTGTCGACGGTGCCTACGAGCACAGCGGGGGCGCGGCGATAGATATCATCGTCCACGCCCCATACAGGCAGGACTCCTTTTATCCGGCATCCGGCGTTCCGGCAGATGTGGCGCATGCTCCACGTCGGCTCGTCGAAGCTGACCTCGAGCCGTTGATGGCACAGCGGGCAGTTCTCGAGCACCCGGCACAACTCGGCCGTCTGAGGGTCGGCCGGGTCCAGCCCGCGGTAGTACGGGTTGGTCGGGTCTGGCCGCTCGAGCTTGTTCGGCGTGTTGCCGCCCCCGACGAAGTAGCCAATGCCGAATGGGTCGCCGGCGCTGATCCGCGGGTCTGCCTCGCGCAGCAGCTCGGCGTGGAGCACCATCGCGGCGAACCGCTCGGTCTGCTGCAGCGCGAGCAGCCGCAGCGGGAATCGGGCCCACACCTGGGCGCCGACGGTCGTGCCGGTCAGTCGGCCATAGAACAGGGTGGTAACCATGAGCCCCAGATAGGCTTCCGACTTCCCGCCAGCGGTGGAAAACCAGACGATGTTGACCTGGGGATGGGCCGCGGGATCCACCATGCCGGGGAGGCAGCCGACGATCCACGCGACCTGGAACGGGTGCCACGAGGTGTACGTCCCGTTCGCCGCCGCCGCGACAGCGCGGTTGGCGAGCACGAACGCGTCGCGGACCGCTGCGTCATCTCTTAGCAGCTCCCAGCCGGCGGCGACCCAGTCGAGCTCGGCCCGGGCCAGTCCGGCGTCAGCATCGGCTTCCTTACGCGCATCGGCGTTCCAATTGCGCTCCGCGGCATGCGCATCGAGCGCGTTATCGCTCCAGTTCTCCTCGACCCATGCGCGGTGAGCGGCGATGAGCGCCTCTACCGTGGCGACCGGGTCGGCAATGAGAGAGACGAACGTCGTATCAATCGGCACGACGGCGCCGTCAGCGCGGGTCAGTTCGTGCCGCGGGTAAATCCTGGCCGTCTGCTGCTCGGCGGCGAAGAGGGTACGCAAAGTGGTGCCGGCCGGCCCTGTTGTCGCCTCGACCGCGCACGCGTGGCCGAGTGCGGTGACGCTCCGCTCGTAGCGATAGGACCGTGCGACTTGCTCCAGCTGGTAGGGCACGACCGTTGTGTCGGTCTCGGCGGTGAGAATTACTTCGTACAAATTCGTATCTAGGTAGCCGGAGTCGTATGGGTGCGTCCCGTCGAAGGTCTGTGCCTGCGGCGCCGGGGTGGTGTTCACGACCGCGACGAGCACCTCCGTGAAGCGGTCGGCGGGCGTGAGTTCCACCTCGACCGCGGCCCGGAACTCGGGGGGACTGACGTCGGCGGCGTCGACCAGGCTTCCCGCGCAATACCTGGCCCACGTCGTCTCGTCGATGAGGTCGTCATCGCGTGGCAGGGAGCCAGCGGGGGCGCTGGCTCGGCGGGGCCGGAAAAGGGCTCCGGCGGGTGCACGCGCCGCCGCTCGCAGGGCCGCGGCCAGCTCGGCCTCGCCGACACGTAGCGTGCCGGTCATGCCCGGCTCGACTGTGACGCTGATGGTTACTGGCTGGATCGCGACCTTCATCCACACGGCGGCGAGCTTGCGGCCGCGTCCGCCCGGGGCAGCTGCGCCGGGGGTGTCCGGCGCGCCGGGGGGCCCAGGGGCCGCTGGCGCGTCCTTCCCAGAGACGTCGACCGCAGCAGTGACCGCAGCCCGCTGCTCGGGGAGCGTCGGGTGCAGCGCTAGGAGCATGGCGCACGACACGCGCAGGCCGAGCGTGGCGGGCAGCGTTGGCAGGCGGAACGTGAAGCCTTGCGCCGCGGGTACGGTCCGGGCCCCGTAGCTGTAGCCCGCGGCGGTCTCAGCGATGAGTTTGGGTTCGCTGGCGAGCATGCCGAGCCATAGCTGCTCCTGCGGTGGGCGTGCCAGCCGTGTCCCGGTGGGGATCGAGATGCCCACGGCGCGGTCAATTATGCGGTCGGCGAGCGTTCCGAGCAGAGCGGCGTAGCGCTTCGCGGGGCTGGCCGGTGCGGGCGTGGCCGGCATAGGAGCTCCTTCAGGTGGAAATACGGCGCGGCGGCGGGGTGGGGCGTCCGGAGACCAAACCTCGCGCGCCCGTCTTGCACAGGTGTGGGGAACAGTCAGCTGGCGCAGTCGCGCGTTGTCGCGGGACGGCGATGCTCGCTGCCTCGCGGCATCCAGATGGCTCGCAACGGTTACCGAACCTCATGGCTCACCCACGGCGCGCAGAGCTTCTGCTCGGGTCAGCACGACCCCCAACGCGGAGGCGTGTGCTACCTGGTAGGTGGTATCGACGAACGTGACTTTGTGGGCGGTAACGGCCTCCAGCAGGTCGGCGACGTGGATGTTGAGGCCGGGGTCAACGAGGGCGTCGGCGTCGGACAGGGCCGCGCCGCTGACCTGCGCGGTTAGCCAGGCAGCGACCTTGCCGTTCACCCGGTGCAGCGTCTTCAGAGCCCAGCCCACCTGTTCAGCTTGCCGTCTTAGTTCCGGGTCACGTACCGCGATGGCGAAGCGCGACACGTCATCGTGGTCTCTCGGCCCGTCGACATCTCCGCGGATCCAATTGCCGATGGTTTCCTCTGTGGTTATCGCGGTCCCTGGCTGCATTCGCGTGAGAATCTCGCGGTAGGTCATGTGGGTGAGCGCGACACGCCGGGCCCGCTCATGCCAGAACTCCACGAGGGATGCCAGAGCGGCGTACGCGGGAGACTCAGACAGCTTGGCGGTCACGGCGCCCAGCAGGTCATGGCGGGCAGCGAGGTCGACCAGTACGACGACGTCACCAGTCCCGAGGGACTTAGCCGCCACCCGCTCGAGGATGCTGCCGGAGCGACGCGTCAGGAGGTCGTTCGGCTCGGCGAGCAGCACGCCTCCCTCCTTGCCGTCGGCCAGGTGGATGACGACGACCCGCACGAGTGTTGACGCCCCACCGCCAATGACGCGTGCCGGCGCCACGCCGACCCCCTCGTCCTGGCCGTCCCCCGCGCCGGCTGTTTCTCGCAGCAACGCGACAACGTCAACGCTGAACGGTTCCCACACGTTCGCTTCTCCGGCGAGCTCGCCGCCGCTGACGGCGCGCACCGTGCCGTGCTCGTCCAGACGCACCTGCGCCGCGGGGTCGGAGCGCGTCAGGCAATGCCGGACGGTCACGCCCAGCGCTGACGCGGAGTCCCGTGCCGTCTCGGCCCGCAAGTCGGCCAGCAGCACACGGGCGTCGACCGCCTGACGCGCGGCGCGCAGTGCTTCGTGCGGTCCGGTCGTGAGCACCGTCACCTCTGGCGCGGGCGGCAGTGCCAGAAGGCCGGCCCGAACGCGGGGCAGGGTGCCGGGCAGGCAGATCTCGCCAATGCAACCGTCGAAGCGGGCTGCAGCCAGGTCAGTGACAGTGATGACATTCACGTGATCGGGCCAGCCGAACGGCGTGTGCGGAGACTCGTCGAGCGCTGTGGTTACCGCGGCGACCGCAGTCGCGTTGCGCACGACAAGCAATGCGTGGCGGTCCTTATCGACGCAGTCGCCGATCCACCCAACAAGCTCGGCGAGTTTCTCCTGCCGGGCGGCGGCCGCGAGCGCGTCCGCGAGCGCGTCCGCGACCACGTACCAGGCTTGCCCCGCCTCGCCGCCGACGTTGCGCGCGAACGCCCGCGCGGTCGCGGGTGCCTGTCCAAGTCGCAGCACGTATGGGTTCGCCCCGGCGCGCGCGTCGAACCGCTGCGGCGCGACTGGCAGCAGCGCGAGGCTGTTGTACACGCCCCAGGCCCATCGGGTCGCCACAGCGGCATCCCCGCCGACCCCGGCTGCGGCGGCCGCGCGGTAGGCGCCGGACAAGGCCCCCAGCGAGGTCCACAGCTCGGCGAGTGCCGCATCGAGGTCACCCTCGCGCTGGGGGAAGCGGATGGTGACGAGTGAGTCGGCGGCCGCCCTCAGTGTGGCGGTGTCAGCGACGACCGGCCGGGATTCTGGCCTATTGGAGGCAACGGCCGACGCGGCAAGAGGGCCAAGCGAGGCCGCGTCCCACCCCCACGCCACTCCGCCCCTGTCACGCAGCACTTGAAGCCCGGCATCGCCCGGGTCCGCGGTCAGGTAGAGCAGCGGCAGCCCGCCAGCCGCCGCGGTCACGATCGGTCCGACCCGCTGCCCGGCCACCGCGCTCGCGTCGATGACGAGGCCATCGAGGCGCACCAGCGTCGCTCCTAGACGATCCAGGCTGCTAGTCAGGTGTAGCCGACCCCCCGCGTCATGGGCGGGCCGTCCCGTTACTTGAGCGACGCCTTCGGCGTCGATGCGGGCGCGCGGGATGAAGTCGGCAAGCCGCTGGTCCCGTACGTACAGACGATCGTAGAGGGTCCGGGACGTGAGGTTCGCCGACACGACAGCGATCTGTACGTCGAGCGCGCCACGCGCGATCACCGCGCCAACGACCGCCGCAGCCCCGAGCAGCAACGGCGTGGCCGTCCCGGGAAGCGGCAAGACTATGCCAAGCGGCACGCGGGAAGCGACCGCAGCGTCCGCAGCCGCGAGCAACTCAGCGTCGAAGCATGTCGGAGCGAAAGGCAGCGTCCTGCCGGCTACGCGCTCGCGCAGCGTGCCTGATAGGACGGCGTCGCTTAGCCCAGCGACCCGCCGCTCGCTCGGCACGCTGATAACGGACACACCAACCTCGCATACTGCGATTATGCCGCGAACTGAAATCCGGTTCAGCAGGGTTGCTGGCGTCACTGCTAGTTCGGCCTGGAGGGCGGCGCGTGATAGCACTGCCTTGCCAGCGAACAGAGCGGTCGAGCTAACGCACCGCCAACATTTCGAGCCTAAAAGTGGGCCGCTGCGGAACCCAAGGGGCGAACGTCCTGAGGAGCCGGGATAGATCCCCGTTCGGGACGAATCTGTGATGACACATTTTTCCAGGTCATGGAACGACTTAACCATCGGCTATCTTCGATCGTGGTCGATTCCGATGGTGCGGACTGGCCGCAGGCCTGCGTCGGGCCCGATCTCTCCGGGAGGATGTACCGAGTTCCGTTGAAGTTCGGAGGCGGTCTCCGGTGATCAATAGGCCACCTTGACGTCCTCATTGTGGCTTACGGGCTGATATTCTCGTTGACGTGCACATTACGCAAGTGCGGCGCGGAGTTTTCGGCAGGTGCATGGGCATCATGGCGGGAGACCGGCTGGCGCGGGTGCCCCGAGCGGCGCTGGACCGATCACCGGCAGTTCCAGGACGGCGATAAACAAACTCCGGGGTGAAACGGTACACCCACCGGTGGACGGTGACGTGATCAACGGTGGCACCGCGCTCGGTCAGCAGCTCCTCGACATCCGGTAGGAAAGGCCATACCGCAGGTACCAGCGGACCGCGACTGAGATCACCTCCCGCGGGGAACCGGAAGGCAGTGAAGACCGAGGTCGTACGAGGCGCGCTCATCGCCAGCGCGACCCCGCGGTCGATCAGCGGGGACTTCCCGGCCCGCGCCAGCGCCGGCCCCAGCGCCGCGGTCAGCCCAGCCTGGTCCGCGAGCTTGCGCAGCAGCACCGCCCCGGCATGCCCGACCAG
>Ga0335079_10003269_pt1 | contig 18730 bp, 14 predicted proteins | sample Lox_Sample_33_FD_206719 | JGI IMG/M metagenome (GOLD analysis project Ga0335079, IMG submission 206719) | Soil microbial communities from Loxahatchee National Wildlife Refuge, Florida, United States - Lox_Sample_3.3 | ecosystem: Environmental > Terrestrial > Soil > Wetlands | place: USA... | reverse complement strand
GATAACGTGGATGCCAAGAATCTGCAACGCAAATTGCAGTTGAAAGCCTTCTGGTCAAAGGCAACTGAGGGCGGCACGATTATCGTCTATCCGAACGAAATGAATGAATTCCCCAAGATACCCAAGAACCTTGCACCCCTTACCGGCGGTGGGGAAGCCGTGGCGATGTACACCCTGGGGCGAACTCTGGAACGACTCGATATCCCGGAGAATGATGTGCGTGGCGGAATTCTTTCTACACGCCCGCCGTTCAAAACATGAACTTCAGCGCCAGTTGCAGCGACCGCGGCGTGTTCGCGATATTGCTCACCACGCCCGCCGTCCCGTAGCTCACCGTCCCGCCCGAATACGACGGCGCAATCGACGTCCCCGGCACATCCAGCACCATGTGATTCAGAACGTTGTAGCCCTCGGCCCGGAACTGGAGGCGTTTCGACTCGGTGATAAAGATGTCTTTCACCAGCGCCACGTCCAGATTCCAAAACTGCATCGATCGCATGCCGCCCACCGGAGCGTTTCCGAAGCCGTAACCAGGACCCACCGCCGGCGATGCGGGACTCACGAAGCAGTTGGGGTTGTACCACTGGCCCACGGTCTGGTTCGAGGGAATCAACTGGCAGCCGCTCATAATACTGGGGCGGCTGTATCCGGTGATGGTCCCGCCCGCATTCGAGAGATTGGCCGGGTCGTTGCTATTGGGCGCCAAACCGGCGATGGAAACCGGGACGCATCCGGTCGCGGTGGGCGAGGCGCAGATGTTGCTGGCGCCGCCCCAGGTCGGGTTGAAGGCTTTGCCGCTTCGCGCCAGGAACGTATAAATGGTCTGCCAGTTGCCGAAGATCGTCGAAAGCGCACCGTGAGTCAGATAATGCTGGCCGCGCCCGAACGGCAATTGATAGATCGCGGTCAAGCTGAAGATCTTCGGAATGTCGAACGCGCAAACGCCCTTCGCCAGCCCGGGATTGAAGTAGTACTCGACGGGGTTGCCCTCGGAGCCGTTCTCGGCCCCGAATGCGCCGTTGGTGTTCGCCAGGCACTTTTCCCAGGTGAACGCGACCAGTGTTTCCAGCCCGTGCGAGAGGCGCTGCTGGTATTGAGCCTGCAGAGCGTGGTACGTGGAGAACGCGGTGGATTCCGAGTAGTTCCAGCCCTGCGCGGCGAAGGGCATGTACTGGCGGGCGTTGATTTGAGCCGTCGTGAGCGGTGTGCTCGAACAGGTAAAGCCCTGCGCCGGGTTGGGCTCGCAGAACGGTCCGCCCTGCGGGTAATTCGCCTTACAGCACCAGTCGAGACGCTGGGTGTGGCTGCCCACGTAGCCGATCGACGCCATGGTAGTGCGCGTCAACTGCCGCTCGATTTGAAAATTCCACTGTTGCGACCGCGGATCGCTGTAATCCGGCGCGTTGGTGTAGCCGCCGAACGTCGAGCCCCAGGGCGTCGGCGCCACGACTAGCGGATTGGTTCCCACCAGGTTGGGCAGGTAGGAAGTAGCGTATCCGCCATACGGCCCGCAACTCGTCGCGCTGGCACAGATCGGGGCCACCGTCGGCGTGGGCGCCGTGCCCACGGCCGCATTGTTCAGCGTGGCTGAGACGCCGCGCGACCACGGCCAGATCGATCCCTGAATGGTGTTCTCCGCGTACTGGCTTCGATACGCGATGGGATCGTAGAAAACGCCATATCCCACCCGCATCACGGTCTTCGGCGCGAATCCCCACGCGATGCCGATTCTGGGTCCCCAATTGTCCTTGATCGCCTTCAGCCCCGGCTGGCTGTTCGAAAATACGATGTTGTTGAGCGTGTTGTAGGTAACCCCGCCCACCGTCACCGTGAACGCGGGATTATTGGCGTTCAGCCCACCCGGCACGCAGGGCGGCTGCTGCGGCGAGCCGCACCCGCTGGTGTAGGCGGTGGTCTGCTTGTCGCCGATGATGTACTGCTGTGTCGGCAGGCTGAGCGCGTTGATGGTCTGGCCGTTGCTCACCGAGAGGTTCACCGCGGGGTCGTAATCGTAGCGCATGCCGAGCGTAACCGTCAGGTTGGGTTTGACGTGCCACTCGTCCTGCGCGAAAAAGCCGAAGGGCTGCATGATCACGTGCGGGTTGGAATAGGTGGGCACCGTGACCGTCAGCGCGCTCGGCACGTCGAGCAGCATGCTGGCCAGCCCGTTGCCCTGCGCGGCGCTGCACGCGAAATTGCCTGAAGCGTTGGTGGGACACGTCTGCGTTGCCGAGGAGACGAAAGTCTCGTAGGTATTGATTTCGGTGCGGTCCTCATACAACCACGACCCGCCGAACGAGAGGTTGTGCTTGCCGTGAGTCCACGCGAGCGACGCGTTGACGTTGTGCTCCGGGTTGGCGCGCAATTGCGGCCCCACATTCCCGATACCGCTGTTGGCCGAGCCGATGTAGCCTCCCACGTTCAGGAAGAATCCCTGTGTCGTGTCGAGATTCTTGTAGCCGGCATCGGTGAACGGCTTCAGTCCCAGCGAATTGGTGGGGTTGACCGTCGCCGGCCGCGAGTTGATCCCGCCGCGGACGGACAGAATCAGGTTCGGCGTGAAAATGTGATCCCAGGCGCCGCCGATATTCCACACGTGAAATGGACTGGGTGTGATCGACGACGTGCCTGCTACAATCCCGTTGTTGTCGTTCCACATCAGGTACGCGCGCGCAAACACGACGTTCTTGTCGCTGAAGTGATGGTCCACGCGGAAGTCATAATTATTGGCGTTATTGACGGTGCTGCGCGAATCCAGGCAGTTGTACACCGCCGAGACATAGTTTGGGGTAAACGCGCAGTTCTTGCCCTGTGTCCCCGTGTAAGCCTGAATGATGCCGACCAGTTGCTTGTCGATCAGCCCGGCGGGAAGCCTGTTGCATGGAGTTCCGCCTGCCACCTGAATCCCGTATCCCGGCGTGCCGAACGCCGCGCCTGGATTCTGGAGTGCCATCGGATTCCCGGTCTGGTCGCAAGTGAAGGGCACCGCGGAGTTGGCTCCGGTCTCGGCGAACGGGTTGTAGATCGTATTCGGCGTAATGCCGGTCTTGGTCGCGTTCACCGTTCCGATCAGCTCCGGGCTCACTTTGCCCGTGAAATCGCCGCCGAGTTCTTCGGGGGTGGGAACGATGGCGAACGTGTTGGTCGGGACCGAATAGCGCCAGCCTTCATAGGAAGCATAGAAGAAGGTCTTGTTCTTGATGATGGGGCCGCCGAATGTGCCACCGAACTCGTGCTGCGAATAGCCGATGGGCGAGACCGGCGTGCCGGAAAGAATCGCCGCCGCGCCCGCCGCCGTTTGCGTGCCCGCGGCCACCTGGCCGTTCAGGTTGCTGGCCAGCGTGGGACAGAGCGCCGCCGTGCAGAAGCCGGTGAACGGGTTGCGCGCGTCGAAGATCTGGCTGCGGGCGAACTCCCAGGCGGAACCGTGAAAATTGTTCGTGCCGCTCTTGGTCACGATGTTCACCACGCTGCCCAGCACATTCGCGTACTGCACATCGTTGTTGTGCGACTGCACCTTCATTTCCTGAATCGTATCGGCGATCGGCGGCACGCTCCACCCGCCCCCGCGGTCGTCGGTATTGATGATGCCGTCCATGTAGTACGTGTTGTACCGGTTGCCCTGCCCGTTCACCGACACTTTGTAAATGGTCGAACCGGGGATCGCGATATTGCCTCCGTCCGCGCCCCCTGCATTGGTGCGGCCCGCCGAGTTGCCCTGCGAGGTGTCCATCGGATTCACCCCCGGCTGCAGGACCAGCAATTGGCTGAAATTGCGCCCGTTCATCGGCAGCTCGTGGATCATCACCTCGGTAATCGTGGTCCCCAATTCGGTGGACGCCCGCTGCACCATCACGTCGATGGCGTCGGCGCTGATCGTCACCGTCTCGGTTGACGAGCCGACAGCCAGCGTAATGGTCTGGGTGAACTTCTGGTTGACGTCCAGCTTGAACGGCGGCAGGGCGGCTGTTTTGAACCCTGTTTTCTCCACCGTGAGCACGTAGTCGCCCGGCGGCAGGTTCAGGATCGTGAACGTCCCGTCCGCGGCCGTCTTTTTCTCGCTGCGGACGTTGGTCGCCTGGTTGATCGCGGTCACGGTCGCGTCAGGTATCCCGCCGCCCGTAGTATCCAGGACAGTCCCCGTCACAACGGCGGTGGGGGTTTGGGCAACTGACGCCACGGTCAGGAAAAATAACGCCAGCAACAGCACAGCACTCGTGTGGATGCCGGAGGGCAAGAGTCGACGCGGTCTTCGCATATTCTCACCTCGGAGACTTATTAGCGATAATTACACCAGATTGAACGGTAAAGTCAATGGGGTGTTTGTGGGGTAGGCGTCCTCGCCTGCCCCGCGCCGAAGGCGCGCTCCGTCTGCGCGACTGTACTTGCCGTTCCTTTGCTGCTGCTTTTCCTCCCTGCTGCCGCCCGACCTCTCCTTCCCCCCGGGGAGGCACCTTTCCCTGAGAAAAGCGACGCTATTGGTTGAGGAGGAGCGGTCCGAACTTGTCGCGCGTCTCGGGATGAACCCTGAGGCCGGCAACCTTGTTCCCGGGACCGGTGGTGTCCGCAAGATGCGCTGGGGCCGTCCAGGGCAGAGGCAAAATCACGCTGAAGCCGATGGCATCGTCGGACACCGTCATGCTGCAAATCGAGTGCAACCTTGAATTTGGGTATTCACTTTCGAGCGTGAACTCGGCGCAGAACCCCTACGCCGAGCATTGCAGTCAGCAGCTCCGCACATGTGGATGGCTCGGGTACCGCTGCCGGACTGAATGGCTGAACGTCGGGAGCAGCCAACGAGAAGGCGCCTCCCGGCGCCGAGCCAAAAGTCTCCACCTGGGGATTGGCCCCGCCTGCCAGGGTCACATCCAGAAACTCGTCGGCGCTGCCGTTGGTCGGAAGCTCGATCCCGTTGTGATCGAGAATCGCCAGTGTGAACAGATCCGGCGTGCCCCCGCCGTCGAGCACGTTGGTCGTGACGATCGTAAACGCGAGCAAGGTTCCGGGCGTGAAGGATTCGAAATACTCATTGAAGAAGGCCGTATCCTTCAGCGTCACGCCCGAGGCCAGGCTGCCGGAAGCCCCGCCGGCCGCCGTTCCGCCACCGGATGCGCTGCCGCCGCCAAACGCGAAGCTCGTCAATTTGACTGTGTTGTTATTCAGGTCGCCTGGCAGGCCGCTTCCGTCCAGGAATTGCAGATCGACCATAAACGTGCCGTGTCCGATAAGTGGAGTAGTGTCCAGCGAGAACGTGTACGTAATGTCGGCTTGGGCCAACGGCACGAGCCCGAGGGCAAGCGCCGGCAATAGTATGAGTCGCTTTTTCATTTCTTATCTTCCTCCGGGACCAGCCAGCACGCGGATGCCATAGGTGATGCCCGTGTTCGCAGTATCAATGAATTCGACGGTGCCGGACTGAGGCACGCCTGGATCGAGCGATGCGGCAGCGAGATTCAGATAAGGGCTGCCTTGCGGAACATCGCACAGGGTCGCGCCCGCGATGCCGAACAAACTTGCATTGGACGAGATATTGTCGAGTGCCAGAGAGATCGGCCCGGTGATCGGGGAAGCGCCCGTATTCGTCACCGTCACCGTTTGCGTGAAATGCCCGGTGGTTCGGTTGTAGCGGAAACCGCCGCGGGTAATTTGGACTTGCGCGGTGACGTCCTGCCCGCAGGACCCCGAGGGACTCAGAAGATAGTGCGCCAGGCTGCCTATACTTAGCGTAAACTGACCGGCATCATTAAAACTAGTCGTAACAGTGCTCTGGAGTTGCCCGCTGAGGATGAGTCCCGCCGGTACCTGAATGGGAGTGGCAACACCGTTCTGCCATAGCTCGAAGCCGAGGATCGAGCCACCGCTAACCTGCGTATAAACGACTTGGCCCAGCTGATTCATATGCCCGTAGCCGCTCGGACCGAGATCGTGAATGCCGCCCTTGTCCCACACCACGAGGTGGGTGGGAGAGGTATAGTAGCCGAGCACGTTACCGAGGTCATTGATCGTCGTCCCTGTGGCGCCCGCGAGGGCGCCCAACGGCAGGAAGGAAGTGCTTCCGCTGGTCTCGATCAGGAAGGGATCCGCGGCCGGAAAACCCGGGGGCGGAATGTAGGGCGGCGCGCAGAAGGAATTGACGAGGTTCTCCAGTACCTGGTCGGCGTCGTTGATGGCAGCCTCAAAACCCAGTCGGACTCCAGGGTAATAGCCCGGCGGCAGCGCGCTGCACTGGGACGGTATCGGAACCGGCAGCAGCCGGAAGCTCGAGCCGTTGTACACCCAGGCGCTCGAGCAGGATTGCGTGTTTCCTTGCGGGAGGTACGTGGTCGCCCCCACGATGTGTCCGGCGGCATTGATACCGAAGGAACCACTGGTTGCGAGATAGCCCGGACCAAGACAGGCGGCAATCGGGGCATCCGGCAGCACTGTTGGCACGCCATTCGTCCATATCACAACGTGATCTATGGCGATGCCAAAACGGTCGGTGCCCGCCTGCAATGTTCCAACTACGACACCGGAATCGTTGATGCCGTAGTAAGCCGGTTGGGCAACGTAAGATAATCCAGAGGGAATCGGCAGGGGAGTCATCGCGCCGTTGCTCCACACGGCGGGAAACCGGTTCAATCCAGTGCAGTTGTTGTTGTTGCAGGCGTCGCCCAGAACTTGCCCTTTGTTGTTTAGCGCAAGGATGTTGGCGAAACCAGGAGATCCCGCCGCTCCCGGAATCGCGACGGCCGTGTAAGTTTGCGCGGCGGCGACTCCCGCCGCCACCAATAGAATAGGGAACTGTCTCATGTGGGCACTCATCTTCGTAAACGGGAGTTGGCACCAATAGGGGTCATCTCTTATTGCAGGCGCTTTCCGGACTGCGCTACACTGCCCAATGCCATGGCCGCGTCCGCCCCAAGTGAGATCACCCTGTTGCTCAATCGCTTACAGGAAGGCGATGCAAGGGCGTTGACGGACCTGGCGCCGCTCATTGGCGCGGAGCTGCGGCGCATGGCCGCACGGTCTCTCGCCGGCCAACCGCCGGGTCACACCTGGCAGCCCACGGACCTGGTCCATGAACTGTGGGTCCGGTTGCTGGGGCGGAATGAGCTCCGGTTTGAGAACCGCTCGCATTTCCTGGGGGTAGCGGCGCACTTGATGCGCGGTATGGTGATCGATCATGCGCGCCGGCGCTGCGCCCGCAAACGCACGCCGGTGGAGGTGCCAGGCGCCGGCAATGAGTTCGAAACACTGCTCGGCCTCACCGACAGCCGGGCCGCCGAATTGATCGCCTTGGACGATGCGCTCGATCGCCTGGCGGCGGCCAGTCCCCGGCAATCCCAGATCGTCGAGTTGCGCTATTTCGGCGGCTCTTCCGTGGAGGAAACAGCCGAGGCCTTGGGCATCTCACCCAAAACCGTGAAGCGCGACTGGGCCATCGCTCGCGCCCGGCTGCACGCGGAGTTGAACAGAATCGGCCATGATGCAGAACAGCCGCGCGGATAGCGTCTTCGCCGGGGCCATCCACCTGTCCGGTCCCGAGCGCGCACGATTTCTAACTTCCGAATGCGGGACCGATGAGGCTCTGCGCGCCAGCGTGGAACGTCTGCTGGCGGCCCATGACTGTTCCACGGGCCTACTGGACCGGCCGCTCTTCACGCTGCCACCGGAGCCGGAAGACGTCTGGTCGGGCCGCGTGCTGCACTCCCGCTACCGGATCGAGCGGTTCCTGGCGCGCGGCGGCATGTCCACCGTTTACCTGGCCCGCGACGAACAACTGGCCGGCAAACCCGTGGTGGTGAAATTCCTGCACTCCTGGGCGCGCCAGTTCGCCTGGCTCAAGGAAAAGTTCCGCGGGGAAATGGAAGCTCTGGCGCGCGTCCACCACCCCGCCGTCGTGGCCGTACTCGATTTCGGCGAGACGGCGGACGGGCTGCCCTTCCTGGTCATTGAATATGTCGAAGGCGTGACGCTGCGAGCTGAGATGGCCGAAAGCCCGATGCCGATCGGGCGCGCGGCACGCATTATTCGCGAAACCGGCAGGGCCGCCGCGGCGGCCCATGCCACCGGAGTCCTGCACCGCGATCTGAAGCCGGAAAACATCATGCTGGAGCGGCCCGGGACATCGGAGGAGCGTGTCAGGCTGATCGACTTCGGCATCGCACGGATGGACGAGCCGTCCCGCGAGTTCAACACGCGCATGACCCAATTCGCCGGCACTACGCCCTATATGGCGCCCGAGCAATTGCGCGGCAAGCCGTCGGCGGCCAGCGATATTTACGGGCTCGCGGTGGTGGCCTACGAACTCTTGACGGGAGTACGGCCGTTCCCTGCCACCAGCCCCGTGGAGTTGTACGAGCAGCAGCGCGCGGGCGTGAAAGCGGAGACGCTACGCCGCCATGGCGTATCCGAGGCGGCGGCACGCGTCATCTTGAAACAGCTTTCGTTTCGCGCCGAGGACCGCGGCTCAACCGCGAACGAGGCGGCGGAGCTAATCGCTGAGGCGCTTCTCCACCCCGTCCGGCTCGTCTGGACGCGGCGGCGTGTCATGACAGCCGCGGCCACCGGCGTGGCGGCGGGCGCGGCCGGGGGAGTGGCGTGGTGGATGCGGGAGCCGCCGCTCGGCCCGCACGACCGTGTCATCGACATGCCCCTGCCCTCCGAGCCCCTGGAGCACGGGTTTCAGGCGACGGGTGAGATCGACAACCGCGTGGTTTCGAACGCCGACCACACAGGCTTTGAGGCCCTCCGCCTGATCTCCGACAGCCAGGGAGGCTACCACCGCCGCTTAACCCGGGCGCAGGTGGCCGCGGCGCAACGCTTGGGCTGGCGGATTACCTTCGATGCAACGGCCGAAGAAGGCATTCTTTACGTCAATTTGGATATGCCAGGGACGCCCGCACGCTACCTGTTCAACGTGGTCGCCACGGCGGAGGGACCTGGTTTCGTCCGGCTGCCGACCGCGGTCGTGCCCAAGTCCCTGGGTGTCGATCTGCCGCTTACCCCCAAACCTGGTGGCCGCCACCGCTATGTGTTGGGTGTGGGGCCGCGGGCAACCACGGCCGAAGTCTGGGTAGATGGCATCCATTACTATTCCGGATACAAGGGCTTGACCGATTTCCGGTATCGGCGCGGGCCCGAGATCGGCGTAGCCGCCTATGGCACGAAGCACGCAGCTGGCGTGGTCTGGAAATTCCGCTTCGAAATCGGGTAGCCTGTGCCCTCGGAACCCCCTTTCAATTCCAGACTCTGCTATCCTAATTACCAGGAGGGGCGTCCCCACACGCCATGCTGTCAACAGTCCCATCGCACAACCACCCGTTCGTAATCCCAGTCTCTCCCCGCCTCCCCTCGCCCCGCCAACTCGCCGGATTACCAAACGAACCCACTATGTCGTTGAAAACAAAGGATGACCCAGAAAAAACGAACCTGGAATCAGCCCCTACCGCCCCCTCCAGAACCCAGCAAAAACCCAATCCGCCCGCTCCCGAGCCGCTAATTTCGCCCCCACCCCCACCGTCCCTACCTTCAGGAAGACCTTGCTAGGATGAAAGCGCTGATGGCAGCTCAAATGGAACCGGCCGCCGCCTCGATCAACGATCTGGAGCAGATCTTCCGCGAACACCATGCCATGGTCTTTCGCGCCGCCTACCGGGTCACCGGCAATGCGGGAGACGCCGAAGACGTCATGCAAACCGTGTTTCTGCGGATGATGAAACGCGACCAGTCGGCGGAGCCCGTAAGTAATATGACCAGTTTTCTCCACCGCGCCGCCGTCAACGCGGCCCTCGACCTCGTCCGCTCCCGCCAGAACGTCCGCAACATCCCCCTCGATGAGCTCGAACCCGTCCTCGCCGAATCCGCCCACCGCGGCCCCGACCGCGCCCACGGCTCCGGCGAAATCCGCGACTGGCTCCGCGGCGCCCTCGGCCGCCTCAACCCCCGCATCGCCGAAATGTTCGCCCTGCGTTTCTTCGAAGGCAAGGACAACCCCGAAATCGCCCGTCTGCTCAATACCACGCCGGGAACCGTCGCGGTGACTCTCTCCCGCACGCGCGACCGGCTGCAGAAGGAATATCAAGCGTACCTGGGAGGTGTGGCATGAACCTCGAAAGCAATCCCATGGACCCTGCCCTGGAGCAAGCCATGTCCGAAATCCGCGAAGAAACCGTCGATGACGCGATCGTCGAAGCCGCCGCAGCCCGCGTCTGGGCCAACCTGTCGCACGCGCAGGCCCACGCGCCCCTCCGCACCTGCGCCGATTTCCAGGCGCTCCTCCCCGATTACAAGGCAGGCCGCCTCCCCGGCGCCCGCGCCATGCTCGTCAAGGACCACCTCCACGAGTGCGTCGCCTGCCGCAAGGTCTACGAAGGCAAAGTCGTCACCATGCCCGTGGCCGCCCCCCGCCGCGCCAATCCGACCGTGCGCTGGGCCATCGCCGCCGCCGTGGTCGCCGCCGCCGGGCTCTCCGTCTGGGTCGCCGTCGATCAGTACGGCAACCGCACCGGCCACGCCTTCGTCCAGGCGCTCAACGGCACCCTCTACGAAATCACCCCCAACGGGATCCAGGCCCTGGCCCTCAACCAGGCGCTGCCCGATGGCGTCGAGATCCGCACCGCCAAAGACTCCGACGCCGTCCTCCAGTTGAAAGACGGCAGCACCGTCGAGATGCGCGAGCGCTCCGGCTTCACCACTTCCCAATCCACCCGCGATCTCACCGTCCGCCTCAGCCGCGGCAGCGTCATCGTCCAGGCCGCGCACCGCAGCTCCGGACACCTCTTCGTCGTCACCCCGGATTGCCGCGTCGCCGTCACCGGCACCGTGTTCAGCGTCACCAGCGGCGTGAAGGGCTCGCGCGTCAGCGTCATCCAGGGCGAAGTGCGCGTCTCGCAGGATAACCAGGATAAGCTGCTCCACCCCGGCGATCAGACCGTCACCAGCCCCAGCCTCGAGCCGGTCTCCGTCAAGGACGACATCTCCTGGAGCCGCAACCGCGACACACTCGTCCGCCAGCTCGAAAGCCTGAAGGCGGGTCTCGCGAGTATTCAACTGCCCAGGCTCCGCTACTCGAGTAAGCTGCTGGGCCGCCTCCCGGCCGGCACCGTCTTCTTCGCCAGCATCCCCAACCTCGCCGATTACCTCGGCCAGACCCAGACGGTCCTCAACCAGAAGATGGCCGAAAGCCCCGAGCTGCGCGCCTGGTCCGCCGGGAACACCGCCCGCATGCAGACCATTTTGGAAAAGCTGCGCGCGGCAAGCGAATACCTCGGCGACGAAATCGCCGTCTTCGGTTTCAACGACGCCTCCGGCAAGGCCGTCATGCCCGTCTTCCTCGCCGAAGTGAAGCGCGACGGCCTCGCCGACTTCCTCAAGAAGGAGAACCTGCCGCTCACCATCGAGCAGCGCAACGGCCTAATCGCATTCGGTCCCGACGCCAATGCCGTCGCCTCCTTCGCCCAGACGCTCGATTCGCCCGCGGGAGGCTTCACCGGCACGCCCTTCTACCAGCGCATCTCCGAAAGCTATCGCAACGGCGCCGGCCTCCTGCTCTGCGCCGACCTCAGCCAGATGGGCGAGCAGCACACCATCGGCGGCGCGCGCTACTTCATCGCCGAAGAGAAGCAGGTCGATAACCAGATGGAGATGCGCGCCTCGCTCGGCTTCGAAGGCCTGCGCACCGGGATGGCCGCGTGGCTCGCCGCGCCCGCCCCCATGGGCGCGCTCGATTACATCTCGCCCGAAGCCACCATCGTCATGGCCTTCGTCGTCCGCAACCCCGGCGCGATCCTCGATGAAGTCGTAGGCATGCAGCAGCGCTCCCCCGCCGCCGCCCAAAAGGTCTTCGCCGACGCCAAAATCCAGACCGGCATCGACATCCGCACCGACCTCGCGGCCGCCCTCGGCGGCGAGTTCTCGCTCTCGCTCGATGGCCCCGCCATCCCGGTCCCGTCCTGGAAGCTGGTCGTCGAAGTGTACGATCCCGCGCGCATGCAGGCCACGCTCTCTAAATTCGTCCAGACCTACAACGACGAAACCGTCAAGCGCGGCGGCCAGCCCCTCCGCGTCGGCCAGGAAGTCTTCGAAGGCCGCACCTATTATATGATCGGCGGCCCCGACGGCAGCCCGCTCACCGAGGGCCACTACACCTTCGCCGATGGCTACATGATCGCCGGACCCTCGCGCGCCCTCGTCTCGCGCGCGCTCCAGGTCAAGACCGCGGGCACCTCCATCGCGCGCTCGGCGCAGTTCGTCGCCATGGAGCCGCGCGATCACTACAGCAACTTCTCGGCGCTCATCTACCAGAATCTCGGCACCACGCTCGCGCCCATCACCTCGTTGCTCGGCGCGTTCGCCGGCCGCGGCGGCGCCAACGGCAACAACCCGCTCGACAAGCTCGGCAATATGAAGCCGATGATGATCGCCGCCTATGGCGAGCCCGACCGCATCAACGTCGCCTCCACCGGCGACCTCATGGGCCTCAGCCCGGCGAACCTCGTGACCGGGAACATCCAAAACGCGATTCCGTTCACGCAATTCATGGGAACACCGCGCCGCGTGCCTGCGTTTAAATAGGGGAATGGACCCCGTAATTGAGCTCGATGGTCTCGAAGTCCGCTTCGGCACGCGGACCATCCTGAACAAACTGAAGGCCTCGCTCACCGGCCGGTCCATCGGCCTGCTCGGGCCGAACGGTGCGGGCAAGTCCACCCTCATCAACACCCTGCTCGGCTTCCACAAACCCAGCGCCGGCACCGCGCGCATCTTGGGCCGCGACGTCCGCACCCACGCCCGCGAGGTCCGCTCGCTCATCGGCTACATGCCGGAGAACGACGCCTTCATCGCCAACATGAGCGGCGTGCGCTTCGTCCGCCTCATGGCCGAATTGGCCGGCCTGCCCAAAGAGCACGCCCTCGAGCGCACCCACGAAGCTTTCTTCTACGTCGGTCTCGGCGAAGTCCGTTACCGCGCGCTCGGCACTTATTCCCTCGGCATGAAGCAGGCCGCCAAACTCGCGCAGGCCATCGCCCACGGTCCCAAGCTCCTCTTCCTCGACGAGCCCACCAACGGCCTCGATCCGCCCGCCCGCCTGCGCATGATCCAGCTCATCCAGGAGATCCGCGACCGTGGCGATCAGCACCTGATCCTCAGCTCTCATCTCCTCCGCGACGTCGAAGAGTGTTGCGATGAAGTCCTCATTCTCAAGGACGGCAACATCGCCGCCTTTTGCAACCTCGAAGAGGAGCGCCGCGCCAACAAGCGTTTCCTCGAAGTCGAAACCCGCGGCGAAGTCAACGGCAACTTCATCGCCGCCATGCAAGGCCTCGGCTGCGAAGCAGCCACCGGCGCGCAAGGCCGCCTCAAGCTGGTCCTCCCCGACGGCCTCGAAGTCCGCCAGCTCTACGAGATCGCCGCCCGGCAAAACGTCCAGATCCGCCGCCTGAACCACAAGCGCGACTCCCTCGAAGACATCTTCCTCAAAGCCATGGAGGCCGCCAATGGCCAATAACCATTTGACCGCGCGCAGCGCCCCTCGCTCCCTGCGCGCAGCGCAGCGGAGCCCCCGACCCCCGACCCCCGACCCCCGACCCCTGTGCGGAGGCACCCATGGCTGTCTATAAGAAAACCTACCGCCCCTACGACGGCGCGCTCACCCCGTCCCTAACCCGCTTCCTCGTCATCCCGCGCTACGCCTTCGAGGACATGCAGAAGTCGCGCTTCCTCACTATCTTTTACATCGCCAGCTTCATCTACCCGCTGGTCTGCGCGCTCATCATCTACGTGCAACACAACGCCAGCGCCCTGAACTTGCTGGGCGCGCAGAGCGCGCGCAACCTGATCTCCATCAACGCGACTTTCTTCCTCAATCTCCTAGGCTGGCAGAGCATGCTGGCGCTGTTCCTCGCCGCATTCATCGGACCCGGCCAGGTCTCGCCCGACCTCTCTAACAACGCCCTCTCCCTGTATCTCGCGCGCCCCTTCTCCCGCGCCGAATACGTGATCGGAAAGATGTGGATCCTGATCGTGCTCATGTCGCTCATGACCTGGGTCCCCGGCCTGCTCCTGTTTCTCCTGCAGGCCTACCTGGAAGAGGGTTGGACCTGGCTGCACGATAACACCGGTCTCGCCATCGGCCTCTTCTTCGGCTCCTGGGTGTGGATCCTGATCATGGCCTTGCTCGCCCTGGCTCTCTCCGCCTGGGTGAAGTGGAAGCCCGCCGCCGGAGCACTGATGTTCGGCGTCTTCTTCGTGGCCGCGGGCTTCGGCGTTGCCATCAACGGCGTGCAGCGCACCAAGTGGGGACACCTGCTCAACATCAGCGCGCTGATCGGCGCCGTATGGGTCCAGCTCTTCGGCGCCGACCCGGCGGTCAACAACGGCGGCGTCTTCTTCCGCATGCCGCAAGGCCAGGAGTTGCCGCTCTGGTGCTGCTGGACCTCGCTGGCCTGCTTCTGCGCCATGTGCCTCTACATGCTCCACCGCAAGATCCGCGGCGCCGAGGTGATCCGGTGAGCGATAACCTGATCACCTTCGCCAACGTCTCGCGCTTCTATGGCGAGGTGCTGGGCATCAATAAGGTCAACCTCTCGATCCCGCCCGGGATCACCAGCCTCGTCGGTCCCAACGGCTCCGGCAAGACCACCCTGATGAACCTGATGACCGGCCTGATCCGCCCCAGTCAGGGCGAGATCACCGTGCTCGGCATCGCGCCCGACGATCCGGAGCGCCTCTGCCGTGCCGTCGGATACTGCTCGCAGTTCGACGCCTTCCCCAAGGGCATCACCGGCTACCAGTTCATCTACTCCTTCCTGCGCATGTACGGCATGAGCCACGAAGAGTGCGACCGCCGCACCATGGCGTCGCTCCAGATGGTCGGATTGATGGAGGCACGCAATCGTCCCGTGGGCGCCTACAGCAAGGGCATGCGGCAGCGCGTGAGGCTGGGTCAGGCCACGGCGCACGATCCCCAGGTGCTGGTGCTCGACGAGCCGTTGAACGGCCTCGACCCGCTCGCCCGCGCCGAAGCCATCGCCCTGTTTCAATCCTGGGGCAAGGCCGGGCGGCACGTGATCGTGAGCAGCCACATCCTGCACGAAGTCGATCGCATCAGCGACCAGGTGATCCTGCTTAGCCACGGCTATGTCGTCGCCGAGGGCCAGATCCAGAGCGTGCGCGGCGAGGTCAAGGACCAGCCCATGCAGATCCTGGTGCGCTGCGATCACCCCAACGCGCTCGCCGCGCGCCTCTTCGAGCAGAACCATGTGGTCGAGGCCAAGCTCCACACCGATGGCCACGGCCTCCTGCTGCGCACCACCGACGCCGACAGCTTCTATCTCCTGTTGAACCGCATCGTCATGGATACCGGCCTCGAAGTCGAAAGCGTTGCCCCCGCCGATGACGACGTCAACAGCGTCTATCAATACCTGATCGGCGGCGAAGGAGGCACCATATGAGCACGCTGCACCTCCGCCAGATCGGCGCCGTCCTGCGCCTCGAATTGAAGAAGACCTTCTTCTCGCGGCGCGGCTGGTGGGTCTATCTGCTAGCCCTCGGACCGCTCGGTATCACCATGCTGCACTGGCTGGTCGAGGTCACGCGCCACATGGGACGCCACTCCATCGGCGAGGACTCGCTGGTCTTCGCCGCGCTCTTCCACTTCTACTACCTCCGTCTGGGAATCTTCTTCGGCTGCGTCGGCATCTTCAGCAATCTCTTCCGCGGCGAGATGCTGGAAAAGACGCTGCACTACTACTACCTCACTCCCGTGCGGCGCGAGCTGCTGGTCGCCGGCAAATACCTCGCGGGTCTCGCCACCGCGCTGATCCTGTGGTGCGGAAGCACCGCGCTCGCGTTCCTCACTATCGGCCGTCACTTCGGCGCGGCCTACACCGACTACATCATGCACGGCCCCGGATTGGGCCAGCTCGGCTCCTACGTGCTGGTGGCGGCGCTGGCCTGTGTCGGCTACGGCGCGGTCTTCCTGATGAGCGGCCTGCTCTTCCGCAACCCGATGATCCCGGCCGCGGTGGTGATGGTGTGGGAGAACATCAACCCGTTCCTGCCCACCCTGCTCAAGAAGATCAGCGTGATCTTCTACCTGAAGAACCTCTGCCCCGTCGAGATCCCGATTCCGCCCCCGTTCAACGTGATGGTGATCGAGGCCGACCCCACGCCCTTCTGGATCGCGGTTCCGGGCCTGTTGATGGTCGCGCTGATCCTGCTCGGCTATGCCGGCCTATCCGCGCGGCACACCGAGATCAGCTACGGCGAGTGAGATCCGTCCGGCGGTGTGCCTTCGCTCGCCACCGGACCGAGACTCATCGCAATCTTCTTCGCCGTCTCCACCGGAATGCTCGGCAGCACCACCACGTGGCAACTGCACGTGCCGCTCTTCGCCGGCACGCTCGCGCTGAAGCGGTTCGAGTCCTCCGGTCCCTTTGAGACCTGGTCCTGATAGAAGATCCGCTTGGCCGTGTTCTCGAACATTCGCTCCTTCGGGATTTCGAGTGACTTCACCAGCGGTTCCGGCAGCGCCTTGAACGCCTGTCCAGGCTGGCTGGTCACCACGGCGATCGCGTTCGTTGGATCGTGGTATACCGCGGCCCCGGTGCTCTCCCCAAGCGAGCTCCACTCGGGTGGAACCGCGATCTGGCAGAGGCCCTTGTTGTCTTTCACCGTATTCCAACCCGGCGGCACGGTCTGCGCCGAAACGGCCGAGAGGAACAAGAGAAGCAGGCTGAAAACCGTGTATCCTCTCATGGCCGGAGTGTAACGCCAGCCTTCGCCGGTGACAAGGGGTTAGCATCCGTTCCGGAACTTCCCCGATCACAGGTATTCCCTGGGGGCTAGTACCCTAATAGAACTCGAAATTGCCATTGGATGGATGCCCGAAGTAAACATGCCTGTAATATCGTAAGTGACCGATGCCGATAAGCTGATGTGACCAGTATGAACAAGCTCTTCCTTTTGCTTTTCAGTGCCGCTCTGCTGCCGGGGCAGACCATCCGCCCAGCGGACTCCGCCGCTTCCGTAACCATTGCCACCCAGAGCCAGGTCCTGGCGAGAGTCATCTCCGGCGGCGGGTGGGAAACCTCGGTCGTCCTGCTCAACACCAGCTCCGCACCGGTGGCCTTCAGCCAGTTGTTCGTCGCACAGGATGGCACTCCGCGCCAGTTCAGCGTGCGCTCTCAGGCCGACGGCACCGTGCTCACTACCGCGGGCCTACAAGCAACCTTGAATCCGAACTCCAGCCTCACGTTTGTCCTGTTCGACAACGGCTCGCCGATGCAGGAGGCATGGTCACTGCTCAGTTACGATGCGAGTCAGGGGAAACTCGGCGGGTACGCGATTGTCCGCCATCGAGCCTTGGGCGGGACCTTCAGCTTTGAAACCACAGTGCCGCTGAGCAACATGCAGGATTACTCGGTGCATGTTCCGTTCGACAACACCCAGGGCTTCCGGACCCAACTGACGCTCGTGAACCCGGCCTCGAACCTGCCTGCGCAGGTCAACCTGACTTACACCAGTCCCCAGGGCCAGATCATGCTGATGGATTCCATCAGCCTGCAACCAGGGCAGCAGATGACCATCTCCCTGCCTGACACTTATCCGGATCTTGCCAACACCGCGGGAACCATCACGGTGGAGGGCAATATCAACCGCCTTTCGGTTTTCGGCCTCCGCTACAACGACGCCTATGGCGCCATTGCAGCGGTGCCGACAATCAACTGAAGCGGTCTTCAACTACCTGCCGGGCTCGATCGCAATCGCCACCGTATTGCTCTGGACGACGCTCCCATCGGGCGCGGTCATCTGCACGAACACCGGAACCGCATCTCCCGGCGCGACCCCGGCCGGTATCGTCACATTGATCTGATACATACCGGCCGCCGCGAGGAGCGGCTGAATGGAGTCCGCCGCCACAGTAACGCCGCCGATGCTGACCACCGGGGGCACACCTGAAGTCCCGAGCCCCGTCGCCATGATCGTGATCGAGTCGCCCGGCTCGGCGGGCTGCCCGAGCACGTTGTAGGTGCGCGTGGTTGCCAACAGCGAGGTCCCGGCAAGCGTTACCAGGCCCTGCCCCTGGCCCGAACCGTCGAACGAATACAGCGCCGGGTTCAGCGATTGCATGGTGGTTTGCACCGGGTCGGTGTTGCCGTTGGCCGTCTGCACCGAGATGCTCAACGCCGTCCCCGGATCCAGAGCGGGGCAGAGGAAATCCAACCGCGTGGTGGAAGCGTAGAGCACGGGGACGCTGGTTCCATTGACAGACACCTGGCTCCCGCCAAGCTGCATGGACGCTCCCGTAGGATCGGATACCGGGAGATTGCCGGAAGCCAGCCAGCGGCCGGTCAGACTGGCAATCGACCCCGGACTGCACGAGGTCCCCGAGGCTTGACTCGCGGCACTGCGGAGATCCGAGATCACCGGCTTCCCGGAGTCCACCTGGATGATGACATCGCCGCTGGAAGCGACGTTGTCGGAGTTGGTCGCCGTGAAGGTCACGTCGAACGACCCCTGCTGCGACTGGCCCGGTGTCCACGAGAAGTTTCCGGAGTCGGGATCGAAGATGGCGCCCGCCGGGAGATTGGCCGCCGACAAGACCAGCGGCAGGCCCCCGGGATCGAACGCCGAGAAGGTGAACGCGACCGCGTTCCCGAAGGCCGTCAACTGCTGGGCCGGCAGGTTCAGCACCGGGGTCGCAGACGGAGTGACAATCACCAGCGCGCTAGCGGAAGTGTTG
>Ga0335079_10003266_pt1 | contig 18736 bp, 15 predicted proteins | sample Lox_Sample_33_FD_206719 | JGI IMG/M metagenome (GOLD analysis project Ga0335079, IMG submission 206719) | Soil microbial communities from Loxahatchee National Wildlife Refuge, Florida, United States - Lox_Sample_3.3 | ecosystem: Environmental > Terrestrial > Soil > Wetlands | place: USA... | reverse complement strand
CCATGGAGCAGGCCAGCGCCGCCAGCTACAACCAAGCCGCCATCAAATGCGGCCAGAGCGCCGACGCTGCCTCCAAGCAAATCTTCGAAGCATTGGTCAACGACGAGGAACGCCACTTCGACCAATTCGACAAACAGCTCGACAACATCAAACGCTTCGGCCCGAACTACCTCGCCCTCCAATCCTTCCAGCAAACTTCGGAGGCGCCCGCCGCAGAAGCGGAGTAGCCCTCGCAGGCTCACAACCGCTACACTCTATTTGCCGTTGCTCGGCAACACGCCGCGCACAGGTTTTCCCGCCTGGGGAGCCTGCGCGGCATAATCCTTGCCGAGGAACCCTGCCAGCGTAGCGGCAATTTGGCTCTGCGTGACCACCTCGCAATCGGAGCGCTCGCCCAGCGGCGGAGTGTCTGGCCCGAGAAAAGCCATCCAAATGTTCTCCGCGCCTTCGATCTTCGCGCCATGATGCTTCCAATCCTCCGGAGCAGAGCCGCGCCCGTGATCGGTGACCAGGACGAAGGTGGTCCGGTCCCGGTATTGGCGAATCGCCTGCGCGGCTTCCCACAGTCGGCGCACGTAGTTGTCCACCTGGTGGGCGGAGTGCAGCAGGCGGTCATAACGGCCCTCATGGCCCCAGTGGTCGGTTTCCAGGAAGCTGACGAATAAAACACGCGGATGGTGCCGCTGCATGTGCTGCAGAGCAGCCTGAAAGAGGAATGAGTCGCTCAACTCGGCCTCGTTGGGGCGCGTGGTGTCGCGAATCAGGTTGTTCAACAGCGCCTGGGATGGCGTGGGAGATTGCTCTGGAACGGGCTCCCAACCGCCCATCACCGGAAAGCCGCAGCGCTCGCGGTTGATGATGAACGGCATCACGTCCCACGCGCTGAAAGCGGCCACCGCCCCCCGGAAGCCGGGTTGCTTGTGGAGCCATTCCAGGACCGTTGGCGTTTCGTTGGGGATTTTGGCGTTGCTGTTGATTGCCGGGTTGGCGAAGCCGGTCAGAATCTCGTTATAGCCCGGGTAGGAGAACTTCCGTGTATTGGTGATGCGAGCCACGCTGCCCTTCCGCTGGTTGCCGAAGACCTGCCCCTGTTTGGCCATGACCGTCCAGAAGAATGGCATCAGCGCCTCGCGACGCACCTCCGGTGTGTCACGCCAGAATTCCTTGGCCAGCGCGTTCGTATCGGCCACGCCTCCGTTCCGCTTGTTCATCAATTCGGGGTCCGCGCCCGTGAACACCTCCTGCCAACGCAGGCCGTCGGTTGTAATGAGGATCACGTTCTCGGTTCGCCTCTTCGCCGTGGAGGCTTGCGCATAATCTGCCACCAGGCAGGTGACCACTACGGCGACCGCTGCCAGGCAGCGAAAGGTTCTATGCATTTTTACAGGATTCCGTTTTGCCGATACTACACTGCGCATGGCTCACAGTGCGAGCGGCGTTTGCGCCATCTGCGGTTGCTCAAAACCTCCCATTTTCGTAATGTGCCGTGTGTTATTGACCGAATGATCATGAATAAAGTCCGTCTCCGGGGTGCTTCTGCCAGTTCGGCTGCCTTCCGTTGCTTCCGCCCGCGTGTCTGCGCCACGCTTGCCGCTATTGCCTGCTTCGCGTTTGCCTTTCGCTCCGATGCGGGGTTGAAAGTTTACTACCTGCGCCACGCGGAAGGGGGACACAACGTGGTCAAGGAATGGGCCAACGTCCCAAAGGAGCAGCGCCCGGACTACGTCGGCAACGCCAACGTCTTCACCCCTAAAGGCAAGGAGCAGGTCGTGGCGGCAACTGAGAAACTCCAGAAATACCATTTCGACTTCATCGCGGTGAGTTCGATGTGGCGCACGCGGAACACCGTCCTGCCTTACCTTAAAGCCATAGGCACCAAGGGGGAGATCTGGCCCGAGCTCCACGAGTTTGGCGGCGGAGGCAAGATCCTTGCCACGAATCTCCCGGCCGTCCCCAAGCCGGTGCTGGGGGCGGGATCGCGAGTGGAGTTGCCGCCGGATGAGGCGCCTTGCTTCACCTTCCGACCGGATGCCCGAAACGAATTCAAGCTTCCCTCTGGAGAGGGCGACGAGCGCGAGGCCGCCGCTCAACTGGTGGTGCAGCAGGTGGTGGACATGGTCCGTGAACGTTTCGGCGGGACGAACAAGTCCATTCTGCTGGTGGGACACGGCAACGCCGGGCGAGCTCTTCTGCGAAGGCTCACGAATCAGAAGCTCCCGGAGATACCCTCGATGGTGAACGCAGAGCTGTGGATGGTTGAACAGCAGCCGGACGGCTCCTTCCAACTGGAGATGTACAACGACGCTCCCTGCGGGAAGAACGGGCCGGCACCTGCGCCCCGCAAATAGTCCCGTAGGGCCGATTGAAGCACGCCGGCGAACTTGGTCTTGCCTGGAGCAGCGAACGGCGCAAGCTCACCGCCCATCGCCGGAGGAACCACCATAAGTGGTTCGCGCCTCCACGCTCCGCTCGCTCGCAATGCGCGGCGAGGGAGAGCCTCGCCCGGCCCAGGCGAGCGAGAAGCAACCGTCCGTGTTTGTTGTCCACTGCTGGGTCCAGGGCGAGAATGTCTTCACGCGAACGGTCTGATTGCGGGGCGAGAATTCCATCAGCCGCATGAACCCACTGCCGCCGTTCGTATAGCTCTGGTAGTCCGAGAGCACCACATCCACACTCTGCCCGTTGCCGAGGACCTCATGGCGGCGGCCTTCGCCGTGGCGGTGGCCGCATAACATCAGGAACAGGTTGGGATTGTTCGTCAGGGCGGGGAAGATCTTCAGCCCTTCCTTGGTCCACGGAGCCGGATGCGGCCACGCGGCGGGACCGAGCAGAGAGTGGGTCACCACGATGGCCTGCCGGTTGGAGTTGGCGTGCAGCACCTCGTTGGCCCAGTGCATCAGATCGGGGTCTTTTCCCGCATCCATAGTAAGGGCCAGCACGATGAAATCCTGGCCGCCAGCGGTGAAGAGGTCGTAATGGCTGTCGTTGTTGGTCCCGTAGTGGTCGCCGTAATAGCTGTGTCCCGCAAAGTGGTTGGTGCCTAGAAACTCATTGAATAGAACCGTGCCCCCGGAATGCGTGTCGTGATTGCCCACCACGGCGCCCCAGGGCAGCCCGCCGGGCAGGCCGGTTCGCACCGGGTCTTCCAGGCGGAAGAACGCGTTGGTCGCGCGCAGCCATTGCACGGGGTATTTATTGCCGTCGTTGCTGATGTCTCCCTCCGTGGTCAGATAAACGATATTGCGGCTGACGCGGTTGGAGAGGACCCACTCGATCTGTGCCTCAAGCATCTCGGGTTGGCCGCCCCTGCGTGCTGCTGTGTAGAACTGCGTGTCCGGCAGCACGGCAATCGCGAAATCCCTGGGAGCCCGCGCGCTGAGCGGCTCCTGCGTGGTTAATGCAAACGGCGTGGATTGTTCGGCCCCCGGCGCCTTTGCTTTCTTCGGCGCTGCCGCGCTGTTGGTTCCCGCCGGCCCCACTGTCGGCTTTCCTGCCTGCCCAGCCAGGGCGCAACCAATCATTACTGCCGCAACCAACCAGTTTACTCGTCGTATCAAGGTCATGTTTCAACAAAGAGACGTTTTTGACTTCGCCGCGGCTACATGGATTCAACGCTGCACGGAAGGAACACTGCGTTCACCTGGCGCGATGGGTATCCACTGATTTCTTGGCTGGGCAACCGCACCCCGAACCAACGCAGCCCGCCTTGCTCCCCCGGGCGCGACGCACCAGACGCCAGCCGCAGTAACCAACAGCGACACTCACCGCCGCAACCACCAGGAACGTGTCGAGCAAGGCAGACATGGGAAAAGCAACATGGAGCGGTCCGGCTTAACCCCACCCGAGTATCCGTCCGCCCTGAAACACCAAAAATGCCCCCAACCATGCCAGCATTGTCATGTAGGCGAATTGAAACAACGGCCACCTCCACGAATTGGTTTCACGCCGCACCACCGCCAGCGTGCTGAGGCACTGCATCGCCAGCACGTAGAACACCATCAGGCTCAAGCAGACGAGCGGCGTGTACGTGCCCGAGCCGTCCGCGCGTCTTTCACCCAGCATCGCTTGCCGCAAGGCCGGCGTGTCCTCTTTGCCGCTCTCAATCGAGTAGATTACCGACATTGTCCCGACGAAAACCTCCCGGGCCGCAAACGAACTGATAATGCCAATGCCGATCTTCCAGTCATAACCCAGGGGAGCGATCACCGGCTCCAGGGCACGCCCGAGCCGCCCCGCCGCGCTGTTCTCCAGCGCCAGGGCAGGCGTGGCGGTCACGTTGGCCGGCTTGGGATAGGTGGACAGCGCCCAAATGATCACGGAGATTGCGAGGATCACCGTTCCGGCTTGCCGCAGAAACAGCCGGGCGCGTTCCCACATGCGGACCAGCGTCACTCGCAGCGAGGGCCGCCGATACGGCGGCATTTCGAGCAGCAGCACGGAGCGATCCCCTTTGAACAGCGTCCGCCGGAAGAGCCACGCCATGCCGAACGCCGCCGACAGGCCCAGCGCGTAAAGCGCCAGCATCAAGCCTGCCTTGTGCCACGAGCTAAAACCCGCCGGCAGCAGCACCGCGATCATCAGCGAATACACCGGCAGGCGCGCCGAACAACTCATCAGCGGCGCCACCAGAATGGTCACCAGCCGATCCTTCGGATTCTCGATCGTGCGCGTGCCCATGATGCCGGGAATCGCGCAAGCGAACGAGCTCAACATCGGCACGAACGACTTTCCGTGCAGCCCCACCCGGCACATCACGCGGTCCATCAGGAACGCCGCCCGCGCCAGGTAACCCGTGTCCTCCAGCAGGCCAATGAAAAAGAACAGAATCAGAATCTGCGGCAGGAACACCACTACCCCGCCCACGCCGGCCAAAATGCCGCTCGTCAGCAAGTCGCGAAAATCGCCCCCCGGCATCACGCGCCCGATCCAATTGTTGAGAGCGTCCTGGCCCAATTCGATCCAACCCATCGGCACCTCAGCCAGGCGAAAGATCGTGAAGAACATCCCTGCCATCACGGCCAGGAAAACCGCCCAACCCCATATCTTGTGCGTGAACACCGCATCCAGCCTGTCGCTCAGCGTGGATTCTGAACCTTGCCGCGCCCGGATGCTGTGCTCAATAACGGTCTCGATCCACGCGTAGCGAGCGTGAACCGTTGCGGAGAGGGCGTCCACACCTGCCCCGGCGAGTTCGCGGCGAGCCGCCATCAGCGCTGGTTGGAACGCGAGGGGCGCCGCCTCCGCCTGTTCCTTCGTGCCGGACACGAACAGGATTGCCTCCGCCAGGGGAAACTTCGTTCGCGTACACTCCCGGGCGATTGACTCACTCACCAGCCGCCCTGCAGCCTCGATCTCCGGGGGCAATGAGGCGCGATGCGGGGCCACGCCCTGCAGTTGGCGCGTCATCGCCTGCCGAAGCTCCACCAAGCCCTTCCCCTGCGCTGCCACAGTAGGCACTACCGGGCAGCCGAGACGGCGCGACAACTCCGGCACGTTGATCACCCAACCATCACGTTCCGCCAAATCAACCATCACCAGCGCCACCACAAGCGGCAAGCCCAGGTCGGCCAGTTGCGTCACCAGGTAAAGATTCCGCTCCAGGTTGGTTGCATCCACCACGCACAGGACCACATCCGGTGCGGGTGTGTCGGCCCGCCGCCCCAGCAGGACGTCCCGCGCCACAGCTTCGTCTGGCGACCGCGTTTGCAGCGAATACGTTCCCGGCAGATCCAGCAAATCAAACGCTTCCCCGTGCGACCCGTAGAATCGCCCAATCTTCTTCTCCACCGTCACGCCCGGATAGTTTCCCACCTTCTGCCGCAAACCCGTGAGCGCGTTGAACAGGGTGCTTTTGCCGCTATTGGGGTTGCCCGCAATGGCAACGGTGCAGGTTTTGTCCTCCCGGGGCGAAGCCGCTTGCCTGGCCACAGCGGCGGCGAGGTGGGGCTTCTTGGCACGGCTGGGCATCATCGGTGGAGAGTTGGGTTGCATGGTCATTCTGCTTTCTCGACCAGGATGCCTTCGGCCTCGGAAGCCCGCAGCGACAGCAGGTAACCGCGCACCTGGACCTCCATCGGATCGCCCAACGGCGCGTAGCGGACGACGCGGCACGCGCATCCTTCCGTAAGCCCCATTTCCAGCAGTCGCAGGCGGATGCCTTCGGGCACCGCTAAACCTTTGATCTTCAGACGCTGGCCGACGGGCTGGTTTGCCAGCGACAGAGTTTTGAGAGTAGTAGGCATGGAACGATTACGTTGTTAGAAGGTGATTTCGCCTCGCAAGCCAAGGATGACCGCTGTTTCGCGGTTGCCGGAGGCCGAGTTTGGCGCTGGATTGAACAAGAACTGCGTGTCCGCTTGCAGCGTCAGCCACCGGGTAATCTGCGCCTTGTACGTGACCTCCAAAGTGGTTTCGGCGGCGGCTACCCCCGTCGAGACGCCACTGGCCCGGTAGTCGCTGCCGAACCACGTGCATGACACCGCTGCGCCCGCCACGTCATTCGGTCGCCCAGGCAGCGGCCCAAACCAGCTCACCCCCCCATCCGCATAGGCCGACACCAGGCTGCGGCTCGGGTCGGGCGTGATCCCTCCCCGCGCGAACAACCCCAGCTTGGTCTTGCCCTCGCGGTCCGTCACCAGCGCCAGGTCTTGGATGAGATAGTAATTGGGCACCGTCTGCGTTGTCGCTGGCACCTCACCGGTTGTGGCGCCACTGAAATCGTCCACCGGCCCCGTATGGTAGCTCAGCCCGAGATGCACGCTCGCGGCACGACCGCCGATTCGGTAGCTGTAACCGTTTTCCCAGAACAACCCGAGTTCCGCGGGATGCTGGCTCGCCCAGCCAAACCCATGATTGCTCCACTCATCGAAGCCCGGTCGTCCGTAGTAAAGCCCCAGTTGCGTCGTGAATGCCTCCACCGGCCTCACGGCCAGAAACACGCCCGGCGCCGCCACCGAATAAATCGGAAATGCGGGCGGATTGCCGCACGAGCTCGCCAGCGGCGTGCCCACCTGCGACGGCATCGCCCCAAACGCCGAGTTCAGAAGCGTTCCCGCGTACTCCGACCGCATGAAGTCATCGTCCACGGCAATTTGTCCCGCTTTGAGCACCACAGCGTCCTCGCGCCACGACTGGCGGTAAAACAGGTTGTAAACCCGTAGTTGCTCCCCGGCCATGATCCCGCTCACCGGATTGAAGCCACCGGTGTATTCGTTGAAGCACACACGCCGCCGGCTGTTCTCCACCCAATCCACCTCCGCCCGAAAAGTGCCGCCCCGCCACCAGCCCAGCTTTGCCGTGTCCAGCTCCACGCCAAACCTCAACAAACTGTTCCACCATCCTCCCGTCTCCAATCCTCCGCTCACATTGCCCCATGCTTCCGTCGTGAATACCGCAAAGGGCGCAACTCCTGACTCTGCCAGCGTTGCGCGCGCGGGCCATGAACCCAGGAGCGCGTCGGGCGGAGGTTCCGGCTCGGCGACGGTCCGCGCGGCCCACATTGCAAAGAGTGCGCACGCCGGAAACATCTTCCCGGCTCGCCGTAGTCCAAGGACACTCAACGCGCGTCTCATCGTCCCGGGATTGTAGGCCAAGGCCCCAAGGTCCCGCTCCCGGTGGATTGCGAAAAATTATCGGTGTCTTGTTGTTAGGAGCCTTCATCTAATGCATAAGCATGACCTCACCTTTGGAGCAGTTCGAAAAGAATGAGGGCCGCCAACGGCGGCACCACGCCGGCGGCGATGAACCACTTGCCTCGGCCAATCGCGCCGTACTTGCCCCGCAGCATGAACCAGCCGGACACGGTGAGAAAGATCAGCAGAGCGCCGAACACGTCCGAGGCCCATTTCCACCCCTTGAGGCTGTTGCGGTGCAAAACGTTGGTTTGATAAATCAGAGGTCGGCGCAGCACCCGTTCATAGACCCCGGTTTTTGAGGCAAGATCGAGCAGCAGCGTGGCGTTATCATAGTAGAGTTTGAGGCGGTCGGGGGTTGGAAAATCGCGGACTCTTGGCGGGGACTCTCCGACCAGGGCGGTAAACGCGGCAATCCGCGCGTCATTGATCTCCGCGACTGTGTAAGCGCGGTCAAGGGCCACCGCGCGCCTGTGGATTACGAAATCGGGATTCCAATCCCCGACGTGGTTAAGCGCGATCCCGGAGACGCAATACACCAGGATAAGCCCGGACAGGAAATAGCCGATGTCGCGATGGAGGTCGGAGTTGAGGCGGCGGAAATTCACACGCAAGCATTCCTCAATTTGCGGCCACGCGCGGCTGGGCAAGAAGGCGGGCGACATACTGGTGCGTGACACCCATTACCCATTGCTCAACGCCGGCATCGGGCAATATCGCATCCGGCCGATAGACCACGCGAGCCTGGTTGTCTGCCACCTTGGCGATGCCCCCGCCAATAATCTTGATCTGAAACATTTCATCCCGCGCCACCAGCACGGGGATAACCACCGCCTTCTTCCTCTTTTGGAGCACTGCGTCAATGGCCTGCGTAGTTTTTTCGGGCTCGTAATGGGCCACATGACCGCACCAACCGTGGGAGTAGACCCCGATGCCGGTGTTTTTTTCGACGTATTGTCCCACCTCATCAAGCAGCGCGGCCCACTCCCGCTCGTACGTAGCGTCCCCATACGCTATCATTACCAGGCCCTCTTCGGCGGGATTGACCGAGAGGGACCGAACCCGGCGCAAAACGTTCTGCTTGAGCAGGCCGGAGAAATCCAGGTTTGGGGTAATGATCGTCCGGGCCTTTGGCTTGTAGCGCTCGATTTTCTCGATCTTCATGGTCTCCAGCGAACGCGGATCGGTCTTCTGTCCAATGATGGTTGGGATGTCGTCGAAAGTGTGCGAGCTGACGCTCAGAAATATAGGCACCACGACGACATCGCTGAATCCTTCCGCGTCAAACTCTTTCAAGCGCGTCGCGATTGAAGGCTCGGTGTACTCCATGTGCGCCGTCTTCACACCGAGGACATTTTGATTGGTGAGCAGCGCCGGACGCACGGACTCCTCCAAGTCCAGCAGCGCCTGTCGCCAGGTCGCCGAACGGGAACCGTGATTAACGAGCAGCACCCCGATTTTTCGTTCCCCTGCGGGGGCGGAGTCAGCCGCTGCGGGCGCGGCCGGCACGAACCCTATCAGCCAAGCGCCCAACAGGATACAATGAGATGAACGAGCAAGTGTTTTCATAAATAGATCAGCATCAAATTATTGGAGGGCCTGGAGCACAAAATCCGGGCGGTCGGCGGTGTTGCACCAATGCCTCATGTCCTGCATTTGTCGCAGATTGAAATTCTCGACATGCCCGTCCAGCAACGCAGCGACCGCCCGGCTGTTGTTGAAACGTGCGGCGACAAAGCCCCATTGGTCCGGCGTGAGCGACGGCGAGTAGCTGGCCGCCCATTGGCGTGCCCTGAGATACGGCGGTGTGACCTGATAATAGCCCTGCGCATTGTTGCCGCTGACGGAGGAGCGCGCAGAGATAAACGCCATTAACTCCGCTGGTCGCTGGATTTGGTTCATCCTGGTGACGACGGTGCCACCGCCGAACCTGGCATTGGCCGCGTCGGCCGGGAACTCGGTTTGGTTGCCGCCGATGAAGTACGAGTTAATGCCAAGAGAAGGGAAAACGGTCACAGCATAGACATAGTCCGGGTGGCTTTGGGCGCGAAGCTCCGCGAGTTTGGCGCGGTTCACCCCGGAATAGATTAAGTCCATCGAGCCAGCCAGGTAGGGCACGATGCGCCACGGGTAGCGGGCATTCTCCGGGAAAAAGAGGGGCTGGCCCTGATCGTCCACGGCGCCTACGTCGGCCACATAGCCGGGGAATACCGCACCATCATGATCCTCGGCGTACATCACAACCCCGAGCAGGAGTTGCCGCCCGGCGGACATCTCCTCGACCATCCGAGCTTTCTCCTTGGCTTTAGCCAGGGCGGGCAATAGCAACGCCGCCAGAATCGAGATAATGCCAATGACGACAAGCAGTTCGATGAGGGTAAAACCGCGCGGTGTTTCGGTGGTGGGCCCTTTCATAATCACCTCACTCGGCGCTGACTCGGTAAAACCGTCGCGGGCCGGCCGCGTTGGTGTCCTGCCAAACCGCGAAGACCGGCGCGGGATAGGAGACGTTGGTCCCGGCTTTCGCCAGCCAGGCCGATGAATACGTCAAAGCGGGATTCGGGACGCTTTGCCAGTGCTCCAAATCGTCCGACCAATGCAGCGTGTACAGGCGGCCAGGCGCAAAAGTGAAGTGAAGCTCCGTCCCGCCCGACTGGGGTTGCACGGAGAGCAGGCGAAAGTTGTGCGCCGGATTCGTGGGATCGGTCCCCGCGAGGTATTTCGCCAGGTCGCTGACCCCGTCGCCCGCGTAACTATTGGTCGCGCCGTCGAGGAGCGAGCCGAAGTAGAAGTTTTCCCAGTCATCCGGCAGGCCGTCGGCATCCCCGTCCATGCTGGCACGGACAACCGCGCCTTCCAGATCCAGCAGCGGGTATTGGCTGGGGTCGGCGAGCGTGTTGAAGATGGTATAAAAGTTCGGGTAGTTGGGCGTGCCGCCAAACGTGGCGCGCAAGAGCGTGCTGGCGACAAAACTCAGATTGCCGCTGTTTAAGCCGCTTTGCACGTAGCCGTAAATCAGGGGGTCGTCCAGATTCAGGTCGAACGTGAGCTGGCTGTCCACCGGCAGGACCTGCCCGGGTGCGGCATTGGTCGTCTGACCTACCGCAAACGGCGCGACTTCGAAGGCGCCGGCGATCTCATTCGTGCCGTCATCGCCGACGTTGTTCGACACGTCCACCAAAACGCCGTTGGTGTCGAAACCGGCCGCGTAGGCATTGCGGTTTGTGTAATAGGCCGAGCCGGAAGATTTGAACGGCCCGTCCTGCGGAAACGTCAGCGCCGTGTAACCGCCGCGAAAGCCCGCGCCGAAAAGCTCCACTGGACTGGCGTTGGTAGCAGGCGCGACATAGCGCGGGTCATTCGTCTGGAAGTAAGTGCGATAGTCGCGCAGCGTGCCGGTGTAAGTGTATTGGTTGCCCGACGCGATGGTGAGCGTCACGCGGGCGCGGCGGACAAAATAGTTCCTTGCGCCCAGGCCGGTCGGAACGCTGTTGGACGTGTTCCAGCCCAGCAGGAATTGCGCGTCCCGAGTGTCATACGACCCCGCCGAGCCGTAATCGCTGAACACGCTGGCCGCGGACCGGTTGCCGGGCGAGGCGTTGAACGGATACATCCAGCGGGCCAGCGTCGCCGGGGTGGATTTCAGGAAGAACGGCTGGCCGGTAAACGCCGGGCCAAACTGCGCCGCCGTGTCCAGCGTCATCGCGTCGAAGCTCAGACTCGGACCGGCCGCATTCAAATAGATTTTGTAGCTGTTGACCCCCAGCCCCCGCAGGTCCCACTGCCAAAGCGACGACACGCTGTATCCTTGCCCGGCAGTGCGGTTGAGTTCATAGCGGAACAGGGGAGAGAGCGCCTGCGCGCCGCTTCCGTTGGAGCACACCAACGACACTGAAGCGTAATCCAATTCGCTGCCTATGGTGCGAGTTTGCAGAACCACCGTGCCGAGCGCGTACGGCACGGCGTCCGCCAGCACGAACGCGCTGGTGGAGAGGTTGTAGATGTTGCCGCTGCCAGTGAGGAACGCGTTGGCGTTCGTCTGGGTCAGGGCGGCGGCGGTCGTCGCCCCCGCCTGGTCCGGCAGGTTGCCGGGAGAGCCGACGGGAACAGTAAACGTTTCCCAATAACCCGCCTGACTGCTTGCCGAGCCTCGAAACAGCGGAACGATAAATCCATTGGTCCCCGCCCAGGCCGAACCGGCGGCACAACAGAAGGCCAGAAAAGCGAGTTCGGATAGCAGAATTCTCAGGAACTGCCTGATTGCGGTCCGTGTGCGTCTGTCGTTTCGTGAATTCATGCCCGGCAGCGTCGCAGAACCGCCCGCAACGCGCTCCCGGTGAATTGCGGAAATTTGTCGGCAAATTGCGGACGCCCGCCAAAACGCAAGCCGCCGATAAACTTTCGCAAATGGCCGACAACGCTGCCCTCGTGCCCAAGACTGGTTCGCCCGCCGCCATCCACTCCGATCTGCGAGCCGTAGTGCGCCGTAGTGCCCCCCATTTGCCCAAGCTGCTTGCGATACCGGTGGGAACATGGCAAATAATGCTCGTGTCAGAAACACGTGCAGCTTCTCCGCCCGATGCGGAAGTGTCCGCCCAAGCGGAGCGGCGGGCTTTGTTTGGGGATTCCCGTGCACTGGGTTTCAGTTTCGAATGGCACGATTTTGAGGCGCAGGAACCACTCAACTGGGCCGGCAGCTTCCCTCCCGACCGCCTGGCATTGTGCCTGAATCTCGACGGACAGGCGAGCGTGACCGACAGCCGGCAGACCGTGGAACTGCTTCCTCGTGCCAGTGTGCTTTACTTCCAGGGCCGCCCGCCACTCGTGGCCCAGCGGCGCGGCCGGGACCAGCATCGTTTTGTCACGATCGAGTTCGCCGCGAAATTCTTGCGGCGCTACTTCAAAACGCACTCCCGGCACCTGCATCCCTGCGTCCAGGCGGCGTTGGCGGAAGTAGCGTCGGAGTCCCTCGTCGGCCGGCCCGAGCCGATGAGCGTCGGCTTGTTGCAACTGGTGGAAAGCCTTCGGCGTTGCCCGGTCTTCGAGCCGGCGGAGGAAATATGGTTTCGCTGCAAGGCCTTGGAAGCGGCGGCCCAGACGTTCTTCTGCCCGCCTCGGGGCAAGTGCGTGTGTACGCGCCAGCAACGCGCCGCCTGCGAGCGCGCTGGGCGGGTTCGAGAGATCCTGTGTCGGAACCTCGCCCAACCTCCGTCGCTGGATGAGCTCGGGAGACTGGTCGGCTGCAGCCCGTTCTACTTGAGCCGGCAGTTCTCGGAGGCCACCGGCTTGACCATTCAACAATTTCTCCGCAAAGCGCGACTCGAGCGCGCTGCCGAACTGCTCCGCGACGGCCGGCATAACGTCACCGAAGCCGCGCTCGAGGTTGGCTACAACAGTTTAAGCCACTTCACCGTGGCCTTCCGCGAGGTCTTCGGCTGCTGCCCCGGACTCTACCCGCTGAAGCATTCGTCCCACGCGGCACTTACCCAGACACCAGGTTCCGGCCCCTGAGGCGCCAGCACACTCTGCCGCTTCTCGCCCCAACCCGGTGTCTTCCCCTTCGATCGGTCCTCCCCCATGTCGAACGGCTTTGGTGCCTTATCGGGGCGGGTTTGGCGTGCCTTGGGAAGATCGCCCAGGCGTGCCAATGACCTCCGTGATGGGAACGCCACTGCGAGGAACCGCCCGGCAATAATCCTCGCCAAGAAGTGCGGCGATGGTCGCCGCGAGCTGGCTCTCAGTTACGGGCTGCGTCTGGCCTCGCTCGCCCAGCGCGGCCGTGTCGGGGCCGATAATTGCAATCCAGTCCCCCTCGGCCCCAGCCACCTTCTCCCCGTGGTCCTTCCAAGCCGCCGGGCCGCTGCCGCGTCCATGATCGGCGGTGAGAATAAAGGTCGTCTTGCCTCGGTACTGGCGCATGGATTGAGCGACTTCCCAAAGCCGACGGACAAACTGGTCCACCCGGTGAGCGGCTTCCAAGTATTGATCGTAGCGGCCGGCGTGGGCCCATTCGTCCGTCTCACCAAACCCGACAAAGAGCAGACGCGGATGGCTCCGCTTCACGTAGTCACGCGCGGCGTGGAATAGAAAGGAATCCCACATCAAGTCTTCCCACATCGGCGGGGTCTCAGAACGCAGCTCCGTCAGGTAGGCTGGAGCCGAGATCTCCCATCGCGCAAACCGAGGTTCCCACCCCGGCCAGATCGGCAGATGGCTGCGCTCAATGTTGAAAATGTAAGGAAAGACATCCCAGGTGCCGAATACGGCGACGCGGCCTTTGAGTCCAGCGGAACCGCTTAACCATTCAAACACGTTCACGTTCGGGTTCGGCCTTTTGTCGTTGCTGTCCACGCGCGGATCGCCTGAGCCGCTGAGAATCTCGTTGTACCCCGGGTACGAGAACTTCTTCCCGTTGCTGACGCTCACCACGCTCCCTTTGGCCTGGTTGCCCAAGATCTGCCCATGCTGGGCGATTTCCGTCCACATGAAGGGTAACAGAGCGCAACGGCGTGACTCCGGACTCGGACGCCAGTAGGACTGCCGGAGGGCGTTGGTGTCAGCCACTCCGCCGTTCTCCTTGTTGATCAGCGCTTCCTCAGCGCCACAGAACACCTCCTGCCATCGCAACCCGTCGCTGATGATCAAAAACACATTCTGCGTTTTCAGCGCGGAGGCCCGCGCCGCAACCGGCAGAGAGAGCCAGGCCATAGCCAGGCAGAACGTCCACCCAAAGCGACCCAATAGAATGTGTGCCATGTGCGCCAGCGTATCCAGAGCCCATCCACCAGGCAATTTGCGTCTTTATCTTTCCGCCTCCTTCCGCCAGGTTAGGCCGGAGCGACCGCCCCTTTGGTGGAGCAACAACAGCATACGTCGAACAACCAAACCGCAGCTAGAAGAATGAGAATGTGCGAAACCAGACTACCGGCAGGCACTAACGCCGCCAGCAACCGGCTTCTTCCCACCCCGGCTCCCTTTGTGCGTCTAATCACGATTCTTGCTTTGTTGGCTCTTCCGCTCAGAGCCATGCTGGCCGCTGCGGCGACTCCAGACCGCATCGTCGTCATGATTTCCGTGGATGGCCTGGCCGGCTACTACCTGGACGACCCAAAAGCGGAAATGCCCGCCATCCGCTCGCTGGCTGCCGCTGGCGCCCGGGCCGCCATGATGAAGGCTTCAACCCCCACGGTCACCTGGCCCAACCACACCACCCTGGTCACCGGCGTCACCCCCGCCCGGCACGGCGTAATCGGCAACAACTACTTCGACCGCGCCACCGGCAAGAAGGTCACACTCATCTCGGACCCCGTGTACGACAAAGACGAGATTGTGAAAGCTCCGACGCTCTATGATCTGGCCAAAACCGCGGGCATGAAGACCACCGCCATCCGCTGGCCCGCCACCCGCAACGCCAGCACTCTCGACTGGACCATTCCGGACGTCGGCAGCTTGGAACTGCTTCGCAAATACACCACTCCGGCGCTCCTGGCCGATTGCACAAAGGCCGGAATAGACATCGGCGGGGGCCATAGCGAGGACGAGGGCTCAACCAATGCCGCACCCAAGCCCACGGATGAAACCGCCACCCGAGTCTTCAACCTCATCCTCCACGAGCACCGCCCAAGCCTGGCCTTGCTCCACCTGATTCACGTGGACCACACGGAGCACCTCGAAGGACCCAAGAGCCCTGCGGCTTACGCCGCCGTGAAGGCCGCTGATCAGCAGGTGCGCGAAGTATGGGATGAACTCCAAAGAGACTTTCCCGGCCAAGCGACACTATTCGTTGTCTCCGATCATGGCTTTTCTCCCACCAAACGCCTAATCCTTCCCAACATCATCCTCCGCAACGCCAAGCTCATCGAAACCTCGAACAAGAAACAGACCAAGGGTGCGGTTCACGTAGTCGTTCAAGGCGGTTCGGCCATGGTTTACGTGCTGGACGACGCGCACCGTGCCGACCTCATCGAGCGCACACGCAAAGCCTTCAGCGGCGTGCGCGGTGTGTCGAAGATCATCGGCGCCGAACAGTTTCCCGACTATGGTGTGGCCAACCCCAAGGACGACCCCCACGCACCCGACCTGATCCTCTTCGCGGAAGAAGGTTGCGCCTTCGGGGACACCGCCGCCGGTGAACTACCGTTCAACGAGAAGCCCGAGCGCAAAGGCAGCCACGGCCACGACGCCAACCTCCCCGACCTTCACGCTACTTTTGTAGCCTGGGGCGCGGGCATAAAGCCCGGCACACGCCTTGGCGTAGTCTCCAACCTCAGCGTCGCCCCCACAATCGCCAGACTCCTGAGCCTCACTGTTCCCAACTTCGAAGGCGCTCCGCTCACCGCCATCTTGGCAGAATAACAACCACGACTGTGCTCCGTTGCCTGCCCCAGCGCTGCCGAAAGCCTAAAATCCCACCGAGGGGCAGGAGGCGGCAGGTGAGCGTCTAGATTCTGGAACGGGTCAAAGCCGACAGGGAAATGCGCAAAGAGGAGCGCCCATACACCCTCTTCCTGGGCGACCCCAGGCTTCTCCACCCGTTGATTGAACCGGAAGCAGGTGTCGCCATAAACCCCATGCCAGCTTTCCGGCTCCTTCCCACCCTGGCGCAACTGCGCGGTTCGGCCCCCACGGCGTTGCATTCCGTTTCCGGATGTTCCGAGCATTCAACTCAACCACCAAAGGAAATGGCTCCAATCGCCCCGCACCCCGTAGCTCGGACGCCAACTGCTCCTTCCCCCTCGACTCATCACGCCTGGGAGCCCGGGGAAGCCCCCGGCCCAGCCAAGAAAGCGGGATTCAAGGTTGTCGGATACTTCTTTCAATCGCATTTGGCAGCCGCAATGCATGGTGTCGCCGAGGCTCTCATCGCCGCGGCCTGCGGCCTGGGCACCACCATCCTCTGCCATTTTGAAGTTCAATCAACTGGTGACCAATTATAACGAAGTCGTCAGCGAACTGAACGCTTTGCGGGCTACCAATCGCGCGAGCGCCATCACCCCGCCAATTCCGTAGTTTGGACCCGCTCGCTGGTGAACTGTCGTTCGTAAGTTGCGGCTTGGCAGAACTGTGTTAGTATCCGTTGTGTTCAAGCGCCTTGGCCAAATGCTCATGATCGCTGCCGTACTGGCGGCGAGCGGAACGCATTGGGCCATTCTCCAATCCTTCGCCTGGACCACGATGCTCGTTCAGAATCTCGAGTCGAAGTCTGTCCGTGAAGCCGTGGTGGAGACGTTTGACGGCAAACACCCTTGCCGTCTCTGCAAGGCGATTTCCACCGGCAAGAAATCAGAAAAGAAAAAGGAGTTTGTCGCTTCGTGGAAACAGCCTGAATTCATTCCTTCCGAAATGGCGTTCATCTTTGAGCCGCCTCATTCCTTCACGTTCCTACCTGACCTCCATGTCACATGGCATGAGCTGGGTCACAAGCCACTCCTGCCGCCTCCTCGGGTTGGCTGATTCACTCCCCAGGTTGGCCTCGGAGATTCTCTCCAGGCTTATTGTCATTTAACCGGAGTACGCCTCCGGAGTAATTCCTCTTCTGGGCCGGGCAGAGATCTCCCGGCGAATTCAAATGAAGCGCCGTTGTGCGTTTACGTTAATCGAATTGCTGGTGGTCATTGCCATCATCGCGATTCTGGCGGCCCTGCTGCTACCGGCGTTGGCCCGGAGCAAGCAAAAGGCCAAGGCAATCACGTGCTTGAACAATCTCAAGCAGATCGGTACCGCCTGCGTAATTTACGAGGGCGATAACGCCGACTACCTGCCGCAATCCCAGCACCAGGGCGATTCGTGGGTCGCCACATTGCAACCGCTTCTGGCCGGCACGAACATGTATCGCTGCCCATTGGATACGAATGCCCTGCATCTCTACAGCTACGATATCAATGACTTTCTGACACCGCACCCGTTCGGCGCCAACACCCTGAACATCTCCAAATACACTTCCGTTCCGTCCATCTCGCAGACTTTCTACATGGGTGAATACACCGAGGATCCTTCGAACGACGGTTCGGACCATTTTCACTTCGCCGACGGCGGTTACACGTCGGTTTATTTTGCCGCGCAGGTCGCGGTCACACGGCACGGGTCGGGCGCAAACTACCTTTTCGTGGACGGCCACGCGGAACTTTTGAAGTGGCTCGTCATCAAATCCCAGCTTCTCCAGCCGGGTTCCCGCTTCGTCAATCCGCTGGGGCAATGAAACCAACCACGAGGCAAAAACCAAACAAATGATGCAAACAAAGAATAAACTGATAAAGAGCAGCGCCGGACTGCTGGCGGCAGGCGCAATTCTGGCCGCGCCACGAAGTCAGGCGCAGGGGCACTGGTATGCTGGCGCGTTCAGCACGAATCAAGGCGCGCAGTTAATGGAATACACCAATGCGGGCAGTTACGTCGCGTCGTCGGGTTACGTCTATTGGCTGACCTATACGAACGGCGGCACTTACTCGAACCTCTACAACGGCAGCAGTCCGACGTTCACGGCGCTGGGCAACGGCACCTCGGGTAACAGTGATGATACCGGTTCGCCTTATGCCGCCGCGAACGGTTCATTCCTGTGGAATAATCTTGTCAGCCTGGCCGGTCCGGCGGACGGACATTTTTACTTCTATGACGTTGACGTTTACCATAGCGCGCACACAGCGACGAATGCGCCGACGTATATCATCGCCGTCGGCAACACGCCGACAAACTATTTGTTTGCACTCAGCGATCCCACCTACGGGGCGGGTCAACCAGGAGGCGATCCTTTCGGCCACATACATGGGCGGCGCTATGGGGTGGACAAGCCCGGAACTTACACTCTCGGGCTACAGGTGGTTGATCTGTCCACTAATGGCACGGGCGAGGGTCCGCTTCACACGCCGTCACAGATTTATTACGCCACGTTTCAGGCCGGCAATTTCATCAACGCCATTACCCTCAACTCCAATGGCGCGAGCGTGAGGTTTCCAACGCTGACCAGCATCACCAACCTGGCGGGTAAAAACACGAATGCGATTTATTCGCTGCAAGTCTCGACCAATCTGCTCGATGCATCTAACTGGACGCTCGTTGCGACGAATACGGGCAATAGTTACTTCCAAACCTTGACCGATTCCAACACT
>Ga0335079_10003265_pt1 | contig 18737 bp, 17 predicted proteins | sample Lox_Sample_33_FD_206719 | JGI IMG/M metagenome (GOLD analysis project Ga0335079, IMG submission 206719) | Soil microbial communities from Loxahatchee National Wildlife Refuge, Florida, United States - Lox_Sample_3.3 | ecosystem: Environmental > Terrestrial > Soil > Wetlands | place: USA... | reverse complement strand
TGTTCTCGACCAAATCGGTGGCCGTGGTTCTCTCTGAATCGGAGAGCGGCAAACATCAACTCAAACGCACATTGGGCGCCGGAAACCTCATCGCTCTGGGAATCGGAGCCGTGATTGGGGCCGGCCTGTTCTCGCTGACGGGGTTGGCGGCGGCGCAAAACGCCGGGCCGGCTGTGACGATATCGATGGTAATCGCCGCGATCGGCTGCGCGCTCGCCGGGCTGTGCTACAGCGAGTTCTCGTGCATGATCCCGGTCGCGGGGAGCGCATATACGTATGCCTATACGACGCTCGGCGAATGGATCGCGTGGATCATCGGCTGGGATCTGGTTCTGGAATATGCGGTCGGCGCCTCCACAGTGTCGATCAGTTGGTCAGCCTATGTAGTTTCGCTGTTCCATACATTCGGGATCACGCTACCGGCGCAACTGTGCGCCGGACCATTTGAGCCTGTGAAACTGCCGGATGGCCGGATGGTGCAGGGCGTCTGCAACCTCCCTGCGGTCCTAGTCGTATTGTTGATTTCGATGCTGTTGATGGTGGGAATCGAGGAGTCGGCCCGCACGAACGCCGTGATTGTCGCGGTGAAGATAGCGGTCGTGCTGGTGTTTGTAGGGATGGGGTGGGCGTTCATCGACCGCGCCAACTACACGCCGTACCTGCCGGCGAACACCGGCGAATTCGGCCACTTCGGCTGGAGCGGTGTCATGGCGGGCGCCGGAACCATCTTCTTCGCCTATATCGGCTTCGACGCGGTCTCGACCGCGGCGCAGGAGGCCAGAAACCCGCAGAAGGACATGCCGATCGGGATTATCGGATCGCTGGCGATCTGCACCGTTCTGTACGTGCTGTTTGCGATTGTGCTTACCGGGATGGTGCCTTTTACGAAGCTGGGCGTGGCAGCGCCAGTCGCGGTGGCGGTGGACCAGACGCCATACACGTGGATGAATACGCTGGTCAAACTCGGCATCGTGATGGGGTTTACATCCGTAATCCTGGTTTTGCTTCTTGGGCAATCGCGAGTGTTTTATTCAATGTCCCGAGACGGCCTCGTGCCGTCTGTGTTTTCGGAGATTCATCCGCGCTTCCAGACGCCTTGGCGTTCCAACCTGCTGTTCTTCTTTTTCGTGGCGCCGTTCTCGGCGTTTCTGCCGCTGAGTATCGTCGGCCACATGACGAGCATCGGGACGCTGTTTGCGTTTGTGTTGGTCTGCGCGGGGGTTTGGGTGATGCGCGTGAAGAATCCTAATGCCGCGCGGCCGTTTCGGACGCCCTGGGTGCCGGTGGTGCCGATCCTGGGGATGGTCTGGAACCTGGGGATGATGTATGCGCTTGGGTGGTCCAACTGGCTGCGGTTGGGAGTATGGCTGGTGATCGGGCAAGTCATTTACTTTAGCTATGGCCGGCACCGCAGCCGGTTGCGAGTAAAAGACGCCGGGCGGCCGGCTCGCGAATTGACGGCGGAAGCCTCCAGCAGCTAGAACATTGACCTGATTCGGACGATGAGACCAGAGAGCCCTGCGGCGTCGTGTCTCATGGAACTGCTGGTCGCCCGTCAACCCATCTTCGATGCGCAATTGCGGGTCTGCGCGTACGAGGTGCTATTTCGGTCAAGCCTGAAGAACGCATTCGACGGAAGTGATGGGGAAGCGGCGACCGCCAAGGTCATCAGCGCGGTTTTCGGCTCGTCCGACAGCGATCGCCTGCTCGCCGGAAAGCGCGCATTCCTCAATTTCCCGCGCACCCTGTTGGTCCAGGAAGCGGCGTCGGTCTTGCCTCCCACCACGACCGTCATCGAGATTCTGGAAACGGTGGAGCCCGATGCCGTGGTTGTCGAAGCGTGCCGACGCCTTCGGGCCAGAGGTTATCAGTTAGCGCTGGACGACTTCGTGCCGCAGCCGACGGCACACCCGCTGGTCCCGTTGGCCGATTTCTTGAAAGTGGACTTCCGCGCGTCGAGCCCCGAAGACCAGAAATCTCTGGCGAACCGCTTCCGAGGCCAGTTGCACCTGCTGGCCGAAAAGGTGGAGACCCAGGAAGAGTTTCGCCGGGCCGCGAAGCAGGGATACGAATACTTTCAAGGATATTTCTTCGCGCGGCCGGAGATTCTGTCGGCCCGGCAGATTCGGGGGAACAAGCTCAATTATCTGCGGATCCTCAGCGAACTGCACCACCCCGAACTTGATTTCGACAAGCTGACCGCGCTGCTCAAGCGCGAACACGCGCTGGCCTACAAACTGTTAACGTTCGTCAACTCGGCCCTGTTTTCCCGGAAAGAGCCGATTGAATCGATTCACCAGGCGCTGACCTTCGTGGGGGAGGATGCGGTCCGCAAATGGCTTTCAGTTGTCGGCCTGCTCGATCTGACGTCGGATCGGCCCGCCGAACTGGCAGTCAACACCCTGGTGCGCGCCCGCTTCTCCGAACTCATGGCCGACCGCGTGGGCTTGAGCAGCCGGCGCGAAGACTGTTTCCTGATGGGCATGTTCTCGCGGCTGGATTCGATGCTGGGCCGGCCGCTGGAAGAACTGTTGAAGGGCCTGAACCTGCACGAAGAAATCGGCCGGGCGCTGCTAGGCCGAGCGCACGCCGGCGATCGGCTAGCGGACATTTGGAAGATCGTCCTCGCTTACGAAGCCGCTAATTGGAGCGAAGTGGACCGCATGGCATCCGCGGCGAAACTCAAGACGACCACGCTCGGCGTCGCCTACACCGAAGCAGTCACCTGGGCAGACACGGTTTGCAGGCAGTGACACATCCGGTGGAAGACATGCCGTGGCCGGCCTACTTCACCAGATTCGATGACTTTCCCGCGAACTCCAGCACCCAGGACGGGAAAATGCCCAGCACCAATGTGCCCAGCGCCGGCAGGAACAGCGCAGCGCGCAGGCCGAGAGTCAGTGGCTCTGCATTCGCGGTGGCGTCACTCGGCTCGCGCATGTACATTACGACCAGCAAGCGCAGGTAATAGTATGCCGCGACCGCGCTATTGAGCAGGCCCAGCACAGTCAGCCAGACCAGGTGAGATTCCAAGGCAGCTTTGAAGATATAAAACTTGCCAAAGAAGCCGCCGGTCAGCGGAACTCCGATGAGAGACAGCAGGAAGATGGAAAGCATGGCGGCCGTGACCGGCTGCTTTTGACCGAGTCCGGCGAAATCGTCCACGTTTTGATATTTTTCGCCCTTTCCCGACAAGTGGCTTACCACTGCGAACGCGCCGATGTTCATGAAGGCGTACGCGGCAAGGTAAAACATCGCGGCGGCCGTCCCCACGTCCGAGCGGGCGGTCAGCGCCACCATGACGTAACCGGCATGCGCGATCGAACTATAAGCCAAGAGGCGCTTCACATTCGCTTGCATCAGCGCGGCGAAGTTGCCGATGGTCATCGACAGCAACGCCGAGATCCAAACCAGCGGTTCCCAACCATTCGCGATCGGGGCGAAGGCTGTCATGAAAATGCGAAAGAAGATGGCGAAGGCGGCGGCTTTCGGACCCGCGGAGAGAAACGCCGTTACCGGGGTGGGCGCGCCCTGGTAAACGTCGGGCGCCCAAACCTGGAATGGCGAAGCCGATACCTTGAACCCGAGCCCCACGAACATAAGAGCGGCCGCTACGCCCGTGAACACTGGCGATGGCGCATTCGGGCCGGTGAGCGCGGCGTGGACGGCGCTTAGGTTGACTGTGCCGGTCGAGCCGTAAATGAACGCAACACCATACAGAAAAAACCCGGTTGCAAACGACCCCAACAGGAAATACTTCAAGGCCGATTCATTGGCGCGTTTGTCGTCACGGAGGTAGCCAGCCAGTATGTAGCTGGAGATCGAAGAGATCTCGAGGCCGAGGAAGATCATGATCAGCTCATTCGCCGACGCCATCAGGCACTGTCCGGCAATCGAATAGAGCAACAGGGCGTGATACTCGCTGGTCTCCGCGTCCTGCCGGCGCAGGAACCGGTACGACGGAAGGACGGTGAGGATGCCGACTGCGATCACCAGGACGCGAAAGAAGGTCGCGAATCCATCGACCACCAGCATTCCACCGAACGCCGTCCCCGCTTCCGTGTACGCGTACACCGAGCCAATCAGTGCAGCCACGAGCGACAAGAGAGTGATATGGCCGAAGGCGTTCGAGGAACGGCGATTGATGATAGGGTCGAGTACCATCAGCACCGTTCCCATCACGGAGAGAATGATCTCCGGCAGGAAGCGGATGATATCGGCCGTGTTAACGAAATTGCTAACGGGCACGTGCGACCTCCGTCTGCGGCCGGGTTTGCACCTGGAACGGAACGTTGACCTGGGTTTGGCTCAGCACCCGTGCGGTCGTCTTACCGACCGGCGGCAAAAACGTTTGGGAATACACGCCCATCCACACCATCATCGCAAGGAGGGGAATCACCACCGCCCATTCCCGCAGGTTGAGGTCGGGCAGATGAGAGCGAACCTCGTCCCGCAGTTCGCCGTAGAAGACGCGCTGGTATAGCCAGAGCATGTAGCACGCCGATAGGATGACGCCGATCGCGGCATAGACGGCCCACTTATAGTTGGCTAGTGCCGCACCCTGCAGGACCAAGAACTCGCCGACGAAATTATTGAGCGTGGGCAGCCCGATACTGGCCAGCGTGGTAATCAAGAACGCCGTGGAGAGCCACGGCGCCGCCGTCGCGACACCGCCGTAATCGGCGATCTCGAGGGAGTGCCGGCGTTCATACAGGAGTCCGACGAGAACGAACAGCGCGCCGGTCGAGATGCCATGATTGAGCATTTGATAGACGGCGCCGTCAAAGCCTAATTGCGTGAACGAAAAGATGCCCAGAACCACAAAACCGAGATGGCTTACCGAGGAGTACGCCACCAGTTTCTTCATGTTGGGCTGAACGAGCGAGACCAATGCTCCGTAGATGATACCGATGATCGCGAGTACCACGATCCAGGGTGCGCACCTTCTGGCTGCGCTCGGGAACAGCGGAAGGCAGAAGTGCAGGATGCCATACGTTCCCATCTTCAGCATGACGGACGCCAGCATCACCGAGCCCGCCGAAGGAGCTTCAACGTGAGCGTCAGGCAGCCATGTGTGCAGCGGGAACAGAGGCACCTTGATGGCGAAGGCGATAAAAAATGCAAGAAAGAGCAGCAGTTGCTCAGTGGGCGCAAACGTCAGCCGGCCGGCCTGCAGCATTTCAATCAGCGCGGGATAACTGAACGTTCCGGCCCGGTTGTACAGATAAATAATGGCGGCCAGCATCAATACCGACCCGGCCATAGTAAATAGGAAAAACTTCACCGCGGCATAAATTCGCCGCTCGTGTCCCCAGATTCCGACCAGGAAGTACATCGGGACCAGCGAGATTTCCCAAAACACATAAAAAAGGAACAAGTCCTGCGCGATGAAGACGCCGATAAGTCCGACTTCCAGGAGGAGCAGGAATGCGTAAAACTCCTTGACCCGGTTCTGAATGTATCGCCAGGAGATCAGAACACAGATGGGCGTCAGGAAGGTGGAAAGCAGGACCAGCCACAAGCCGATGCCATCCGCCGCTACGTAGTAGTGGATATCGGGGGTGCTGATCCAGGGTACATTGAGCGCAAACTGTTCGCCGCCATTGTTGCGGTCGAATGTCAAGGGGAGCGCTAACGAGACCAGGAATGTAATCAGCGAAATGAAAAGCGCCCAATTTCGGCTGCCGTGCGCCGACGACCGGGGAATCAGCAGCGCGATCAGGAATCCAACTGCGGGCAGCACGAGCAGCAGTGTGGGGAGATTCATCGAATGCCTCCGCCGGCTGCCATCCCCATCGCCACAATCAGCAGCACCGAGCCGAACAGCACCCAGGCCGCGTAACTGCGAATGTTGCCCGATTGGAGAGAGCGCAAGACCACGCCGATATCGCGGGCACGCGAGGCGATGCCGTTCGCGAGGCCGTCAATTATGCCGACGTCGGCGACGCGCCACAAGAGCACGCGCGAGCCGCCCACCACGGGCTTGACCACGGTCGTATCGTAGATCTCATCGACGAAATATTTGTTGTAGACCAACTGGTAGAGACCCTTTATGCTCAGTGAGTCGGCCAGACGAGGCTGAGCGACGTACATCAGCCAGGCCAGGAAGATGCCGAGGACGCCCGCGGCCACGGAAATCGCGACCAGCGTCATGTCCTCACCTTCTTCGATCGGCGGAAAAACCGTGCTCAGAAATTGCGGGACTTTGAAGATGTATCCACCGGCCAGCGAGAGCGCGGCCAGAACCACCAGCGGCGCCAGCATGACCGCGGGCGACTCGTGCGGATGATGCTCATGGCCGCGATATTCGCCAAAGAAGGCCAGGAACATGGCCCGAAAGACGTAAAAGGCCGTGATGCCAGCCGTTATTGTGCCCAGCCAATACATCCACGGGGCGTGATGATACGCCGCGAGTAGAATCGCGTCCTTACTGAAGAAGCCGGCGAACGGTGGGATGCCGGCGATGGCGACGCCCGCGCACATCATTACCCAAAATGTCCACGGTGTATGCTTCCGCAGTCCCCCCATGTTGCGCAAATCCTGCTCGCCGGAAAGCGCGTGAATCACGCTGCCGGAACCCAGGAAGAGTAGAGCTTTGAAGAAGGCGTGCGTCACCAAGTGATAGATTCCCGCCCCAAATGCGCCGCAACCCACACCGACGAACATATAGCCGAGCTGTGACACGGTCGAATACGCGAAGACTTTCTTGATGTCGTTCTGGGCGATGCCGATGGTGGCTGCGAAAAAGGCCGTCGCGATGCCGATCACCGCGATCGTTTCCATTGCGGCCGGCGCATGCGTGTAGATAGGCCACGAGCGGGCGGTCATATAAACACCGGCGGTGACCATGGTCGCCGCATGGATCAGCGCCGAGACGGGCGTGGGACCGGCCATTGCATCGGGCAGCCAGACATAGAGCGGGATCTGCGCCGATTTCCCCGTGGCTCCCAGCAGCAACAGGAGGCCAATCAGGGTTAACGCCGATTCGGGCGCCCCGGGCGCCTTTTGAAACACGGTACCGAAGTCGAGCGACCCGAAACTCTTGAAGATGTAAAACATCGCCAGCGCAAAGCCGAAATCGCCGATGCGGTTGACGATGAATGCCTTATTTCCGGCGTCGGTCGCGAACTTTTTGTCGAAGTAAAACCCGATCAGCAGGTAGCTGCACAACCCCACGCCTTCCCAGCCCACGAACAGCACCAGAAAGTTCGCGCCGAGCACCAGCACCAGCATGAAAAACATGAACAGGTTGAGGTACGCGAAAAACCGGTAATACCCGCCGAAATTCGGCCCGTGCTCATGCGCCATGTAGCCGATCGAATAGATATGGATCAGCGAGCCGACGCCGGTCACGACCAACAGCATGACCTCGGTGAGCCGGTCGACGGCGAAATCGCAATTCAGTGTAAAGTTGCCGCTCTGGATCCAGGTGAAATAATGCTCGACATGCGGGCTGGTGATATCGCCCAATCCCAGCACGGTTTTGAGCACCCACGCGAACGACAAAACCACGCTGCCGATGGCGAAGAGGTTGACGACACCTTTGGAAAATCGCCGGCCAAACAGCCCGTTGATTACGAACCCGGCGAACGGGAGCAGGGGTATGAGCCAGAGTTGCATCAGTTTTTCATCGAATCGATGTCATCGATCTGCAGGGTCGACCGGTTCTTAAAAATCGTGAGGATGATCGCCAGACCCACGGCCGCCTCGGCTGCCGCCACCACCATCACAAAAAACGAGAACAGGTGTCCGTTCACTTGCTTCAACTGGTAGGAAAACGTCACGAAGGTCAGATTCACGGCGTTCAGCATCAGCTCGATCGACATAAAAACGGTGATGATATTGCGCCGGAACAAGAATCCGGCGACACCGAGCGCAAACAGAATAGCGCTGAGCGTGAGAAACCACGAAATCGGCACTTCCGCCATTTAATCGATTTCCTTTCGAGCGAGCACGATCGCGCCCAGAATGGCGATCAGAATCAACAGCGAAGTCACCTCAAACGGCAGCAAGTACGTCGTGAATAGCGCCTTGCCGACGGCTTGCGCGGTCCCGCCGGTAAATCCGCCGAAATGCACCGAAACACCGCGAGGGAAGAGGCGCTGCACAAAGAACGCGAGCAACCCGAGCAAAGCAATCAGCAGCGGCACGCCCAGCAACTGGACCATGAACGAGCGACCGCTTTTGCTTTCCGCGCCGGCGTTGAGCAGCAAGATCACGAAAATGAACAACACCATCACCGCGCCCGCATAGACAATCACCTGCGCGGCGGCGATGAACTCTCCGCCGAGCAGCAGATAAAGCACGGCGAGCGACCCCATCACGCCGATGAGGGAGACCGCGCTGGATATCGGGTGCGTCTGCACGACCACGTTGACGGCGCTGACCACGGCGATGATCGCAAAAACCAGAAAAAGGATGACATCCATTTCAGGAAACCCAAGCGACCAGAAAACTGGTCACCAGCAGATTCAACATCGCGACCGGGAACATGAATTTCCAGGCGAAGCGCATCAGTTGGTCATACCGGAAGCGCGGCAGCGTGCCGCGAACCCAGATGAATGCGAACAGAATGGCGCCGGTCTTCGCGCAGAACCAGAACAGTGGCAGCAACCAACTCTGCACGATTGGCAGAAGGAAGATGCCGGCCAAAATCAGAAACACAATGCCGAACGCCGGGAAGGTGTATTTGTCCATCTTTCGCGCCGGGTTGGCCGCATGATAGAGCGCGGTGAGGCCCGCGATCAGGAAAATCACAGTGGGGATCAGGTTGGAGCCGTATTGCGCCGGCCAAAGAGGATCCCACCCGCCCAGGAACAGCAGCGTCGCCATGGCGCTTACGGTCACCATGTTCAGGTACTCGGCCATGAAGAAGGAGGCGAACTTCATGCTGCTGTACTCGACGTGGAAGCCGGCGACCAGTTCGTTCTCTGCTTCCGGCAGATCGAATGGGACGCGGTTTGTCTCTGCAAAGGCGGCAATAAGGAAAACGATAAAAGAGATGATCTGCGGAAAGGGTCCGCGCAAGACGTTCCAATGCCAGATCCCGCCGGCCTGCGTGCCAACCAACTCGCGTAAGCTAAGGGTATTGGAGAGCAGCAGCGGCGACGCGATGGCGATGGCCATCGGCAGCTCGTAACTGATCATCTGGGCCGAACTGCGCAACCCGCCGATCAGCGCGTACTTGTTGTTGGAAGCCCAGCCGGCCAGGGCGATCCCATAAACCCCCATGGAGGATGCGGCCAGGATGTACAGGACGCCAATATTCAGGTCCGTAAGCTGCATCCAGGTTGAATAGCCCGCTACGTTGATCGTGGGGCCGAACGGGATTACCGCGATCGCCAGCAGCGCCATGCAGACGGCAATGAACGGCGCGAACAGGTACAGCGGCTTATTGACGTATGGCGGAACCAGGTCTTCCTTGGTAATCAGCTTAATGACATCCGCCAGCGGCTGCAGCAACCCGTGTGGCCCGACGCGGTACGGCCCCATGCGCACCTGAATGTGCGCGATCACCTTGCGCTCCACCCATTGCAGATAGGCGACGGCAGTAAGAAGGACGAACGCGACAACGGCAGCTTTGATGATGCTGATGACGATGAACGCGTTCATTGGCGCTCCAACCGGCTTTCTACGACGGAATGGAGCACCTTCGAATAACGCCCGAGCGTTCCGGAATCAAACAGTCCGTTGTGATCGGATCGCACCAGGTCGGGGCGGTTTTCGACGGAAATTCGGCCGTTGAGCGGCATGGTCTGGGCGGCGCCTCCCGTGGCAACCACCGGCAGCGGAACCTGGTAGCCGCGGACGGACTTACGAATCTCATCGAAAACCGTGTCAGGCACCCAGGGCCCGAGCGCGGCCGCGACACCCATTTCCCGCGCAATGAAGCCCATGATTTCGAGATCCGGCTTGGCGCCCATGGTGTTCACGCCTCGTTTCAACCGCTGCACTTCACCGGTGACGTTCGTCACCGAACCATTCTTCTCATATGCGCTGGCGGCCGGAAGAACGACATCGGCCTCCTGTGCCGTCTCGGTCAGAAACATGTCGTGAACCACGAGAAATCCGCACTTGCGCTGCCCGCCGTTCTTGAACGGGTTCGCGCCCACCACCCAGAGCGCACCGAGATCCGCATCGATCATTTCGTGAACGCGCATGCCCGGCCGCCCGGTGGGGCGATATCCGGGCAGCAATTCGGGCGTCAGCCCCATGTCCACGGCTCCCCGGGAATTCGAGTAGTCAACCAGCGGAATGTACTTTACCGGGATGCCGAGCGACTCGCCGAATTCGACCAGCTTTCGCACATCGTTGCCCTTGACGGAGTCGTCAAAAAGAATCACCAACTCCGGCTCGGCCTTGAGTTTGTCGGTGAGTGACGCATAATCGCGCCCGCGGACGCTCACGGTCGAATAGTGGTCCTCGCGAACCGGTCCCGGCGTCACGACATAAATATGCGCCTGATGGTGCCGGTAATTGGCGCGGATCTGGAACGACAGCAGCGGATGCTCGACCGCCAAATCCGCCCCGATGATGAGTACCGACTTTCGGTCGTACAGGTCGGCAACGGTTGCCAGTTTATCCTTCTTACCGCTCAGTGCGTCGAGGAGCGTCACCACGTCTCCGGTGCGGTGATGATCGATGTGGTTCGTCTTCAAAACGTCGCGCGCGAATTTCTGAAGGTAGAAGTTTTCCTCGTTCGTGGTGTGATTCGATCCGATCACGCCAAAGCTGCCGGCCGCCTGCAGGTTTTCGTTAAATTTCGCCGCAACCGTCGTCAGCGCTTCCGACCACGAGACTTCTTCGAGCTTGCCATTCCGCCGAACCAGGGGCGCCTGCAGCCGCTCCGGATGATCGTAGAAATCGAAGGCGTACCGGCCCTTGATACACAGGAACTCGCCGTTAAGCCCCGAGCGATCGCGATTGTTGCCGCGAATAATCTGGTCATTGCGCGTTCCCAGCGTTGTCTTGCAGCCGTCGGCGCAATGCGTGCAAATGGTGCCGACGTGCGTCATCTCCCACGGCCGCGTCTTGTAGCGATAGGCGCCGCTGGTCAATGCGCCGACCGGACAAATGTCAATACAGGCGCCGCACTCGTCGCACTCCAGGTGGTCGCCTTTATTGGGAGCAATCTCTGAAACCACCCCGCGGTTGATCACGCCGAGTGCGCCCACGCCCATGCCTTCGTCGCAGATGCGCACGCAGCGATAGCAGAGGATACAGCGCGGCGCATCGAAAAAGACCACTGGCGAAAACTGCTTCTCGGGCGTGTGCACCTTATCTTCGGTGAACCGGCTTTCTCCGACGCCGTATCGGAAGGTCATGTCCTGCAGTTCACACTCGCCCCCCTTGTCGCACACCGGACAATCCAGCGGGTGATTCGTCAGCAGGTATTCCAGCATGTACTTCCGCGCCTGCGCCACCTGCGGCGTCTCCGTCCGCACCACCATGCCTTCCGCCACGGGTACCGTGCAGGCCGTCTGCAGCTTCGGCGTCTTCTCGATCTCCACCAGGCACATACGGCATGCGGCCTGCAGCGTCAGCCCTTCGTAATAGCAAAACGCCGGCACTTCGATGCCGTTCTGCTTGGCGGCGTCGATCACCAGCGTCCCCGGTGCGGCCTGGATTTCACGGCCGTCGATCGTCAGCTTTACGGGGTCTGCCATTTAAACCGTCACCATGTGGCTTGCGTGCTCGTAAGGACACGGTTTGCCGTCCAAATGATCCTCAAACTCCTGACGGAACTTCTCCACAATTGAAATGGTCGGCAGTGCCGCCGCATCGCCGAGCGGGCAGAATGTGCGCCCCAGCATATTCTTCGAGACGTCACCGATCAGATCGATATCGGAGCGCGTGCCCATGCCCTGGTGGAACCGCGTCAGCAGCTTGCGCAGCCACGTCGTGCCTTCGCGGCACGGAATGCACCACCCGCAGCTCTCGTGGGCGTAGAATCGCATAATTCGCAGCGCCACTTTGACCATGCAGGTGTCTTCGTCCATCACCACTACCCCGCCCGAGCCGAGCATCGACTTGCGCGACGCCATCGAATCGTAATCCATAGTCGCGCCTTCGCACTCGGCGGCGGTCAACACCGGGCAAGATGAACCGCCGGGAATAAACGCCTTCAGCTTTTTCCTGTTTCGAATCCCGCCGCCGACTTCCTCGATCATCTTCATGACCGGGAAGCCGAGTGTCAGTTCATACACGCCGGGCTTGTTGATGTGGCCCGTCAGGCAGGTGAGCTTGGTTCCGCCGGCTTTCGCGACTCCGAGATCCGCGAACGCCTTGCCGCCATCGCGAATGATCGGCGGCACCGCGCAATACGTCTCGACGTTGTTCAATACCGTCGGGCACTGGAATGCTCCCACCACCGCCGGAAACGGCGGTCGGATCCGCGGCACGCCGCGTTTGCCCTCGAGCGACTCGAGCAGCGCCGATTCCTCCCCGCACTCATACGCTCCCGCTCCCGTATGTGTGTAGAGATCGAAATCGAAACCCGTGCCCTGAATGTTTTTTCCCAGCCAGCCCTTCTGATACGCCTCGGCCAGGGCTTTATCCACGATGTCGATCAGGTATCGATATTCGCCTCGAATGTAGATGTATCCGGCGTACGCGTCCACGGCAAGCCCCGCGATCAGGCATCCCTCGATCAACAGGTGCGGATCATATTCCATCAACAAGCGGTCTTTGCAGGTTCCAGGCTCGCTCTCGTCGGCATTGACCACGATGTATTTGGGCTTCGGCGAATTCCGGGGAACGAAGCTCCACTTCATTCCCGTCGGAAATCCGGCGCCGCCGCGCCCCCGCAGATTCGAAATTTTGACTTCTTCGATGATCTGCTCCGGCTTCATCCGCGAAGCCTTCACGAACGCCTGGTATCCGTCATCGGCGAGGTACGTGTCGATGGACGCGGAATTCGGTTTTCCGAACCGGCGCGAAAGAATGCGCGTTTCCAGCGGGCTTGGTTCGTTATACATTTTTCTTCAACCCGTCCAGCAGCCGATCCAATTGCTCGGGCGTTACCTTGTGATGGAAGTCGTAGTTCACCTGGATCGCCGGCGCCCACGAGCATGCCCCAATGCATTCCACCTCTTCAAGCGAGACCTGCCCGTCGGCGGTCACTTCCTTATGACCGATCCCCAGTTTCTCGCACGCCTGCTCCCACAACTTGTCGCCATCGCACAGGAGGCAGCTGATGTTGGTGCAGATCTGGACGTGGTATTTCCCCATCGGCTTGCGGTGCAGCATCGAGTAATACGAGAGCACCTCGTTGACCTGCAGCGCCGTCACACCGACCCGCTTGGCAACTTCTTCGATCAGCTCGTCAGTCACCGAGCCAACTTCGTCCTGGCCGTAAAGCAGCATCGGAATCATCGCCGAACGTTGCCGCCCGGGCGGATAGCTCTTGAGCAGTTTTTCAAACCGCGCTTCGAGTTCGGAAGAGAACATCACCGGTCCGTGTCCCCCAAGACGAAGTCCATGCTGCCGAGCGACGCAATCACATCCGCAATCAGAATCCCTTCCACGATCTTCGGCGTCGCCTGCAAATTCCCGAAGCTCGGGGTCCGCATGTGGACGCGGTACGGATGCGTAGTTCCGTCGCTCACCACGTAGTAGGCCAGTTCGCCACGCGGCGACTCGATCACCTGGTAAACCTCTCCTTCCGGCACCCGGAAACCTTCCGTCACAATCTTGAAATGGTAGATGAGGGCCTCCATCTGGGTCTTCATCTTCTCGCGGTCGGGCAGCACCACGTGCGGCGCATCCGCCTTCCAGGGTCCCGAAGGCATGCCTTCCAAGGCCTGCTTGATGATGCGCGTGCTCTGCCGCATCTCCTCGATTCGCACCTGGTACCGCGCGTAGACATCATTTTCGGTGCGCGTCGCGACTTCGAAATCGAATTTCTCGTAGCTCGTGTATGGATGATCTTTGCGCGCGTCTACCTTTAATCCTGCCGCCCGCAGCATGGGCCCGGTGATTCCCAGATCCAGCATGTCCTCAACCGAAATGAAGCCCACACCTTTGGTGCGCCCGATCCAGATCTGGTTGGCGGTCAGCAGGTTTTCGTATTCATCGACCCGGCTCGGGAAAATATCGACGAACGCCTTCACGCGCTTCTCCCAGCCTCGCGGCGGCTCCAGCGCCAGCCCGCCGATCCGGAAATAGCTGGTCATCATCCGCTGCCCCGAGAACATCTCGAAGATCCGCAGGATCTCCTCCCGTTCGCGGAAGCAGTACAAAAATACGCTCATGGCGCCGATGTCGATGGCATGCGTGCCGAGCCAGACCAGGTGACTGTTGAGCCGCGTCAACTCGGTCAGCATCACCCGCATCCACTGCGCCTGCGGCGGGATCTCCAGCCCCAGCAGCTTCTCGACCGCCAGGCAGTAGCAGAGATTATTCGAAAGCGGCGCCAGATAATCCACGCGATCGGTCAGCGTCACCGCTTGCTGGTACGTCTTGACCTCGCATTCCTTCTCAATCCCGGTGTGCAGGTATCCGATATCCGGCTGGCAATGCGTGACAATCTCACCGTCCAACTCGATCAGCAGCCGCAGTACGCCGTGGGTCGACGGGTGCTGCGGTCCCATATTGAGGACCATGCGGCGGCGCCCGCTCGGCTGCTCCTGCGGCGCATCCACCACCGCCGTGAATTGGCTCGGTATTCCTGATTCGCTCACGGTTACACCCTCGACCCCGTCACCGGATAGTCTTTTCGCAGCGGATGGCCCTGCCAATCCTCCGGCATCATGATCCGCCGCAGGTCCGGGTGGTTTCGAAACCGGATCCCGAACAGGTCAAACACTTCCCGCTCATACCAGTTCGCGCCCCGCCAAACCGAGGTGACAGACCCCACCTCCGGCTCGCTACCCAAAACGCGGCACTTCAGCCGAAGCCATTGTTTGCGTTCGACCGAGCACAGATGATAGACCACTTCGAACCGCGGCTCGGCCGGAAAGCGGTCCACCGCCGTGACTGAGCTGAGCCGCACAAACTTCTCGTCGTATTTCAAAAACCCGCAAACACTGACGATCTTTGCAGGCGCGATCTCGATCGTCCACTCTCCGCGGTCGTGCTTGCCGCCCGTAATCGACTCGGAGTCAAACCGATCGACCGCCGCGGCAATCGGATATTCCCGCAAACTGTCCGGTATCATTGATTGAATCGTTTACTGCTTCGCGCTGGGACGCTCTGGCTGCGACCAGTCCAGCGCACCCTTTTTCCAAATGTAGAAGAAGCCCGATAGAATCAGCACCACGAAAATCAGCATCTCGATGAAGCCGAACATCTTTAAGTCGCGATAGACCACGGCCCACGGATACAGAAAAATCGCTTCAATGTCGAACAGGATGAACAGCATCGCGACCAGGTAAAACTTCACGCTGAAACGTTGGCGCGCATCGCCGGTTGGCGCGATTCCGGATTCGTACGGCATGTCCTTCACGCGATTGCGGACCTTCTTCCCTAGCACGTAGGAAAGCCCAATCAGCACGCTGGCCAGTGCGATGGCGATGATGCCCTGCACCAGTACAGGGAAGTACAACTCGGTATAAGAGCTAGGCATCTGTTCCTGAAAATACGGGGATCAAATACGACTATAATGGTTGCAAAACAAGGGTGTCAACCAACGTATGCCCATCCCGATCACAGTGAACGGCGAAGCGCGCCTCGCTGCCGACGGCCAGACTGTCCTGGGGCTGCTCGATGAGCTCCGATTGGAGCCGGCGCGGGTCGCCATCGAACTCGATCGCCGCATCCTGAAGCAGCCTCACTGGCGCGAGACTCGGCTGCATGCGGGCGCGCAAATCGAGATCGTCCAGTTCGTCGGTGGCGGATAGCGCGCCCGTCTACGCAAAACTCCGGATCGCCGACGCTTCTTCTTCGTGCACGTCGAAGACCGTGTACAGCTTCGTGATCTGCAGCAGATCTTTGACGCGCTTGCTCAGCCCAAGCAGTTTGAGTTGGCCGCCGCTGTTCGTTACTGAGGTGAATCCTGACACCAGTTCGCCAATGCCGGAGCTGTCGATATAGGACACCTCGCCGAGATTGAGCAGGATTTTCTTGTGATTCTTCGTCACCATGTCACGCAAGGTGTCGCGCAACGCGCTTGATCCCTCACCCAGCGTGATCCGTCCCGCCACGTCCACGACGCTGACGTCACCCACCTGACGGGTATTCAGTTTTACGCTCACTTGAACATGCCTCCTGGCTGAAAGTGCTTGAACTCTACTTGGAAACCATATGCTTCACCAAAACGATTTCCGTTCCCCCGGGATCGAGCCGCCGGATCCGGACTTCGTCCATGAATGACCGGATCAAGAAAATCCCGCGCCCCGAACTGCGGAATAGATTCTCCGGAGCCAGCGGGTCCGGCAGGTGCTCATAGTCGAACCCCTCGCCTTCGTCGGAAATCCGCACGGTCAAACGTTCCTCGTTTTTGCTAACCGAGAACCGAACCTTCTTATTGGCGTTATAGCGATTCCCGTGAACCACGGCGTTCACCATGGACTCGCGCACAGCCATTCCGATCTTCGTCAGATCGTCTTCGTCAAATCCTGCGCGCTGCGCCACGCCCATCGTAATTTCTTCGGCGTAGTCCACGCTTTCCAATGTTGAATCTAAAGAGCGCTCCACAGTCTCGGCTTCGTGCCGCGATTGATTGGACATACGGGAACGGCCGGGCTGCGTCGCCAAGTCGAATGGCTAGAATAAATTACCCGGACGGCGAAAGTCAAGAAGCGGAAAGGCCACGGGTTGCCCGTGCTATTTCAGCTGAGCGATCAGCACTCCCGGTTTTCCGTTGCCCCAGGCGATGAAGGCCCCTCCCGCCGAGCGGAGCAGCCGTGGATACCCAAGCGCCATCCGTCCGCCTTCGGCCACTTGAATCAAGTGTCCCAGCGCTCCCGCGGCGGTGACCGAACGCGCCATCACCCTCGTCCCAGCCGTGCCACCCTGCTCCAGCCAGGAGACAGTGGCATTGCCTTGATCGTCGAGCGCCAGCGATGTATATCCAAACGCATGACCGGTGCTTACGACCGTAGTCATACCGAATGTCGCGCCGCCATCGGTCGAAAACGCGATCTCCACCCGCGGCTTGTCCTGAGCGCCGGTGTACCAGGCTACCGCCACGCGATCGCCTTTGGCTGCCACGGCCGCCGCATTCGTCGGGCAGGCATTCAGCTTCCAGCCGTCCGCGTGCACGATCTTCGATGGCGACCACTTCCCGTTTTCGAGCCGCATCACCGCGATGTCGCGAATGTCGCCCGCCGTGTGGTCCCGGTATGCCACGATCAGGCCCTTGCTCGTTTTCGCTACGGCCGTCGGGCAGCAGTCGCACACGTCGTCATCCAGCCGCTCTTCTTTAATTTCCTTGCCGGTCGCGTCCACTACCGTCCGCATCAGGTATCCCGGCCCATCCTCGCCCATTGGCGTGTGAAGCCAGAAAAGAGAAATCTCGCCGTTCGGACTGACTGCCATGGAGGCCAGTCCATGCTGCACCTGCGCCTTGTCCTTGTGCGCCATCAGCGGCGTGGTCCAGTGCACGCCATCCGTCGAAGACGAGGCATATACGAATTCCGCCTCGCTCGACTCATTCGGCATCTCGACCCAATGCGCCATCCATTGCTTGTCGCTCAACTGCATCACTTCGGGGACTTCGGCCGGATGTCGGAAGAAATGCCGGTTCACCGCCACGGTCTGCGGTTCCGACCACTTCCCGTTATGCATTACCGCGTATCGCAGGTTCAGCGAGCCGCTCTTCGAAGGCTCCACCCAACTCAACAGGGGATTGCCGTCCGGAGTGGTGGACCAGTTTGGTTGGAGACTTCCTGCAGCCGAAGGACCCGGCACCGGGGCTTCGAGCGTGACGAAATCGCCCGACGCAGCTTTCGTTTGCGAGAAAACCGGAACCGCTGCCGATAGTACCAGAAGAAGCAATGATTTTCGCATGGCGTTTACACTCCGCCGGTCAGTGACCGTCTCTGACCGCTGATTTCTTGACCCTTTTGCAACCCGGGTAGTAGACTGGCCGTTCAATGGCCTTGGGCTCTCTGTTCAGTCCACACTCGCCACAAGTCCAGGCTATCTCCACGCTGTTTGGATACTTTCTCATCCTGGCCGCGGTCATCTTCCTTATTGTGGCAGGTTTGGTGGGGTACAGCGTCGTGCGATATCGCGCGCGCGCCGGGGATGTTGACCCGCGTCAGCATTTCGGCTCCCGTGCTCTTGAGATCACGTGGACCGCCATCCCCTTGGTGATTGTAATCGTGCTCTTCATCGTCACCGTCCGCATGATGGCGTCAATCGATGCGCCCCTGGCTCCCACGCAGCCGCCGGATCTCATCATCACCGGCCATCAATGGTGGTGGGAAGGGCGTTATCCGAACGGCGCCGCGACCGCCAACGAGATTCACATTCCGGCCGGCAGGCGCCTGCTCGCGCGCATCGAGTCGGCCGATGTCGTCCACGATTTCTGGGTTCCGCAGCTCGCCCGAAAAATGGATGCCGTGCCCGGCCGCCCCGCGTACCTGTGGCTCGAGGCCGACACCCCTGGTCTCTATACCGGTGCTTGTTCGGAATTCTGTGGAAAGCAGCACGCCTGGATGCGCTTCCAGGTGGTGGCGGAATCGGAAGCCGACTTTTCTGCTTGGGTCAGCCGCCAAGCCGCCCCGACTTCGGGAGAACCAGACAGCGCCCGAATCTTTCAACAGCAAAAGTGCGGCGATTGTCACACGGTG
>Ga0335079_10003264_pt1 | contig 18741 bp, 14 predicted proteins | sample Lox_Sample_33_FD_206719 | JGI IMG/M metagenome (GOLD analysis project Ga0335079, IMG submission 206719) | Soil microbial communities from Loxahatchee National Wildlife Refuge, Florida, United States - Lox_Sample_3.3 | ecosystem: Environmental > Terrestrial > Soil > Wetlands | place: USA... | reverse complement strand
CGCACGAAATTGAAGCCGTTGAGGCCCTCGCGATAATAGATGCGGCCGGCGAACTCCGGCGGGGTCATCACCGCATCGACCGGCGCGCCGCTCTCGAAGCGCCGCAGGTACTCGAGCAGCGCCGCGGGTGAGGTGCGCGCAGCGGCGACCGCCGGCCAGTCGCTCGCGAGACCGCGCAGCACCACGGGCTCGCCGGCCTCGAGCACCTCGCGCCGGATGCGCTCGGCGTCACGCCTCTCGAGCTCGCGGATTGCCGCGGGGGGCTGCATCCTGAGGGCCGCCGCGCCTGCCGGGCGCCCTACCAGAAATAAGCCTGCAGCGCCGGCTCGCGCCGCCGCGGCGGGATGCGCGTGAGCGTGCTCGTGTGGTCCGGATAGTTCACGGCGCTGCGCCGGATGAGATTCTCGATCTCGTCCAGGCTGTAGCGGGCCTCGGCTGCGCTCGGCGCGCGCAGCTGCGGCGCGTCCGGAAAGACCCCCATGCCGGCCATGAGCGCGTACCAGGAGAACACCGGGTAGCCACGACCGATCAGCTGCTGGCGCAGGGCGGGCACGATGCTCTTGCCGTTCATCCACAGCGAGTAGAGCTTCTTCAGGTCGTCGGAGAGATTGAGGTTCGCCGCGTTGGCCCGCCAGTACTCGGTGTCCGTGCGGGTATTGGTCTTGTAGTGCGTCACGATGTAGTCGCGGATGCCTTCGAAGTGCGCGTTGACGAGCGCGTTGAAGCGCCCGTGGGCCGCATCGCTCAGGTCCTCCTTGTCGAGAAACTCGGCGAAGGTCGTAGCGGTCTGCTGGATGAAGAGGAGCGCCGTCGCCTCGAGCGGCTCGATGAAGCCCTGGCTGAGACCGACGGCGAGGCAGTTGCGGTTCCAGTGCTCGGTCACTCGTCCGATGCGCATCTTCAGGTGGCGCGCCGGCACGTCGGCATCCAGGAGCCCGAGATGCTCGCGCAGCTCGCGCTCGGCGCCTTCCGCGTCACAGAAGCGGCTGCTGTACACGTAGCCATTGCCGTAGCGGCTGGTGAGCGGGATCTTCCAGGCCCAGCCGTGCTTGAGCGCCGTCGACACCGTCTCGCAGGGAATGGAGGCGTCGATCGGCGTCGGCAGGGCTACGGCCGCATCGTTGAACAGGTTGTCCGCGAAGCTGACCCAGGGCGTGTGCAGTGCCTTCTCGATCAGGAGCCCCGCGAAGCCCGAGCAGTCGACGAATATGTCCGCCGCGATCGTCTCGCCCTCGCGGGTGCTCACCGAGGCGATCGAGCCGTCGGGAGCGAGATTCGCCTGCGTCACGTGGCAGCTCTGATAGCGCACCCCGCGCTCGAGTGCCTTCCGGTGCAGGTACTGCCCGAGCAGCACGGCGTCGAAGTGATAGCCATGCCAGACATCGAACGGAAAGCTCTCGGGCGCCTTCGGCGCGCGATGCTCGCGCGCCAGGCGCGTGGCGATGAAGAACCGGTCCGGGTGCGCGGGCAGATCGGCACCCTGGATGCGCGCCTCCACGTTGTGCACGAACTGGCTCATCGTCAGGTTATCGAGCATCGAGGCGAAGGGATGGAAGTAGCGCGTGAACCCAGGCCGCGTCGACCAGCCGTCGAAGGTGATGCCGCACTTGTAGGTGGCGTGACAGGCCGGCATCCACTCCGACTCCTCGATCCCCAGGCTGTCGAAGAAGCCCCGCAGCCAGGGGGTGGAGCCCTCGCCGACGCCGACGATGCCGACGGTCGGCGACTCGAGGAGCGTGATGGCCACGCCGCGGCTGCCGAAGGAGCGCGCCAGGATGAGAGCCGTCATCCAGCCTGCCGTCCCGCCCCCGACGATGACGATGCGGCGCAGGCCCGCGGGCGCCGGCCGGTCCGGGGCCGGGTCGGGCGGGCTGTAGGACTGATTGAAGAGTGTGGCGGTCGTCATTGCAGGCGCGTCGTGCGCAGATCATGCACCTCGGCGCGCCGGCTACGCCACAGGCGCCGAGCGCGCCGGGGCGGGCCATCGCAGGCCCGCCCCGGGCTATTCCCCACGCGCGGTCAGAACTTCGCGCGCAGCGTCAGGTAGTACTGCCTGCCGTTCCTGTAGAACGCGCGCGGCTGGTCCGTGTTGAGCGCGTAGTACTTCAGCGTCGGGTTGTTGAGGTTCTGACCATCGAGCGTCAGGCTCCAGTTGTCGTTGAAGAGCAGGCCGAGGCTGGCCGCGAGCGTGCCGGTGTCGTCCTGCGTGAACGCGGTGCTGCGATCCAGGCCGCTGTAGAACGCCGAGCGGTAGTTGTACGACACGCGCGCACTGAAGTGCGCGTTCTCGTAATAGCCGCTCACGTTGTACACGTTCTTGGAGGCACCCACCAGGCGATCATCGTTGGCCGAGGGGCCGGTAGTCGGGACGTCCGAGGTCTGCTTGGCATCGGTGTAGGTGTAGTTCAGATCGATGCCGAAGTTGCCGAAAGCCTGCTGGTAGGCGAGCTCGATGCCCGACGCCTTGCCGGTCGTGTTGATCGGAACCGTGAGGACGTAGGGTACCGGCACGACGCCCGGCGGGAAGCCCGAGGCAGCCGATCCCGAGGTCGGATAGTTGATGGTCTCCGTGCCGTAGCCGACGTAGTTCTCCAGGTCCATGAAGAACACCGTTCCGGAGAGCAGCGACCGCGGGGCAAAGTACCATTCGAGTCCCATGTCGAAGTTGCTGGACTCGATCGGCTTGAGGTACGGGTTGCTGCCCGAGCCGCTGCCGGTGCACTGCACGCCTCCCGGGCACAGGTAATTGGCCGGAGGCGTGAGACTCGTGGTGCTCGAGAGTGCCGAATAGTCGGGACGCGTCATCGTCTGCGCCGCCGCCAGGCGCCCGACCAGATCCGGGCTGAAGTCGTAGCGGAGGTTCCAGCTCGGCAGAACGTTGTCATAGGACTTGTCCACCTCGACTCCCGAGAAGGCTCCGAACAGCGAGCCGACCACGAGGTTCGGTGTGTTGGCGGGGCAAGGATTCGCCGACGCCGGGATCGTCGCCGAGCACCCGAGCGGGATCCAGGTGATCGTGTCCTCGACGGTGTGCACGAGCCGCACCCCGAAGTTCGAGCTCCACTGGTCACCTTTGAAGTCCGCCTGCACATAGAGTGAGGTGTCCGGCTCGCTCAACTCGAACCACTGCGGCGGATAAGCCCGCATGACCGGATCGCGCTGCACGAGGCCTGGGCCGTTGTAGGCGGCCAGCTGCGCCGGCGTCCAGAACCAGATGTTGGTCGGAATGCTGCTGCCGAAGGTGGTGTAGTTCGACGGGTAGTTCGAGTACGTCGTCGGGTACGCCAGCGGATCGGTGCCGCCTCCCGGCGGACAGGTCGGAGTCACCGGGTTGCAGCCGAAGGTCGGGCCCTGCGCAATCGAGCCGACCGAGGTGCGGTCGTGCTTCGAGTAGCGGATTCCGAACCTCAGATCCTGCCATGCCCCGCCGCCGCTCATGTCCCAGGTGGCATCGAGCTTCGCCCAGGTCTCTTTATCGACGGTGTCGATATCCTGGCCGCCGAAGATCCAGCCGAAGGGCAGCGCCCCGGGGTTGCCCGGCGGGAAGGGCTGCGAGTAGTTGATCGGAGTCGGCACGCCGAGCTGCCAGTCCGGCGGCCGTGACGTCCCGTTCAGCGTGTAGGCCGCGCCGGCTCCCGGGCCGGGCGCGGTCTCGGAGACGTTCTGGGTCGGGCTCTTGCCGTGGCCCTGCGACCAGCCGATCTGGCCGTCGAGCATTACGTTGGCGGCGACCTTGAAATGACCATCGAGGTTGACGAACGCCGTATCGGCCACCGCATCCGGACGATCGATCTGGTCGTAGATGCCGTAGAGAGTCCCAGGGGTCGCGGCAAACGTGGCGCTGGTCAGCGTGCCGTTGGCCACGGTATAGCCGGGATTCGGCGCCTGCCCGGCGCCGAAGTTGATGAAGTGCGTCGCCCACATCAGGTAATTGCGGTTGTAGTTCGGCGCCTCGAGCTTGGCGTAGAAGCCCGACAGGTCGAAGCTCATCGTATCGCTCGGCTTGAGCTCCACGTTCAGCAGGCCGCCGGTGCGCTTGCGCTCCTGTTCGAAGAACGCCGATCCGATCAGGTGCGGGTACCACACGTTGCTCAGGTCGGGGTCGGCGGTCGCGATCGCGCTGCCGGGTGCGATCTGGTCGTAGCCGAGGATCTCGGTGCCGTCGCGCCGCAGGTGGCGATCCTCGTAGAAGCCCTGCGCCATGACTCCGAAGGTCGAGTCCGCGTTGCGCCAGTTGACGAGCGCGCTGAACTGCGGGTCGGTCTTGCTGGGCAGGTCCGCATACACGGCACCGGCGGAGACCTGCGCCGTGAAGGGCTTGCTGAAGTCCTCGATCGGCTTGCGCGTCACGATGTTGACCGAGCCCGCGACGCCGCCTTCGACGAGCGAGGCCTCGGAGGTCTTCTGCACCACGACCTGGTTGACCAGCTCGGAGGGCAGCAGCGTATAGCTGACGCTGCGGCCGACGGTGCCGGTCTGGTCGAGTACGAACCAGTCGCCGGAGGCCACGTAGTGCCCGTCGACCAGCGTCTGTGTCAGGCTGGGACCGGTGCCGCGGAGACTCACGCGGTCGTTCTCGTCGAACCCACCCTCGGTGGCGCCGGCGGAGCTCACGGTCACTCCGGGGACGCGCTTGAGCGAGTCGGCCACGTTCTTGTCCGGCATCTTGGCGATGTCTTCGGAGGTCACCACTTCGACGCCCGCCGTCGCCTTCCTCTTGAGAGTCAGCGATTCCTCGACCGAGGCGCGAATTCCGGTAACCACCACTTCCTGGAGCTGCTCGCCCGATGCCGGCGCTGCGGTAGCCTGCTGTGCCTGCACCCCCTCGTGGCGCCCGAACAAGGCCACTGCGACTGCCGTTCCGATCAAGGTCGACCGTGCGATTCTCATGATTTACCCACCCCGATGTTTGTCGTTAGCCTGTGCACGTGGCGAAAATGCCGCATCCCCCACGAGACCTCTGAAGCGCGCGTGCCGAGCGCCTCATGAGTGGTCCGCATAAGCGGACCAGTTACATTCCAATATAGTACCACTCTGCAAGAAACGCTATACCCTTGCATACCAAATGCAACCGACAACATATTTACAAGAAAAAACAGGGTCTTGTGATCGCATATGTATTCTTCTCGCAACAGACTGGTACTATAGTGGTAGCCTAGTCTCTCCAGCGGTCTCGTCCGGAGAAGCAACTTGACGCTGCTGTCACAGACGGTCGGCAGACTCGATGACCAGAGCAGCCTGCCGCTCTACCAACAACTGCAGCGAGCGCTGCGGCAGGCGATCGAGACGCGCGTGTTAGGTCCGGACGATGCACTGCCGCCCGAGCGCGATCTGGCCGAAGAATTCGGCGTCTCGCGCATCACGGTGCGCAAGGCGATCGAGGGGCTGGTCGGCGAGGGCCTGCTGGTGCGACGCCAGGGCTCGGGGACTTTCGTGCTCGCGCGCGTGGAGAAAAATTTCTCCAAGCTGACCTCCTTCTCCGAAGACATGCGCGCGCGCGGGCGCAATCCGCGCAGCGTGTGGCTGCGCAAGGCCGCCGGCACCGTGACCCCGGAGGAAGCATTGACGCTGCGCGCGAGTCCCGGCACGCCGGTGTACCGCTTTCACCGCATACGCTTCGCCGACGACGCACCGATGTCGCTCGAGTACGCCACCATCCTCGCCTCCTGCCTGCCGTCGCTCGAGGCGGTCGAGTCCTCGCTCTACACGGCGCTCGAGCGCGCCGGCAATCGTCCGGTACGCGCGCTGCAGCGGCTGCGTGCGGTGCTGTTCACGGCCGAGCAGGCCGAGCTGTTGCAGGCCAAGGAGAGCGACGCGGGCCTGCTGGTCGAGCGTCTCGGCTTCCTCCAGGACGGCCGCGCGGTAGAGTTCACACAGTCCTTTTATCGTGGCGACATCTACGACTTCGTCGCAGAGCTCAGCATCGCCACGTGAGTAACAGCGCCGCGAGCACCCGCATGTACGGCGAGGCGGCCGAGTCGCCGGCCGTCGTGCGCGCGCAGCTCGCCGCCAACGCCGAGCGCGTGGCGCGCCTCGCGGAGCGGCTGCGGGGTGCTCCGCCGCGTGCCGTGGTCACCTGTGCGCGCGGCAGCTCCGATCACGCCGCCACCTTCGCGCGCTACCTGATCGAGACGCGCTTGGGTCTGCTGACCGCCTCGGCCGCACCGTCGGTGAGCTCGGTGTACGAGGTCGCACCCGACATGGTCGGCGCCGTGATGATCGCGATCTCGCAGTCGGGCGCGAGCCCGGACCTGCTCGCCGCGGTGAGCCGCGCGCGCACCAACGGCGCACGCATCATCGCGCTGGTGAATGCCGAAAGCTCGCCGCTAGCGCAGCTGGCCGACGACCTGATCCCGCTGCGCGCCGGCGCGGAGCTGAGCGTCGCCGCTACCAAGTCCTATATCGCCTCGCTCGCCGCCATCGTCCAGCTGCTCGCGAGCTGGACGGGTGATGCGGTGCTCGCAGCAGCCCTGGCGGAAGCGCCACGGCAGCTCGAGCGCGCCTTCGAGCTCGACTGGAGTGAGGCAGTCACGCGCCTCGCGGGCGTCAACAACCTCTACGTGATCGGGCGCGGCCCCGGCCTCGGGGTGGCGCAGGAGGCGGCGCTCAAACTCAAGGAGACCTGCGGACTGCACGCCGAGGCACTCTCGGCCGCGGAGCTGCGCCACGGGCCGATGGCGCTGGTGCGGGCACATTTTCCGCTGCTCATCTTCACGCAGGACGACGAGACTCGTGCCGGCGTGATACAGCTCGCCGGCGAGCTCGCCGCGCGCGGCGCCGCGGTGCTGCTCGCCGGCGCCGCGCTGCCGCAGACGACCGTGCTGCCGACCGTGGCGACGCATCCGGTCATCGAGCCGCTGCTGTTCGTGCAAAGCTTCTACCGCATGGCGAATGCGCTCGCGCTGGCACGCGGCCGCGACCCCGATCGGCCCCCGTACCTCTCGAAAGTGACCGAGACCCTGTGATGAGCGTCGCACTGGTCAACGGGCGGATGCTGCTCGGCGACGGCCACGCCGACGTCGGGCTCACCGAGGGCCGCGCCGTGCTGATCGAAGCGGGCCGGATCAGCGAGATCGCGGCCGACTCGGACCGCCGGCTGCGCAAGATGCGGCGCCACGACCTCGCGGGCGCGCTGCTGCTGCCGGGCTTCATCGACTCGCAGGTGAACGGGGGCGGCGGCGTACTCTTCAACGACTCGCCGAGCGTCGAGGCGATCGCCGCCATCGGCCGCGCGCACCGCCGCTTCGGCACCACCGGCTTCCTGCCGACGCTGATCAGCGACGACCTGGAGGTGGTCGGCCGCGCCATCGCCGCCGTGCGCAGCGCGATCGAGAGCCGGGTTCCCGGCGTTCTCGGCATCCACATCGAGGGCCCGTTCCTCAACGTCGAGCGCAAGGGCGTGCACGACCCGGCGAAGCTGCGCGAGCTCGACCGCACCGCGGCCGGGCTGCTCACCTCGCTCGGCGCCGGCAAGACGCTGGTCACGCTCGCGCCGGAAATGACCACCCCGGAGATCATCGCGGGGCTGGCAGCCTCGGGGGTCGTGGTGTCGGCGGGCCACACCAATGCGACCTACGAGCAGATCGTCACCGCACTGCGCCACGGGCTCACCGGCTTCACCCATCTCTTCAACGCCATGTCGCCGCTCACCGGACGCGAGCCGGGCACGGTCGGCGCAGCTCTCGAGGACCCCTCGAGCTGGTGCGGCATCATCGTCGACGGTCTGCATACCAATCCGGTGGTGCTGCGCCTCGCGCTGCGCTGCAAGCCCCGCGAGCGCTTCATGCTGGTCACGGACGCGATGCCGAGCGTCGGCACCAAGGCGACGTCCTTCGAGCTGCAGGGACGGCGCATCCTCGTATCCGGCACCGTCTGCATCGACGAGGAGGGGCGCCTCGCCGGCTCCAACATCGACATGGCGAGCTGCGTGCGCAACGCGATCCACATGCTGAACGTGCCGCTGCCGCAGGCGGCGCGCATGGCGAGCCAGTGGCCTGCGGAGTTTCTCGGCCTCGGCGGCGAGCTCGGCCGCATCGCACCCGGCTATCGCGCCAATCTGGTGGCGGCCGACGACGAGCTGCGGGTCCTCGAGACCTGGATCGACGGCCGCTCGAGCGCCGAGGACGGCGGCTGAGGGGGCTTCGCCGCGCCTTCCGGGCACCTCGCCGCACGCCAGTCTTCACCCTCTGCGCGGCGCGCAGCGCTGGGGCATGATGCCTTCCTCTCATGCGACAACTGACGCTCTCGAGATTCCGCGCGGCTGCGCGCCGCATGCAGCTCATGGCCGCGGCGGCCAGCGCGTGCGCGCTCGCCTGCACACAGGCGCCGGGCACGGCGCCCGCGGCTGCTTCGGCCACCGCCTCCGAGGTCCGCGAGTTGAGCGTCGGCGGCGCACGGCTGCAGGTCGATCTCGGCTCCGGGGACTACCAGGCCGGCAATGAGGTGCTCATCGCCTGGGTGCGCCGCTCCGGCGACATCGTCAGCGCTTTCTACGGCAGCTTCCCGACGCCGCGCGCCACGGTAGAGCTGCGGGCGATGCCTGGAGTGGGCGTCCAGGGCGGAAGCACCTACGCGAACCCCGACGCGCTGATCCGCGTGCGCGTCGGACGCGAGGTGAGCGAAGCGCAGCTGCTCTCGGACTGGGTCATGGTGCATGAGATGACGCACCTGGCGCTCCCCGACGTCGGTGAACAGCACGCCTGGCTCTCCGAAGGGCTCGCCACTTACCTCGAGGGCGTCGAGCGCGTGCAGGCCGGCAATCGCACCGAGGAGGATGTCTGGGCCGAGGAGCTGCGGCAGATGCCGCGCGGGCTGCCGCAGCCCGGCGATCAGGGCCTCGACCATACCCACACGTGGGGGCGCACTTACTGGGGCGGAGCGATGTTCTGCCTCCTGGCCGACGTCGACATCCGCCGGCGCACGCACAACGCGCGCGGACTCGAGGATGCCGTACGCGCGATCGCGCACGCGAGCGGTGGACTCAAGGCCGACTGGCCGATCGGGCGCGTGCTGGCGACCGGCGATGCCGCGGTCGGCACGAAGAGCCTCGAGGATCTCTACGCCCGCATGAAGGATGCCCCCTACTCGCCTGACCTCGTCGCGCTGTGGCGCGAGCTCGGCGTCGAAGGAGATGGTGCGGTCGTGACTCTGAACGATCGCGCGCCGCTCGCGGACGTGCGCCGCGCCATCATGCGGGGAACGAAGCCGCGGTCATAATCCGCCGCATCCAGAACCTCACAATTTCATACACTTGTCACCGCCCGCGCGTTGCGCCGTCCCGGAACTTGCGACATGATCGGCGCCTCTCACGGAGCACACGCTAAGGGACCTCGATGGCGCGCTCTCCAGCCACCTCGCTGACCGTTACGCTCGCGGCGCTCGCCACGGCCCTCGGCGGCTGCTCCACCCGTACCAACGTGGCGGCGACCGCGAACACCTCCTCCCTCTATACACACGTCTACGTCACCGTGCAGGCCGTGTGGTTCAACAGCAGCGCCTCCGCCGGGCCGGACGACTCGGGGTGGAGGCAGTTCCCGCTCTCGACGCCCGTGACGGTGGACCTGGTGGCCTACTCGGGCGGGAATTTCGCCAACCTGGCGACGGACCTGCGCCTCGGGCCAGGCACCTACTCCCAGGTGCGCCTGATCCCGGTCGATGCCTCGACACCGCTCACCGCCTCGGCACAGACGCTCGGCGCCACGTACAACATGGAGGCCGACTACGTCGACAGCAGCGGCATCACCCACCAGCTGCCCCTCGAGCTCCTCAACCCGGACAAGGGGCTCGGGATCCAGGGCTCCCTTAGAGTTCCGATCGGCAGCATCAGCCCGGCGGTCGTCGCCGTCAGCTCTCAGGGCAGCAGCTCCACGCCGACGACCGGCACGGGCACGTTGGCGACGACGACCAGCCTCACCGGCAGTCAGACCACTACCGCCGAATTCGGCGTGACCTTCGACGCCTTGCGCGATCTCGCCGCGTTCACGTATGGCGCAGCCTATGGCGTACTGTTCAGCTCCCACGTGAGCGCCAATGATCTGTCGGGCTCCGGCGGCATCCAGGGTCAGCTCACGCTCACCGGTCTGACGGGGCTGACGAGCCCCAACGGGACCCTCGGTCTCGAGGTGAGTGCGCAGTCGCTGAGCGCCGACGGCACGCGCCATTTCGTGGTGGCGCGCGCACCCGTGGCTTCCGACGGCAGCTTCACGCTCTATCCGCTCGGCGCCGATTCCTCGAACAACACGAGCTACGACGTCGTAATCCATGGGCCGGGCATCGCGACGATGATCATCAGGAGCGTACTCATCCCACCCACCGGCCACGGGGTCAGTACCACCGGCACGAGTACCACGGGGACCGCGGCGAATCCTGACACCTCGCCCATCACGCCCGCGAACCTGGTCTCGATCGGAAGCCTGACACCGCGCGCCGCGAGCACCTACACCGCCAATATCGCCACCGCGGCCGGCGCGCCGCTACCCGCCGGCGCGGAGGTCGACTTCTGCCAGACGCTGCCTTCCTCCGGCGAAGTCCCCTACGTCATCGAGGCGGCGCCGATCGACCCCTTCAACCAGGTGCTGCTCCCCGCGCAGCCGCTCTCGAGCGGCACGGTGGACTCCGGGACCTACGTGTCCTCCGGCGCCACGATCACGGTGGTGAGTGCGGCGCCCGCCGAAGGCGCCGGCACCTACCAGGTCGCCGCCAGCGCACCGCTCTACGCCGACGGTTCGCTCGGCCTCACCGTGTCGGCGCCGACCGCGGCCGGCGTTACGGCTGCGCCCCCCGTCACGCTCGCGCCGCTCGCGCTCGCATCGGGCAGCTCGACGGCTTCCGTTGCCGCGGTCGTGCTGCCGGCGACCGCCGGCAAGTACGACCACGGCGAGCTCATGCTGAGCCAGAATGGACAACTGATCGCCAGCGCGCCGCTCGATGCCGCGCTCGCCTCAGGCGGCGGCGCCGTGCAGCTCGCCGGCATACCGGGCGGCACCTCGGGCAGCCTCTACTACCTCACGGTGCGCGCCTGGAACTCGAGCGACCCCGCCGGAACCCTGACGCGCCAGTGGTATCCGGGCGCCATCGACCTGCGCAGCGCGCTCTCGGCAAGCGCCCAGCTGACGATCGACTGAGCGCCTCCGCAGGGAGACCCGTGCGGCACTGAACGCACCTTGCGCGGCGCGAAATCGGTAAACTAGCGGGTTTTGGGGGTCCTCGGGACCCACGTAAGTCACTGTAATCACGGAACGCAACCGCGCTCCACGCCTCTAAGGACGGGTGCGCCGGCGCGGCGCCGCCAAAGATTCGCGAAGGGGATAAGCCTGATGACAGCTGTTCGTGCCCGCCTCATGGGGCGGCTCCTCGGGGCCTCGTGCGCCCTCGTCCTGGGGGGCGCCGTGCTCCTTTCAGGCTGCAGCAGCAACACCAACATCTCGTACGGCACCGCGGTCGTGACCATGAGCGATGTGAATGGCGACTTCGCCAGCTACATCGTGGACGTCGACTCGATTACCCTGACGCGCAGCGACGGCGCGATCGTCGAGCCTCTCGCGACCCCCCAGGTGGTCGACCTGGTGAAGCTCCACGACCTCAACGAGCTGGTCGAGGCGCCGGCCATCCCGGTCGGCACCTACACGACGCTCAGCCTGACGCTCGACTACAGCATCGCGGACATCACGGTGAACATCAACGGCGTACCGACGGCCGTCCCGGCCTACGACACCTCGGGCAACGTGATGAGCATCTCCACCCTCACGGTGACCTTCGATCCAAATAATCAGCTGGTCATCAACCCCGGCGTGAGTACGCGGCTCGCCATCGACATCAATCTGGCGGCCTCCAATACCATCAACTTCAGCGCCTCGCCGGTCACCGTCACGGTCCAGCCCTTCATGACCGCCACCGTGGCGCCGCTCGATCAGACGGTGATGCGGGCCCGTGGCATCTTCGTGATTTCGCAGCCCGCGAGCAGCGACTTCGTCTTCAATATCCGCCCGTTCATCGACCTGTCGAGCGCACTCGGCGCATTGACCGTCAACACCACGAGCTCCACCTACTTCAGCATCAACGGCGCCAGCTACACCGGGGCGGCGGGACTCACCGCCATGCAGAAGCTGCAGATCAGTACGCCGATCGCGGCCTACGGCACCCTGGGAAGCTTCGCGACCATCACTCCGACTTTCAACGCGACCGAGGTGTACGCCGGCAGCAGCCTCGAGACTCCGCTCGCGGATTTCCTCACCGGCACGGTCAGTGCGGTGAACGGCGATACGCTCACGGTCACCGGCGGCAGCTGCCTGTCGCGCGCCGGGACACCCGCCTATGTCGCCAGCGTGCCAGTCACGGTGAGTTCCAGCACGCTCGTGAACCAGGATGGCGTGGCGGCGGCGACCGGGCTCTCCACCAACTCGATCTCGGTAGGCCAGCTGATCACCGTCGGCGGTCAGGCGAGCACCCAGCCCTATTGCACCGGCACAGTGAGCCTCACGCTCGATGCCACCCAGGGTCTGGTGCGGCTGCAGCCCACGCGCCTGTGGGGCACGCTCAACTCGGCGGTCCCCGGGAGCCTGTCGCTCAACATGCTCACTATGAACGATTACGAGCCGAGCGTATTCAACTTCGCCGGCACCGGGACCGACGCCGCCAACGATGCCGTACCCACGAGCTACGCCGTCAACACCGGGGCGATCGATGCGAGCGGCACGGCCCCCGGCACGCTGCTCGCGACCGTCGGCTTCGTGACGCCGTTCGGCTCAGCCCCGCCCGACTTCACCGCGAGCTCCGTCACGCCCGGCACCTCGACGGCGCAGGTCCTGGTCGTGGAGTGGGAGAACGGCGGTGCCGCCAGCCCATTCTCGAGCCTCAGCAGCTCGGGGCTGGTGGTCGATCTGACGAACGCCAATCTGAGCGGCACGATCCGCTACATCGCGACCGGGCCGGTCAAGACCGATCTCACCACGCTGCCGGCGAGTCCGACCGTCCTGTTCGCGACCGGTGCGCCGCTGCTCAAGCTCGCCCTCGGCAACACCACCGCGATCTACGTCTACAACGGCGCCAGCGCCTTTGCCACCAAGCTCGCGAGCGCGCTCAACGGCACCAACCTCGTTTACCGCCTGGTGTGCGTCGGGCAATATGACACCCCGACCAACACCTTCACCGCCACCGAGGTTGCCGTAAACCTCCAGGAGTAGCCGCCCGGCAAGCGGTGCCCAGATGCCCTGGAAACGGCGCCCCAACGCCCGCACGACGCTCGAGCGCGCACGCAACATCGCGGACCTGCGTGGGCTCGCGCGCTGCCGCGTGCCCGGCCTGGCGTTCGAGTACGTCGAGGGGGGCGCGGAGGACGAGAGCGCCCTGCGCGGCAATCGTGCCGCCCTCGAGCGGCTGCAGCTCGTGCCGCAGACGCTCATCGACACGTCCCGCCGGCAGCTGCGCACCGCGATCCTCGGCGCGTCGGCCGAGGCGCCGCTCGTCATCGCGCCCACCGGCCTCAATAACATGCTGCATCCGCAGGGCGACCTGGTGCTGGCGCGCTGCGCCGCCCGGCGCGGCATCCCCTTCACGCTGAGCACGCTGTCGACGACTCGCCTGGAGGAGATCGCCACGGGCGCCGGTGGCCGGCTGTGGATGCAGCTGTACGTGTTCAAGGAGCGCGCCATCGCGCGCGACATCATGCAGCGCGCCGCAGCCGCCGGCTACGAGGCGCTGGTATTCACTACGGATGCCAACGTCTTCGGCAGCCGCGAGTGGGACCAGCGCAACTTCAGCGCGCCAGGCCGGCCGACGCCGCGGGCGGCGCTCGACACGCTGCGTCACCCGCGCTGGTTGTATGACATGCTCGTGCGTCACGGCATTCCACGCTTCCGCAACGTGGAGGCCTTCCTGCCGCCCGGCAAGGCGAGCGCCGTGGGCGGCAGCACCGTGCTTCCGGGCCTGTTCGAGGCGAGCATCACCTGGGAGGACATCGCCTGGATCCGCCAGTTCTGGCGCGGCAAGCTGCTCCTCAAGGGGGTGCTCACCGCGGGCGATGCCGAGCGCGCCCGCGCCCTCGGCTGCGACGGCATCGTGCTCAGCAACCACGGTGGTCGGCAGCTCGACTACTGTGTGGCGGGGATCGACGCGCTGCCCGAGATCGCCGCGGCGGTCGGCCGGCGGATGTCGCTGATCGTCGACGGCGGCTTCCGGCGCGGCAGCGATGTCATCAAGGCGCTCGCGCTCGGTGCCGAGGCCGTGATGCTCGGGCGCGCGACGCTCTATGGGCTCGCCGCCGGGGGTGAGGCCGGAGTCGCGCGGGCACTCGAGATGCTCTGCACCGAGACCGACCGGGTGCTCGGCATGCTCGGTTGCAACGCGGTGAGCGAGCTCGGCGCGCAACACGTCCGCCGGGCCTGACGCCCAGCGCCGCTCCCCGGGCGCGCTCAGCGTTCGGGTGACTTGAGAAGCTCCACCAACTGGTCCTTCCACAGCGCCGCAACCGTGTGGGAGCCGTGGCCGCGGGTGCGGTCGCTGAAGGGGATCACGATGGCGCGGCCGTGTGGCACGCGCTTGATCTCGCGCTCGAGGATGCCGAGCTCGGGCGGGTTGATCAGGTCGTCGGCTGAGTTGATGGCGAGCAGCGGCGCCGCGATCTTCTCGAGCCCCGGCCCCGGATCGTAGTCGTGCGAGGCCTCCACCGCGTACAGCACGTCATTGGCATCGTGGGTCTTGAGGTTCTCCTCGACGTAAGCATCGATTACCTGGTCCGCGCGGGCGAGCGTCGGCGCCTCTGCCTGCCGCAGCACGGGGTTGCTGCCCATCAGCCACAGCATCTCCAGCGCGGTCCGGAGCGACGGCGGCTCGCTCGCGTACTCACCGCCCTGCCATGCGGGATCGTGGCGAATCGCATCGATCACGGTCCGGCGCCACACGCGGTTGCGCCCCGAGATCTGCGTCGGCAGGCTCGCGAGCGGCATGAGCGCATCCATGAAGTCCGGGTGCTGCTCGCCCCAGACCCAGCTATGCATGCCTCCCATGGAGGTTCCCATGACGAGCCGGGCGTGATTCACCTTGAGCCCCTGGGTCAGGAGCAGGTAGTCCGCCTGCACCATGTCGTTGTAGCCGTAGTGCGGAAAGCGCGCATGCAGGCCATCGCTGGGCTTGCTCGAGCGGCCGTGGCCGATGCCGTCCGGCAGCACGATGTAGTAGCGCTGCGCATCGAGCGGCTGCCCCGCTCCGAACAGCTCACCGGCGAAGATCGGCTGTATGAACTGCGCGCCGCTGCCGCCCGTGCCGTGCATGATGAGCACGGCGTTGCGCACCACGCCGTGGGCGTCGGCGCGCGGAGTGCCGAAGGTACGGTAGTGGATGCGCAGCTGCGGCAGCGACTCGCCGGAGGCGAACTTGAAGTCGCGAGCGACGTAATCACCCTCGGACGCCGGGTAAGCCGCAGCCGCGCTTTGCGCCGCCAGCAAGACCGTCGCGAGGAGGGTCGCCCAGCCGGATACCATTTTCATGCTCGCGCTCCCTCGAGGCGGCTCTCCCTTTGGAAGGAGAAACCGCGCTTGCGCCCGATGGCCCGCCGGGGGCCAGCGCCCTCACGCCGCCAGCGTGCCCTTCTGCTTGGCCGCGTGCGTCGCGATCAGGTCCATGAGACCGGGCGACAGGCAGTCGTACGGCTCGAGGTTCAGCTCCTTCAGCCGTGCGCGGACCTCGCCCATCCTGGCCGGCGGGAAGCCCGACTCGATGATCGAGGAGACGAAGGCGGCGAATTCCGGGGCCGACCAGCCGCTGTCCTTCGAGAGCTCAGTGTGCACGAAGTCGAAGCCGTAGAACGGATGACCCTTGTTCTCGATGCGACCGTACAGGTGCGCGCCGCAGCCGCTGCAGGCGTGGCGCTGGATGGGCGCCTTCTCGTCGACGATCTTGAGCTTGTTGCCGTTGGCGGTGACGGCGAGTTTGTCGCGCCCGATCACCGCCACCATGGCGAACAGCGCGCCCTTCGGCTTCCAGCACTTGCTGCAGCCGCAGACGTGGTTGAAGGCGGTGTTGCCCTTCAGCGTGACGGTTACCGGTGCGGAGCTGCACAGGCAGGTGAGCGTTCCGCCGGCGAAATCGGTCTTACCGGCCTTGACGCCACCATCGACGGCCGGATGAATCTTGATAGCCATGAGCGTCTCCTGGGTTCGCGATTGTGGGGAGAGTAGCGGTGAGCGGCGTCGCGCTGCCTAAGGCGCCGTCAGAACGTGACCACCGAGCGGATCGACTCGCCCCGATGCATGAGGTCGAAGGCGTCGTTGATCTTCTCGAGCGGCATCACATGGGTTATCAGGTCGTCGATGTTGATCCTCTTGTCCATGTACCAGTCGACGATCCTCGGCACATCGGTGCGACCGCGCGCGCCACCGAATGCGGTCCCCTTCCACACGCGGCCCGTGACCAGCTGGAAGGGCCGCGTCTTGATCTCCTGGCCGGCGCCGGCGACGCCGATGATCACCGACACGCCCCAGCCGCGGTGACAGCACTCGAGCGCCTGGCGCATGAGGTCGACGTTGCCGACGCATTCGAAGCTATAGTCGGCGCCACCATCGGTGAGGCCGACGAGGTGCTGCACCAGGTCCCCGCCCACTTCCTTCGGATTGACGAAGTGGGTCATGCCGAAGCGCTCGGCGAGCGCCTTGCGGCGCGGGTTGAGGTCCACGCCGATGATCCGGTTGGCGCCCACCAGGCGCAGTCCCTGGATGACGTTGAGGCCGATGCCGCCGAGGCCGAACACCACCGCGTTCGCGCCCGCCTCGACCCTGGCGGTATTGATGACGGCACCGATACCGGTCGTGACACCGCAGCCGATGTAACAGACCTTCTCGAAGGGCGCGTCCTCGCGGATTTTCGCCAGCGCGATCTCCGGCAGCACGGTGTAGTTGGAGAACGTGGAGCAGCCCATGTAGTGATGGACCATCTGGTCGCCGAGCGAGAAACGGCTGGTGCCGTCGGGCATGACACCCTTGCCCTGGGTCGCCCGGATCGCCGTGCACAAGTTGGTCTTGCGCGACAGGCACGATTTGCACTGCCGGCACTCGGGTGTATAGAGAGGAATGACGTGGTCGCCCTTCCTGACCGAAGTCACCCCCGGGCCCACGTCGACCACGACGCCCGCGCCCTCGTGGCCGAAGATGACGGGAAACAACCCCTCGGGATCGGCTCCCGAGCGCGTGAACTCATCCGTGTGGCAGACGCCGCTCGCGCGGATCTCGACCAGTACCTCGCCGGCCTTCGGACCTGCGAGCTCGACCGTGACGACTTCCAGCGGCTTGCCGGCAGCGTACGCAATCGCAGCCTTGGTCTTCATGCCAGTTCCCCGTCTCCGGTGGCGCGCAGCGAGCGTGTGAGTGTACGCGCCTGACGTCCGAATGCCATTGACTTGTCAGGAAGCGACCTCGCGGAGCGACAATGGCGCCCTGGAACGGTCGCAGCGCGAGGCACCCCATGGCAGACACGATATTCGGCAAGATCGTCCGCGGCGAGATTCCCTGCCACAGGATCTACGAGAACGAGCAGGTACTCGCCTTCCTCGACATCAATCCGCTCAGCACCGGGCACACGCTCGTCATCCCCAAGGAACCCGCCGAGACCATGGATGCCCTCTCGGATGAGTCGGCCGCGGCGCTCGGGCGCGTGCTGCCGCGCCTGTGCCGCGCGGTAATCGCGGCCACCGGGGTGCGCGAGTACAACGTGCTCGAGAACAACGGTACGGGCGCGCACCAGGCGATCGCGCACGTGCACTTCCACATCATCCCGAAGCCGAACGCACGCGAGGGACTCGGCGTCGGCTGGCCCATGAGCGCATTCGATCACAAGGCGGGAGCCGAGCTCGCCGCGCGGATCGCCGCGGCGATCGGCTGAGCGCCGGACCCGGGAAACTTTCCGGGCCACCGGGCGCTCCAAGCGCCGGTGAGCTCACGCGCCGCGCTGCCACGCGCCCCGGTCCTCGCCGCCGTCGTCGCCGTACACGCCGGTGCGCTGGCGCTGTTGATCGCCGAGACCCGCTCGCGCCTCGTCCACGGCACTGCGCAGGCGCCGCCGCTCCTGGTCCTGCTGCTACCATCGCCCGAGCGGCCCGCGGCAGCTGAGGCGTCAGGCCGCGCCGCAGCGCGTGCAGACAGGCCGCGCTCGCGCCCACCCGCAGCCAGAGCGGTCGAAGTGCCGGCGCCGGCGCCACCGGCCGTGCCAGGCACGGCGATCGATTGGGCCGCGCAAGCGGAAGGCTCCGCCGCCCGGGAGGTCGAGGCCGGCGAGCGGCGCGCCCGTCAGGCGCGGGCGCTCGCCCCGAAGCCGACCCCGACGTTCGCCGTTCGCGCGAAACGCCCCGAGTTCCACTGGGACTACGCGCGCACGCATCGGGTCGAGCCCTTGCCCGGGCTCGAGACCGTGATGCATCTCAGTGACGAGTGTGCGGTCGTGCTGTTCCTGGTGATCCCGTTTGCCGGGGGCTGTGCGCTGGAGAAGGCTCCGGTGCGTGGCGATCTCTTCGAGCACATGCACGATCCTGAGCCGGCGCCGGAACCCTGAAAGTCGACGAAGGCTCCCACGGCTACCGCCCCCGTTGCGGGGCTATTGCTGCCCCGGGGGTGCGCTTGTAGAATGCGCGCCCTCCTGGTGCGGGGTGGAGCAGTCTGGCAGCTCGTCGGGCTCATAACCCGAAGGTCGCAGGTTCAAATCCTGCCCCCGCTACCATTTCAAAATCAATAACTTACAAAACCAGACCCGCTACCGTGT
>Ga0335079_10003262_pt1 | contig 18745 bp, 14 predicted proteins | sample Lox_Sample_33_FD_206719 | JGI IMG/M metagenome (GOLD analysis project Ga0335079, IMG submission 206719) | Soil microbial communities from Loxahatchee National Wildlife Refuge, Florida, United States - Lox_Sample_3.3 | ecosystem: Environmental > Terrestrial > Soil > Wetlands | place: USA... | reverse complement strand
TGGAAGATGTCTTCACGATGAACGACTTCGATTTTCCGCTCAGGCCGCCGAACCACCCCAGGTACTTAAATACGGAATTCGTCGGACACACTTACCCGACCAAAACAATGGACAATACAGAGCGCCTTACCGAGCACGTGCGGCGCCATGCACGAGTTCACAACCAACTCGCCTCGAATCCGCAGTATGCCGGCGGCATCGGCTGGTGCGCCTTCGATTACAACACGCACGCGGATTTCGGATCCGGCGACCGCATCTGTTACCACGGTGTGGCCGATATTTTCCGTGAGCCGAAGCCGGCGGCGGGATTTTACAAATCGCAGTGTGACCCCGAAGAAGAGGTCGTGCTGGAACCGGCCTTCCGCTGGGCGCGCGGCGATGAATCCATCGGATTCAGCACCGGACTGGTTTGCTCCAACTGCGAGCACCTGAAGTTTTATGTGGACGATAAGCTGATTGCCGAGCTTGATCCCGAGCGAAACGAATATGGCAACCTCCGCTATCCACCATTTGTGCTTCACGTGGAGCGATTCCGCAGCCCCTGGGGGGATTTGCGGATTGAGGGCTACATCCAGGGCAAGCAGGCGATCGCAAGAAAATATTCCGGCAAAGGTGTTGACCAGCAATTCCTGGTGCTGCCGGATGACACCACCTTGGCGGGCGATGGCGCCGATACGACGCGCGTGGTGCTGCGAGTGACCGACGAATTTGGCGCGATTCGCTCCCTGGCCAACGATGCTATTCATTTGGAGGTTGCAGGCCCGGCAGAAATTATTGGCGACAATCCGTTCCCGCTGGTCGGAGGTACGGGAGCGGTTTGGTTGCGGGCGAAAGAGCAGGCGGGGAAGGTACAGCTCACGGCGACCCATCCTGTTCTCGGAAAAAAGAAAGTGGATTTCGAGATCACTGCCGCGCCAGCAGAAGTCGTTTAATCCGGCCTCCACTTTCGCAACGGCATTCTTTGTGCATGAGGTGCTGAAACTATGAATCGGCGTGGCTTTGGTCAAGGCGTGGCTGCGCTGCTGTTGCCGACGCCTGCACCTCGATTCAAGCTGGGGACAAAGTCTGCCGATCTCTCGCCGCGCGATGTTCCCTTCCAACTTTCGGTCATGCTCTGGACGGTTTTCACGGACTTGCCTTTTGAACAGCGCCTGGAAAAGGTGGCGGAAGCTGGATACAAATGTGTGGAACTGGTGGGCGAATACGAAAAATGGTCTCCGCAGGATTTCGAGCGCGCCAACGCAAAACGCAAACAACTCGGCATCACTTTTGACACGACAGCCGGGTTGAAGCGGAGCTTGTGCAATCCCGATGAGCGTCAAGCCATGCTGGCGGAATTCCGCAGCGCGCTCGAGCCGATGGAAAAACTCGATTGTCCCCACATGATTATGCTCTCGGGAAATGTGGCGCCGGGAATGAGCCGTGAGATACAACATCAGAGCTGCGTGGATGGCCTCAAAGCAGCAGCAAGCCTCGTCGAAGGCCAGAAGATCGCAGGCATGCCGGTGCAAATTTTTCTGGAGACGATTGATCCCGAGGAGAACCCGAGGTATTACCTGACTTCCGCCAACGAGGCCTTCGAAATAGTAAGGGCAGTGAATCATCCGCAAGTGAAATTTCTCTACGATTTCTTTCATGAGCAGATTGCGGAGGGAAACCTGATCGAAAAACTGGAGAAGAACATCCAGTACGTGGGCCTGGTCCACATTGCCGACGTGCCCGGACGTCACCAGCCGGGCACGGGCGAAATCAATTACTCCAACATCTTCCGCAAACTTGCCGAACTGAAGTACGCCGGGGTGGCCGCCATGGAGTTTCATCCCACCGGCGACCCCGTGGCCCAGTTGCGCGCCGCCAGAGAGATGGCCCTGCGGTCCGCCGCAAGCTCGTAGGAAGCGATTCGCCTGAATGCGTGCCGGACGTTCAACCTGGAGTAACATGTGCTCTGCGGAGTACTCGAACCTCAAAGACTCGATCCGTGAGCGAAAAGCCCAAAGCTGATCTTCCACCCGACCCGGAAACCTCGTCTCACATCCCTATTCGCCAGTCGTACGCTCCCGGCGATCTCGCTGAGAACCCGGAAAGCGAGCTCGGTTACCCCGGCGCCTACCCTTTTACCCGCGGCGTGCAGGCCACCATGTACCGTGGCCGTCTGTGGACCATGCGGCAGTACGCCGGCATGGGCGACGCGGAAGAATCGAACAAAAGATACAAGTATCTCCTGGCCAACGGCACCACCGGGCTTTCCGTTGCGTTCGACCTTCCCACGCAAATCGGGCTCGATTCCGATCATGCGCTCGCACTTGGGGAAGTGGGAAAAGTCGGCGTCGCCATTGACTCGATAGAAGATATGGAGCGGTTGTTCGCCGGCATAGACCTGACCAAAATTTCCACGTCCATGACGATCAACGCGACAGCGTCAATTTTGCTGGCGCTGTATGTGGCCGTGGCCCGCCGGCGCGGCGCGGATGTGAAGCAACTCTCTGGGACCGTGCAAAATGATGTGCTCAAGGAATACATCGCGCGGGGGACCTACATCTACCCGCCGCAGCAGGCCATGCGTGTAATTACCGATATGTTCGCCTGGGCCAGCGAAACGGTGCCTGACTGGAACCCGATCTCCATCTCCGGCTATCACATGCGCGAGGCCGGCTCAACCGCGGTGCAGGAAGTTGCCTTCACGCTGGGAAATGGCATCGCCTATGTGCAGGCAGCCATTGATGCGGGGCTCGATGTGGACCACTTCGCGCCGCGCCTTTCTTTCTTCTTCAACTCGCACAACAATTTTCTGGAGGAAGTGGCGAAGTTTCGCGCGGCCCGCCAAATGTGGGCGCACATCATGCGGGAGAAATTCAGAGCGAGGAACCCGCGTTCCTGGATGCTGCGCTTTCACACCCAGACCGCCGGCTCCACACTGACGGCGCAGCAGCCGGAAAACAATATAGTGCGTACCGCCATTCAAGGCATGGCGGCCGTACTTGGCGGCACGCAGTCGTTACACACAAATTCCTACGATGAGGCCCTTGCCCTGCCCACCGAGCAGGCGGCGCGCATCGCGCTGCGCACACAACAAATTATCGCGTACGAATCCGGAGTGCCGCAGACGATTGATCCACTGGGCGGCTCCTACTATATTGAGTCGCTGACCAGCGAAATCGAAAAGCGGGCCACCAATTATCTGCAGAAGATCGAAGCGCTCGACGGCATGGTGAAGGCACTGGAGCGGGGCTTTGTACAGCAGGAAATTCAGAATGCCGCCTACGAGTATCAGCAGCAGGTTGATCGTGGCGAATCCGTTGTGGTCGGCGTGAACCGCTTTACAGTGGAGCAGGAGGCGCCCATCCCGATTCAGCGCATTGACGAATCGCTGGAGCGAAAACAGGTGGAACGCGTGCGTGCTCTGCGGATGCGCCGCGACAGTCCGGCATGCCAGTCTGGCCTCAAATCCGTCGAAAACGCGGCCCGCTCCGGCGCAAATCTCATGCCGCATATACTTTCCGCGGTAGAGGCCTTTGCCACGGTCGGCGAAATCTCAGACACGCTGCGTCGTGTGTTTGGGGAATACAGAGAAGCGGTGGTGATTTAGGAGAGCTTCTACCGCGCTGCGACCGGCCGTGGAACCGAGCTTGGGAAGCGGAGCATAACCGCATCGCTGCCCCGAAAGCTGATCATCACGCTGGTCTCAGCCTCGGCGGGCCGCCCGTTGAGTTGGTGCCGGGAGTAACGCCACTTCTTCACCGCCTGGATCGCCGCTTCCACCAGTGCGGGCTTGCCTTTGAGAATACGGATCTGCTCGACGCTTCCATCCGTCCCAATCAACAACGTCAGCTCCACTTGCCCCGTGAGGCTTGGCGACGGTGAAACCGGATACACTACGTGGCTCTTTGGCGCCTCGGCCACTTCCAGGCGCGGAGGCGGCGGTCCGGCGGGTTTTGCAGCGTTGGCTGCCGGTACCGCTCGCGGAGCAGGCGTCATCCGCGCCAGTGTCTCGGGTGTTGGCGGAACCGGCATCGGCGCGGAAATGGCCACGCGATCCGAGTCGTGCAGCAGCTGATGATACAGCGCAAAGCTGAGCGATGCCGCGGTCAACAGCAGCGCTCCTAACACCGCAGTGATTAAGCGTACCCGCGAGTGCGCGTTGGCCTGACTCAGGAGTTGCGGAACCGACCGTTCCCGCCGCGCACTGCCAGGAGCCGAAATCTGGGTTGATGGCGCAGCGCGTCCCGCCTCGCCGGAAGAAGCGGCCTTGGTTTTGTTGGCTACGGGGGCAGTCGCAGTCTCATTACCTGCGGCCTTGTCTGCAGCCGGTTCTGGAGCTCTCAGGATCTGGCGAAAAGCCGTGCCGTTGGGCAGCTCGACTCCCCAGATCGCTCTTCCATACTCCAGGGATTCGATTCCCGCCTGGATTTCACTCGCACTGAGTTGTTTGGTCCAAATGACCTTGAATTGTGCTTTTTTTTGTCCGCGCTGAACGGTGATCGTCTGGCCGGGATTGAGTGGCGTGCGCAAGCCACCCAAGCGTCCTCCGATTGGGCTGATATCAATGGTGTGCGCCAACTGCAGCGCGGAAGCATCCTCCGGATGCTCATTCGCCCACACTCGCAGAGGCAACACCATTTTAGTACGTGCAAAACGTTGTGTACCTGCAGGCATTGCCTTCAGCCTACTTTTTGCCCAGCATAGGAACCAAGTTACGGAAGTTACCACGACGAAACCAAATTGGGCGGCCGCGCACTATGGAAACGCGGAGTTGAATCCTTTTCGGGATTCATTCGATTACCGCGGTAAGAAAAATGCATCTGCAACATAAAGAAATTCGATTGGACTTAACGCGTTCCAAAATCTAGAGTCCTCCGGGGAGGTTTGGGGCTTCCGGCCGGGCAGTTGTCCGCTGCTGGCGCTGACGGCTGCGAGGATTCCCTAAACCGCTGTCCGCATACTTGCTTCACAGTCCTGATCGAAGTTGGAGCCACCACTGACGAGTCCACCCGCCGGTAACTAGTTGTGGAATCGTCCAACTCGATAAAATGTCAGTCGCGTCGTGTGGTCGAGACGCACGATTGAGCGTTACCTCGAGAAAGAGGCCCGTAACATGAGCCAGATGGCTCCGGTGGTTGATGTAGATTATGTTCTGACCCTGGAAGAAATCGGAAAGCTCGCGGCTGAAGCCGGCAAACCGGCTGAAACCCTGTCAAACGTAGTCGCTCTGATCGCGAGACGATTCAAGACGGATGTCTGCTCCGCCTACCTGCTCGAGCCAGACCGGGCCAATCTGGTTCTGGCAGCAACCCTTGGCCTGCAGCCACGCAGCGTGGGCACGCTGCGCATGGGAATTCATGAGGGCCTGACGGGACTGGTCGCCGAACAGGTGCGGCCCGTCGCGGTCGCCCAAGCGCAAAATCACCCCCGGTTCAAATACTTCAAAGAGGCCGACGAAGATGCGTATCAGTCTTTTCTCGGCGTGCCGCTGATTGATCGCGGCATCCTGCAGGGTGTTCTGGTCGTCCAGACGATCGAGCCGCGGATCTTTCGCGACGAAGAAATCCGCATGCTGGTGAACGCCGCGGCACAAGTGGCTCCGGTGGTCAGCGAGGCCCGCACACTCGACCGCTTTATCGCTCCCGCACAGGAGCGGCTTTGGGCTCTCGCTCGTAATTTGTGGTGGAGCTGGGACCACGATGCCAGCAGTTTGTTTCGCGATCTCGAGCCGATCCGTTGGCGGCAGTTGAACCATAATCCCGTCGCCCTACTCGGCGAAATTCCACTCGCGGGCATCGAACGCCGCGCCCGTGAGCTGGTGCTTCACGGACGCATTAACTACGCCTACCGCCGCCAGCAGGAGTATCTGCAGGCCGACCACACCTGGGGAGCGAGGCACGCCGGGATTCTGCGCACGCGTCCGGTCGCTTATTTCTCGGCGGAGTTCGGCCTCCACGTCTCGATCCCGGAATATTCCGGTGGTTTGGGCGTGCTGGCCGGCGACCACATCAAGAGCGCCTCAGACCTGGGCATCCCACTGGTCGGCGTAGGCTTGTTCTACGGTCAGGGTTATTTCCGGCAACGGCTCGATCGCAATGGCTGGCAGGAAGAGGAATACATCGAGACTGACGTGAGCCAACTGCCGATGGAGCCGGCCATTGCCACTGACGGCGAGCCATTGACGGTACAGATCGAGACGCGCCGCGGAGCGATTCGCGCCAAAGTGTGGCGGATGCACGTCGGACGGTGCGATTTGTTCCTGCTCGATTCGGATGTCGAAGGCAACGCCCCTGAAGACCGCGAACTTACCTCGCGTCTCTACGGCGGCGATGGCCGCACCCGAATCCGCCAGGAACTCATGCTCGGTGTGGGCGGTTACCGCGCCTTGCGCGCGATGGGCATTACCCCTGGCGTGCTTCACCTGAACGAGGGACACAGCGGGTTTGCGGTGCTGGAAGCGATCCGCAGCCGCATGCAGGATGAAGGCCTGGATTTTGACAAAGCCACGCATCGGGTTTCGCGGGAAGTAGTATTTACCACGCATACCCCAGTTCCGGCCGGGCACGACCGGTTCAGCTCCGATCTGATCGAGGAACACTTAGGGCCGCTGCGTGAAGCGCTCGCCCTTTCCAGTGAGAGGCTGATGGCTTTAGGCCGTGAAAATTCCAGCAATGCCTTGGATGAATTTTGTATGACGGTGCTGGGATTAAAGGTTGCGCGCCGCGCCAATGCCGTTTCCGCCTTGCACGGCGAAGTCTCTCGCGCCATGTGGACCGGCCTGTATCCCGGCAAGTCGGAAGAGGAAGTTCCGATCGGCCACATCACTAACGGCGTCCACGTGCCCTCCTGGCTGGCGCCGCAGATGTTCCGTCTTTATGACCGCCATCTCGGCAGCGGCTGGCACGAGCACAGCGGGGAACCAGCCATTTGGGAAGGAATCGAGAATGTTGATGATGGCGAGCTCTGGGAGACCCACCTTCATCTGAAGTCGCGTCTGCTGGATTTTGTCCGGCACCGCGCCGTGGAGCAGGCCGACCGCCGCGGCGAGCCCAATGAGGTGCTGGTGCGGCTGGCCCGCGTGCTCAGCCCCGACGCGCTTACCATCGGTTTTGCCCGGCGCTTCGCCACATATAAGCGAGCCGATCTCATTCTGGCCGATATTGAGCGGCTCACAACTCTGGTCAATGATCCCAAGCGGCCGGTGCAGTTCGTTTTCGCGGGCAAGGCCCATCCGCGTGACGAACCCGGCAAGCAGATGTTGCAGAAGATCGCGCTTCTCATGCGCCAGCCGGAGTTTGCCGATAAATTCGTTTTTGTCGAGGACTACGACATCAACGTGGGCCGCCATTTTGTCCAGGGCGTGGACGTCTGGCTCAACAATCCGCGCCGTCCGCTGGAGGCCTCTGGCACTAGCGGGCAGAAGGTCGTTCTCAACGGCGGCTTGAATCTTTCCGTGCTCGACGGCTGGTGGGCGGAAGCCTATGACGGGCTGAATGGGTTCGCGATCGGCACGGGCCGCACCCATTCCAACATGAGCATTCACGACGCGCGCGACGGCGACGATTTGTACCGCGCCCTTCGCGAAGAGGTGATTCCGCTTTACTATCAGCGCGACCGCGACGGCCTGCCGCGGGGCTGGATCAAGCGGATGAAACGCACCATCCGCACGCTCGGCTGGCGCTTCAACGCCGACCGCATGGTGATGGATTACACGCTGAAATGTTACATTCCGGCGGCAGGCGGCACTTCGAGCGACATGCGGGGCGCCTGTTAGGCGCCGGTTCACATTTCTGATTTGCGGCCTAGCCGAGACGCCGCGATTGACCCTTTGTTATAATTTGCCATCTCATTCGCTCTGGAACCGCATTTCTAGCTGACGGAGGATTTATCGACAAGCGTTTTATCCGCATCAACGAGCGCATTCGCGCGCGGGAAATCCGCGTGATTGATGATGAAGGCAAGCAGATCGGCATCCTGCCACCCTACGAAGCGCTCAAAATGGCCCGCGAGCAAAACCTGGATTTGGTGGAAATCTCGCCCACTGCGAACCCTCCCGTGTGCCGCATCATGGACTACGGGAAATATCTGTACCAGCAGGAAAAGAAAGAACGCGAGGCCAAGAAACACCAGAAAACCATCGTGGTGAAGGAAGTAAAGTTCCGCATCAATGTGGACGACCACGACTACGAGACCAAAAAGAACCACGTGCTGCGCTTTCTGGATGAAGGAGACAAGGTCAAGGCGACCATCTTCTTTCGCGGACGTGAAATGACGCGCACCGGGCTGGGGCGCGAAATTCTGGAACGGCTGATTAAGGACATCGGCGAAAAAGGGATCGTGGAGTTTCGCCCGCGGCAGGAAGGCAACACATTGCACGCCATCCTGGCGCCGAAGAAAGATGGCGGGCCCAAGCAGCAATCGGCCCCGCCGCAGAAAACGCCGCCGCCCGCGCAAGCCGCGCCAACCGTAAAGCAGGCGTAAGAGAGAGAGCACTCAGACATCAGCCGTTGGCATTTAGCCAGTGCGAAATCTTGCTGGCCAAATGCTAATTGCCAACTGCTAAGTGCCGGGTTTGGAGATTTCATGCCAAAATTAAAGACACACAAAGGCGCCTCCAAGCGCTTCAAGAAGACTGCCACGGGGAAGGTCAAGCGCGGGCATTCCCATCTGCGCCATATGTTGACCTCGAAAGCCAAGAAGCGCAAAAAGAAGCTGCGCCAGGCCGTGTTGGTAAGTGATGCCGATACTCCCAAAGTCAAGCGTATGATTCCATACTAGAGTTCTGATGGGGCGGGCGCTCTTGCCCGCCCTTGCGCACGGCAACGTGCGCAGCACAGTACAGGCGAGTGAAGAGGCCAATCAGACCAGCGAGTCTCCTGCCTCCAGCCGCCGATCATTAATCATTAGAAGTCAAAAAGGAGCAAGCCATGCCTCGGGTAAAACGCGGGACCAAGCGCCGCGCCAAGCGCAAGAAAATACTGGATCGCGCGAGCGGATACTTCCTCACGAAATCCAAACTTTATCGCTCAGCCAAAGAAGCGGTCGAGCGCGGGCTGAAGTTTGCCTACGCCGGCCGCCGCCAGAAGAAGCGCCAGTACCGTTCGCTGTGGATCGTGCGTATCGGCGCCGCGGCCAAGCTGAACGGCCTGAGCTACAACCAGTTCATCCATGGGCTGAAGAAAAGCGGCATGGAACTCGACCGCAAGATTCTGGCTGACCTGGCGGTGCGCGATCCCGGCGCCTTTAAGACCCTCGCCGAGAAGGCTAAAGGCGCTCTGAGCCTGCCCTGAGCGGGGGCCGCGTAGAAACGCACTCAGACCTCTCATTCCGGGCCGCTTGCAGCCGCGAAGCGCGGCGAGAGCGTGCCGGGATTCCCTATTGAAGTAAGTTTGGAATATGGCTTCGAAGAAAAGATCCGCGCCCTACACAGTACCCAGGCTGAAGGATTTCTCCGCGCCTGCGCTCGACAAGGCAGCTGAGAAACTTCTCGCAGCGCTGCATGACGAATCGTCGAGGATCAAAAACGAAGCCGACTGGAAAACTTTCCGCGATCGCTGGATGGCGCGCTCGAATGGCATCCTCACGCAGATCAACAATCTCTGGCTGAAAGCGGCGCCGAAGGAGGTGAAGCCACAGGTTGGCCAGCGGGTCAATGAGATCAAGGATAAGGTCGAGGACGAAATACAGGACACCGAGCTTGACCTAATACGGATTCAACAGGAACAATTGTCCTCATCCTCCTACGTCAAGGCCGCCGATCACCTCGATATCACCCTTCCCGGCATTCGTCGCCCTCTCGGCGCCGAGCATCCCGTCATCAAGACCACAAACGAACTTCTGGCCGTCTTCCGCAATCTTGGTTATTCCGTTCAGGAAGGCCCGGTAATCGAGACCGACTACTACAACTTCGAGTCGTTGAACTTCCCGCCGAACCATCCGGCGCGCGACACACAAGACACGCTTTTCGTCGCGAGGCAGGAATCGAAGCCGTTGCGCGACCGCCTGCTGCTGCGCACTCACACTTCGCCGGTGCAGATTCGCACCATGGAGAGAATGAAGCCCCCGCTGCGAATCGTGATTCCCGGCAAAGTCCACCGCAATGACCCGCCGGACGCCACCCATTCGCCGATGTTTCACCAGATCGAAGGCCTGGCGGTGGATTCAAACATCACCTTCGGCGATCTCAAAGGCACGCTCGATCACGCCATGAGAATGTTCTTCGGTTCGAGCGTGAAGACCAGCTTTCGCCCGTCGTTTTTTCCGTTCACCGAACCGAGCGCCGAGATGATGGTCTCCTGTTTCATCTGTGGCGGCAGCGGCAAACGGGGCAGCGAACCTTGCCGCCCTTGCAAGCAGACCGGATGGATCGAAATTCTGGGCTGCGGCATGGTGGACCCGAGCGTATTCGACTTTGTGAAGGACAATGGCTACGATCCGCAAAAAATCAGTGGCTTCGCCTTTGGCATGGGCGCCGACCGCATTGCGCTGCTGAAGTATGGCGTAGATGACATTCAGTTGTTCTTCAATGGCGACGTAAGATTCCTGGAGCAGTTTGAGTAAAAGCTGTCGGCCTTCAGCGCTCGGTCATCAGTAAAGCTTTCTCGGCCTGCAACTGATAGCTGACAGCTGATAGCTAATAACAGATGGCCAGATGAAACTTTCTCCCCATTGGCTGCGCGAATTCGTCGATCTCACCGCGGACAACCTCCGTCTCGCCGAAGACTTGACCGCCGCGGGCATTGCCGTCGAGGGCATTACGGGCGCTGGCGAGAATACCGTCTTCGAAATGGAGATCGGAACCAACCGCCCCGATGCCATGAATCACTACGGCGTGGCGCGCGAAGCCTCCGCAATCTATGACACTCCGCTGAAGCCGCTTGTGCCAAAGCTGCCCGCGAGCAATGGCAACGCCAATTTCGACATTTCTATCGAAGACGCCGAGGGCTGCGCCCGTTACACTGCGCGAATCATTCGCAGTGTCACCATTAAGCCCTCGCCGCAGACCATCGCTCGTCGTCTCGCTCTCGTGGATCAGCGGCCCATCAATAACGCTGCCGACGCTTCCAATTACACGCTGTGGGAAATGGGCCACCCCACTCACGCCTTCGATCTCGACTTGCTTCAAGGCGGAAAAATCATCGTGCGCCGGGCCCGCGCCGGCGAAACGCTGAAGACCCTCGATGGCGTTGACCGGAAGCTTTTCCTGGAAGACTTGATTATTGCGGATGCGAACCGCCCCATCGGACTCGCCGGCATTATGGGCGGCTTCGATACTATGATCACCGACAAGACTCGAAATGTCCTCATCGAAGCCGCGTGGTTTGATCCCACAACCGTGCGCAAAACCGCCAAGCGCCACGGCATGCACACCGACGCTTCGCATCGCTTCGAGCGCGGCGCCGATTTCGAGGCTACCGCGCTGGCCTGCTCGCTTGTGGCGCAAAGAATTCTGGAGTCAGCCGGTGGTCAACTTGCCGGCGATGCCCTCGATGTAATTGCCCGCCATCTCGACCAGGCCCCCATCCTTCTGCGCCTGCGGGAAGTGCGTCGCATTCTGGGTCACACCCTGCCGCCCGGTGAAATCCTGCGCGTCCTCAAGCACCTCGGCTTCGATCCCCTGCCCGACGCCGGCGAGGACCCGGAGTTCACCGTCCGAATCCCAAGTTGGCGCCTCGATGTGGAGCGCGAGATTGATTTGATCGAGGAGATCGCCCGCATTCACGGCTACGACAAATTCGCGAACACTTTGCCGGCCTTTGCCGGCGCCGTAATCGAATTGCCCGGCGCGGCAACAAACCGCCGGCTTCGCTCCCGCCTGCTCGCCCTCGGCTACAACGAGGCCATCTCATTGACCTTCATTTCGCACGACGAGGCGGAAATATTCTCCACCGCTCCCGTCGTCGAGTTGGCCAATCCTTTGAGCGAAGAAGCATCCATCATGCGGTCCTCCCTGGTGCCCGGCATGCTCAACATGCTGAGCTATAACCTGAATCGCGGCAGCAACAACGTCCGGCTTTTTGAGTCGGGCAGCGTGTTTCAGTCTGCAGGAGAAAAGGCGGTGGAAACGAACCAGATTTGCCTGGGAGCAACCGGCCTCGCCAACTCACCTGGCCCGCATCAGGCTGCGCGCCTTCTTTCGTTCTTCGATCTGAAAGGCGACATCGAAACTCTGCTCGCAGCTTTTCAGTCCGGAGCGCTGTACTTCGACTCGCACACCGCCGACTATTACCATCCCGGGCGCTCAGCGCGCGCCGTGATGGATGGCGCGACTGTGGCCCAGTTCGGCCAAATCCATCCCGAGCTCGCCGCGCGACGCAAGTTCCGCCAGGAGGTTTTTGTCGCCGAAGTTTATCTGGACCGGCTGCTTGGCCACGAATTGCGCGAGCCGCGCTATCAGGCGCTTGCCAAATATCCTGCCGTCGAGCGTGACTTCTCTTTCATCTTCGATGACGCCGTGCTCTTTGAGAAAATTCAGCAGACGGTAGCGTCCCAGGCTGTGTCGAACCTGCGAAGCTTCGCTCCGGTTGAGATTTTTCGCGGCGGAAGCGTTCCCGCCGGGAAATATTCCATCCTTTTGCGCGCAGTCTTTCAATCCGCCGACCACACGTTGCGCGATGACGAAGTGGCGAACTGGTCCGCGCAAATCATCGCGGCGCTAGAGAAACTCGGCGGCCTGCAGCGAGCCTGACGTTTCAATTTCTATCGCTCCAGCTTTTCATCAAAGAATTTCGCCATCAGCTCCAGCGCTTCCTTGGTTTCCGGCAAGTCGAAGTGATACCAGAAGGCATGCGGCAGCGCCTCGAACACCACCAGCTGTGCATCATTTCCCGCACCCAGCAGCGCCCGATGAAAAATGCACGTGTCGCTCAACAGCATGTCACGCGTGCTGGTGACCAGCAGGCTCGGCGGCATGCCGTGCAAATCGGCGTAGAGCGGCGAAAGCAGCGGGTCTTTGCTGTTCGTCTGGCCAACATAGTCCGCATCGTGCGGGCGGCGCGGATCGGCCGGCTCAACCATGCCGGGCAATCCGTTCAGCGCGAAAAGCTGCCGCGAATCGCTAGTGCGGCTGAAGTCAGCCAGCATGGTGAACAGGCCGAGCGCTCCCGGAAGCGGCTCTCCGAGTTGTTTCAGCTTGACCGCTACTTCTGCCGTCAGAATCCCGCCCGCCGAGGTACCGAATATGCCAACGTTTCGCGGTTTGTACGATTTCAGTAGCTCCTTGTACACCGCGACTGCGTCTTCCACCGCCGCCGGAAAACGATTCTCCGGCGCCAGCCGGTAATACACCGAAACCACTTTAATCTTCGCCAGGTTCGCGATCGGAACTCCTTCGATCAGAGAGCCCGAATCCGAATTGAATCCGCCGCCGTGCAGATTGATGAGCAGGCGGACGCGATTTGCCTCCGGCATCGCAAGCGGCGTAATGATGTCGGTGCGGACCCCGGCGATGCTGCTCTCCTCAATATTCACCGGATAACGCCTCCGCGCTTCGGTGGAGTCACGGGCGCGCCACTCGTCAGTTCGCTGCCGCCGCTCGGCCAGGGTCTCCGGCGCATACTTTTGTTTCGTGAGCGACTCCAGCCATTTCTGTGCCTCCGGGCTGACCATCGAAGGCACGGAGATCACACGCGTGATGCGCGCCGTCCCATCGGCATCAAAAGTCGCTGAGTTTGCTGAGTTGGCGGGATACGATTGTGCCAGGGCGAAAGCGGACACAAAGACAACTAGAAAGAGAAGACACAGCACTCGGTTTTTCATCGCGACATTTGTATCAGAGTCGCGCTGACAGATGAAAGCAGCGGGGCCACGAACCAACTCCGCCTCCCCGTTTAGACCAAATTACGACACCACGTACTTCCCTTGCTCAATCACCCTCTGCGCAACCTGCTGGCGCAATTCAATCGTGTTGTAGGGATCATGCTTCGCCAGCCGGCGCAGAATCGCCAGCTGCGTGCGCAGCATGTCGCCTTCGGCCACGGCGGCAATGATCTTCCGGGCCGCCGCTTCAATCTTTTCCATCGCCTGCGAAAGATAGAGCCGCGTCATCGCCACTGCCAACGCAGCGCTCGCTTCGCCGCTCTTCGTCGTGATCTTCTCCGCGCGCAGCAGCGCCGATTCCATTGCGTAGATCTCAATTACCATGTCGGCGATCGCGCCCATAACTTCCTGCTGGTCCTGAATCGCCTGCATGTATTTCTGCGTCGCCGCGCCAGCAGCGAACAGCCCCAGCTTTTTTGCTGCCGTTACAAGCTTGCGCTCCTCTGCCAGCGGCCCGTCATTCTCCCCGGTCACGGAAGGCCCGGCCAGAACTTCATCCATAAGTTTCCTGATTGCCGGCATGAGCCCCAATTGCCCGCTCATGGCCCGCTTGAGCAGAAATCCCGTGATGATCAGCCGGTTGATTTCGTTCGTGCCCTCAAATATCCGATTGATCCGCGCGTCGCGATAAGCCCGCTCGGCCGGATACTCCTCCACGAACCCGTAACCCCCATAAATCTGCACGGTCTCGTCCACCACGTAGTCAATCATCTCCGATCCCCAGACCTTGATGATGGAGCACTCCACGGCGTATTCCTCAATTGCTTTCAGCGTCTGCCGGGCGGAATCGGCACCGTCCTTGTCCACTTCGCTCAGCGCCACGTCCATCATGCCGACCGTGCGATAGATCAGCGACTCGCCCACGTAAATCAAAACCGCCATATTGGCCAGTTTTTCCCGCACCAGCCCGAAGTCTGCGATCACCTTCTCGAACGCTTTGCGCTGCCGGGAATAGGCAATCGAATTTTCCAGCGACAATCGCGCCCCGCCCACGCACATGGCGCCGAGCTTAAAACGCCCGATGTTCAGAATGTTGAAGGCGATCACGTGCCCTTTGCCGATCTCGCCCAGAACGTTCTCTGCCGGAACTTTGCAATCGTTCAAAATGATGGGACAGGTTGATGATCCGCGAATCCCCAGCTTGTGCTCCTCGGCGCCGATCGAAAATCCCGGGAACGCCTTCTCTACCAGAAACGCCGTGAACTTTTCGCCGCCCACCTTGGCAAAAACCACGAACAAATCCGCAAAGCCTGCGTTGGTGATCCACATTTTTTCGCCGTTCAGCACATAGTGCTTTCCATTGGGCGAAAGGTCGGCGCGGGCGCGGCAATGCAGAGCGTCCGATCCCGAGGACGCCTCCGACAATGCATAAGCGCCAACCATTTCCGCCGCAGCCAGCTTCGGCAGATATTTTTGTTTCTGCTCTTCGCTTCCGAAATACACGATTGGCAGCAGTCCAATTCCTGTGTGCCCGCCCCACGCCGCGGCAAAGCTCGCATATTTGGCAATATGTTCAGCGATCACGGCGGCCGTAACTTTGTCCATTTCCAGGCCGCCGTACGCCTCCGGAATTTCTACCGTGCTCAACCCTAACTCGCCGGCTTTTTTCAGCAGCTCCCGCGTGACGGAATAATCCTTGCGCTCCATCTTCTCGATGTTGGGAATGATCTCATTACGGGCAAATTCTTCCGCCGTCTGCCCGATCATCTGATGTTGTTCACTAAAATCTTCCGGAGTAAAAACTTCGTCGGCACGGTGGTCGTCGAGCAGAAAACTCCCGCCGGCGACTCTTGTTTTAGGGATCGTAGCTGTGGCCATTCCGCACTCCTCGCCGGGACCTGCGGGCTTGCACGTCCGGCCTGCTCAATTCTAGAGCAACGGAGCCATTCTTTTAGGAATTCGTCTTAAACCGCGATTCTCTGTGCCGAATATTGCTCCAGCCGATATTCGCCGCGGCTGAATCTTCCCGCGAGTTGCGGCACGAGTTGCGCGACCTGCACCCGAATTTCCGGCACCGCGGTGGTTTCCCACAATGCGCCCTTGCGCAAAGGCCCAAGCGCATAAAGCTGCTTCGATGACGTTCCATCGGAGTCCATCAAAGCCCCCTCATCGGATACGTCTAGCCCCAGAGACAAAGCATCGGGCCGCGCCAGCCCCTGGCTCAGAAGGTCCCGAATCAGCGGATCATTCATCTTGCGGCAGTCCGTTTCCGGCCCGGTGCAGTTGATGACGCGGTCCACGCGCAAGGTTTCCGTATCATCCGTACGAGCCTTCCGATAAACAATTTCTGCGCCTTCTGCGCTCTCGCGATACTGCAGAACGCGGCCAGTCCGCATTTGAAGACTTCCATCCTGCAATTCTTGCTCAATCTGCGCGGCGACTTCCGGCGCCAGGCGGTGCCGGTGCACCTCCCAATAAGGACGAACGTGGCGCAGCAACCGTCTCTTCTCCTCGGCTGCCAGCGATTGCCAGATGCGCTGCGTGCATGGGCGCAGCGAATCAATCACGTTTCGCCAGTCCGCGCCCCTCGCGACCGCCCCATCAATCTGGCGGCGCACCAGGTGGAGCAGAGCATGTGCCGTGGACGGCATGCCTACATCCCAATAAGTCGGCCACTCGCTGCTCCGGCTGTGGACCCTGGGAAGTAAGCCGTGCCGAGAAAGTATGTAGATCGTTCCGCGGAATCCCCGTTCGCGCAGGGCGAGCACCGTATCCACGCTGGTGAGCCCTGAGCCGATCAGCAGAATGCTGCGCATCTCCTCGATGTTTTCAAGAGCATTCGGCGCCCAGGCGTAGCCCGCGTAACGTGCACTGCCCGCGGTGATCCCGGGCAACAGAGCATCGCTCGGCGGAAAATTTCCCGTCGCCAGGACCAATTTGTCCACTCCGGCCAGCGCTCCGCTGCGCAAACGCACTTCCACCCTGTTCTCGTTCCGCCTGAGAGAAATCGCCTCATCCCGCTTCCACTGCAGCCTTCCTGGATAAGCTCTCTCCGCTTCTTCCAACAACCACTCCAGGTAATAGCCATAAACGAAGCGGGGAAGAAACGCGCCCGGTCCAGCGCTCGAATCGTAGTTCAGCTGGGCCCAGCGGACGAAATGGCCCGGACTCTCAGGATAAGCACTCATCTGGTTTGCCGGCACATTCAGAAGGTGCTTCCTGATTGGCGTGCTGTACGCCAACCCGCCACCCCGCCGCGGTCCGCGTTCAATGACCAGGACCAACGCAGAGGTCGTCCGCAAAAGTTGCAAAGCGAGGTTCGCCCCTGTAAATCCCCCTCCGATGATGCCGATCGCACCGCGCCGATTGCTTTGCCCTAAGAACTCATTGCCCATTGTTCGTCCTCCCCGGCTTATATACCATAATCTAGATTAGTTTACTAGACAATATAGAATGTACCTTCGACTACAAGAAAAATGCTCTCCAACGGGAGTTAAGAATTACGCCGCAAGTCTTTTCTTCCGGCGGGATCCAACTGCACGGTATCGAAAACAGTCCATCGCGTGGTCATTTACCATTCCCACCGCCTGCATGAAGGCGTAGCAGATCGTCGAGCCTACGAAGCTGAACCCGCGCTTCTTCAAGTCCTTGCTCATCGCATCCGAGTCAGCTGTCCGCGCCGGCACATGAGCGCTCAGCCTCATTCGGGGCTTCCCACCCACAAACTGCCAAATGTAGTTGTCGAAGGAGGCGAATTCTTTCTGCACCGCCAGAAATGCCTTGGCGTTTTTCACTGCCGCGGCAATCTTGAGGCGATTGCGGACGATGCCGTCATTTCGCAGCAGGCTTTGCACCTTCCGCCGGTCATAACCGGCAATGCGGGCAGGGTCGAATCCGTCAAATGCGGCGCGGTAGTTTTCGCGTTTCCTGAGAATCGTGTCCCAGCTCAATCCCGCCTGCGCGCCTTCCAGAATCAGGAACTCAAAGAGCACACGATCGTCATGGACCGGCAGACCCCACTCTTCATCGTGGTAGCGGATAGAAAGCTCGTTCGCCGCCCAATGACATCGCTTGCGTTCGTGCGGGGTTTTGCTCATTAAATCGGACAATGGACCGCCGGGTCTGCGTTCTTTCATCCCGCAGCGCAAGCCCAGCTCAGATCGCTGTTACTCCAGCGACTTCGGGTCCGACAGGTTCTTCGGCGAATGCTTGTCCAGCAACCCGACCAACTTCTCCGCGCACGCTGGCGTCGGCACCTTCCCCTCGCGGACAATCTCTCTCACATCCAGCTTGCGTCCGTACAGCTTTTCATTGGCGCGATTATCTGGCCGCAGCGTCGAACCCTCCAGCGAAACCCCGGCAAATAGCCCTCGCGAGCGCGAATAGGAAAGAATCTCCGCCCGCATGGCGACGTCGGTTGCGCCGGTAGCGTCCCGGCCCTTGGGTCCGGCGGCCGCCGCCGCATCCGCCCCTAGCTGCACCTTGCTTCCCATCAGCGATTCCGCGCCGTGCGGGTTCATAATCAGCAGGACAAAATCGGTCGCCTGCCCGCCCAGCTGCAAACCAAAGTTGCCGCCCTCGAGCGCGTACATGGCCGGAGCCCCCCATGGCCCGGTGAAATGCGGGCCGCTGCGGCAGGTCATGACCCCGCGCCCGTAGCTGCCCCCCACTCCAATCGCAAACTTTAGCACCGAGGGCAGAATGATCACGCATTCCGCGCGCTCCAACAGGTCCGCCGGAATGTCATCCGGAATATTCAGGATCTCCTTCAGCACCTGGCCCGCGTCGCGCACGCGGTCTTCTTCTTTTTCATCATTCGCTGCCAGCGGTACCGCCGCCAGCACCAACACGATAAGCAACGCCACTACTCTTTTCATGCGAATATCTCCAAGGTTGAATTGGGAATTATCTTACATATTTGGGAACAATGCGACCTGCGCCGCAGCGTCGTCGCCTGCTATCCAAGAGCTCTTCGCGCGCATCCATCGCAAAACCGCGACCCGCGCCC
>Ga0335079_10003261_pt1 | contig 18749 bp, 16 predicted proteins | sample Lox_Sample_33_FD_206719 | JGI IMG/M metagenome (GOLD analysis project Ga0335079, IMG submission 206719) | Soil microbial communities from Loxahatchee National Wildlife Refuge, Florida, United States - Lox_Sample_3.3 | ecosystem: Environmental > Terrestrial > Soil > Wetlands | place: USA... | reverse complement strand
CGCCGACGCCGCTCGTTACAGAATCACCAAGCGGAAGCCGTAGGCACGGCACCGCTGATCGTCCAGACCAGCAGCGTCGTCCAGCATCGCCGGCGTGGCTGCTCACGCAGGCGGAGCGGAAGCCGCCGAGCGCCGGCCGCGCGGCCGGTCGTCGACTGCTCGTTTGCACCAGGAGCAGTGACGTCGGCAGCGCGGATCGCGTCGCTGCATCACGCCTACAGCGGCAGTGCTGACGTCGACGCCGTCGTGACCGCTTTCGTGCTTGCAGCTACTCGCGCTTCGGTTAGCGCCGGCAGCATCGGTCGAACCGAGTCCTCGACGATGGCTAGCGTGCGCGCTTGTGGCGAGGAGCGAGACACAGGCCACGGAGCGGGTTGGTCCTGCTTCGCCGCTTTCGGAGGCATCCGACGCGCCGCGAGGTCGAGTCGACCCTGCTTCACGGATTGACAGCCGCCGGCGACCGGCTCGTTTTGATATCTCTCGATCCCACCTTGGTGTCCATCCAGGCGAGCGGTTACGGTTGGCTGCAAGTCGCATCGAGAGATCGCGGCTTGGCTTGCCGGTGCTGGGTCGAACGGAACGAGCAGTTCGTCGCTCTTTTGGCTGGCCGAGCCGGCGTGATAGTCGCGGCTAGCCTGTTGGCGCGTGCGCCCCGTCTACTACTTGACCGCACTGGTGCCCGGCGCGCTCGCGCTGAAGCTGGCCGATGCCGCCCCGACGCTGGTGTTCTTCTCCTCGGCACTGGCGATCGTGCCGGCCGCGGCGCTGATGAGCGATGCGACCGAGGAGCTCTCGGCGCGGTCCGGCCCGGGCATCGCTGGGTTGTTGAACGTGACGTTTGGGAACGCTCCGGGAGCTGATCATCGCGTTCTTCGCGCTGCTGGATGGCCTGCAGGAAGTTGTCAAGGCGTCGCTGGTCGGCTCGGTGATCGGGAACTCGCTTCTCGTGCTGGGCGCCGCGATGCTGGTGGGCGGCAGGGCGCGCACCCGCCAGCGGTTTGACCGCACCGCCGCCCAGACGTACTCGGGATTGTTGGTGGTGACGGTCACGGCTCTGATTCTCCCGGCGGTCCTCGTGCTCGCGCGCGGGAACAGCCTGCCCGGGGTGGGGAAGCCCCGGCACTCGTTTGGCAGCCAGGTCGAGCATCTGTCGCTCGCGGTCAGCGTTGTCATGATCGCCGTCTACCTGGCTGGGCTGCTGTTCTCGCTGCGGACTCACCGAGACCTGTTCAGGCCTGATCGCGAAGAAGCCAGTCCGCATGGGTGGTCGTTGCGCCGCGCGGTGCTGATGCTCGCCGCCGCCGGGGTGCTCGTCGGGGCGCAGTTCTTCGTGGGCGCGTTTGTCGTGGCGATCGTCGGCAACGCGGCAGAGCACTATGTGGCCGTGGCGGTGGCGGCGAAGGACAAGATGGATCTTGCGGTCAATATCTCGATCGGCTCGAGCGCTCAGATCGGCCTGTTCGTCGCCCCCGTGCTCGTGATCCTCTCGTTCGCGTTCGGGCCCGCGCCGATGGCGCTCGTGTTCAACGGCTACGAGCTGGCGGCGCTCCTCCTCGCCGCGCTGATCTCGACCACGCTCATCGCCGACGGCGAATCGACCTGGTTTGAGGGGGTCCAACTGCTGGGGGGTCTACGTGCTGCTCGGGCTCGTCTTCTACTACGCCTAACGAGAGCATGGCACCGGCGATGTTCGCCCCTTTGTTGCCGAGCAGGCTGCAGATTCTTGAGCCGTCGGCGCGGGAACCGCGCTGTGTCGAAGCTGTCGGAATCGTGGTGGCGCGTCAGTTATGGATGCTGCGGGCGAGCATGAGCTGGTGAAGGCGGGTGGGAAGCGTGGCAAGATTGCTGTATCGGAGCGGATCGGTGAAAGTTGGATCAGCACCAGAACACACGATGAGTCTCGGAAGCGACAAACCGTTCGGAGACGCTCTTCGCGAGCTGATGGAAGCTCGAGGCTTGACCTACCGCGAGCTGGCGCAAAGAACTCGCGAGCTGGACGAAAGAGGCATCACCCACGCCCATATCAATATGCTCGCGAACGGGCACGATCGGCCGTCGATGCGGGCGATGCAGCTGATCGCGCGGGCTTGCGGCGTGACGCCCGACTATTTCGCTGAGTATCGCCTGGCTGAAGCGATGCGTGAGCTTGATCCGGCCGAAGTGGGCCTCGAACAGGCTCTCGAGAACCTCAACGCGCAGCTCGGCGGGCATCGACGGCGCGGCGCCCGGCCCCTTTCACAGCCAGCAGCAACCTCGACCTAGTCGCTAGCTGGGGCTCGGATCGAAGAGACTGACCGCCATTTCAGCGGCTTACGAACGAGCCAGCCGGCGGGGGGTTCACGGGTACGATCCCGGTGATGCCGGAGCGTAGACCGTGGTGAGGGAGCGGGTTGGCTAAGAAGCGGTTGACCGGTGGGCCGCGGCGGTTGAGCGATCGTGTGGCGGAGCGGTTGTCGGACACGATGTTCGCCCTCTCGCTGCCGAGCCGGGTGCAGATCCTGGGGTGCCTTCGCGATGGGCCGTGCACGGTGGGTGAGCTTGTGGAGGCGTTGGGGATGGAGCAGTCTGCGGTTTCGCATCAGTTGCGGGTGTTGCGTGAGCACGAGCTCGTCAAGGCAGAGCGGGACGGTCGTTCGCGTCGCTATGCGTTGTATGACGAGCATGTGAGCGCGCTGTTGGAGGCTGGTCTGGATCATGTCGAGCTACGGGGTGGCCGGAAGGGTCGAGCCGCGGGGCGCTCGGCTGGCTGAGGTGGTGGTTCGGTGGAGGGTTTGGCGTGAGCGAGGGTAGGCGGGCGGCGGTGTTGCGGCCGGCGTTTGCGCCGTCGGCGGATCGGCGCTCGGTGCTTGATCGCGCGCATCGGGGCGACATCGTGGGCGCGCTTGGGCGGGTGGCGAGTACTGATACAGGACCGCGGCTGTCGTGGAAGGCCCGGTTCGCGACGCTCGCCGCGGTGATGGGTCCTGGGCTGGTGGTGATGGTGGCCGACAATGACGCGGGCGGGATCTCGGTGTACGCGCAGAGCGGGCAGAACCACGGGCTGGGGCTGTTGTGGCTGTTGGTCCTGCTGGTGCCGGTGTTGGTGATCAACCAGGAGATGGTTGCTCGCTTAGGCGCGGTGACCGGGGCCGGCCATGCGCGCCTCATTTTCGAGCGGTTCGGGCGGCTGTGGGGTTGGTTCGCGCTCGGCGACCTGTGCGTGTTGAGCGTCCTGACGATCGTGACGGAGTTCATCGGCGTCAGCTTGGCGTTGGGGTATTTCGGGGTGAGCCGATACATCGCGGTGCCGGTCGCCGGCGTGGCGCTGATCGCCGTGACGGCGTCTGGCGGGTTTCGGCGGTGGGAGCGGGTGATGTACGTGCTGCTGGCTTTGAACTTCGCGGTGGTTCCGCTCGTGCTGTTCGCCCACTCGGGAGCTGCAGGAGCGGCTGGAGAGATCGCGGTACACCCCACCGGCGGGTCGCACGGCGCGCTGGTCTTGTTTGTGATTGCGCTGATCGGCACGACGGTCGCTCCGTGGCAGTTGTTCTTTCAGCAGTCGAACGTGGTCGACAAGCGGATCACGGCGCGCTGGTTGGCGTACGAGCGCTTGGACACTCTGATCGGCGGGATTCTGTTTGGCGTCGGCGCGTGCGCTGTCCTTCTGACCTGCGCGTTCGCGTTTGGCGGCACCCCTCTGCATGGTGGGTTTGTCGATGCTGGGGCGGTCGCGACTGGGCTGCAGGATCGGCTTGGCGCGTCGGCCGGTGTCGTGTTCGCGATCGTCCTGCTCAACGCATCGGTGCTCGGCGCGGCTGCTGTCACGTTGTCGACCGCGTACGCGATCGGTGATGTGCTGGGTGTGAGGCATTCGCTTCACCGTGGGTGGCGCGACGCGCGGACGTTTCACGGGAGCTTTGCTGTGTGTGTGACGATCGGGGCGGCCATCGTGTTGGTGCCCGGCGCGCCGCTCGGGCTGGTCACGACGGGCGTTCAGGCGCTTGCGGGGGTGCTGTTGCCGAGTGCGTGCGTGTTCTTGTTGCTGTTGTGCAATGACAAGGCGGTGCTTGGCCCGTGGGTCAATCCCCGGTGGCTGAACGCGTTGGCGACGCTGGTGGTTGGCGTGTTGATCGTGCTCTCGGCGCTGCTCACGGCAAGCACGCTGTTTCCTAAAGCGGATGTGGGCGTCCTCGCGGTCGGACTCGCGGCGGTGACGAGCGGGGCCGTCGGCGGTGTCGTGGTCGCTGGGCTGCGGGCCGGCGGGTCGCAGCGATCGCAGAAGCGAACGGGAGCGGATGATATGTGGACGATGCCGCCGCTCGAGTCGCTGCCCGCACCGACGAGCTCTTCGAGCCGCTTGCTGGGGCTTATGGCGTTGCGGGTCTACCTGATCCTGGCTGTGGTGGGCGTGGTGATCAAGGTGGTCGAGCTGGCGATCGCCGGGTGAGCCAGACGACGTCGCGGACGGCGAGTTTCCGGGTTACCCGCCGCCGAGCTGGATGGCTTTCACGATGAGGAGGATCACGGAGACGACGAGGTATCCGCGGAGGGTGAGCATCGCGACCTTGCGCCCGGTTGACCATTGCGGGCGAGCGAGCAGCGCGAGCGGCGCCATCGTCCATTGCTCGCGCGGGATCGAGGGCTCCTCCTCGACTAGGACGGGCGCTCGGCGGCGGGTGCGCAGTGTGACCAGCCCGAACGCCGTGAGTCCGACCGCGAGTAGCGCCCCGCCGATCAGGGCGACGGTGGTGACGTTGAGACTCGGGAAGACGGTGGTGGCCATCAGGATCAGCGAGAGCAGGACGAGGGTGGCGACGATTACGCTGGCGAGTGCGTTGAGCCAGGGCGCGTTGCGCCACGGTCCGAGCACTTCGCGGTCGTTGCAGAGCAATAGGAGGAATACGCTGGCGCTGGGGAGCAGCACGCCGGCGAGCGCTTGGACGGCCTCGGTGATCACGCCGAGCGGGGCGCCCGGGATCAGGACGATCGCGGCGGCGGCGATGATCAGCCCGGCGAAGATGCTGTAGAACAGCTTGGCGTCCCGCCAGCTGCGGTGCAGCGAGCTCTTGGTGCCGAACACGTCACCGAAGGCGTAGCTCGTGGAGAGGGTGAGCGCCCCGGCGCCGATCAGCGATGCGTTGAGCAGGACGATCGCGAAGAATGCCCCGACCGCGGAACCGAGCGTGTGATCCAGCGCGGTCGCGGTGGCGCCGGCGTCGGTGAACTGTCCGAAGTAGGGGGTGCCGGCGAACGCGAATGCGGACACGCAGATGAGCGCGGCGGCGCCGATGACCACGACGATGGCGCCGATCCAGGTGTCGGCGCGTTCGTAGTTGATCCATCGGGGGGTGATTCGCTTGTCGATGATGTTGGACTGCTGGAAGAACAGCTGCCATGGCGCGACGGTGGTGCCGACCATCGCGATGATCAGCAGGACGGAGGTCGAGTTCGCGCCGCCCTGGATCCCCGGGATGACGAAGTCGTGGGCGATCTGGCTTCCGTGCGGGTGGGCCATGAAGAACAGGGGGATGACGAGGAAGTTCGCCAACACGAACACGAACATGCTGCGCTCCCAGGCGCGGAAGCTGCCGGTGATGGTGATCGCGAGGAGCGCGATAGCGGCCAGCGGTACGGCGATGTATTTGGAGACTCCGAGGTACCCGAGCGAGAGGCTGACGCCGATGAACTCGGTGACGATGGTCAGGAAGTTCAGGACGAACAGGTCGCCGACCGAGAACCATCCCCAGAAGCGGCCGAAGCGCTCGTTGATCAAGCGGGCGTGACCCACCCCGGTGACGGCTCCAAGCCGCACGACCATCTCCTGGTTGACGATGAGGACCGGCACGAGCAGGAGCAGCACCCAGAGCAGGCTGGTGCCGTAGTTCTGCCCGGCCTGGGAGTAGGTGGCGACGCCGCCGGCGTCGTTGTCGCCGACCATCACGATCAGCCCGGGGCCGATGATCGCCAGCAGCGCCAGCGCCCGGGCGCGCCAGCCGCGGTGTGCCTGCTCGTGCTGGCGGATCGTTCGGAACGCCCCCTGGATATCGCCAACGTGCGCCGAGTCGAGCACGAACCGATCACGCGGCACGCCGCCGCCGGCGGGCGCGGACTCGGTCGAAGCGCTGGGAGTAGGGGTGGGGCGCCGGTTGGAACTCATTCGTTCACCTCCTTCGTGAGGCCTCGTCGGTCATTCGCGGGCCTCCCCGGCGCGCCATCGCCATTCCTCGGGGATCAGGCGCTCGAGCACGTCGTCAAACGAGATGACGCCAATCGGCTGTCCGTCGGCGTCGATGACCGGCATCGCGAGCAGGTCGAAGTCGGCCATCAGCCGCGCGATCTCGGGCAGCTCCTTCTCGGCGGAGATCGCCGGTACCCGCGTCTCGATCAGGCTGGTAACGGCCGCGTCTCCGTCCGCCTGGATCAACTCGGAGGAGAACACCCCGCCGACGAGCTTTCCTTGCTCGTCGATCACCCAGATCGCCAGCAGCTGCGCGGGCGGAAGCTCGCTCGCGCGCACCCGCTCGAGCGCCTGCGCGACGCTCGCGTCGGCCGGCAGCGTCGCGAAGTCCGGGTTCATCAGCCCGCCCGCGGTCGACGGGTTGTACCCCAGCAGCCGCTTGATCTTCCGCTGCTCAGCTGCCGGCATCAGGTTCAGCACGGGAAGCCGCCGATCCTGATCGAGCTCGAGCAACAGGTCGGCCGCGTCATCACTCTCCATGCGACCCAGGACCGCGGCCACTTCCTGGTCGGGCCGCTCCTTGAGGAACTCGACCTGGTGCTCGTCGTCGAGCTCCTCGAACACATCCGCCTCGAGCTCCTTGTCCTGCCCGACCGCCTGCATGATCTCCTCCCCCTCCTCATGGGAGGCGGCCTCCACGAGGTCGGCGATCTGCGCGGGGTGAAGCCTGGCCAGCCGCCGGGGCGCGAGCCGCAACCTCGAGCTCGGCACGTGTCCCACGAACGGCTCGATCTGCGACCACGGCACAAACGCGGCGTGATCGCGCTCATGACCGCGAAAGCGCCGCGGCAAGAAGCGCCTGATCCCGGCGCCGAGCGCCGGGTCGATGCCGGCCACCCGCCAGATCCCCCCGTCGCACACCAACTCGACCTCTCGCGCCTTGACCAAACGGGCCGTGTTGACGTCGATCATGCTCCGACCGAGCACATCCGCGCGCAACAACACCTCCCCCGGCCGGCGCTCGAACTGCGCCAGATTGAGCTTCGTGGTCAAAGTGCGCGCATCCTGCGGTTCCAGCCGCTCGATCCGATCCGCCGGGACGAACAGCTCCCGGCCGCCAATCCGCGCTTTCAGCCCGGTCACCGACGGCAACTGCTCCCCGGTGTCCAACCGCGCGATCAAATCCTCCACTTGACCCAACCGCTCACCGCTGGAATCAAGCAGCGGACTTCCAACCAGCGAAGACAGATGCAGCACCGGCTCGGACATCACCGCATCAACCGCCCGAAGCTTCGAAAGCTGGCGCCCAACACCAACACCGGCGTCACGGAAACTAGACTGGTCAAGGGAGCCTCCTTCGCGGCCGACGTCGCCGCCTTCAGCGACAGCATTTCCATGAAGGCTCCTTCATGCGTGAACCCGCCCTGTGAACGAGGTGTGAACCACCGAGCGCGCTCGCGCGGCGACCGTCGCTGACTGCTGTCGGATGCTCGGATGCCTCGACGACCGAGCGGTGCTTGGTGAGCGTCATGCCACCACCTCCTTCGGGGTCGCCTCTCCGGGCCACCCGCGAAGGACACGCTCCAGCGGCTAAGCCAGAGCGAACGCGCAGGCGAACGCGGAGATGCGACTACTTCGGGGTTCTAAGTCCATTTGCCTCGGGTGATCTCCTCACGCCCGACCGGGCGCATTCGCCTTATATGACGACGATACCATATGAAGGATGCTTCATGCGATGGGTCGGCGTCGAACCGACGGATACACGTGAATCGAGGACCGTCTATCAGGCGCGCCGAGCAGCCGTCTTGTGGGGCCAGACCCAGGTCTTCGACCGGGAACGACGCTCGGCCGGACCCGCGGCGGCGATGCGCGTAACCGTCGCAGCCGTCAGCGGCGCTGCGATCGCGACGCTTCTCGCCGGAGTCGCCCGCGCCCCCTACCCCGCCCAATTTGTCACCACGACCGCAGCCGGCTGCGCCTTCCTCGCGCTCCTCGTCGGACCGGGCAGACCGTCGGCCTCAGACTGGTTCGTAGTCCGGGTCCTTCTCGCCGTCAACTTGGTCGTGTTTGGCATCAGCTACGCGCACAAACTGAGCCTGGCACTCGCCGCCATCACGGTCTCCCTCGGGCTATCGCTGCTCGCACTCACGATCCGTGCCGGCGCGGTCGGTCGTGGCAGGCACCGCTCCAAACGCTGAGAAAGTCGGTGGACTCCGTTCGTGCCTGGCGCCTCACGCGCCGTCAGCCGCACAAATTCAGGCGAGCTGCTGACCGACCCCAGGCGCGCGTGAGTCACAGGCTGAGCGCGCGCGGGCGATACGACATCGACTCGGTCGAGTTCCCATGGGGACCGCGGCCGGGGTGGCAACGCGCCCACCTATACCTCGATTCGTGAACCCATGATCACGGTGCGGTCGCGTGGTAGGCCGAAGTAGTCGGCGGCGTCGGCGGTGATGTGCGCGGTGGCCAGGAACAGGTTCTTGCGCCAACGGCTCATTCCGGGGGCGTCGCCGCGGTAGAGGTCGATGGTGGAGAGGAAGTAGGACGCCTGGCTGGCGTCGATGACGCATTCGGTCTCTGCTTTCTCGAGCTGGCGCATCACCGCCGGGATGTTGGGCTGGTCCATGTACCCGAAGCGGGCGCTCGCGTGCGTGATCTTGTCGTCGGTGTAGCCGAGGTCGTCGATCACGAGACGGTCGGCGGGTGCTACGTGAGGAATCGCGAGCGTTTCGATCGACAGGATCACCACGTTCTCGTTGAGCGCGTGGACGTGCTCGACGCTGGCGCGCATCGCCAGCGTGGTGCGCGATTAGCTTCAGGTCAGGGTGGCGGTCGTAGATGCCTGCGAACATCAGCCGGCAGACCGTGATCGTGGTGTCAAACGGCCACCCGACCACCTGCCAGAGCATGAACGGGGCGGTCTCGGGCGGTGCACCAGGCGTCGCGGGGGTTCGGTACGGGTGGAGCCAGACTCCGGCGTTGAGTCGCTCCATCGCGGCGAACAGCGGGTCGTAGCGTTCGTCGTGCGGGGGCAGGTTGATCGCGTCTGCCTCGAGCTGTACGCCGAGCGCCCCGAGCTCGCGAACGGCGCGCATTGCCTCCTCGGTCGCTCCGTCTGGGTCCTCGAGCGGCGTTGCAGCGATCCAGCCAGCGAAGTGGTCGGGATACCGCTCGACGAGCTCTGCTGTCTCCTCGTTGTTGCGGCGGACAAGCTCGATCAGAGCGGCGCCCGCGAGGCTCGGATCGGCGTGTGGTAAGGGGATCGGCGCGAGGATTTGCCGGTAGCCGGCATGCGCGTCGATCACGCTGCGGCGCAGGTCGATGTCATAGAGGGCGCGTTGCGTCAGTAGAAACGCTCCGGCTGTCTGTTGCCCGCGGCGCTCGAGATGCTGTACGTAGGACGCGGACAGGATGTGTGTCCAGATGTCGACTTTCATTACTAGCCCCCTGGTTCGCGCGCCACCGCCCGCATCGAACGAGTACCGGGGCGACCCCAGTCTGCTTCCGATGTGCCCTCGATGTTCATCCCGGCAGCACCGGTATCGAGCATCAGATCGCGGATCCACGCGTTCGCCACGGACTGCCGCCAGGCATGGTCATCGTCAACTCGTCGGAGCGTCGGTCCTCACCGCGCCTCGAAGAATGGGGTCAGCACCCCATCCTGATGCGCCACGTGAGCCCGGGTTGTAAATGCGCCCACAACAACGACGCGTCGAACTCAGCACAGGCCCGGACTAGCACGCGAGCGACGTCGCCGATACACCGGCCCGGGGCCGGCCGGCTGCCGGCGAGTGACTTCGTGGCTTTGCGACGTCCCGCACCCGCGACGCGAAGGGCTGGGTGGAACACCTGCCGCGCGAGCTGGGGCTGCTACGCGAGCGAGTCACTTGCGGGCTTGTGCGGCTCGGCATCCTCTCCGGGGAGCGCTCGAAGATGCTTAGGATCCTTCCGTGACTCGTTTTCCGACGCTCGACTCGGCGCCCGAGCGAGACCTGCGCGGACGGCTCCGGGACGTGCTCCTCGCCGATCGCGAGCCGACCGAGGACCGGGCGCTGCTGGTTGGTCTCCTCGAGCCGCTGGGGCTGATCGACTCGATCGTGCCGAGGGACCGGCGCAGGGGCGCGCGCGGGCGCGCGAAGGCCGTCGCCGAGCAGGGTATCGCCGGCACTGCGGTGCGCGACGCGATTCGCCCGATGCAGACCGCCGTGAGAGCAGCCATCGCGCCTCTGCTCATGTCAGCGCCAACTGATCGGGCCGGTACCACTAAAGGGGCTTGACGTCGTGCCCTGCCGGCGACATGCGGATGTTTGAAGTCACGGCCGAGGGATGGGCGGCCACGGTGGCTGTGATCACGGGGCTGCTGCTGCTCGACTGGGTGGTGCTGGGTCGCAGGGCCCTGACGGTCGGCCTGCCTGCCGCGGCGCGTTGGTCGGTGTTCTATGTCGCGGTTTCTGTTGCGTTCGGCGTGGTGTTCGGGCTGTTGAACGGATCGGCTCTGGCCACGCAGTACTTCACCGGCTACCTGGTGGAGCTGAGTCTGTCGGTTGACAACCTGTTCGTGTTCGTGATCATCATCGGGAGCTTCGCCGTCCCGGTGGCGCAGCAGCCGAAGACGCTGACGATCGGGATCGTCCTCGCGCTCGGGTTGCGCGCCGTGTTCATCGCTCTGGGTGCGGCGCTGCTGCAGCTGTTCTCGTTTATGTTCCTGGTCTTCGGCCTGGCGCTGACGTTCACCGCGGTGCAGCTGTTTCGCCACCGCAACCGGGATCCGCATATTGAGGACAACCTGATCGTGGCCTGGGCCCGTCGTGCGCTGCCGATGAGTAGCGGCTACGACGAGGGGAGGATGGTGACTCGCCGATCGGGCCGGCGGGTGTTGACGCCGCTGTTCCTGGCGCTGGTCGCGATCGGCACGACCGACCTTCTGTTCGCGTTCGACTCGATTCCCGCCGTGTTCGGGGTGACCGACCATGCGTACATCGTCTTTGCCGCCAACGCGTTCGCGCTGTTGGGCTTGCGTCCCTTCTACTTTCTCGTATCTGGTTTGCTCAGCCGGCTGGTCTACCTCTCCACCGGGCTGGCGCTCATTCTCGCCTTCATTGGCCTGAAGCTGATTCTCGAGTTCGCCCACGAGCGAAACCATTCGGTACCCGAGCTGCCGACCGTCGTATCGCTGGCGGTGATCCTTGCGGTACTGACGGCGACCACGATCGCGAGCGTAATCAAGTCCAAGCGCGATCCGGCCAGGCGCGCTCATGCCGGCGCGCTCAGACAAGGCCCAGACCGGGAAGAGGCGCCCCGTGCAAATCGTTCCGACCTGCCAGGACCGGACCAGATCAAACCACCTGCGTGATCGCGAAGCCGCCCCAGGCGCCGGCGAGGATCAGCGCGAGCCCCGGCCAGATCGCGAGCGCGTAGCGCCATTTCCCGATGCCGGCGGCGAGTGCGGCCTTGCTCAGCGTGTTGGTGGTCAGCGCGGTGAGTGTCGCTACGGCGGCGGTGGTGGCCGGGACCGACCCGGCGTGCGTCAGCGTCGCGGCGGAGATGGCGGCCGATTGAGAGTCGGCAAAGCCCGCGACAGCGGTGCCGATGATCAGACCGGCACGGCCCAGGGCGGCGTTCAGCGCGCCCGCGATCAGCAGGACCACGGTGACCGTGGCCGCGAGCAGCAGCGCGACCTTGAGGTCGAAGGCGCGACCAGGCTCAGCTATTTCGGGCTCGGGCCGGCTCACCGCATGGAGCGCGAACGCGACCGCGTATCCGGTGGCAGCGAGGCCGGCCAGGATCAGCGGGAGCGCCAGGTCACGCAGCACGGGCACGCTCGCCGCCCCGACGACGGCGGCGAGCAGCACGACGGTGGCCATGGATGAGGCGATGCCTGCCGCGGTGGCGAGGCGCCGCATCGGTGGCTCATCCACGGCCCGCTTGCCCATCAGGGCGATGGTCGCGGTGCTCGAGACAAAGCCTCCGAGGAAGCCGGTGAGGAGCAGGCCGTAGCGCGGCCCCATTGCCCGCATCGCGATGTACCCAGCGCCCTGCATCGCCATCACGATCACGACCAGGCGCCAGATCGTGGCCGGATTGAGCGAATGGTTCGGCCCGATGCCGTGGTCGGGAACGAGCGGCAGCACGATCAAGGCGCAGGCGGCGAACAACAGCCCATCGTGCAGCTCGCGCTCGGACAGCGTGTCGCGCGCGAGCGCGTGCAAGTGCTCGCGCTGGGAGAGGACGATCGCCGTGCCGACACCGAGCCCGGCGGCCAGGCCGGTGTCGCGCTGCGCGAGCGCCCCGAGGAGAAAGTCGACGAGCAGGGCGATCTCCGTGGTGAGGCCGGGATCCTCCTCATCAGAGGTCACATACGCGGCGACCGCGGCGAGGCCGACGATCCCAAGCGCCACCGCGGTAACGGCAACGCCCCCGACGCGATAGCTCAACCCGCCGAGCAGCGCGACCAGCGCGAAGGTCCGAATCCCGGCGGGTCCCCGCCCGGGTCCCCGACCTTTGCGGCGCTCGCGCTCAACCCCGAGCAGCAGTCCTACGCCGAGTGCGACCAGCAGGCCGATCGCCGGATCGCTCACCGTTCACGCCACGCGCCGGCCGCCGGCCGCCGGCCGCGTCATTTCTCGGGCCGGGCGCGATCGGAAGCTGGCACCCGCGTCATCTGACAGCGCCTTGTGGAGAGATCGTCGAATCACGGACTGCTGCCGTATGCTCCTGTCGCTCGGTGTCGGGGGGTGGGGCAACCGCGGGCGTTCCTCGCGGCACTACGAGCAGCGGGCACGTCGAGTGCCCGACGAGGTGACCGGACACGCTGCCGTGCACGAGCCGGCCGACTGGGCCGTAGCCACGGGAGCCGACGATGAGCAGGTCCAGGTGCTTGCCGAACTGGACCAGCTCCTCCCTTGCCCCACCGTAGGTGACCACGCCGTGCACGTCGTGCAGACGCGCGAGGCGCTCGGCGTGGCGCTCAATCAGCTCATCTACGGCGCTCGGCCAGTTGGCGGCGATGGGCTTCTCCTCGCGCACGTTCTGGAGCGAGACCACCCACAGCACGTTTATCTCGCCGGCGTGGCGACGCGCTAGCTTGCGCGCGGCGGTCAGGGCATGCTCGCTCTCCGGTGAGGCGTCATAGCCGACCCCAACCCGCTTGAGCCGATGTGGTGCTTGCGCGTAGCCTCGCGGGGCGATCGCGACCGCGCACGGCGCTCCGTCGAGCGCCGCGCGGCAGTCGTCGCCCATCAAGACACGGCCCAAGATGGCGTGTCGCGTGGACCCGACCACGAGCAGGTCGGCCCGCCGCTGCTCGGCGAGCTCGTGCAACCCCGGGCCCACTGGAGACGGATCGCGGACAGCGAGGTCAGCGTCCACTGCCGCCCGGTCGCGTTCACCCTCGAGCAGCTTCTGAGCTTCGGCGCGCTGCCATCGAAGCGACTCGACAGCGCCTCGTCCGAGGAACGGCGTGCAGACGTGCGCGAGGGTGAGACCTCCGTCGCTCGACGCGAGCTGCCGAGCCAATGCGATGGCGTCGCGGCCGCCTTGTCGGCCATCAACGCCGATGAGAACGTTTCTGAACATCTACGCCTCCTGAACTCCGGCGCGGGGTGCTGACCGCGTCACCGTCGGCGACCTCGAGAAACGCGGCCGCGCCGGTGGCTCCTGTGGTACTGCGATGAAGCGACCAACGCCGCAATGCGAACTCGCCGCAGCGATCATGCCCCGAGCCTGCCAGTGGCGTGGCGCGCGAGCATCCGGGCTAGCTCGTCGTCCTGGTCCGTAGAAGGCGCGGATATCGTCCGCGCTGTGACCCCATGGCTTAGACGGCGGCCGGACATGCACCAGCTCGCTGAAGAAGCCGGATAAGGCGACAGCAGCACTCTTGCGTCGTAACGGCGTCCCGGAAAATGTTCGGCCGACCGGGGGCCACCGGAGCGCACCCCGAGCAGCCCCGGTCAAGTGCGGCTGGCGCGCCCGGCGCCGACGGGAGCCCGGGGTGATGATCACGCCATCGGCCGGGTGACGATTGATTCACACGGCGCAGTCCTCGTACACCTGCGCCGCCTCGGTGTCGTCACGCGCTCCGGCGATGGCCGGGTCCCGGTCAAGTTCCATCGCGTCTCATGATCCCCGGGGGCGGACTGCCAGGTAGATCCCCGCCCCGCTGATGAGCAGGAGCACCAGCCCCCCGCTGGCCGCGACGATCGCGATCGTCAGCAGGTGCGGCATCTTCGCACCGATGCTGACATTAGATCTAACGCCGGCCGATGCATCGACGTTCATCAGCACGATTCGCCAGTTGCCCGCCTGCGGCTTCCAGCTCAGCACCTGATGCCCGGCGCCGGTGGAGCTCGCGCTCCAGAACGCCTGGGCACCCGGCACTGTGGCCGGTGCGCCACCGGGATGCGTACGGAAGTCGCTGCTCGACGTGGTCAGACTGCTGCCGCGCGCGTAGGCGACGCGCGACAGGTACGTGTCGACAGCGTTCTCCGGACCGATTCCGATGAACACCGGCCGCGTGCTGCTCACCCGAACCTTGACGGTCCCGATCAGGTCACGGTTGACGAACCAGTCACCGGACGTCCCCCCGCGATAGCTTCCGGAAACCAGCGCGTACGTGGAGGTGGAATAGGGCTCGCTTGAGGTCATCAGAAAGCCGGTGGCGTCGCGCTGCGTCTGATCGAGCACGATCCCGATGCCGCCGGCCGCTAGGAGACCGAGCGAAACGAGCGCAAGGATGCTGGCCGCGATCAGCGCGATGACCCGACCGGGTCCCCATCGCTCCGGCCGCCGCGCGGCCGTCGCAGCCGACGGAGACACGCGCGTTTCCTCTGCGCCGGTGGTGGAGGGTCGGACGACGGTGTCGCCTGGAGCCTCGGTCGTAGGTGCGGTCGCGGACGCTGCGACGGCGGGGGCAGTGACCGTGAAGGTTCCGCCAGGCTCGTTCTCGCCTCCATCGACCCGGAACGGCGGATAGACCGGGGTCATGACCGCCGCGTAGGCGAACACGCGTAGCACCCAGCGGTTCAGGCCGAGTATGAAGTCGAAGATCGAGCGCGGATACTCGCCGCGGAAGAGCAACACGATGGCCGAGACGAACACCAGCAGGCTGATCAGCCCGACGTAGGTAGGGCCCAGCCAGGAGTGGTCGCTCCATGTCCAGGCGGCAGCGCCTCCGCCTAAGAACACGCCAGCGACCAGGTACTGGGGGATGCCGGCCAGCCACCAGCCGACCAGCGGAAACCCCTTCCGCTGGTGGCCGGGGTAGTCGATCGCCAGCCGGGCCGGGTAGTCGGCCACATCCTCGAGCGTGAACGGTGGGTAGCGATCGGTCCCGTTGGCGCCGAACGCATAGAACTCGACGCGCCACGTCCAGCGCATCACACCCACGTTGAAGTCGAACAGCGACTGCGGGTAGCGGCCCGTGAACAGCACCGCGAAGAAGCCGATGACCGCGGTGACGAAGAAGCCCATCCAGAGAAACGCCAGCACGACGTAGTGGGGAATGACCAGCAGCCACTTGATCAGCCACAGTCCGCGGGAAGGGTGCTCGAGGTGACCCTCCACCCGGACGGGATACGGGCTGAGAGGCGGTGAGAACGTCGCCTGCATCAGACTCACCTTCTTTCGGATCCGATGTTGCGCCGATTTGAAGCATCGCTCTCGCACCGGGCGGGGACATCCGAAGTCGCCCTGGGCGCAATTGCCGGGAACTACCGATCGTCGTAGCTAACGCGGAGGTGCCGACGAGGTAGCCGACGACCGGGATGTGTGGGTCAAGCGAACTATCTGCGACGGCCCTTGGCTAAATGCTGACCCTCACCACCGGCTCGGTCCGTACATGCTCGCCGAGAATCACCGGTGGCGCTCGGCTGCGGCTCGGCTCGAAATAAGGGCCACCCCCAACTCCTCACCGGAAGCCCGCGGGATGCTGCTTGGGCGGCAAGGACATGACGGGGGTCTCCGATAGGCGCGACAGACGCGGGCGCAGCGAGGGCTGGCCGTGGGGGTCGTCGACATGTGGCCTGGAATTCGGTTCGACGTCCGGCGGGGTACGTTCGTGCGTCAGTTGGTTGACGATTTGTCAAATCGCGCCCTCGTGCTCCACACGAAATGGGGCCGGGCAAGGGTGGCTGGAGCGAAGGAACGCGCGACCGGGTCTGCACTGTCGCCGCGGCGCACCCGCAGCGGGCAGCCCGTCGGGCCGAGGTAGATGAGCGAGCCGTCCGCGCTGGTCGTCATTGCAGCAAACCCGTGGCCGGATAGCGGCATCGCCCCGATGGGCACGGAGCGAGAGCCGCCTACGGTGCGAACACGACCGAAGGAGCCAGCGTGTTCGGCAAGACGATCGTGTGTGTGGACGAGTCGAGCGGGGGCCGTGACGCCATCGCTCTCGCAAAGCAACTGGTCCCGCCGGACGGAGAGTTGACGCTGGCTCATGTCGTTTGCATCTCTGCGTGGGAGCCGATGGCGTTGCGTGCCGCATACGCGACGGGTGAGCGAACGAAGCGGGGGGAGCGCGAACGCGCTGAGGGGCTGCTTCGAGTCGCCCGCGACCAAGCCGGCCTTGCCTCCGGCCGCTCGTCAATCTCGACCAGGGTCGTGTGGTCGCCGTCGGTCGGACGCGGCCTGCACGAGTTCGCCGAGAGCGGGGCCGCAGACCTGCTCGTACTTGGATCCTCGCGCCGAGGGATGCTCGGGCGGGTGTCTGTGGGGCATCACACCCGCGCCGCTTTGAATGGCGCGCCGTGCGCCGTAGCCGTCGCGCCGGCAGGTTACTGCGACCACTTCCGTACCGTGCGTCGAATCGGCGTCGGTTATGACGGGTCGCTCGAAAGCAAGAAGGCGCTCGAGATCGCCAGGGAGCTCGCCGCGACCCATCACGCGGAACTGTCGGCCTGCACGGCGGTGTCGGTTCCGCTGCCTACGATCGGACCAGGCCCAATGGCGCCTCGCGTGATCGAGCGCCTCTTGCACAACGCCCGCGAGCGGATCGCGGAACTTGGCGGGGTGACGCCGATGGCCGGCTACGGCCCGCCGCTTGAGGTTCTGGCCAGCTACAGCGCGTCGGTTGACCTGCTGGTTGTCGGCTCGCGCTCCTACGGGGCGATCGGACGGCTGGTCCACGGGAGCACCTCCGATGAACTTGCGCGTACCGCGCGGTGTGCACTGCTGGTGCTGCCGCGCTCCGCCCGCGGTGCGGCCGCGTACGAGGACTCCAACGATCGGCGGTCGACCGTCATCGACGGCGCCGTCGGCGGCGATCAGGGACCACGGGCAAGGATCCCCCGCCGATGAACTGACACCGGCGCTGAGAGAGCCCATGCCCGCGCGGGCGTGGGAGCGTTGCGTGGGGTGACTTTCCGTGGAGGTGGCGGGGTGCTGCCCGCTTTATCCGCGGAGCGCTCTCAGCGCGTTGAGGATCACGGCCAGGTCGACCGCCTCTTGAAACAACGCACCCGCGATCGGCGGCAGGTAACCGAACGCCGCGACGCCCATCGCCGCAATGCTGAGCCCCATGCCGGCAAGGACGCTCTGGCGGGCGATGTGAAGTGCTCGCCGGCCGGTGTGGACCGCGTCGGCGACGCGGTCGATGCGGTCGACGGTGATCACGGCGTCGGCGGTCTCGGACGAGACGGTGGCGCCGGCCGCTCCCATCGCGATCCCGAGGTCCGCGATCGCGAGCGCCGGAGCGTCGTTGATGCCGTCGCCCACCATGATCACCGGACGGAGTTGCGGTTCGGCGGCGACCCGGCGGACCACCTCGAGCTTCTGCTCGGGCGACTGATCGGCGTAGACGCGGTCGACGCCCAGCTCGCGGCCGACGCGCTCGGCCACCGAGCGGCGGTCGCCCGAGATCATCGCGACGTGCCGCACGCCCTCCGCCCTGAGGCGCTCCACGATCCTCCGGGCATCGGGGCGGAGCTCGTCGGCCATCACAATCACGCCGGCGACGTGGCCATCGATCGCGACCACGATGTGGGCTTCGCCGGACCCCCGAGTGCTCGTCGAGGACGCGGCGACGATCTCGTCCTGCGGTACGCCGCTGCCACGCGCGAACGCGCGGCTGCCGACCAGCACGCGGTGGCCGCAGACGCGCCCCTCGATGCCCTGGCCGGGCTGCTCGTGAACGTCGTCGGGAATGGTCAGCTCGAGGCCTGCCTCCTTGGCGGCTGTGACCAGCGCCTCGCCGAGGACGTGCGCGGATAGCCGGTCGGTCGAGGCGGCCAGCCGGAGGACCTCCGCTGATGCCCAGTCGTCGTGCGTCACGATGTCTCGTACCTCGGGTGTGCCGACAGTCAACGTGCCGGTTTTGTCGAACAGCACCGTTCTGGCCTCGCCGAGGGTCTCGATCGCGCCGGCGCCCTTTACGATCACACCGGACCGTGCGGCGCGCGAGAGGCCCGACACCAGCGCGATCGGAGCGGCGAGGATCAGCGGGCAGGGGGTTGCGACCACCACGACGGCCAGCGCCCGAACGGGATCGCCGCTCAACGCCCAAGCGAGTCCTGCGGTCAGCAGGGTGACGGGCAGGAAGAATCCGGCGTACCGGTCGGCCATTCGCACCATCGGCGCACGCTGCGTCTGCGCGTGCTCC
>Ga0335079_10003259_pt1 | contig 18752 bp, 16 predicted proteins | sample Lox_Sample_33_FD_206719 | JGI IMG/M metagenome (GOLD analysis project Ga0335079, IMG submission 206719) | Soil microbial communities from Loxahatchee National Wildlife Refuge, Florida, United States - Lox_Sample_3.3 | ecosystem: Environmental > Terrestrial > Soil > Wetlands | place: USA... | reverse complement strand
GCGCGGAGTGCGGGTCTCGAGCAGCTTCAACCCCGCCATCAGCATGAGGAGCGTGGTGCCGGCGGTGATCCCGTTCAGCGTATGAAACCGGACGAGCACGATCGCCACCAGCGCAACAGCCAGCACCGCGCGCATCGCGATCGGCGGGTACCAGGTGGCCGTGCGTGCCGTGGCCACTCGCCACACGATGAGCGCGAGCGCGATGCTCGCTGCCCAGGCCGGCACGTGATCGGCGTGCAGCAGCACCCCGCCGGCGAAGGCGCCGCACGCCCATACGAGCGGCCGCAGCGCGGGCTGCGATGTGTCGGCCGCCGGCGCCGCGAGAGCCACGGCTAGCGGCCGTCCTCGAGGCCGAACGTGGCGAGCGCCGCGAGGCAGCGATGCCGGTGCGCGGGCCCGCGGTCGGGCGCGAGCCGTAGCGCAGGCAGTATCAGGCCGTAACGCTCCCCGCGCGCCTCGGCATCGACCACCCAGCGCGCGAGCTGCGACAGCCGTGTCTCGACGTCACGCGGGGCGAGCGAGGCGAATTCGAACATCCGCAGCTCCGATTCCCCCTGCGCGTACTCCTTGACCAGCAGTGGCGCCTCACGCGCGTACGCCTTCCAGTCGACCTGACGCGGAGAGTCACCGTCGCGAAAGGGCCGCAGCCCCGCCCACTCGTCCGCACCCGCGCCGGGGAGCGAGCGTGTGCCGGATCTGCGCCCGGCGTACCCCGGCATGGGGAGCGCGCCGCGCGGGCGCGGATACACCAGCATCTCGATCGGTATATGCATCCAGGTCCAGGCACGGAACAGCCCGAAGGGATAGGCGGTCGCGAGGCGCACCCGCTCGAGTCGCACGATGCCGCGCGCCGTCGCGGGGAGCGGCAGCTCGAGTCGCCGCTGCCTGCCGGCCGGCAGGCTGGCGATGGTGAGCGCTCCCTCGGCGAGTGCGCCTTCGAGCCGCGGCCGCGCCTCGCCGCCGCCGCTCGCGAGCGTGACGTGGACGGCTCCGCTGCCGCCGGCGAATACGGCCGGCGCGAGGCAGGAGATGACCTCGGTGCCGAGAAGGTTGCGATGGCACTGCTGCATCACCACCAGCGCGAATGCCCCGAGGAGGAACGTCAGGAAGAGCGCGAGGCTGTTGGCGTAGTTCATCCCCGCGATCAGCATGAGCAGCAGGAGCCCGGCGAACGCGAGCCCGGCGCGCGTCGGCAGTATGTAGAGCCGGCGGCGCTCGAGCCGCACGGGCAGATGATCCAGGCCCTGACGGCGGCGGATCCACTGCGCCATGCGCGCGCGCATGAAGTCGGCGAGCGGCGCGAAGGGTCGACGGCGGGCCACGCTAAAGCGGCACGGCCACCGCGCCGATGATCTCGGCAGCGACCGCGGCGCCCTCGGTGACGCCAGCCGGGTCGCGCCGCTCGAGCCGATGCGCGACCACCGACGGCAGCACCGCCTGCACGTCCTCGGGCAGCACGGCGGCGCGCCCGTCAAGGAAGCCCCAGGCCTGCGCGGCGCGGATCAGGCCCTGGCCCGCGCGCGGCGAGAGCCCGAGCTTGAGGTCGGAGCGTTCGCGCGTGCGCATGATGAGCGCCTGCGCGTAATCGAGGAGCGGTTCGGCGACGTGCACTGCACGCACGGCGCGCTGCACGCCGAGCACCTGTGCTGCCGACAGCACCGGCGCGATGGTGGCAAGCAGCTCGCGGCGCTCGCCGCTGCGCAGCAGCTCGCGCTCGTGCACGGCATCCGGGTAGCCGAGGATCACGCGCATGAGGAAACGATCGAGCTGTGACTCGGGCAAGCCGAAGGTGCCGAGCTGCTCGTGCGGGTTCTGCGTGGCGACGACGAAGAACGGCTCGGGCAGCACGTAGGTCGTGCCGTCGGCACTCACCTGTCGCTCCTCCATCGCCTCGAGCAGCGCGCTCTGCGTACGGGGGCTGGCGCGGTTCACCTCGTCCGCGAGCAGCAGCTGCGTGAAGATCGGCCCACGGCGGAAGTGAAACTGCTGGCTGGCGCGATCGAAGACCGACACGCCGATGATGTCCGCCGGCAGCAGGTCCGCGGTGAACTGCACCCGCTGCCAGGCGAGGCCCAGCACGTGGGCGAGCGCGTGCGCGAGCGTGGTCTTGCCGACGCCCGGCACGTCCTCGATCAGCAGATGTCCGCGCGCCAACAGGCACGCGAGGCACAGCCGGATCTGCAGCGGCTTGCCGAGAATGATGGTCTCGAGGGTGCTGAGCACCCGCGTGATCGCTTCGCGACCTTCAGCTGCCGGCACCGGTGCGGCGACACTCATGACAGCAGTCCCCGCACGCGCTCGAGCTGGGCGCTGAGTGCGCTGCTGGTGCGCTCGAGCTCGACCACGCGCTCGCGCTGTGTGGCCACCACCTGGGGCGGCGCGCCGCGTACGAAGCTGTCGTCGGCGAGGCGCGTGCGGAGCTTCTGCAGCTCCCCCTGAGCCTTGGCGATGAGCTTGCCGAGCCGCTCCGCCTCGGCGGCCGCGTCGATGAGTCCGGCCATCGGCACGAGAAGGGTGAGATTGCCGACGAGCGCCACGGCGGACTGTGGCGCGATCGCGCCCGCAGCGAGCAGCGTGACGCTCTCGAGCCCGGCGAGCCGCTCGAGCCAGGCGCGGTGGCGCGCAACCAGGGTCTCGTCCTGGTGGCTCGCGCCTTTCAGCAGTACCGCGATCCGCCGCCCGGGTGCGATGTTCATCTCGCCGCGGATCTGCCGCACGCCGAGAATCACCGCCTTGAGCCAGGCAAACTCGCGCTCGGCCTCCTCGTCGGCGGGAAAATCGGCCGCAGCGGGGTAAGGCTGCAGCATCACCGTCTCACCGCTGCAGCCGGCGAGCGGCGCGACGCGCAGCCAGATCTCCTCGGTGATGAACGGCATGAGTGGGTGCAGCGCGCGCTGCAGCGCCTCGAGGATCTGCGCCAGCGTGCGCTGCGTGCCGTGCCGCGCCGCGGCGCTCGCGCCCTCATCCTGCAGCAGCGTCTTGGCGAGCTCGAGGTACCAGTCGCAGAAGTCGTACCAGGTGAATTCGTAGAGGGCGCTCGCCGCGAAGTCGAAGCGGTATTCACCGAGCGCGCTCTCGACCCGCTCGAGCATGCGGCCGAAGCGCGCGCGGATCCAGCGGTCGGCGAGCGAGAGCTCTCCCGGCTCCTCGGTGTCGGTCCGCACTTTGCCGAGGGCCTGCGTGACGAAGCGCGCCGCGTTCCACAATTTGTTACAGAAGTTACGTGAGCCGGCGACGCGCGCGAGGTCGAAGCGGATCTCGCGGCTCGGGGAGGCGAGCGCGGCGAAAGTGAGCCGCAGCGCGTCGGTACCATGCGGCGCAATGCCCTGCGGATACTGGCGGCGGGTCGCCTTCTCGATGGCGGGGGCGAGCTGCGGCTGCATGAGACCGCTGGTGCGCTTGGCGATGAGCGCCTCGAGGGTGATGCCGTCGACGATGTCGAGCGGGTCGATCACGTTGCCCTTCGACTTCGACATCTTGTCGCCGTGCTCGTCGAGAATGAGGCCGGTGATGTACACGTCGCGAAACGGCACCTCGCCCATGAACTTGAGGCCCACCATCATCATGCGCGCCACCCAGAAGAAGATGATGTCGAAGCCGGTGACGAGCACGCTGCCCGGATAGAAGCGGCGCAGGTCCGCGGTGTCCTGCGGCCAGCCGAGCGTCGAGAACGGCCAGAGCGCGGAGGAGAACCAGGTGTCGAGTACGTCCTCGTCCTGGCGCAGCGCGAGGTCAGGGGCGAGGTGGTTGCGCGTGCGCACTTCCTCGATGCTGCGTCCGACATAGATCTCGCCGGCAGTGTCGTACCAGGCGGGGATGCGGTGTCCCCACCACAGCTGGCGGCTGATGCACCAGTCCCTGATGTTACGCATCCACTCGAAGTAGGTGCGCGCCCAGCTCTCAGGCACGAAGCGGGTGCGGCCCTCGCTCACCGCGAGCGCCGCCGGCGCGGCGAGCGGCCCGATCTTCACGTACCACTGGTCGGTGAGATACGGCTCGAGCACCGCGCCGCTGCGGTCGCCGCGCGGCACCGTGAGGCGGTGCTTCTCGACGCGCTCGAGGAGCCCCGTGGCCTCGAGCTCGGCCACCACGCGCTGGCGCGCCTCGTAGCGGTCGAGGCCGCGAAAGCGCTCGGGCACGCTGTCGGCGAGCGTCGCGTGCGGCGTGAATATGTTGACCAGCGGCAGCTGATGGCGCTGGCCGATCTCGTAGTCGTTGAAATCGTGCGCCGGGGTTATCTTGACGACGCCCGAGCCGAAGGCCGGATCGACATAACTGTCGGCAATGATGGGAATGTCGCGCCCGGCGAGCGGCAGCTGCACCGACTGGCCGACGAGCCCCTGGTAGCGCTCATCGTCGGGATTGACCGCGACCGCCGTGTCACCGAGCAATGTCTCGGGGCGCGTGGTCGCAACGACTACGTGGCCCGCGCCGCGCGCCAGCGGGTAGCGCAGGTGCCAGAGCTGACCCTCTTCCTCCTGTGACTGGACTTCGAGGTCCGAGAGCGCGGTGAGCAACACCGGGTCCCAGTTGACCAGCCGCTTGCCGCGGTAGATGAGGCCTTCCTCGTGCAGCCGCACGAACACCTCGATCACCGCCTGCGAGAGGCCCGGGTCCATGGTGAAGCGATCGCGTGTCCAGTCCACCGAGTCGCCGAGGCGGCGCATCTGTGCGTTGATGGTGCCGCCGGATTGGCGCTTCCAGGCCCAGACGCGCTCGAGAAAGGCATCGCGGCTGAGAGCGGCGCGCTTCAGCCCCTGTGCCTCGAGCTGTCGCTCGACCACCATCTGCGTGGCGATGCCGGCGTGGTCGGTCCCCGGCTGCCACAGCGCGGCGCGGCCGCGCATGCGCTGGTAGCGGATGAGCGTGTCCATGAGCGTGTGCTGGAACGCGTGCCCCATGTGCAGCGTCCCGGTCACGTTTGGCGGCGGAATCATGATGCAGTAGGGCTCGCCCGTGCCGCGCGGCGCGAACCAGCCGTGAGATTCCCAGCGCTCGTAGAGGGGCCGCTCGATCGCCTGCGGCGCGAACACCTTGTCCATGCTGACTGCGAGATTCCCGCAAAGGGCCGTCGCGACGATTATAGCGGCGGCGCGCGCCGTTCCGCGGCGCAGGCTTTGGCGTTAAGGTCAGTCCCGGCGGTGCGGGCCGCGGTCTGCGGTCGGGGCTCAGCGCGCTGCCCGCTGCAGCAGGAAATCCGCGAGCAGCGGCGTCGGCCGCCCGGTGCTGCCCTTGGCCGCGCCGCTCTGGTAGGCGGTGCCGGCGATGTCCAGGTGCGCCCATTTCATTCCCTGGGTGAACTTGGCGAGGAATGTCGCCGCGGTGATGGCGCCGCCGTCGCGCCCACCGACGTTGGCGAAGTCGGCGAAGTTGCTCTTGAGCTGCTCGGCGTATTCCTCGGTGAGCGGCAGTTGCCAGCAGCGGTCGTCGGCGCGGCGCCCCGCCTCGACGAGCTCGCGCACCAGTCCCTCGTCGCTCCCCATGACGCCCGCGTGATGGTGACCGAGGGCGACCACACACGCCCCGGTGAGGGTTGCGATGTCGATCACCGCCGCAGGGTGAAAACGCCGTGCGTAGTGCAGGGCATCGGCGAGGATGAGGCGGCCCTCGGCGTCCGTGTTGAGTATCTCCACCGTCTGCCCCGAGGCGCTGGTGGCGATGTCGCCGGGCTTGACGGCGCGGCCGCCGGGCATGTTCTCCACCGCGGCGACCAGGCCCACCACGTGCAACGGCAGACGCAGCTGCGCCACGAGGGTGAGGGCTGCGATCACCGCGGCCGCGCCGCTCATGTCGAACTTCATCTCGTCCATGCCCGGCGGATCCTTGAGCGAGATGCCGCCGGTATCGAAGGTGACACCTTTGCCGACGAGCACGACCGGCGCCTGCGCTTTCTTCGCTCCCGAGTACTCGAGCACGATGAACCGCGGCGGCTCATGGCTCCCCTGGGACACGGCGAGCAGGCAGCCCATCTTCTCGCGCCGGATGGCCGCCTCATCGAGCACCCGTACGCGCAGCCCCGCGTGGCGTTTGCCGAGCGCGCGGGCCTGCTCGGCGAGGAAGGTTGGTGTGCATACGTTGGCGGGCAGATTGGCGAGGTCGCGCTGCACGGTGGCGGCGGCGGCGATCGCCGCGCCGTGGCTGAAGCCGCGCTCGGCGGCGGCCGCGCGGCGCACCGGCCCGGCCAGCACTTTCTTCAGCGCCGGCGGCGCGGGCTTCTTCGCCGTCTTCAGGTCGTTGACCCGGTAGAGTCCGGCGCCGGCGCCTTCGGCGATCGCGCGGCCGAAGTAGTAGTCATCGAGCTGCCTCGCGTCCGGTCGGTCGAGGGCCACTGCACAGCTGCCGATACGGGTGCGCAGCAGCGCAGCGACGGCGGCGGCCCAGGCTTTGCGCCAGCTCCTGCGCTGCAGCTGTTTGCGCGAGCCCATGCCGATCAGCAGCACGTGTGTTGCGCCGAGGCCCGCCAGGTCCGAGACGAGCAGCGTCTCGCCCGCACGCCCGGCGAAGTCGCCGCGCTGGAGCAGCTTCTTCAGCCGTCCGCCGCAGGCGGCGTCGACGGGTGCCCCCGCCGCACCGAGCTCCGCTTCCTCGAACACGCCGAGGACCAGGCAGTCCACGCCGAGTGTTGCCAAGCCCTTCGTCCAGACCCCGAATTCCATGCAAAATCCCCTTCCCGTTGAGGCGCGCGAGCGTCTGATTTACCTTATCCGCGGCTCTTTCGCGCCTCGCTCCGTTTCTGGTTATTCAGCGCTTACGGCTACGGGTGCAAGCGATGGCAAGTGTAACTCAAGATCCCGCCGCTTTTCCGGCGGGTGAGGCAGTGTCGCGTTGGGAAAGATCCTGGGCCGCTACGTGCTGCGCGAGGTGGTAACGGCCTGGCTGGCGGTGACCGGCGTGCTGCTGATCATCCTGCTCGCCAACGAGGTGGTGGGGGTGCTCGAGCGCGCGGCCGCCAACCAGTACCCGCAGAGCGTCGTGCTCGAGCTGATCGGTCTCGGCGCGCTGCAATACCTCTCGATCCTGCTGCCGGTCGGGCTGCTGCTCGGCGTGGTGCTCGCGTTCGGGCGGCTCTATCACGACAGCGAGATGGCGGCGGCGCTCGCCTGCGGGGTGCGCCCCGGGATCATCTACGCGCCGGTGACGCTGCTGGCGGTGGTGGTAGCGGCCGCCCTCGCGTGGCTGACGCTGGTGCTCGCCCCGGATGCGATCGCCCGTGCGCTCAACCTGCGCAACGCGGCACTGCGCGCCGGTCAGTTCGCACCCATCGCCGCCGGGAAGTTCCGCATCTTCGCGCGCGCCAACGCCGTGGTGTACGCCGAGGAGGTAGCCCCCGACGGCACCATGGGCAACGTGTTCGTCGAGCGCAACAGCGGCCCCGAGGTGGAAGTGGTGCTGGCGCAGCGGGCCCGCCACACGGTCACCACCGACGGGCTCACCCACGTACTGACGCTCTATGACGGTGAGCGCTTCGAGGGTGTGCCGGGGAGCGCGGAGTTTCGTATCGTGCGCTTCGCCGAGCACGTCGTGCCGGTCCAGGTGCCGCCGATCATCGATGCGATCCGCGATGTCGAGGCGCGGCCCACCGAGAGCCTGCTCAACTCGCGCGATCGCGGTGAGCGTGCCGAGCTGCACTGGCGCCTGAGCGCACCGATCATGTGTCTGGTGCTGGCGCTGCTCGCGGTGCCGCTGGCACGTCTCAGGCCCCGGCAGGGACGCTACGCGCGCGTGTGGATCGCGGTGCTGGTGTTCTTCCTTTATTACAACCTCGCGGCCGCTGGTAAGACCTGGATCGCACGCGGCACCATCCCGGAAGCCGCGGGGCTGTGGTGGACGCACGTGATCGTCGTGCTGTTCGCCTTGATCATCGTCGCCGCCCCGGGACTCGCCCAGCGCGTGCGTTACCGGATGCGTGGCTCATGAGCGTGCTCGATCGCTACATCGTGCGTGCCATCCTCGGCGCAGTGCTGCTGGTGCTGTTGGTGCTGCTGGTGCTCGGGGCGCTGCTGATGTTCATCGACCAGCAGGACGACGTCGGCACCGGCCACTACAGCGCGCTCGGCGCCTTCTGGTACACGCTGCTCAACCTGCCGCAACTCGCCTACGAGCTGTTGCCGATTACGGCGCTCATCGGCTCGCTCCTTGGGCTCGGGGCGCTGGCACGGGGCAGCGAGCTCACGGTGGTGCGCGCCACCGGCGTGTCGATTGCGCGCCTCGCGAGCATCGCGCTGCTCGCGGGACTCCTCCTGGTATTGTTCGAGGTGCTGCTCGGGGAGTTTCTCGCGCCGCCACTCGAGCAGGCCGCGCGGCAGCAGAAGGCCTTCAGCAAGCTGAGCAACGTCAGCTTCGGCGGCGGCAGCGGCGCCTGGGTGCGCGACGGTGACCTGATCCTGAATGTCGCCGGGCAGTCGAGTCAGCGACAGTTCGGCAGCATGCAGATCTTCGAGCTCTCGCCGCAGCACCGGCTGCTCGGCGTCGGCCACGCCACCCACGCCGTTGCCGGCCCGCGCGGCAAGTGGCAGCTGAGCGACTACACCGAGTCGCGCTTCCAGGTCGACCGGGTGGCTACCGAGCCACCCTCGCAGCGGGTGCTCGAGTCCAACGTGTCGGCTGGCTTCCTCGGCGTCGCGGTCGAGGATCCCAAGCAGCTCACCAGCCGCGCGCTGTGGCGGCTGATCACCTACTTCCGCAGCAATGGCCTCGATACGCGCGAGTACGTGTTCGCCTTCTGGTCACGCATCGCCCGCACCGTGGGCGTGATGTTCGCGGTGCTGCTCGCGATCCCGTTCGTGCTCGGCTCGATGCGCTCGGCGGGCGCCGGCGCGCGCATGCTGCTCGGCATGCTGCTCGGTATCGGGTTCTTCCTCCTGCAACGCCTCATCGAGAGCGGCACGGTGGTGTTCAATCTCAACCCGGCGCTGCTTGCGTGGCTCCCGACCACGCTGCTCGCCGTGGTGACCTTCCTGCTGCTGGCGCGGACGCGCTAGCCGAGCGGACCGGCGTCGAATCCTGCAGCGTAGCGCGGCAGGCCGTCGCTGATCGTCACCCACGGCAGCTTGTCGGCAACCCACAGGTGCGCTTCGGGCGCAAGGCGCGCGGGCTCATCGAGCGTCGCGAGCGTGACATCGATCTCCTCGGGACGTGCCGCGTGGGCGTAGGTGAGTGAGGTGCCGCACGCGCCGCAGAAGCCTCGCGCTACCGGCGGCGAGGAGCGATATTCCGCCAGCGCGCCGCGCGTCACGCGGAAAGCACTGCGTGCGAAGGTTGCCCACGGTACGAGCGGCGCGCCGGCGGCGCGCCGGCACGAGTTGCAGTGGCAGTAGCAGGGTTTGCTCGCGGTGCCGCGTGCCTCGTAGCGCACCGCACCGCACAGGCAGCCGCCGACGTAGAGCTGCTCCATCGATCCAACATAGCATGCGTTGCCCGGCGGAGCCATTTCAGTCGAGAATCGCGCGTCTCGACCACGAACACGAGGGTGCGATGACCTTACGCCGACTGCTGCCCTGCCTTGTGCTTGGCGCTGCCTTCCCCGCGGGTCCACTCGCGCACGCCGCCGATCTCAGCGTTCGGGTCGACGCGCGCGAGATCACGCGCAAGCATGTGCACACCGACATGAGCCTCGCCGTCAAGGGCGGACCGCTGACGCTGGTGTTCCCCAAGTGGATCCCGGGCGAGCACGGCCCGACCGGACCCCTCGAGAGCATCATCGGGCTCGAGATCCGCGCCAACGGCCAAGCGCTGCCCTGGCATCGCGACCCGCTCGACATGTACGCGATCGGTGTGACGGTCCCGGCGGGTGCGACGCGACTCGACATCGCGCTGGATACGGGTCTGCCGACCGAGGGCAAGATCTTCAGTACCGGGCCGACCAGCAGCGAGCAGCTGGCGGTGCTGCCGTGGAACGAATTCGTGCTGCTGCCGAAGGGGCGCGACGCCGGCAGCATCTCCACCGCGGCGACGCTGCTCGCGCCCGCCGACTGGCAGCTCAACTGCGCGCTCGCGCTCACCCCGCGAGCCGATGGCAGCGTGCAGCTCGAGCCCGCAACGCTCGCGCGCCTCATCGACTCGCCGCTGCAAATGGGCCGCTACGCGAAACGTATCGAGCTGGCCGGCTCGGCGCCGCTGCCGCAGCTCAAGCACACCCTCGCCATCGTCGCCGACACACCCGCCGCGCTCGCGGTGCCGGATGACTTTGCCGCCGGCTACGCACGGCTCGTGGCGCAGGCGGGGGAGCTGTTCGGTACGCGCATGTACCGCCACTACACGTGGCTGCTCACGCTCTCCGACCACGTCGCTCACTTCGGGCTCGAGCACCACGAGTCGAGCGACGATCGCACTGACGAGAACGTGTTGTCGGACGCGGGGACGCGCGAGCGGGTGGCGCAGCTGCTGGCCCACGAGTACGTACACAGCTGGAACGGTAAGTACCGCCGCCCGGCGGGACTTCTGAGCCCGGACTACCAGAAGCCGATGGACGGGTCTCTGCTGTGGGTGTACGAGGGCCTCACGCAGTTCTGGGGCGAGGTGCTGCCGGTGCGCGCCGGCATCACGTCCGCCGAGAGTTATCGCGAGATGCTCGCGAGCCTCGCCGGCACTTTCGACGTCGAGAGCGGCGATCGCTGGCGGCCGCTCGCCGACACCGCGGTCGCAGCGCAGATCCTCTACGACGCCCCGCCGGCGTGGGAATCGAGCCGCCGCAGCACCGACTTCTACGAGGCCTCCGAGTTCCTGTGGCTCAACGTGGATGCAGAGCTGCGCGCGCGAAGCGCCGGCCGCGCATCGCTCGATGATTTCGTGAAGCGCTTCTATGCGGGAGCGGGCGGGGAGCCGGCGCTCAAGCCCTACGTCGAGTCGGACGTCTACACGACGCTCGCGGCCGTCGCTGCGGGTGAGTGGCGCGCCCTGGTGCGCAGTCACCTCGACAGCCTGGGTCCGCGCGTACTGCTTGCGGGGCTCGAGTCCTCCGGCTGGCGGCTGAGCTACTCGCCCGAGCGCAACAGCTTCATCGAGGTGCAGCAGCGGCGGAAGAAGATCACCGACCGCCAGTGGTCGATCGGCCTCACCAGCGACGACAAGGGCACGATCGTCGACACGGTCGGGGAGCGCGCCGCGGCACGCGCCGGCGCCGGGCCGGGCATGAGGCTCGTGGCGGTGAACAGTCATACGTACAGCGCCGCGGTGCTCGATGCCGCAATTGCGGCAGCGCACGACAGCCACCAGCCGATCGAGCTGCTGGTGGAGAACGGCGACTACTACCGCACGCTGCGGGTCGAGTACTTCGACGGCCCACGCTACCCGCACCTGACACGCATCGAGGGGCGCGCCGACACGCTCTCGCAGGTGCTCAAACCCCGCAGCGACTGAAAACGACGCCGGCAGGTTTTCGCGGGCATGGGGCTGCGCTTTTCGACTCTTCGGGTTTGCAGAGGCAGCGCCACGGGGCATAGACTGCCGGCCCTCCGGGGGGCCGCGGCGGCGCCCTGACACCAAACCGATCAACACCAAGGGGGAGACATCATGAGGAACCTATTACCCGCGCTGCTGTTGCTGCCGGCCGTTGCCCTTGCCAGCAGTGCGTTCGATGGCACGTGGAAGATGCGCATGGACTCGATGAAAACGACCGGCAAGGCCGACCAGTTCCAGGTACTCGATGGGATGTACAGCTGCTCGAGCTGCGTACCCGAGATCAAGGTGAAGGCGGACGGCACCGATCAGAAGGTGGAAGGCCACCCCTATTACGACACGGTGGCCGTGACGGTCGCGAGCCCGTCGTCCATCCATGTGGTCGAGAAGCAAGGTGGCAAGCTCGTCATCAGCGTGAGCTACGAGGTATCCACGGACGGCAAGACACTCACCGGCAAGTTCCAGGACTACACCGGTAGCAAGATGGCGACCGGCACATTCACCGAAACGCGGCGCGCCCCGGCTCCTCCTGGCTCACACCGCGTCTCGGGATCGTGGCAGCCGGATCAGCTGCACGAGGCGAACGACGCGCAGCGCACCTTCGCCTACCAGATGACGAACGATCAGTTCAGCATGCACTGGAACGGCCAGAGCTATAACGCCAAGTTCGACGGCAAGGAGTATCCGGTCCATGGAGACCCGGGCAAGACAGTCGTGACGCTGAAGAGGCTCGATGACTACAACGTCCAGGAGACCGACAGCCGCGACGGCAAGGTCACCGACGAGATCCACATCGCCGCGGCCAAGGATGGTCAGTCGATCGAGGTGACGGACAACGACGTGCTCCACCATCAGATCACGACGTTCACGCTCGATAAGCAGCAGTAAGGCCCTGAGACCCGCCGACGGTGCACGCGCCGGAAAGCCTACGGTGGTCTTCCGGCGCGTGCTCGATGCGAGTGCGTGCGGCCTGCGCTGGCCGCGCGGGCGGTGAGAGGTGACGGCGCGACCGCGACTCAGTGCTCGTGCGCGTGCCCGGGGAACAGCCGGCAGTAGATACAGTCGGCGCCGGTCGGGTTATCCAGCATGAAGTGTCGCACCCAGGGGCCGTCTTTGGGCGCCGCGGCGCGTTCGAATGACTGATTGGCCAGATCATGGCCGACGACTTCCACCGCGCCCCCATCCTCGAGGATCTCGGCCGCACGCGCAGTCTCGATGGCGCCGCGCGGGTGCACCGTTACGGTGACTGCACCGCCCTCGACACGATCGACCAGTGCCTGGACGAACGGCTGCTCGTCCTCCTCCTTCAGCAAGGTGCGGAAGTACTGAACGAACTTGTCGTGCGTCTGGGGCGCCGGCTGCAGCCCAGCCCGACCAGGCTCGGACGAGGCGGTCAGCTCGACACGGTCGGTGGGAAAGCCGTCGCTTACGAGCCGCGTGCGCACGCGGTCGGCGACTCCGTACTCGTTGAATACCGCGAGTAGCACAGCGCTCATGTCCTTACTCCTTGCCGATGGCTGCCAGGTGAGTGCCGATGCCAGCGTAGAAAATTCTACGCCCCCCCGCACCGCGCGGGCGGTGCGTTCCTGCGCCGCGCCGCGCACGGGTCGTTTGTCGCGCTGCAGCAACGCAGGGGAGGGTAAATCCGCAGCGTCCATCTTACGATCGATGCATGACCCGCTCGCGCAGGGGGCGCCCGCCCCACGACGATGTCCTGACGCCCACCGAGTGGCGCGTCGTGCACGCCATTCAGCATGGGCTGAGCAATCGCGAGATCGCAGCGCGCCGCGGCATCAGCCGTGACGCCGTGAAGTACCACGTCGCCAACGCCGTGGCCAAGCTCGGTGTCGCCAACCGCCAGGCGCTGCGTCGTTGGTTCCGCGAGCCACGCTCGAGTGCGCTCGGCCGCAAGGAGAGACCCATGGCGAGTACGGTAAGGCTCGGCGCGCTGGCGCAGATTTTCGCCTTCTTCGACTGCGGCGGCACGCGGCTCTACCTGAGCGCTGAAGCGAAGCCGGGCCCCGAATCGATTCTGTACCTGCGGGTCGAGGACATCCGCGCCCCTGCGAAGCACTCTGTGCACGCGGTGTCGAGTTCGGCGATGCCCCACACATGATCCACCGCCACGCCGACGGCACCGAGGAATGGATGGCTCACTTCAAGGACCCGGAGGGGCGGCCGCTTGCGATCATGTCGCAGGTGAAGCCGTAGGCGGGACTGCCTGGCGGTGGCGCGGACTCGCGGTACGTGCGCCAGCGTTTGTGGATAGTTAACCAAGGGCCGTCAGTTAACCATTCGGAAAACGTGCTATCGCGACGTCGATGGCGAGGCGGCCGGTGAGGCGGCCGCAGGATGCGCCCCCGCACCCGCGGTCTTCTTCGTGGCGGCCGCGGTCTTCTTCGCAGGCTCGGGCGGCTTTTCCAGCAGCTCCTCGAGCGGCGTGAAGATCGCGTTGTACTTGTAGTCCGGGATCTCGAATTCCCAGCCGTTGAGGCGTGCGTTGAGCTTGTCGGCTTCCGCAGCGCTCTCCTTCGCGCTCGAGCGTGCGCTGATCAGCACCAGGTCGTGAGTGCCGTCCTTGTGGCCGGAGAGCTCGAGCTGCAGTCCGTCGAAGGTGCTGTACACCGCGCGCGTGAGCGGTGCGTCGCTCGCGCCGCTCACCTTGCGCACGTCATCGAGGGTGAGTGAGGCGAGCGCGCCCGCGAGCGGCTCGGCGGCGGCGGGCCCGGTCAGCGCACGTCCCTTGGGGAGCGGGCTCACGGTGAAGTTGTTCTGCTCCTTCTTCTCACGTGAGGCGACATAGGCGGGACCCTGGTTGGGCTTCTCCGCGACCTCGCGCACGCGCTCGAGGGGGATGTCGAAGAGCGTGCGATCGAGCCATCCCTTGGGATCGGCGTCGACGCTCAGCAGCGGCGCCGCGAGCAAGCTCTGCGGCGCCCCGGCGACGCGCACGAACCCGGCCTTGGCGGTCGAGGACTTGCCGATGATCAGCAGCCAGCTGCGTGAGGGAGCGGCGACGTCGATGAGCGTGCCGGTCGCCTTCGGCGAGCTGACGTCCTCGACGCCGAGCGCCGCATAGTTGGCCGGGAGGCGTGTCTTCTCCTCGACGATGTTGAGGGCGCCGAGGTCAAGGAGGAGCTTGCGCACCTTGCTGACATCGGCCGGCCAGCCGCGCTCACCGACGCTCCAGTCCGCGGTCTCTTTCTTCAGTGTCGTGCGGGTGTCGTCGCCCTTGCGCAGCGTGACCGTGGCAACCGAGTTGACGCTCTGCTGCAGGCCGGGCAGCACCAGGTCGCCCGCCGCCAGGTCACGGTCGAGATGCCGTCGCGAGGACAGCCAGATGGCAAACGCGATCACGGCGAGCCCCGCGATGAGGAGCACCCCGACGCGGCGGGCGCTCACGACTGGCCTGCCGCAGCCGCGGCGGGGGGAGGCAGGCGACGGCGCCGGCGCCAGGCTGCGATCCCCAACGCGATGAGCGCGAACGCCGCGGGCACCACGATGATGTCGACGATCTTGAGGACGTTGCCCATGTGTTTGATGTCCGCGTCGAGGCCGGCGCGCACCGCGCGCAGCTCCTTGCGGATGCGCAGCTTCTCGGTCTGGAAGTGCTCGATCTCCTGCTCCTGCTCGGGCGTGATGATCAGCGCGGTCTTGTCGCCCTTGTCGCCACCCTTGGACTCGAGCGCCGTCAGCTTCGCTTCCGTATCGCGCAACTGCTGCTCGAGCTCCTGCTCTTCGGCGCGGAAGCGCTCGTCGGCCGTACGACGCAGCTTGTCCACCCGCTCAAACGGGCGGCTGTAGGAGGCGCGGCCGCGCACGCTGATCAGATCTGCGCTGCCAGCGAGGTTGTCGAGTGCGTTCTCCACCAGGTCGCCGTTGCTGGCCCAGGCCTGCGTGAGGCGCTGGCCGAAGAAGTTCTGCTCGCGTACCCACAGGTAATCCGACAGCATGTCGGTGTCGGCAAACACCACGAGGTTGAGCGGCTGCGCCGACGCCTTGAGGACTTTCTCGCCCGGTGCGACTGTGACGCCGGCGGGCGCTCCCGCGGGGAACGCGCTCTGCACGTTGCCGGTGACGCGTGCGCCGATGACGTAGCGGTGGCCAGTGGGCTTGAAACCCTCCTGCAGCGTCGCCGGATCCATCAGCATGCGAAAGCGTGCGACGGGCAGCGGCTCGGCATCGCTGCTCGACAGCAGCAGCGGCTCGAAGCAGCTGGCAGCGCCCTTCACCGGCTGGCAGCCCTGCCCGTCCTTACGCGGCTCGAAGTAGCCCGCGGTCGCGACGTTGACCGTGGAGAGTCCGGCGGTGATCACGTCCTCGGGGGCGAAGCTGCTCTTGTCGAGCCCGAGTACCCCGAGGTGCATCACCGGCTCCTCGCCCTGGCGCATCGTGACCGACAGCGCATGCCCGCGGTCGGCGATCACTTCGTTGGGATTGAACTGCACGCCCCAGGCGTTCAACAGCGGCGTGAGGTGAGAGGACTTGTCGGCGCCCATCGCCGCCATCGGATTCTGCGCGTCGGCGCCCGCCGGGTCTGACTCGGCGAGCGGGTCGACGAACGCCAGGATATGGCCGCCGCGCAGCGCGAACTGGTCGATCGCGAACTGAGTCGCCGGGGAGAGATTCTTCGGGTGCACCAGCACCAGCACGTTCACGTCGGGGTCGATGTGCGTCGCGCCCGGCTCGAGCGGCCGCAGATCGAAGAGCTGCTGGGCGTCGCTGTACACCATCCATGGCTCGCGCACCTGAGCGGTCCGCGGGTCGAAGCCCGGCCCCATCGGCAGCGTGGACAGCCATGCGACCACCGGCTTCTTCGGGTTGGCGAGCTGATAGACGAGCTTGACCACGTCGTACTCGAGGAACTGCTCCTTGTTGGGATCGAAGAACTCGATCGCGGCCTTGCCGTCGGTGGAGTTGGTGCCGGCGAGGCCGAAGTAGAACGAGCCGTTGACGCCGCCGAGCGGCGTCCCGCGTATGCCGAGCTCGGCGGCGCGATCCTCTTCCTCGGAGAAAGGCTGGGGGTCGATGACGTGCAGGCGCAGCTTGCCATGGGAGCGGGCTACCAGCTCCTCGAGAAACTCGCGCACCCGCACCCCGTAGGTTTTCAGCTGCGGCAGTCCGCTCGCGGTCTTATCCGAGAAGAAGAAGTAGAGGTTGATCGGCTCTTTGATGCTGGCGAGGATGCGATCGGTGCCCGGCGCGGTGGTGTACAGGTGGTTCTGCGTGAGATCGAGCCGCCAGCCGCGCAGCGCGTAATTGAACAGCACCGTGAGCCCGATGAAGAGCAGCACGAGCGCCACCATGGTGCCGCCGCCGAGTGTCCAACGTCTGTTCATGGCTTCGGCTCGCTCCCGCTAGTCCGCTTTGCGCAGCACGAGCGCGACCCCGGTCGCCGCCAGGAAAAGGCCGATGAGCATCGCGAAGTAGAGGAGGTCGCGCACGTCGATGACGCCTTTCATGATCGATTCGTAATGGGTGAGGAACGAGAGCGAGGCGATCACATCCACCAGCCATTGCGGTGCCCAGGCGCGAAACGCATCGAGCACCAGGGGGAAGCCGGCGAGCAGGAACGCGAAGCACACCACCACGCCGAGGATGAAGGCGACCACCTGGTTGCGGGTGAGGGCCGACATGCACGAGCCGACGGCGAGAAAGCCGCCGGCGAGCATGAGGCTGCCGAGGTAGGCGGCGAGGATGGCCCCGTTGTCCGGGTGGCCGAGGTAGTTCACCGTGATCCATAGCGGAAAAGTGAGTGCCAGCGCGAGCGCCGTGAACAGCCACGCCGCCAGGAACTTGCCGAGCACTGCATCGCGCAGGCTCACGGGCTGCGTCATGAGCAGCTCGATGCTCCCGGACTTGCGCTCCTCGGCCCAGAGCTTCATCGCGATCGCCGGGATCAGGAACAGGTACAGCCAGGGATGAAAGGTGAAAAACGCGTCGAGATCGGCCTGGCCATGCTCATAGAAGCCGCCGAGGTAGAAGGTGAAGGCGTTCGCCAGCACCAGGAAGATGAAAATGAACACGTACGCGAGCGGCGTCGCGAAGTAGCTCGCGAGTTCGCGGCGCATGATGATGCCCACGTTGCCCATGCGTCGTTGCTCTCCCTCAGGCGGTAATCGTGCGGAACACCTCATCGAGGCGTCCGGACTCGAGGTGCAGCTCCTTGAGCTTCAGTCCCTGCCGCGCGGCGAGCTCGGACAGCGCCGGGAGGATGGTGGCGCCGGATTTCGGCAGTGCGGTGAGCCGCGCGTCTCGCTCGCTTACCTCGACGTCGGCCACTGCGGGCAGCGCCGCGACCGCGGCGCGTGCGGCGGCGAGCTGCGCGGGTTGCTCGAGCTGCATCGATACCGCGTTGTGGTAGCGCGAGCGCGCGGCGAGCCCCGTCGGGGTGTCGTCGGCGACGATACGGCCGCGCGAGATGATGATCGCGCGCGTACACACCGCATCGACCTCCTCGAGGATGTGCGTGGAGATGACGATGATCTTGTCGCGCGCCATGTCGTTGATGAGCGTGCGCACCTCGTGCTTCTGGTTCGGGTCGAGGCCGTCGGTCGGCTCGTCGAGGATCAGTACCGGCGGATCATGCACGATGGCCTGGGCGAGACCGACCCGGCGCCGAAAGCCCTTGGAGAGCGTGTCGATGGTCTGCTCGAGTACGCTGCCGAGCTGCAGATGCTCGATGACGTGCGCGAGCCGCGCCTCACGCCGCGCGCCCTCGAGCGCACGCAGGTCGGCGATGAAGTTGAGAAACCGCCACACCGTCATCTCGCCGTAAAGCGGCGCGCCCTCGGGTAGGTAGCCGAGCGCCGACTTCGCGGCGAGCGGCTCGGCCTCGACGTCGTGACCGCAGATGGTGGCGCTGCCGGAGGAGGGTGTGACGAAGCCGGCGAGCATGCGCATGGTGGTCGTCTTGCCGGCGCCGTTCGGTCCGAGGAAGCCGAGCACCTCACCCGGCTGCACCTGGAATGTCAGGTCCTCCGCCGCCATGAGCGAGCCGTAGTGTTTGGTGAGATGTTCGGTCCTGATCATGAGTTTCGGCTCATTAGGCGGAATGGGCGCGAAAAGTTCCCGGCACTTTCAAAGCGCGCGATTTTGGCCGGGAGCCACTGTGGATTCAACCCGGACGATCTTTCTTACATATATCATATTGTTAAGAAGTATTTCTCAGGCGTTGTCACGAGAACCTCCGGTCGCAGGCCGCATGCCGTGCCGCTGCGAGCCGTGCCGCTGCGAGCCGCGCCGCTGCGAGCCGCGCCGCTGCGAGCCGCGCCGCTGCGAGCCGCGCCGCTGCGCGCGCTCACGAACTGAAGCGGTGTCGCATGCGCCAGTAGAGGATGCAGAGCAGACCACCG
>Ga0335079_10003255_pt1 | contig 18757 bp, 10 predicted proteins | sample Lox_Sample_33_FD_206719 | JGI IMG/M metagenome (GOLD analysis project Ga0335079, IMG submission 206719) | Soil microbial communities from Loxahatchee National Wildlife Refuge, Florida, United States - Lox_Sample_3.3 | ecosystem: Environmental > Terrestrial > Soil > Wetlands | place: USA... | reverse complement strand
GCGAATTCGAGCCGCATCCGTTGTTGAGGAACGGGCATGTGATGACCATCGTCTCGGCGTTTTCGTGGCGGAAGTTCGACTTGCCGCGGGCGGAAGAGCGGCAATTCGAAGTGGAGCCGGGGTCGAAGATCCTGGGGCACTGCCACTGGCGGGAGGGGAAGCGAAAGGATACGCCGGTTCTTGCGCTGGTGCACGGGCTCGAGGGCTCGAGCGAATCGAATTATATGAAGGGCATCGCGGAGAAAGCGTGGGAGCGGGGCTTTCACGTGGTGCGGCTGAACCAGAGGAATTGCGGGGGAACGGAACAGCTGACGCCGACGCTGTATAACTCCGGGATGAGCGGAGATTACAGGGCAGTTCTTGAAGAGTTGGCCGGTGTGGACGGATTCGAGCAGATTTTTTTCGCAGGATATTCGATGGGCGGAAACCTGGTGACGAAGATGGCAGGGGAACTGGGAGCGGCGGCGCCGGCGCAATTGCGGGGCGTGTGTGCGGTGTGCCCTGCGCTGGATCTGGCTGCCTGCGCGGACGCGCTGGAGAGGAGGGAGAATTACTTTTACCAGCGGCATTTCGTGACCAAGCTGATGGCGCACTATGGGCGGAAAGCGGAAATGTTTCCGGAGCAATATTCAAAGAACGGATTCGGGCCGGTGCGCACGGTAAGGGAGTTCGATGATGCGATTACCGCGCCGAGATTCGGGTATCGCGATGCGCAGGAATACTACGAAGCGGCGAGCGCGAAAGGCGTGGTTGGCGATGTGCGGGTGCCGATGCTGGCGATTACCGCGCAGGACGACCCGTTTGTGCCGTACCAGGCGATCCAGGCGACGGCCGTGGAGCGGAATGAAGCGATCCGATTCATCGCCCCGAAGTACGGTGGACATTGCGGATTCATTTCGCCACACAGTGGACCAGAGCGTTTCTGGGCGGAAGAGAGAATCGTGGAGTTTTGTGCGGGATTCGCGGCGAAAAGATAGCCGCGGCGGATTGAACGATTTTCAGCGTCCTGTTGGCCACACTGTTCTTCTGAAGGCGGCGGACCGAACGGAGGGGCACTGGAATCCTGATGCGGCCGCCTCGTCGGTCGGCAAAGGAACACGCCGAGATAGATTTCACGCATCTGGCCCGAGCCAAGGGCGAGCGAACCCGGATAAACCCACGGCTCGGAAGCACGCGATTCCACGGGAAAACACTGCTGGAAGGACTGACTCAGTTCGGCGGAGTTCGAGTCAGGAATGCGGGTTCGTTGGAAGTATGGCCAGTGTTTGGAGAAAAGTCGAGGCAGGGTCCGAGTCTTCCGTTTTTCATAGGATATACACGTGAGTGTAGGATTTTTACATACCTGGCCAGGATTTCCTTTTGCAATCAATCTAAATCATACAAAACACAAAGATTATTCAATGTAGATTTATATTGCATAAGGCTAATTTTGGAGAGAGGATTGCACCCCCACGAGGACATTCCCGGTTGCGCAGTGTGTCTGACCTTTTAGAATTTGGTGCAGTGGGGGAGATGTATTTGAGTCAGGAAATTCAAACCTGTGATGTGTTTTCAATGATTTCCAAGAGGGGGTTTTAAGGATATGAATGCAGCGTTTTGTCAGGGCAAGACGAGAGGATTTTTTGCGTTCACATTTGGCGTAATTGGCGCAGTTCTTGCGCTCGTGCTAGCCGTAACGCCGATGAGCAACGCGCAAGTTGTGAAAGGCTCGATTTCCGGATACGTGGTTGACGCGCAGGGAGGTGTTGTGCCCGACGCGGCTGTGAAAGCCACGAATGCGGCGACGGGTGAAACCGGGACTGCGGTCACGGACAAGAACGGCGAATTCCGTCTGAACCTGCTCTCGATCGGCAGCTATAAACTCGAGATCTCGAAGCAAGGTTTCCGCAAGTACCTGCAATCCGGAGTGGTGGTGAGTTCTGGACAGGATACGGGCCTCGGCTCGGTGCGGCTTGAAGTGGGTGACATTGCAACGACGGTTGAAGTCAGCGGTTCCACGCCGCTCATCCAGCAGAGCGAAGCGCAAATCTCGACGAACTTTACACCTTCGACCATCGCAAGCCTGCCAGGGCTTCAGGAAAATCAGGGACTAGACAGTATGGCGCTTTATGTACCTGGAGTCTCCTCGACGCGCGATGCCGGCTTTTCGAACACCAACAGCCCCATGGGGTTTGCCGTGGAAGGCATCCGAGGCCGGAACAATGACCAGCAAATTGACGGGCAGAACAACAACGACAACTCCGTCGGCGGCCCGGGTCTCTTCCTGAGCGACACGGAGTTTGTCCAGGAATACCAGCTGACCACGAACAATTTCAGCGCGGAGTACGGACGCAACTCCGGCTCCGTAGTGAACGTCATCACCAAGAGCGGAACGAACAACGTTCACGGGTCCATTTATGGAACCGAGGGCAACTCCGCTTTGGACTCCCTGAGCAACACGGACAAGGAATTCGAGGGATTGACCAAACCACCCCACTATAACGACACGTTTGTTGGAGCAACGATCGGCGGGCCGATGGTGAAGGACCACCTGTTCTATTTCGGCGGCTTTGACACCGAGATCGAGCCTCAGACCTCCGTCTATTCTTCGGGAAGCCTGACCCCGACCCCTGCGGGTATCGGCGCCCTTGAGGGTTGCTACCCTACGGCAGGTGGCGGAGTTTCAACTTCGCTGCAGACTCTTGCTCTTTATGGTCCTTACGGAATCACAGCGGGCAATCCTACGCCCCAGAGTCCCTCGATTCACTATTATGACAATCCCACGGTGTCGAATGGAACGGACCCAAATACCGGCGATCCAGCCTGCCTGGTGGAAGAAGGCGGAGTGCAAAGGACACTGAGTACGGGTCTTCACTCGTACAACTGGGTGTACAAGATGGACCTGAACACGGAGAAGAACCGTTTCTACGGCAGGTACATCTACAACAAGTCCACATTCTTCAACAATGACCCGTTTGGCACGGGGGCTTCCGGATACCCAGCGAGCGTGCCCGCGTTTTCCCAGGCTTACGGATTCAGTTGGGTGCGCACGCTTTCCATGCGCATGGCCAATGAATTCCGCGCGAGCTACGGGCGTTTGACTGTCGGATTCGGAGGGAACTCCATCGGGAATACTGTGCCCCTCGACACCGGAATCTCTGAGGCGTTGGCCCACGTGAGCATCGGTTCCGCGAATCTTGCCTATGGTCCCGCAACCAATGCACCGCAGGGCCGCATCGTGAATAACTACCAATTCCAGGATAACTGGACCTACATTTTGGGACGCCACGCGATGAAGGCGGGCGTCAACTTCACGTACCAGAGGTCGCCGAACTACTTCCTGCCAAACTACAACGGATCGTTCAGCTTTTCCAACTGGGGAACCTACGCCCAGAACACGCCGAGTTCCGTCAGTATCACACTTGGGAATCCCGTTCTGGATTTCCGGGAGAAGGACACCTTCCTTTATTACCAGGACGACTTCAAGGTGAAAAACAACCTCACTTTGAACCTTGGAGTAACCTGGAGCTTGTATGGCCAGCCGGCGAATCTCTTCCATGACTTGACCACAAAGCAGCAGTCGGGCTCGGAGCCGTTCTGGGATCCGTCTTTGCCGACCAGCGTCACGACATTCCCGTCGATTCCCGCGCCGAAGAACAGCGTCGGGCCGAACATCGGCTTCGCGTGGACCCCGGGTGGAGACAAGTGGTACACAGGCCATGGCAAGACCACTCTGCGAGGCGGTTACCGCTATAGCTACGATCCGCCGTTTTACAACATCTACCTGAACATCGCGTCGGCCGCACCCAACGTACTCGCCCTGACAGTCGCTGCGCCTTCGGGGACCACCCTTCCGACGGGCACATACGGGCTGGGAATCACGCCGGGAGATTCCACGAACAGCGTTTTCACTGCTCCCTTTGGACCCGCGGTTCGCACCCAATTCGGGCCCCAATTGACAACCGGGGTTTCCGATCCCAGATCTTTCAGCCAGACCACGATTACGCCAAACTTCGGGCCGCAAAAGACGCATCGCTGGAGCTTCAATATTCAGCGTGAACTCTCGCCAGCGGCGGTTCTGGAAGTAGGCTACGCCGGAAACCATGCGGGGAATCTCTTCCAGTCCATCAATCAGAATCCCTATATCGCCGGAATTGCCGCGGATTTCCCAAATCTTCTTCCTTCGGGAGTTACTCCTTGCCCGGCGGCGAATGCTGTCGTACCAAGAGCAACAGGGCGTGTGAGCTGCGATCTTGGCGTGGTCCGGCAGCGCACCAATACGGCCTATTCGGATTACGAAGGTGTGCACGTGGAACTGCGCACCAACAATCTCTGGCACCAGTTGTCCCTGAAGACGAACTACACCTTCAGCAAGACGACAGATAACGCGGATGAGATTTTTGGCACATTCGCGGGCGGCGGAACTCTGGCGTTCTCCCAGAATCCGCTGGACTATACGAACGCCGAACATGGGCTCTCCGGGTTGGACTTCCCGAACCAGTTCACCCTGTTGGCGCATGAAGACCTGCCATTCTTCCGCAGCCAGCACGGCCCCATCGGCCACATTCTTGGTGGCTGGTCCGTTGCCGCAGCATACATCCTGTCCTCCGGACAGACCTACACTGCGCAACAGTTCGCGTTGAATTACTTCAGCGGTTCTCCGTACGAGGACGTTACGTTTAATACCGGCTTTGCCGGAACGTACGACACCGTGCGGCCATTCCTCGGCAATCCGAGTGCACCAGCAACGCAGGTTGGAATGTACGCGGGCGACGCTTGCAACTATTTCGGCTCTGGCTGCGCCCTGGATCCCACCACGTTGCTTAACTTCAATCAGCTAAATACGACAGGAACCGTGACGACGGTAACCAAAAATGATGTGCGGTTTATCGTGAACGGTTATGAAGCCGATCAGATCAACGGCACACCGTTTGGGAACGTTGGCCGGAACACCCTGCGCGACGCGGGAACGAACAACGTCAACCTGGGCATCTATAAGACCGTAAAGTTCTGGGAGCGTGCGTCCGTGGAGTGGCACATGACCTTCCTGAACGCCTTCAATCATCCTCAGTACAGCAGCGTGGATGCCTTCGTGGATGATGCCGGGTATCAACAGGAAGGGACCGGCTTTGCCGATCCTAGCCTGACAAGCGGCGGAATCCGGAGCATCAAGTTCGGGCTGAGGATTCTCTTCTAGTCCATTCGGTACGAACAATCCAATGAGCGGCGCCCGAATCGGGCGCCGCTTTTTTTCTGCCCACGTTTGCTTAGGGGCCAGGACAAAAGACGATCATGGCGCTGCAGGGCGCTACCCAAGGCAGTATTTTCCAGGGAAGAGAAGTGCAGAACACAGTGCGCGGCGGAATTCTTTTTCCGGAGCTAAATATCCGACCTATTCCATTCGCACGGCCAGAATGTGGTCTTCCTTGATTTGGATTTCGATGCCGAGCGGGGGACGCAAGTCGGAGCCTTGCACCATGGCGCCGCGGACCCATACGTTCCCCGGCAGATTCGCCATTCTTAGAGGATCGAAAAGCGAGCGCGTGCAGGGATTTCCAACCATGGGATGCCGCGCTCCGCGATAATCGTAATCGCTCTTCAGCTTCTTCAAATCCGCAACATACTCGAGCTGGCAATCGCCAAACGCGGCCTTGAGTTGCAAGGCCCAATATCCTGAAGGCTGCGAGGCAGAGCTGTCCGGTAATCGAATGAGGATTGCGGGAATGTTCGCTCCGGTGACGGGGCTGCGAAAAAGGAACTGTTGCGAGGACCACGGCTTTGCCATGGCAGCGACCATCGCCACCTGGGGAGCCGTGTCTGTCACATGCGGGAGGGAGGCCGTGGGGTCAGGAGCTGGAGGAGGGACCTCAATCTGAGGCGTCGACTGCACCGCCGGAACATCCGTCTGCTTGGAATGAAAGAGCCATCGCCCAGCCAGGAAAAGCACCAAGATGAGTGCGGCCAGGCCTCCGATCACCAGCACGGGGGTCAGATTTTTCGAGGCTGACTTGCGGCTTTGTCCGGCGATGCCCGGAATTTCGGGCATGTCAGGCTTGAATCGGTCAGCCGGGGACTGGTCCGCCATCGGGGTGCGCTCCACGAAAGACCCATGCTCTGATGCTGTTCTTGTCCGGAATCGCAGATCCGGATCAAGAAGGGCCCGTACCCGTCATTGTATGGCCTCGCCACCCAGTGAGCAACACAAGCTGCGCAGCTGTTCCTGGGAGAAAACAGCCTGACAGGGAAGCACACTTTCCTTAACCGTCTGTTGGCCGGATGAGTACAATGCTGCTCGTCGTGCTTGTCACTCGCACCCGGGCGCACTACTGTAGTAAATAGAATGTGCGGGGACGGGAGTCCCTGCGCCCACAATCATGAGCGGAGACACGAGAGCCGCTGCGCGGCAGTTTGTGCGCAGCCTCAATATTCTTTTGAAGTTTGCGCGGCTGTACGAATTCGGCCACGTACGCACCGCCGCGCAATTCGAGACCACCTGGAAGGAACTGCACACCGCGCTGACTGAAAGCGGCGAAGGTGGTTTGCTTTTAGGCGCATCGGGAGCGCAAATCTTGTTGGACGGTGTTCCGCTCGGAGCGGCTGCCGCGGAACGCAGCTTTGCCCAGCTGCTTTCTGCATCCGGCATCGCCAGTATTCATTTTGCTTCGAATCTCACCCAGGCGCAGTTTTCCAGGTTCGTACGCGCCTTTCCTACCGGCAATGCCAAACCGGCTGCGCTTGCGGAGCAACTCAAAGGCGCGCTCGCCGGAGAATCCACCATTAAGGTAAACGAAATTCGCTATGTGGCGGAAGACTCTTCCATTGCCGGAGTAAAGATCGCGGCCCAGCTTACCGCCAAGGCTTTGGGTGCGCAGGGCGACAAGCTGAGAGATTTTTTCGAAGATCCCAATAAACTCCTGCAAATGATCCTGGCTGCGGAGAGCTCACGCGGCGGCGGCGGCGGTGGCGGTTCTGCGGGTGGCGGTCCAGGATTTGGCACGGGCGGTGGTGGAGGGCAAGGCGGCGGCCCCGGACTTTGGGAAGGTGGAGGTGTTGCCGGCGGCGGATCCGGCGCAGGCCCAGGATCGGGAGGATCAGGAGGCGGTGGCGGTGGCTTGGGAGCGGGAGGCAGCGGACCATTTCCTCTTGGGGTACCCGGCAGCGGTGCTGGCGGAAGCGGACACGGGGGGTATGGCCCTGCGCTCGGCGGGCCCGAGGGCAGCGGTGGAACGGCTGATCCTGCCGGGCCAGGTAGTGGCGGACCTGGAAGTGGCGGCGGGCCGGGCGGAGGGGGCGGATTTGGTCCGGGGAGTGGTGGAAGTGGATTCGAACCTGGCGGTGGCGGTCCGGGCGGTGGCGGGCCGGGTGGATTCGGCGGATTTGGTCCGGGGGGAAGTGGCTCAGGAGGGGGTGGATCTGGATTCGGCTCAGGGGGTGGTTCGGGCGGCGGCCCTGGTCCCGGCGGAGGTGGTACGGGCAGTGGGGGAGGGGTCGGCGGAAGACAAGGAACTGGTGGAGGTGCCGGAGTAGGCGGAATTGCTGGGGGAGTTGGCGACGACCGGGCCCCTGGAAAATGGCTGACGGCTTCCGCATTGCTCCGCGGCGGGGGCGTAGGTGGGGTCGCTGGAGGTATAGGCGCGCAAGGCGGCGGCTTCAATGTTGCGGAAGACGACGTGCGCCAAATGCTCTCACTCTTCGCGCAGCTCGGCAAATCGCGCAAGGATCCGGAAGCGCGCATGGACGTCCCGACGTTTCAGTCCCGTCTCAGTGCCTTGCCTGTGCGCGCCCAATACACTTTGCAACAGGCACTCGCAGGGCTCGCTGCGCAGGCTCCCACGGAAAAGCCCGACAAGCCCATGCTGCTGAAGCTCGCTGAACACGTGGCCATCCGTTTTGCGCTGGACAGCTACGAGCGTGGCGAACTGCGCGTGAATGCGGTCAAGCAGTTACTGGACCGGATGAACTCGGAGATTGAAGCGCTACGCAAGATTCTGTCCTCCCAGGAAGAGCAGATGGCAGCGGCAGGGATCCAGATGCAGTCGTTCACTGAGTTGCTGGATCAGGAATTCTGGGGGCAGGTTCCCGAGGAAAACAAGAAAGAAGTCCTGTGCTCGGATGAGGCCTGGTGTGTGCCACCGAGAAATGTCCGCGCCTTTCTGGAAGAAATGCTGCGGCGCGGCGAATTGAAAGTGGTGAACGAAATCCTGATGAAGTACATCAGTTGCATCAGCCTGGAAGCGCCGGAAGCACGGAAGACGACGGCCATTGGCATCAGCGAATTGGCGGAGCTCTACGGCAGCGGAGACGGAAGCGCGCTGATGGAAGCGATCAGCAAGGTCGGCAAGCAGCTTGCGGTCGAACGCGAATCGGAGCTGCAGATGCTGGAAAGCGCGGCGTTTGTGCGCCTCAGCCAGGAAGCCGCGTCAAAGCGGTGCTATCCCGCCATGCAGCAGGCACTGGCTTCTCTGGACAGCGTGGAGGCGCAACGGCCCGGCTCGACGCAAAGCCTGCGCCCGAGAATCGGCGCCGAAGACCGTATTCCAGAGTTCGTGGAAGAAACGGTTCGCACCGGCCAGATTCCCGATGGCCTGATCGAAATTTTGAACCTGATGCCGAAAGCCACGATTCAATACGTGACGAATCGCTTCGGGCATTCGGGTTTCCGCGAGGATTGCGAGCTTCTGGCCAGCGTTGTGCGCGGATTAGGCGATGAAGCGGTCAACCAGCTCGCCGAGACTTTGCAGAATGCACCAGCTTCGGAAGCTGCGGAAGTGGTTGGCTTGCTCAGTCAGTTGATGCCGGAAACGGTGGAAAAAATTCTGCCGGTTCGCCTTTCGCAGTGGCCCCGTTCGTCGCACGATCGCACGATTCGTCAGCTCTCATGCGCGCCCGCGGAGCCCCGCGTGCGGCTTCTGGTGGCCATGTACGATTCCCTCGATGTGATGATTCGTCCCCTGGCAATTGACGAGATGGGGATGAGCGGAAGGCCGGAATGCATCCAGAAGCTTGTTGATCTTGCTGAAAGCGATGCGACGGAAGGCTTCATCCGGGTTAAGGCCATCGAGGCGCTGGGGCGGCTGCGCGCCGCGGGAGCGAGCGTGATCTTGCAGAAAATTCTGGAGGCCCGCCAGGTATGGCGTTGGCAGTATCCTTCGGAGTTGCGGATTGCGGCTCTGCAGTCCTTGACGCGCATCGATCCGCATGGAGCGATGGAAAAGCAGCCCGCAAGCGGCATTGATCGCCGCGAACTTGCACTGGAACCAACCGACCCGGAGCCCAACCTTTCGGTGATTCGCCAGAGGCGATACGCGCGCTTGAAGCTATCCCGCAATCTGATCATGCACACGGTGAATCTGAGGGAGAATTTCCGGCTGTCCATTCCGGAGCTGAATCTTGGCGGAGGGATTGGGTCGGGAGAGCGCCATCTTGCCCCCGGCTCGCTGTTGACGCTCAAACTCACTCAGGGGGTCCGCAGCATCAAGGCTCAAGCGATTGTCCGCGGAGCCCGGCCTTCAGCCATGGCCTTTGAGTTCGTGGAAATGGATCTGGAAGATCGCGCGAAGCTCAGGAAGATCTTGCTCGATCTTGGCGGGCTGCCGCAGGTCGCAACCGTGACCAACCGCAGCCGCCGCCGCGCGCGCATCACGATCGCGAAATCGTGACCGTTAGCGACCGGCGTCGAGTTTAGTGTTGTCAGGCCCTGCAGACGCGGCACCCCTTCCCACCTGTTCTACTCAAAGTGCATCCTGTCCCGTTGTGCAGGGTGATGCGCCGTCCTCAAGGCGGTTTACCAGGACGGGCCTATGGAACCTCGGTACCATTGCCGGGGACAGTATCCGAGCCTACGGTACTAGCCAGGGAGTCCCATCCGGGACGCGGCAGGAGCGGGATGAGGGTGGATCCAAAAACGGCGGCGGCACGAGCTTTCGTGCGCAGCCTGAATATATTGCTCAAATTCGCCCGGTTGTACGGCTACGATCACGTGCGTACTTCCGAGCAGCTGGATACCGCCTGGCGTGAACTCCGAACCGCCGTTCCGATCGGTCATGAGGCAGGGCTACTCTTGGGGGCAACCGGCTCTCAGCTGCTGCTCGATGGCGTTCCACTGGAAGGCGCGCCCGCAGAGAAGCAATTCGCGCAACTTCTATCGGCGGCAGGCCTGGCAAGCGTTCAATTCTTTTCCTCTGTGACTCAGGAGGAGATCGGCCGCTTCGCCCGTGCATTTCCCACAGGCAAAGCCAAACCTTCGGAGCTCGCGCAGCATTTAAAGAGCGCACTCGCAGGAGCGCAGGGCATTCGCATCAACGAAATCTGCTTTGTGGCTACGGATTCTCGTCTGAAAGAGGCCAGCGTCGCCGCGCAGATTGCCGCCGCCACGCTCGGCGAAGATCAAGAGCAGTTTAAGAAGTGGCTCAACGATCCGCATAAACTCCTCGAGCTGATCGCCGCTGCAGAGGGCTCTACGGGCGGCGGCGATGGAACTATCGGTAGCGGGGCGGGAGGCGGAACGGGATTCGGTCCGGGGACAGGGCCAGGAACCGGAGTAGGAAACGGTTCGGGTTATGGTTCAGGAACTGGGACGGGTGACGGCACAAGCGGTGAAGAAATCGGCTCTGGAGCCGGAGGCGCTGGATCAGGATTCAGCGGAGAGTCAGCTTCCGGCGCTAGTGGAGCTGGATCCGGCGGCGCGGGCTTTGCAGGCCCCGGACCAGGAGGCACGCTTGGCTATGCACCTGCTTATGCGGGTACCGTGGGTGGCTCCGGAGCTGGCGTGGGCTCTGGAGGGGGCACTGGCTCTGGCCCAGGGACTTCCGGCGGTGGTGCGGGCCTGCCCTTCGTTGGGACGGGAGGCGGCAAACGTTCCGCAGAGCCCAGCGAAGACGAAATTCTCAGCATCCTGGGTGCGCTAACTAGCTTCGGCCATGCCGCGGCGGGAACCGGGCCAGGCGGCATGGTGGCGGCGGGCGTTTTCCAGCAGCAGATTTCCGAAATGCCCGGCCGCGCGCAGGACACTCTGCGTCAGGCGCTCGCGGGTCTTGCTGCGCAGGCGCCTGAGGGAAAGACGGACGAATCCGTACTCATCAAGCTCGCGGAACATCTCGCCATCCGGTTTGCGCTTGAGCGTTACGAACGCGGCGAGGTGAAGGTGAACGCCGTGCGCCAGATGCTCGATCGGATGAACCAGGAGATCGAGAATCTCCGCAAAATCCTCGGCGCGCACGAAGATAAAATGACGGAAGCGGGAATGATGGTCGAATCCCACCGGGAGATTCTCGACCGCCAATTCTGGGCAGCCGTGCCGGAGAGCGGCAAGCGCGCCGTGCTGCTTTCGGAAGAAGCCTGGTGCATTCCCCCGAAAAACGTGCAGTCCTATGTTGCTTCCCTGATCGAGCAAGGCGAAATCTCCGAAGCCATCAGTATTCTGCAAAATTACGCTGCGTGCGCGGATAACGAGGAGGCCGATGCGCGCAAGAAAACGGCCGTGGGCCTCTCCGAGCTTGCCGAGCTCTATGCCAAGGCCGATCCCAAACTTCTGAGTGAAGCTCTCCGCCACCTCGGCGTGCGACTCAGCGTGGAGCAGGACGCGGAACTCCAGGCGCTGACGAGTGCGGCTTTCGTGCGCTTAAGCCAGGAAGCGGCCTCAAAACGGTTGTTCCCAGCGATGGAGCAGGCACTCGATCTCGTCTGCGGCGTGGAAGCCCAGCGGCCTGGAATTGGGCGCGATCTGCGCGCGAAAATGGGTATTGAGGAGCGTGTTCCGGAATTTGTGGACGAAGCCCTGCGCGCACGCCAGGTGTCCGCTGGACTCACGGACGTGCTGAAACTGCTTCCGCAAACCGCCATGGAACAGATCGCATCGCGATTCAATCGGTGTTTTTTGCGTGAGGATTCCGAACACGTGGCCAACCTCGCTTCCGACCTGGGCGAAGCCGGATTGCATTACCTGCGCAGCACGGTGCGCGGCGGCCCGGCCGCCGAAGCCACGGACATGGTGGGGCTGCTCAGCAAGATCGATCCCCAGGCGGTGGAAGTCTTTTTGCCTCCTCGCATGAAGGACTTTCCTCGCACTTCGCAGGATCGCATCGTACGCCAAATCGCCGCGAGCAATGCTCCCGGGCGTTGCCGCATTTTGCTGGAGCTCCTCGATCACGTGGACCCGCTCCTAATGCCTCTCGTCATTGACGAGGTCGGTGTCACTGGAGATCGCGAAGCGCTGGGCCGCCTCTTGACCATTGTGGACGGCGACTTGCCAGCGGGTGCCGGCCCATTCTTGCAAGTGAAAGCCATTGAAGCCTTGGGCCGCATTCACGCCCCGGAGTCAATCAATTCGCTGCGCCGCGTGGTGGAAGCGAAGAAAATGTTTGGTTGGCAGCATCCGCAGGAGCTTCGCATCGCCGCTCTTCAGGCTCTCGAGAAGCTCGATCCGGAATGGGCGCGGGAGTTTCTTCCCAGAAGCGGACTGGACAAGGCGGACCTGGTCTTGGCGCCACTCGAAGCGGTAACGAACGCCAGGTTTGTGCGGCAGCGGCGGCATACCCGTGTTCGTCTGCAAAAGACCGTCGTGGCTGTAAGCACCAACCTAAAGCAAAATTGCCGCATGGAAATCAAGACAGCGAGCCTCTCTGGCGGGGTGGCCACGATTGACCGGCACATGCAGCCCGGCACCCATGTTCAGCTGAAACTTCAGCTCGGCCTGCGCAATCTCCAGGCCACCGCGCTCCTCCGCGACTATCGCGCTCAGGACATGGCGTTCGAGATCGTGGATATGTCCCTCGATGAGCGCGTCAAGTACCGCCGCCTGCTGGCGGACCAGTTGGGCAACCCGACCGTGGACCGCGAAGCCCGCGATCCCGTTGCCGAGTCGCCCGTTTCCCGCTAACCTGCGTTTTCTTCAAAATTGTCCAGTTTTCATGGCTCGGTTGGCGCATTTCCGCATAACCCGTTAAAATGGTAGTTTGCGCGGAGGGCGTCCGTCCGGCTAGTTAGCCGCCGGCGGCGCCGGCTCAGGGGAAACGGCGAAACAGTTCATGGATTTCACCAAATACGTTGACGACTTTATCGCTTTTTTTATCGGCACTAAGCACGAGCGGGATATCAAAAAGCTGCAGCCGCTGGTTGCCGCCATAAATGCGCTTGAGCCGGAAATCAAGCCGCTCAGCGACGAGGAGTTGAAAGAGAGGTTCCAGCAGCTCAAGGCCACCGTCCAGGATCCGCTGAAAGAAGCCGATCCGAGCGACTCGAATTTCCGCAATCTGATGCAGGAGGCGTTCAAGCCGGCGCTGGTTCCGGCATTCGCCATCGTCCGCGAAGCCGGCCGCCGATTCCTTAACATGCGCCATTTCGACGTGCAGCTCATCGGCGGCATGGTCCTGCACGAAGGCAAGATTGCCGAAATGAAGACCGGTGAAGGCAAGACGCTCGTCGCCACGCTTCCTGCTGCTTTGAACGCGCTTGCCGGACGCGGGGTGCACATCGTCACCGTCAACGATTATCTGGCCCGTCGCGACGCGGAATGGATGAGCCCCCTCTACAAGGGCTTGGGCCTGAATGTGGGCGTGATCGTCCATGATCTGGATGACGCGCAGCGCCGCGCGGCCTACGGCGCCGACATTACTTACGGCACCAACAACGAATTCGGCTTCGACTACCTCCGCGACAACATGAAGTACGATTTGTCGCACTGTGTGCAGCGCGGCCATCACTTTTCCATCGTGGACGAAGTGGACTCCATCCTCATTGACGAAGCCCGCACGCCGCTGATTATTTCCGGCCCCTCGGAAGAGTCCACGGACAAGTACTTCAAGATTGACAAGATCATTCCCAAGCTGATCCAGGAAATTGACTACACTCTCGACGAAAAGCTTCGCACCGCGACATTGACCGAAGAAGGCTTCACGAAGTGCGAGCGCTTGCTCGGTCTTCCGAATCTTTCCGATCCCGCAAATATCGAGTTCATGCACCACGTTTACCAGGCCCTGCGCGCCCACGCCTTGTACAAGAAAGACGTGGACTACGTCGTGAAAGAGGGCGAAGTCATCATTGTGGACGAATTCACCGGCCGCCAGATGCCCGGGCGCCGCTGGTCGGACGGCCTGCATCAGGCGGTAGAAGCAAAAGAGGGTGTGAAGATCGAGCGCGAAAACCAGACCCTTGCGACCATCACTTTCCAGAATTACTTCCGCATGTATAAGAAGCTTTCCGGCATGACCGGCACCGCGGAGACGGAGTCCGAGGAATTCGGCAAGATTTACGGCCTCGATGTCGTGGTGATTCCCACGAACCGCCCGTTGGTTCGCCTGGAACATCGCGATGTGGTGTACCGCACCGAAAGAGAAAAATTCGAGGCGGTGGTCAACGGCATCCTGCAGGAAGACAATACCTACGCCCACGGCATTCGCCATTATCACGAGCGAGGCCAGCCGGTCCTGGTTGGCACGATTTCCATTGAGAAGTCCGAAAAAATCGCGGCGCTTTTAAGAAAAGCTGGAGTTCCGCATGAAGTGCTGAACGCCAAGCAGCATGAGCGCGAGTCGCGCATCGTTTCGCAAGCAGGCCGCAAAGGCGGCGTTACCGTGGCCACCAACATGGCCGGCCGCGGCACGGACATTCTGCTTGGCGGAAATCCCGAAGCTCTCACGCGCGAACACTTTTTGAAGAACAAGCTGGCGCTTCCTTACGCTCAGGCACCTGCGGTGATCGGCGCGGATACTTCCAACGGCGACGGCGCTGCGGTCGCCTCAACTCCGATGGTCCTGTTCCAGCACGAAGGCAAGATTTTTCAGGTTCCCTCCGATCAATGGAAGCCCGTGTACGATCAGTTTGCCGATCAGTGCAAAGCCGAGCATGATGAAGTGATCGCTCTGGGCGGATTGCACATCCTCGGTACGGAACGCCATGAAGCGCGGCGCATAGACAATCAGCTTCGTGGCCGTGCCGGTCGCCAGGGAGATCCCGGTTCCTCGCGCTTCTTTCTTTCTCTGGAAGACGACCTGATGCGCATCTTCGGCGGCGAACGCGTCAAGGCGCTGATGTTCCGCCTCGGCATGACTGAAGGCGTGCCCATCGAATCGAAATTGATCTCGAAACGCATCGAAAATGCGCAGAAATCCGTAGAAGGGCAGAACTTCGAAGCGCGTAAGCACCTGCTCGAATACGACGATGTGATGAACAAGCAGCGCGAGACGATTTACGCCATTCGGCGATCGGCGCTTGAGGGCAAAGACCAGCGCGATTACGTTCTCGGCATTGCCGAGGACGTCGCCCGCGAACTCCTCGACACCTATTGCCCGCGCGATCAGCATCCTGGCCAGTGGAATACCACGCAGTTTCTCGCCGAAATCAACAGCCAGTTCGGCGTGGACGCCAAAACGGCCGGCGCCGACCCCACCGCGCTGAATCATGACGAGCTTGCCGACGCGACGATTGAGGCCATCTCCAAAAAGTACGAGGGCAAGGAAAAGCAGTTTGGCGCGGACCTGATGCGCTGGCTCGAACGCCGCATCATTCTCGACGTCGTGGACTCGCAGTGGAAGGATCACCTTCTTTCTCTCGACCACTTGAAAGAAGGCATCGGGCTGCGCGGTTACGGCCAGAAGGACCCGCTCGTCGAATTCAAAAAGGAAGCATTCGTCCTCTTTGAAGATATGATGGCCCGCATTGACAACGAGACGATCCGTTATCTCTTCCACATTCAGGTACAGATGGGCGAGCGTCCGCCCCAGCAGCCGGGAGCTCCGCCGCCGGATGGGGGAGATGGGGGTGGCGTCCCGCGGGTTCCCGCCAGCCCAAGGCCTCCGCGCCCTCGTCCGCTTGCTGCTGCGGCCAGCGCTGCCGCTCGCGCCAATGAGCCCGAACAACTGCCAGCTTTTGCCCGCGAAATGGAGCGCAAACATCAGCGCCAGGAAAAGGAATTGCAATTCCAGACGGGGCCGGCGCAGGCCGAAGCTCCGAAACCTGTGCGCGCGGGAGCCAAAGTCGGCCGCAACGACCCTTGTCCCTGCGGTTCGGGTAAGAAGTACAAGAAGTGTCACGGCGCTGCCGCATGATGCGCAGCTTGAAAACCGGGTATCTCACTTAGATTTCAGACAGGAAAAAACTATGCCGCCGACACCACAGCAAATGCCCGAACGCCAGCCCATTCCGGGGGTGAAAAACCTGGTTGCGGTCGCGAGCGGCAAAGGCGGCGTCGGCAAGACCACCGTCGCCGTGAATCTAGCGCTGGCCCTCGCGAAGCTAGGCCATAGAGTCGGTTTGCTCGACGCCGATGTTTACGGCCCAAACGTTCCATTGATGCTCGGCACGTCGCAGGAACCCATGGCCACTGCGGACCGTCACATCATTCCCGTCGAAGTCAGCGGCCTGAAAATGATCTCCATGGGACTGCTCAATCCCGGCGACAAGCCGATGATCTGGCGCGGCCCGATGCTGCACAGCGTCATCACACAATTCCTGCGCAGCGTCGAATGGGGCCAGCTCGATTATTTGATCATTGATCTTCCGCCCGGCACGGGCGACGTGCAGCTCACGCTGATTCAGACCGTCGCGGTCACTGGCGCAGTCGTCGTCACCACGCCTTCCGTCGTTGCGCTTGCCGACGTTCGCAAAGCCATTGAAATGTTCCGCCAGGTGAATGTCGAAGTGTTAGGCGTTGTAGAGAACATGAGCACGTTCGCCTGTCCGCACTGCGGCAAGCCCGTGGACATCTTTGGCCACGGCGAAGGCGCAAAAACCGCGCAGGCCTACGGTGTTCCGGTGCTTGGCGAAGTCGAAATTGATCCCCGCATCCGCATTGGCGGCGATTCCGGCAAGCCCGTCGCGCTTCTCGGTGAGGATGGACCCGGCGCACAGAGCCTATATGCGACGGCCAAGGCTGTTGTCGCGCGCCTGACGGAACTTGGCGCTTCGACTCAAGGGCCTTCCGTCCAAATTGACTGAGCTTCAGGTTTCTTTTTTTGCTGAGGATTTCTCGAGCGCTTCAATTTTTTCTTGCAGGCACTTGGGACAAAGACACCCTTTGGCATCGAGCGGCATGGGAATGTGCGGCAATTCCGCGCACCAGCAGCCGCCCTCAGGCAGGCAGATCATCGCAGCCCCGCACTCCGCACAACGCCTTTCCATATTGATAGAACTCGGCGCCTGATCTTCCCTCAACTGGCCGGCAAGCTTGTTTCTTCGGCGTCGGTGGTCAGGATGGCTTCCGCTTGCTCTGCGTCTTCCTTTCGAACCACAAGCTTGATTCCCTGCATCAACGAAAGTTGCGGCTCCAATCCGCCGCAATTGTCGCGGCTGAACATGCTCTCAATTCCCGCTGAATCCAGCATGGACTTCGCAAGATTGGCTTCGATTTCGTCGCCGAAAGATCGAATCACCACCAGGCCGGGATGCGTCACGTCCGTAGGTTTGTCTGGCATGGCATTCACCCTGACTATCATAGCTCCCCAGTAAGAATGGCGCGCAAAATTCCGTTCGCTTCACGGGGGCTGCGGCCAAGCTGCGCTCTCTGGTGCTCCGCTTTCTTGTCAGTTGAGCGATGCGGATGTTATCTTGGCATGATCCTCTGTCACGGGAATTCTTCGCAGGGCGCAGTAGATCGCGCCCTTGCAATGAGTTGCAGACGGTCAAGGCATTCCGCGCGTTTGCGGGAAGGGAACTAGACACAGCTTGAAGCGCACGCCCGACATCCGGCCGTACAAGGGCAAATGGCCCCAGGTCGCCGACTCCGCTTATGTGGACCCGTCCTGCGTCATCATCGGTGACGTCGTCATCGGCGAGGATGCCAGCATCTGGCCGCTCGTCGTGGTCCGCGGCGATGTGAATTATATCCGCATCGGCGCGCGCACCAACGTCCAAGATGGCTCGATTCTCCACGTCATGAAGGACGAATATCCGCTGATTCTTGGCGACGACATCACCGTCGGGCATTCTGTCACCCTGCATGGTTGCACCGTCGAATCGCGCTGCCTCATCGGCATGCGCGCCACGCTGCTCAATGGAGTCGTCGTTGGCGAAGGCAGCATCGTCGCCGCCGGTACGCTGCTCACGGAGCGCACCGTGATCCCTGCGCGCAGTCTCGTGGTCGGTTCGCCGGGCAAGGTGAAGCGCGCCATCACTGCTATCGATGAGGCGTCCATTGACCGTTACGCCCAGCGCTACGTCGAGTACAAAAACCTTTATCGCGAGGAGTACGCCAAGTGACCGGCCTCATTTTTTCGCGGACATTACGCAACATTGTCATTCCGGGCGAAGCAGGCCGACGGTTTTTCTTCCGCTTCGCCCCCGCGAAGCTTCGGCCTGCGCAGTCGAGGAATCTCTCTTTAACTCTCAATGTCTAGCAAACCAAAATTCCAAGCGATTCGCGGCGTTCGCGACCTGCTCCCGCCGGAAACCGAGCTCTGGAATCGCGTCGAGCAGACCGCCCACGAAGTCTTCGCCACTTACGGCTTCGGCGAAATCCGCCTTCCCATTTTCGAGCAGACAGATCTCTTCGCCCGTTCCATCGGCCTTGAAACAGATATTGTCGGCAAAGAAATGTTTGCATTCCCTGATCCGCCGCTTTTAAGCGATCCACAGTTTGTTGCGGGGTGGACCAAACTGAAGGAACTTGCGGCTGCGTATGACGCTGGCCTGGGGCCAGTGAGCGAAGAAACACGAGAGATGATTCTTGCAAACGCAAGAAAATGGACCCTCGCCGCATTCACGGGCACAAAATGGGCTATCGAGGCTGCGCTCCAATCTATTTCTCTTCGCCCCGAAGCCACCGCTTCCGTCTGCCGCGCGTACA
>Ga0335079_10003252_pt1 | contig 18769 bp, 19 predicted proteins | sample Lox_Sample_33_FD_206719 | JGI IMG/M metagenome (GOLD analysis project Ga0335079, IMG submission 206719) | Soil microbial communities from Loxahatchee National Wildlife Refuge, Florida, United States - Lox_Sample_3.3 | ecosystem: Environmental > Terrestrial > Soil > Wetlands | place: USA... | reverse complement strand
GAGCACAGCCGCCACCGCGTGCGCCTCTTCGAGCAGACCCGGGGCGAGGGTCTCAAAGAAATCAGCGACTGGCGCGCCGCTTAGTAAGCTTCCAAGCGACCGGCTCTCTCGATTTGCTCGCCACGCGCTTTTGCGGTAACTTCTCCATGGAAAAAATCCGGTTCTCGGGCTGCCAAAGGCGCGCCCAGCGCATGCTTAGACGGCGCGCAGAGAGGCCGGCCGGTTGAACGACCTATGACCCTGATGCTTTCCGCGCTGATGGCGCTGCTTCCGCTGCTGGGTGTTCTCTGGATTGCTTTGCAGGGCTCGCTGCTCAGCGTGGACGGAATCTTCATGTCGCTCATCCTGCTTGCGATTTCGGGCGCATTCGCGGGCAACACGGCGCTCGAGCTGCGCCGCAAGAAATCCGGCGCCGGCGCGCCGGCAACGCAGAGTGTGCGGAGCGTTTCAGCCGGCAGCGGCGGCGGGCTGCTGCAGCGCGGCCTGGTCGAGCGGGTTGAGTTCTTCGAGTCGCGAGTGGGCCAGCCTAATACCTCGATTGTCACGCTCAGTGACGGCGCCGCCCCCGCGCGCACCCTGGCCCTCGACGGCGATGTGCGCAACGCGCTGCCTACCGGGCGGAGGGTCGAAATCGTGGTTCGCAAAGAGGACGGGCGCAACGTTCTGGCCGAGGTCAGCTACGCCTGAGCCGCGCTGAACCCGGTCCGGCGCGGGTTTTCGGGCATTACCGACGTAACAATCACGGGCAGTTTTCCATCTGCATCCGGGTTCCGCATCCATTACAAATGATCTTCAGCTACGCTGGCCGGCGTGTGCGCAGGGCCCGGGGGGAGGAAAATGTCCGAAGCAAAGGATGAGCAGGTTGCGCCGCCCACCATGCTGATGCGCGCGGAAGAGATTCAGGACCAGATCCAACAACTTTCCGGCCGCGACTTGCAGCTCTGGTCCATCGGGCTGCTGGTCATCGTTGTACTGACCACCGGCCTGCTCGCGTTGCTGGTGCCCAATGTGGTGTGGACACGCCACGTGGTGAGGATCGAGCAGGGTTACCTGCCGCAGCTCTTCTTCGGCCTGATTTCCCTGATTCTACTGTTCAACATTTACCTGCTCGGCCAGAAGCTCACCCTCAACGCCACCCGCCGCCGCCTGATCAGCGAACTGGTGCTCAATGAACGGCTGGAAAGCCTTTCCTTGGTGGACCCGCTGACCCAGTTGCTCAACCGGCGCGCGGTGAACGTGCTGATTCCCCGCGAGGTGGCCCGCGCCAACCGCCTGGGAAGCCCGCTGACCTTCATGACCATTGACCTGAACGGCTTCCGCAAAATCAATGCCAGCTTCGGCACGCTGGAAGGCGACAAGCTGCTGATCGAATTTTCCAAGATGCTGCGGGCGGTGTTTCGCGGCGGCGACCTGGTCTTCCGCCAGGGCGGCGATGAGTTCCTGATTCTGATGCCCGATACCAGCGAGGAGCAGGCCGATTATCCGGTGCAGCGGCTGCTGCACTCGGTGGAGCAGTGGAACGTCACCAGCCAGAAGGCATATGAAATGTCCTTCGCCTGGGGCGTGGCCCCGTATGTGACCGGCAGCGACTTTACTGAAGTGATGCGCGCCGTGGACCGCAAGATCTTCCAGAAGAAACACAAGCTGGTGCCGGTGTTCTGAGAGCGGCTAAGCTTCCCAGTTTTTGCCTCCCGTTTTGACTTTCCCGGATTCGCAGACACCGTCAGGCCACGTTGGGCTTCTGCAATGCGCTGGCGGCGGCGGCATCCACGAACCAGAGCAGGCTGCCCTGGCGCACTTGTACAGCTTGTGAAGGAAGCCCGGCGAGCGGCTCCTCGAGCACCTGGCGCAGGATGGGCGCTTTGGCCGCGCCGCTGACCACAAACATCACGCAGGCGGCGTGCTCGAGCACGGGATAGGTGAAGCTGATGCGGTAGTCTTTGAATTTTTCCACCCAGTTGGCGATCACCAGGCGGCCTTTTTCCTGCAGGCCCCTGGAGCCGGGGAAGAGAGAGGCGGTGTGGCCATCCTCGCCGAGGCCGAGAAGAATCAGGTCGAAGCGGGGAAACTGGCCCGGCTGCAGGCCGAAGAATCCCGCAAGCGCCCTTTCATATTCGCGGGCGGCGGCATCGGCATCGGTTTCCTCGCCGCGAACCCGAAAAACGTGGTCTTCCGGCACGGCAACTCGCGAGAGCAGGGCCTCGCGTACCATCCGATAGTTGCTTTCAGGGCTCTCGGGGGGAACATGGCGCTCATCTCCCCAGAAGAAATAAATCTTGTTCCAGGGGAGATCTTGAAAGCGGTCGGCCAAGAGGGAATACAGACCCTTGGGAGTAGATCCACCGGAGAGTGCGACCGAAAATCTTCCGTGCTCGCGTACTGCCTGCGCGGCCAAGGCGGAAAACTCCTCGGCGGCGCCGCGAAATAATTCAGCCGGGGAAGGGAACACGCGAAGCTGAGGAGTAGCCGCCACGGAAATCTGCCTCAGGCCGCCGCCTTGACCGCGGCGCAACGGGCCGCGCCCAGCAGCGCGATCTGGTCATTGGTGATGACTTTGACCGGCATGGATTCGAGCAGCGGCTGCAGCCGGCCTTTGGAAACGAAAGCCTGCATGAATAGCGGCCCGGTCAGTTTCGAGAGCAGTTTGGGCGCGATGCCGCCGCCCAGGTACATGCCGCCGGTGGACAAGGTTTTCAGCGCAAGATTACCGGCTTCGGCGCCGTAAACCGAGACGAAAAGGTCGAGCGCCTGCTCGCAGAGCGGACACTTGCCTTCCATGGCAGCGCGGGAGATGGCCGCCGCCGGGTCGCCCTCCTGCATCTGCTCGCGCAGCCACTTGGCTTCGGTGCCGCGCCCGCTGTCGCGCAGAAAATGGAAGACGTTCACCAGTCCGGGGCCGGAGACGATGCGCTCGTAGCTGACATGCCCGAAGCGTCCCATGAGGTAGCGGAACAGCTCCACTTCCAGTTCGTTGCGTGGGGCAAAGTCGCAATGCCCGCCTTCGCAAGCGACTACGTGGTGGCGTGCGCCATCCCAGAACATGCCGGCCTCTCCCAGCCCGGTTCCGGCGGCGATGACTGCCTGGTTGGCGCAAAGATCGCCCTTCACCTGGTTCAACGCGACCACGTCTTTGGCGGTGAGTTCGCCCACTCCCCAGGCGCTGGCCTCGAGATCGTTGATCAGCCGAGCTTCCTGAATTTTCAGCTCAGCCGCCAGCCGGCGGGCTTCGACGATCCAGGGAAGATTGGAGGTTTCCACCCGGCCATTGCGCACCGGCCCGGCCACGCCGAAACAGGCTTCATCGGGACGAATTTTGGCGTCGCTTACGAAGCGAGCCACAATCTCATCCAGGCCGGAGTATTCGCGGCTGGGAAAAACCGAGGCCGAGATAAGGCTGAAGTGGCCGTTATTGAGCTCAAAGTAGGCCAAGCGAGCGTGGGTGCCGCCAATGTCGCCTGCGAGAATCATTCTTCGAAGTTCCTCCAGCGCCGGCCGTCGCGCTCCAGAAGCTCATCGGCCTCTTTGGGCCCCCAGGTGCCTGCCGAATAGTTGGGGAAATTGCGCGGCGGCAGCGCCCGCCAGACATCCAGCACCGGGCTGACCACGCACCAGCCGGCCTCGACCATATCGGCGCGCTGAAACAGGGTGGCATCGCCGATCATGCAGTCGTGCAGCAGGCGCTCGTAGCCGGTGGAGGGCTGCTGGCCGAAGTAATCGGCGTATTCGAAGTTCATATCCACCGCGCCCAGGCGCATGGCCGGGCCCGGTACCTTGGCGGCAAAGCGCAGCGAGATGCCTTCTTCCGGTTGAATGTGCAGCACCAGTTGGTTGGGCAGAAGGTTTTCTACCGGCGTATCGCGGAAGAGCACGAAGGGCGCGCGGCGGAACTGAATCACGATGTGGGTGTTGTGCGCCGCCAGCGCTTTCCCGGTGCGCAGATAAAACGGCACGTCGGCCCAGCGCCAGTTGTCAATCTGCAGCTTCATGGCGACAAAGGTTTCGGTGCGCGACTCCGGGGGCACGCCCTCTTCGGCGCGATAGGCGGGAATACGCTTGCCCTCTACCTGGCCTTCGCCATATTGGCCGCGCACGGTTTTGCTTAGAACTTCTTCCGCGCTCAGCGGCTGAATGGCGTGCAGAATTTTGGCTTGCTCGTCGCGCACCGAATCGGCGCGGAAAGAGACCGGCGGCTCCATGGCGGTCAGGCTGATGAGCTGCATGATGTGGTTGGGCACCATGTCGCGCAGGGCGCCGGCGGTGTCGTAGTATCCACCACGCTGCTCGACCCCGACGGTTTCCGCCACCGAAATCTGAATATGGTCAATGTAGCGGCGGTTCCAGATGGGCTCGAAGATGCCGTTGGCGAAGCGCAGAGCCAAGATGTTCTGGACGGTTTCCTTCCCCAGGTAGTGGTCAATGCGGTAGATCTGCTTTTCTTCGGCCACCTGCAGCAGCCGCTGGTTCAATTCGCGGGCGGAATCGAGATCGTGCCCGAAGGGTTTCTCGATAATTACTCTCCGCCACGATTGATTCTCTTGCCGCATCATGCCCACCGCGGCCATCTGCTCGACCACCGGCCCGAAATAATTGGCCGCGGTCGCCATGTAATAAAGGTGGTTGCCATGGGTGGAATGATCTTTGTCCACTTTCTCGACAAATTCCTTGAGCGCGGGATAAATGCTCTTGTCGTTGAAGTCGGCGCGGAAGTAGTAGAGGCGGCGCACGAACCACTCCCAGATATCGGGGTCCACGGCGTCGGTGGCGTACTCCTTGATCGCCTCCGAAGCGTGATTGCGGAAATCGTCCTCCGACCACTTGGCGCGGGCCACGCCTACCACAGCGAACTCGCGCGACAACAGATCGCTCTTGGCCAGATTGTAGAGCGCGGGAATGAGCTTGCGGCCGGTAAGGTCGCCGGCCACCCCAAAAATGACCATGGTGCAGGGATCGCTCACCTTTCCAACACGCTGCGTGACGGGCATGACTGCGGTTTGAACCATAGAAAATCCTGTATGGCCGGGCTATGCTGACTTCTTTACCGGGGCCGGTTCCACGTGGCCGCCGAACTTCTGCCGCATGGCAGAAAGGACCTTCTCCGCGAAGGTGTGCTGCTGGCGCGAGCGGAAGCGCACGAAAAGCGCCGCAGAAAGCACATCTACAGGCACGGCTTCTTCGATCGCCGCTTCGATCGTCCAGCGGCCCTCGCCCGAATCCTGCACGAACCCTTCATATTCCGAGAGCGTGGGGTTCTCCGCCAGGGCAATGGCGGTGAGATCGAGCAGCCAGGAACTGATCACGCTGCCCCGCCGCCAGACCTCGGCAATATCCGGAAGGTTGAGATCGTAGCGGTGGTCCACGGGCAATTCTTTGCTGGTGGCGTTGCGGAAGATGTCAAAGCCCTCGGCATAGGCCTGCATAATGCCGTACTCGATGCCGTTGTGCACCATCTTGACGAAGTGGCCGGCGCCCGAAGGACCGCAGTACATATAGCCCTCTTCGGCGGTGCCCGTCATTTTCTCGCGGCCCGGAGTGCGCGGAATGTCTCCCCGGCCGGGCGCCAGAGTTTTGAAGATGGGGTCGAGCTGCTGCACCACGTCTTTGGGCCCGCCAATCATCATGCAGTAGCCGCGCTCCAGACCCCACACCCCGCCGCTGGTGCCGACGTCCACATAGTGCATGCCCTTGGTCTTGAGTTCTTTGGCGCGGCGGACGTCGTCTTTGAAATAAGAATTCCCGCCATCAATCAGAATGGCGCCAGTCTGCATGCGCTGCGCCAGCGCCTGCACGGTCTGCTCGGTGGGGCCGCCCGCCGGGACCATCAGCCAGGCGATGCCCGGCTTGCCCAGCTTGGCGACAAAATCATCGAGCGAGGTGGAGGCGATGGCGCCTTCGGTCGCGATCTTCTTCACGTTCTCCGCGCTCAGGTCGGTGACCACCACTTCGTGGCCGCCGCGCATCAGGCGGCGCGTCATGTTGGCGCCCATCCGGCCCAGACCTACCATTCCCAATCGCATGGCTGCTCCTTCGCAGTATCTGCCAATATTAAATCGTTTCTGTATGGATTTGTAGCGCTTACCCCAGCGCCTGGCGAAACGCCTGCTGCAGATGGCTGAGGCCCGCCTCCAGATCCTTGCCTAAATGCGCGCGCAAGGCCCGCCGCCCGCGCTCGGCCAGCACCTGAAAATCTCCCCGCGCTTGCGCCGCTTTGACCGTCCCAAAGCTGTATTTCTGTCCCGGCACGGGCAGATCCGCGGCATCCTCGCAGGTGACCTGCAAAAACACTCCCGAATTCGGTCCGCCCTTGTACGCCTGCCCGGTCGAGTGCAGAAAGCGCGGCCCAAAGCCCAGGCAGGTCGCGGCGCGCTTCTTGTCGCGCAGCGCATGCCGCATCTGCTGCAGGCCGGCTTCGTGCGCGGTATTCATCTCGATGTAGGCCAGCAGCGCAAAATAGTCGCCTGGGTTGATGCGATTGAAGTGGGCGCGCAAGTAGCCGGCCAGGGACTTGTCGGTGCCTGCGGCCTGGGCCAGGGTCTCGGCGTTTTTAGGATCGGTGAAAAGCTTGATGCCCTTCTCTTCCAGGATAGGACTTTCCGCGGGCAGGGCGCCGCTTTTTTCATATTCCGAGGTTAGTTTGCGCGTAGCCACCTTGCTGGCCTCAACATCCGGCTGGTTGAAAGCGTTGATTCCGATGATCGCCCCCGCCACCGCCGTGGCAATCTCCCAACGGAAGAACTCCGCGCCCAGGTCATAGGCATCTGCGAGCGAAATGCGCACGACCGGCTGCCCCGCTTTTTCCAGGGCGGCAAGTTTTGCGTCCTGCTGTGCATCGGGCCCGGGCCCCAGGCGCAGGTAGGCGAACAGGCGGTCGTTGCCGTAAACCTCAGGAGCGCCCGGTTCTTCCCGGTCAACCGGCACTATGCCATGGCCCTGCTTGCCGGTGGATTCGGCCAGCAACTGTTCCAGCCATGCGCCCAGGTCGGCGATGCCCGGGGAAGCGATGATGGTGACCTTGTCGCGTCCGTGGCGGGCGGCGGTGCCGAGAATCACGCCCAGCAGGGCGCCAGGATTTTCCTCGACGGCCGCATTCGGGCCGCACGCCTCCACCATTTTCTGTGTACGATCGAGAAGTTTTGCGCTATCCACACCCATCAGCGCCGCCGGCACCATGCCAAAATTGGAAAGCGCCGAATAGCGCCCGCCGATGCTGGGCACGCCAAAGTAAATGTGACGGAAGCGGTCGGATTGCGCCACCTGCTGCAGATGCGAGCCAGGATCGGTAATGGCGATAAAGCGGCTGCCGGCTTTCTCCGCGCCCACCGCCAGCTTGGCCCGCTCGAAGAAGTATTGCTTGAAGATGTTGGGTTCAAGGGTGGTGCCGGACTTGCTCGAGACCACGAAAAACGTCTGCGTCAGATCTACTTTTCTTTCAAACGCCTTGATTTGGGCGGGATCAGTCGAGTCCAGCACCAGCAGCCGGGGAAAGCCGGCAATATGGCCGAAAGTCTTGTCGAAAACCTCCGGGCACAGGCTGGAACCGCCCATGCCCAACAGCAGCACATTGCGAAAGCCGCTCGATTTGGCGTCCTGCGCAGCGCGGCGCAATTGCTCGATGCCGGCGAGCTGGTCCTCGGTAATCGAAAGCCACCCCAGCCACTCGGCCTCGTCAGAGCCGGTCCAGAGAGAGGCGTCGCGCTGCCACAAGCGGCGCGTCTTCTTGCCTTTGTTCCAATCTTCCAGGTTCGCATTGACGGCTGCCGACAAAGCCTCCGGCAATGCATACTTCAGCTCGTTCACGGGCGCCTTTCCTTACGCTTGGGTGCTCTTTTCGACGGCGGCCAGCAATTTGTCAAAGGCCTCGGCGAACAGACGCACCCCGTCCTGGGTCAGCTTGTCGGTCACTTCGTCAATTGAAATGCCCAGCTGCGCCAATTCTTTCATGGTGCGTTCTGCGCCTGGAAGATCTTCGGTAAGGCTGGTGCGGGGCTTTCCATGATCGCGGTAAGCCTCCAGAGTGTTGGGAGGCATGGTGTTTACTGTTTCCGGCCCAATCAGCTCTTCGACGTACATCACGTCGTTGTAATTCGGATTCTTGGTGCTGGTGCTGGCCCACAGCACGCGCTGCGTCTTGGCGTCGCGGGCAGCCAGCTTCTTCCACAGATCACTGCCGAAAATACGCTGGTAGCTTTGGTAGGCCAGCTTGCCGTTGGCCACGGCCACTTTCCCTTCAATGTTCTTCAGCTTTTGCTGCTCGGCGGCGTCTTTTGAGGCTTTGCGTTTGCTCTCGGCAATGGAATCGACCAGAGTGTCAATGCGGCTGATGAAAAAACTGGCCACGCTGGCGATCTTGGCCACCTCGCCGCCCTTGGCCGCCAGCTGTTCCACCCCGGCAACATAGGCTTCAGCGACCTGCTCATAGACCTGCCGGGAAAACAGCAGCGTGACATTGATGTTGATGCCTTCGCTAATCAGGTGCTGAAACGCCGGGATGCCTTCCCGGGTGCCGGGAACTTTGATCATGATGTTCTCGCGTCCCACCGCTTTCCACAGCCGCCGCGCTTCCTCGATCGTTGCCTTCGTCTCGCGGGCCAGGTAGGGAGAGACTTCCAGGCTCACGTAGCCGTCGCGGCGCTGGGTGCTTTGGTAGACGCCGCGAAGAATGTCCGCGGCATCCTGTATGTCGCGAATGGCGATGGTCTCGTAACAGGCCGTGGGAGAAAGGCCGGGCTTGCCGCGCAGCGAAGCCAGAATGTCGTCATAGAGCTTGCTGTCGGCAATGGCCTTTTCAAAGATCGCCGGGTTCGACGTCATGCCCCGAACGCCATCTTCTTCAATCAGGCGTTTGAGCTCACCGCCGGTGAGCAGATCGCGGCGAATGTAATCGAGCCAGACAGACTGGCCGAATTTCTGCAGTTCCTTTACTGGGTTGACAGCTTTAGCCGTTTCGAGCGTGCTGGTAGGGTTCATGCTCTTCTCCGAAATTTGATTGCTTGGCCTCTGCGATCTCGGCATCCTCTGGGGCTCAAGATTCGACACGGGGCCAGGTGCCACAATGCCAGTTTCCGCTAACTCTTTGCTTTTCTGATGGCCTCACGCGCCGCCGCGGCCACATTCTCGACCGTGAAACCGAATTTTTTCAGCAGGTCCTTCAGCGGCGCGGAAGCTCCGAAGCGGTGCATGCCGATCACGACTCCAGCCGGGCCGACGTATTGCGGCCAGCCAAAGGTGGAAGCCATCTCGACGGCTACGCGTGCTTTCACCGCCGGCGGCAGCACCTGTTTCTTGTAGTCTTCGCTCTGCTGCTCAAAAATGTCCCACGACGGCATGCTGACCACGCGCGCCTGCACGCCTTCCGATTTCAGTTGCTCATAAGCCGCCACGCACAAGCAAAGCTCGCTGCCCGTTCCCAGGAGAATGACGTCGGGTTTGCCGTGAGCGGCGTCTGCAAGAACGTAGGCGCCTTTTGCTACGCCGGAAGCAGAGGCATATTTCGTGCGATCGAGCGTAGGCACCGCCTGACGACTCAGTACCAGCGCCGCCGGCCGGTGGCGCAGCTGCATCACCAGCTTGTACGCCTCGACCACTTCATTGGCATCGCCAGGCCGCAGCAGCGTGAGGCCGGGCATGGCGCGCAGTGAAGCCAGTTGCTCGACGGGCTGATGGGTCGGCCCGTCTTCGCCCAGCCCGATCGAGTCGTGAGTGAAGATGTAGATGACCGGAATCTCCATGATGGCGGCCAGGCGAATCGTGGGCCGCATGTAATCGCTGAAATTGAAGAATGTGCCGCCGAAGGCCCTGACCCCCGAAAGCACCATTCCGTTCAAGGCCGCGCCCATAGCATGCTCGCGCACGCCGAAGTGAAAATTGCGTCCGCCGTAGCTTCCCGGCTCAAAGGTTCCAGCGCCATCAAACTTCAGATCAGTTTTGTTGGAGGTTGCCAGGTCGGCGGCGCCGCCAATCAGCCAGGGCACTTTCTGCGCCAGAGCATTGAGCACCTTGCCCGAGCTTTCGCGCGTGGCCACGCCCTTGGCATCAGCGGGGAAGGCGGGCAGAGTGCTGTCCCATCCCGCCGGCAGCTCGCGGCGCTGCATCTGCTCGATCTGCAGCGCAAGGTCGGCGTGTTCTTTCTTATATTCCGCGAACAGTTTGGCCCACTTCTCCCGCAAATCGCGCCCGCGCTTTCCGATTCCCTCACGGAAATTTTCCAGCACGCCCTCAGGAACCAGAAATTTCGCGTCCTCAGGCCAGCCATAGAACTTCTTCGCCAGGCGGACTTCTTCCTCGCCCAGCGGCTCGCCGTGGGCGGCATTGGTGTCCTGCTTGTGAGGAGCGCCATAGCCGATATGGCTGTTCACGATAATGAAAGTCGGCCGGTCTTTGGTCTGCAGAAAATTCTGGTAGGCGGCGTTGAGGGCATTCAGATCGTTCGCGTCGGTAACGTGCTGAACATTCCAGCCGTAGGCGCGGAAGCGCTCGCCCACATCTTCATTGAACGACCATGCCGCGGGACCATCGAGGGTTACATGGTTCGCGTCATAGATCCAGCAAAGATTCGGCAGCCGGAGATGGCCGGCCAGGGAGGCAGCTTCGCTGCCCACACCTTCCATCATGTCGCCATCGCTGCAAATCGAATAGATGTTGTACTTGAAAATCTCGAAGCCGGGACGGTTGTACCGCGCCGCCAGCCAATTGGCGGCGATGGCCATGCCAACGCTATTGCCCACGCCCTGTCCCAGGGGTCCGGTCGTGGTCTCGACCCCAGTGGTCAGGCCGTATTCCGGATGTCCCGGAGTGATGCTATCCAGCTGCCGGAATTGTTTGATGTCATCGAGCGAAACTGCCGGCGCGTCCATTATCTTGCCGCTGGCATCCAGACGCCGCACGCCGGAGAGATACAGCATGGAATACAGCAGCATCGAGGCGTGTCCGGCGGAGAGAACGAAGCGGTCGCGATTAGGCCAGAGCGGATCCTGCGGATCGTAGCGCAGAAATTGCTGCCATAACGAGTAAGCCACCGGCGCCAGGCCCATAGGGGCGCCCGGATGCCCGGAATTGGCCTTCTGCACTCCGTCAATACTCAGGGTGCGAATGGTGTTGATGCTCAGGGTGTCCAGTTGCTGGCCGGTCAGCAGCGTCTCGCTTGCCACCATTTAAGAAATTCCCCTTTCCAGGCGTTCTTGTGGGTCACCTCGGTTGAGAGTAGCCTGCAGACTGCGGCTGAAATCCGGGGGGCTCTACTCTCTCAGTGTATCAATTTCCCGCAGCAGCGGGGTGTGGAGAACCCGACAAAAGCAGGTTTCCACTGCTTATTCGGATGTTTAGAGCTGAACAAGGATTCACGTCTATTCTGCTGCGAAGGGGACGGGCAGAGGGCTAAGTCTCTCTGAAGAGATTTACCGTTTCAGCTGGGCCAGATAGCCGTTCTCGGAAGCGTATCCGCGGGTGGTGCTTTCTACGTACTTGAGGAACTGGCGCAAGCTCTCGCGCTCGTTGGGATCGAGGTCCGCGAAGCGGATGCGCACCGCCGGGTTGCTGCGGGTGGCGACGCCGTTCAGCACCATACCTTTGACCCAGATCTTGCCATTTGCCAGCCAAAGGCCAATCTCCATCTTCACCCCGGTGGGAACCGGCGTGGGCGTTTCCACCAGGCAGCCTCCCAGACTGGTATTGGAGAGATTGCCCCAAATCGGGGAGGAAGACCCTTCCGGCCGAAGTTCGACTGCGACAAAGCACTTGATTCTGGGATGCCGCCGCCGGTCCTGCCCCGTGGACATGGCGAAAAGACTCGGTTCAAACGGTGGTAGCGCCGCGGGCTCAGGGGCCACCGGCGTTGCTGGGGGCAATTCGGCTGTCGTCGTTGCCGCCGGGGTTGATGCTGAGGCAGACGCCGAAGCCGCGCGAGCGGCTTTCCCCTTTCCTTGCTTTATCTTGCGGAGCACTTGCAGCAGCGCCTCGTCGCGCTGCTCGGCAGAGGCCTCGCGGTAAGTCTGCAGCAACTCCCCCAAGTGAGAGAGAAGATCAGGATCCGCCAGCAGGCGAGTCCAGTCCGCGCCCAAAGAAGAGGAAGCTGACGATGACTTTGATCGAGGCATAGGTCCGAGAGTTCAGCCCGGATGACTTTGGTGATAGCGATCCGTACTAGAGTGAGGCATGTCCTTGGGGTGGAACAAGATGACTATAGTCACGGCCCCAAGTAACGTGACGCTGCCGCTGACGTTGAAATTGGTGGTTTTATTTGCTCCATCGCATTCGTGAGTTATCTCCCGGCACCGCAGTGCCGCCGCTGCCAAAAAGGCACACAAGGTGAAAGCTCTTGGGGGGTGGGAGCCTTCTCTTGTGTGCCCTTTTGCTTCGGCCGACAAACCTTGTTCGCCTACGCGGTCACGGTCTAAGCGGTTACGTTCAACTGAGTTCCAGAGGGGCTGCCTGCAGAGGATGTGCTGCCGCTGGCGCCAAAGTTCAAAATGATCTGTGGCAGTGTGTTGCCCAGCTGGATGGCAATCCGCTCCGGGGGCGCCGTGCTGCCATTGCTCACGCTGAGATTGAGTTGCTCGCCGCTGCTTCCGTTGCTGAAGTCCAGGGTGATCTGCTCCGGTCCGGCCGTGGAGGCGTTGCCCAGATTGAGCACGACCTCCGGAATGGCCGGATTGGCGTTGCTTTGACCTGCGGCGTTGCCTTGAAAACGGCCGCCGCGCAATGCCTGCAGGTCCTGCTTGAATGCGGCGAAAGCCTGCTGTGCGCCGGCCAGATCGCCGTTCTGCAGGGCCTGGCCGATGGCATTGAAGTCCTGCGCCAGCTGCGAATTATTCTGACCCGCGCTCGAGCTGTTCGGGTTCTGGCTGGAGCTGATGAGTGAGGCCAGCGCGCTGAAGGCTTGCTGTGCGCCGGCGAGGTCTCCGGATTGCAGCGATTGTGCGAGCTGCTGGAAATCGGTTCGCCGCTGCTGAAACAGCGATTGGTTGCTGAGTTGCGCGAGGGAGGAACTGGCGATGCTTGCGACTGACATGGGGGAGTCTCCTTACCACGAAGCCTTGTTCGATGTATTGAAGGTTGGAATCTGCGGCCCGCGCCGCGCGGCCGCCCATCCTCATTCAATGGGTTCTATCGGCAAAATTCTGGCGAGCTTTAGCACAAGCCCGGGGATTTTCATGACCACCGCGTTGGGCGGTGAAGTATGCTCTATTCATGAAGATCAGAACGGAAATAATGCGGCTTCTCCGGCGTGGCCAGGTTGGCCTGGTGCTGCTTGCAAGTCTCGGCTTGCTGGCGGGGGCGGCCGAGGCCCAGACGGCGAACCCGCAAGCGGCGAACCCTCACGCCATCCCCTCCATTGATGGCGGCATCGGTTCCTGCTCGGTGGTTTTCACCGTGACCGACGGCAAAGGCGCACCGCTTTACAACGCCAAGGTCAGAGTGCACATCGCTTACGGCTTTCTGGGCGCACACAAGCTCGACCTCGAAGTGGGCACCAACACTGACGGCAAAGCCCGCTTCGATGGGCTTCCCAGCCGGGTGAAACAGGCCTTGCACTTCCTCGGATCGAAGGGGGACCTTGAAGGCGGCGCGTTTTACGACCCCAACCACGATTGCCAGGCCAAGCACGACATTGTGCTGTTGAAACAGCCCAGCGGGGAGAATCAACCGTAAACGAAGGTTAGCCTCGCCCCCGGCAAAAAGCGGAACTCAATTTTTCTTAGCCGGCGCAGCCAAGCAGAAGGGGGATCTGGCGCGCCCGGAGAGATTCGAACTCCCGACCTATTGCTCCGGAGGCAATCGCTCTATCCAGCTGAGCTACGGGCGCGCTTCGTAACCCAGTGTACATCGCGACTCCGGGGCCATCAACGCGAACGGTGGGGGCTGAGAACTGAGAACTATCCAGTGGAAACCGAATTTCTTTATTCAGGAGCGGCGTGCCGGCTCGGCACGCCCCACATGCGGATCAAGCACACCGGTGCAGATCAATCGTTGGCACCACCAGGGAAATGCCTTACCAGCGCTGCCCACGCCCGCCGCGGTCGCGCCCGCCCCGATCACCCCGGTCTCCCCGGTCATTCTTGGGCCGGGCTTCATTCACATTGAGCGTGCGCCCGCCCAACTGCGAGCCGTTGAGCGCGGCAATGGCCTTTTCTCCATCCTCGGCGTTGGTCATTTCCACGAAGCCGAAGCCGCGCGAGCGCCCGGTGTCGCGGTCGGTCATGATGCTGACCCGGTCCACCTGCCCGTAGGCCTCGAAGAGCTGCCGCAACTCGTCCTCAGAGGTGTTGAAGCTCAGGTTACCCACAAAAATGTTTTTCAAGAGAATGCCCCGGTGTGAGCTATTTGAGTGTAGCGAGTTCGGCGGACAAGCAGAGGCTTTAGCAGCTTGCTCAAAAGCCGGAGCTGGCGGACAGTCAAATGCGCGCGCAGTATAGCAGATTTATATCGGAAGGGAAGGGCTTCTTACTTAGCGCGGGATACTGCGCCGCCAACGGAATCCTCACACCTCATCCACCTTCCAGTAGCCTTCGCGGTGATATCCCACCTGCAGCAGCCGGTTTTTGGGATCGTGCCGCTTGCCGCAGTTGGGGCAGATCAGGTAGCGGCCCCAGGCCGTTCCCTTGCGGTCGTAATCTTCAGAGACGGCGAAGGTCGTCCCGCAACTGCAAGGAACCAGATACATCCGCAGGCCCCGCGAAACAGGCTTGGGCGCATTTCTAGACATAACAATTGGCCCCTGACCGGGAGTATACAATCGAAGCCCCGCTGCAGCGATATGACCGCGATCACACCAGAATTTCTGTTCGTCTATGGAAGCCTGTTGCCGGGCCTGGCGCCGCCGGTCATCGCCCCAGTCATGGCGCGTTTGCGCAGCGTGGGCCGAGGCCTGGTGCGAGGCCATCTGTTCGACCTCGGCCGCTATCCCGGCCTGGTTCTCGCCGAGCGCGGGCCCCGGGTTCATGGTCACGTGCATGCCTTGCCCCCGGATCCCGAAATCCTACGAAAGCTGGACCGCTACGAAGGATTTTTTCCTGAAAATCGCGCGAGAAGTGAATTCATTCGGCGAAGTTGGCCGGTGACAATGCCGGGGAGCGGTGTTCTCACCTGCTGGATTTATGAATACGGTTGGCGCATAGGGCAAGCCAGAATCATCGCGGGCGGCGACTACTTGCGCCTGGCTCGCCAGCGCCGGAGCTTGCAAGCTGGCAGGAGGAGTTGATTTCTGACCATATTTCTGCAAATATAGAAATATGATCCCGGTTCAAAGCAGGAAGGCAGAGCAGGTGGCCCGCTACGCCGACATGTTTTCTGCCATGGGCACCGAGGCAAGGCTTCGGATTGTGCAGCTCTTGCTTACCGCGCACCCCGAGGGCCTAGTCGTCGGCGAAATCCAGCAAGAGCTGGATATCCCCAACTCCACACTCTCCCATCATTTGGACAAGCTGAAGAACGAAGGGCTGGTCCAGGTGCAGCGCGAAAGTACCTTCCTGCGCTACACGGCCGATACGGAGGCGCTTCAGGAATTGCTGCAATTCTTGTATGCAGAGTGCTGCACTCGAAACAAAGCGCTCAAGCCGCAAGACATCGTGCAGCTCTGCAAATAGGAGACTCCATGAGCACCACGGATATCAAAGAAGTTGTCAAAGAGAAATACGGTCAGGCTGCCCTGCGCATAAAAACGGGAGGGAGCAGTTGTTGCGGAGCTGCCCCCGCAAGCGGACTTTCCTGCGATCCGATTACGTCCAACCTGTATGACGCTTCGCAAGGTAAAGAGGTTCCCGAAGAGGCGATGCTGGCGTCCCTCGGATGCGGGAATCCGACTGCGCTCGCCGAGTTGAAGCCCGGAGAAGTCGTACTGGATCTTGGTTCAGGCGGCGGTATTGATGTTCTGCTCTCGGCTCGGCGCGTTGGGCCGACCGGCAAGGTCTACGGCCTCGACATGACCGGCGAGATGCTTGCTCTTGCAAATGAGAACAAGCGCAAAGCCGGAGCCGACAACGTGGAGTTCCTGAAGGGCGAGATCGAGAACGTACCACTGCCCGACAATGCGGCGGACGTGATCATTTCGAATTGCGTCATCAATCTGTCAGCAGACAAAGACCGCGTACTGCGCGAGGCATTCCGAGTCCTGAAACCAGGGGGCCGACTCGCCGTTTCGGATGTGGTCACGCGCGGCGTCATTCCCAACGAAATCCGGCAGAAAGTTCTGCTTTGGGTGGGTTGCATTGCAGGAGCTCTGGACGAGACTGATTACCGCTCGAAACTGAAAGCAGTTGGCTTTGAGCAGGTCGAGGTCGAGCCCACCCGAGTCTATAAAGTCAACGACGCACGGGAGTTTCTCTCGTCTGCGGGAATCGACGTAGACGAGATCGCCGCCCAGGTGCACGAAAAGTTCATGAGTGCATTTGTACGCGCCGTCAAGCCGGTGAATTCGACACCGTGTTGTGGGCCAACTTGCTGCAACTAGCACCGGAGAATCTCACCATGAAGGGACACTACAACGTTCTGTTTCTGTGCACGGGCAATTCGGCGCGGTCTGTCATGGCCGAAGCCATTCTGAACTTCAAAGGAAGGCCGAACTTCACTGCCTACAGTGCTGGAAGTCACCCCTCCGGGTCCGTCAGGCCGGAGGCGCTGCGCCAGCTCGAAGCGGCTCATATATCGACCAAAGGGTTGCGCAGCAAAGCCTGGGATGAATTTTCTCTCCCTGATTCGCCCAAACTCGATTTTGTGTTCACCGTCTGCGACAACGCCGCCAAAGAAGTCTGTCCCGTTTGGCCAGGCCAACCGATGACCGCACACTGGGGAGTTCCCGACCCGGCAGCCGTCCTTGGCAGTGCCACGGAGATCGACAAAGCCTTCCGCGATGCCTTCTTCATCCTGGACCGCAGGATCAGCCTGTTTCTTTGCCTCCCAATCAAAGCGCTCGACAGCCTGTCGCTTAAGAAGGAACTGGACAACATCGGTCGAAGCATGACGCCGGTGGCGCATGAGGGTTGAAGGCAAACGAGTCGGATTGCGTCACCGTTTCACAATCAAAGGAATAAGAAATGAAAACAAGCAGCCGTCTGAGTTTTCTGGATCGCTACCTGACTGCATGGATCTTTTCCGCCATGGTGTTTGGCGTCGCACTTGGCTGGCTTGTTCCCGGAGTCGTGCCGTTTCTGAATCGCTTCAGCATCGGCACGACATCGATCCCGATTGCCGTCGGACTGATTGTCATGATGTATCCGCCTTTTACGAAAGTACGCTACGAGGAACTACACGAGGTCTTTCGCAACCGGAAGATACTTGGTCTGTCCCTTATACAGAACTGGGTGGTCGGACCGATCTTGATGTTCGTGCTGGCGGTTGTCTTCCTGCGTGGATACCCGGAATACATGGCTGGGCTGATCATGATCGGCCTGGCCCGCTGCATCGCCATGGTTATCGTGTGGAACGAACTGGCGAAGGGCGATACAGAGTATGCCGCCGGTCTGGTGGCCTTTAATTCCTTGTTCCAGGTTTTCTTCTACTCCGTTTATGCATGGGTTTTCATCACCGTGCTTCCGGCCAGGCTAGGACTGCACAGCGCCGTGGTTGACGTCTCAATCGCACAGATCGCGGAAAGCGTCTTCATTTACCTGGGCATTCCGTTCCTCGCCGGCTCTATCACTCGGGCAGCGCTCCTTCGTGCCAAGGGAAGGGACTGGTACGATCACAACTTCGTTCCGCGCCTGAGTCCGCTGACCTTGCTGGCATTGCTCTTCACGATTGTGGTCATGTTCTCCCTGAAGGGTGAATACATCGTCCGCCTTCCGCTGGACGTGGTGAGGATTGCAGTACCGTTGTTGCTCTATTTCGTTGCGATGTTTTTAGTTTCGTTCTACATGGGCCGAAAGTTGGGAGCTGACTATTCCAAGACCACGACGCTTTCTTTTACCGCAGCCTCCAACAATTTCGAACTCGCCATTGCGGTCGCAGTCTCGGTCTTCGGCATCAATTCCGGAGCGGCGTTTGCGGCAGTCATCGGGCCGCTCGTCGAGGTGCCGGTCATGATTGCGCTGGTGAACGTGGCGTTTTACTTCCAGCGGCGCTATTTCGCTGACCAACAATCCTCGTCCGACTTGGCGACGACGAGAATAGCGGCACGGTGACCCTGGATATTTCGGGAGCTGTCGTCGAGTTTTGGTTTGTGGAGTTTTCCTGTGCTGGTCGCACCTTTGCAGCCTGATGCGCAGCGCAGCGGAGATCGACAAAGCCTTCCGCGACGCCTTCTTCACCCTTGACCGCAGGATCAGCCTGTTTCTTTGCCTTCCCATCAAGGCCCTCGACAGCCTCTCACTCAAGAAGGAACTGGACAGCATCGGCCAGAACATGGCGCCGGTGGCGCATGAGGGTTGAAGCCCACCTTGCGCACGCGGCAATGCCCGTGAAGAGGGCTCTCGTTTGAGGAGTCAACTTGCTGGGCGGCAAGATTGAGCCGGGAGAAAGCAACGCGGCGATCCGGTTTTCTCACTGCCGACGTTTAGGGTCTGCTGCCGAAGCGTCCAGGATCGACTGCTCTCAGCAGGGCGCCCGAAGCCGTTGTTTCCTGTGCTAAACTCATTGAGCTTGGTCGCCGTCCCCTTCTGCCCGGTCGGCAGTTTGGCTCCCGGATTCGCGAATTCCTTCCTGCACTAAGCGATCTGGGGTTCGCGGTAGAGGGATCATCCACAAGCGGGGCGCGTAGCTCAATTGGCAGAGCAACTGACTCTTAATCAGTAGGTTGAAGGTTCGATTCCTTCCGCGCTCACCAAACCTTTTCAACGGTTTA